>JGI24422J19971_10000057_pt1 | contig 46038 bp, 41 predicted proteins | sample DeeMarSWOR152_54_FD_19971 | JGI IMG/M metagenome (IMG submission 19971) | reverse complement strand
TAACATATAATATTCAAATTATTAAAGTTTTCAAAGTTTTAAAGGTCTGACCCCATTAATATTCAATAAAGACAGAGTCGTCCCCTAACAGGCTCTCGATTCTTGTTGTTATTTCTTCTGAGAGAGATATGGCCTGGACATCGCTAGACTGAACCACCATTCTGTAGGAATGTGGAGTTTCGAGTTCAAAAAACACCGGACACTCCCCTCGATTCTCATCCAGCATCCTTTTCAATTCTTCAAATACCGACTCCTCGATCCCGGGAAGAAAAATCCTCAGAATAACTCTCTTCGCCTGTTTTTGGAAGGCATCGGCTAAGGGCATAACCTGGAGAAGGTGGATCCTCTGGCTTTCTCCCTCTCCTAAAAACTTCCCCTTTACCCAGACTAACTGGTCCTCTCTTAGGAAGTCATAATATCTTTGGTAACTATCTGGAAAGACAACGACCTCAATCCTGCCACTCAGATCTTCCAGGATAAAAGTGGCCATCCTCTCATCCTTCCTGGTTTTAAGGGGTTTAAGGGAAGATATGATTCCTGCAACTCTTATTTCGCTATTGAAATCTTTTTCTTCATCCAGCTGGCTTATGGACTGGGAAACAAGCCTCTTTAGCTGTTTCCCGAATTTGGCCAGAGGATGTCCCGTGATATATAATCCCAAAGCATCTTTCTCATAGGATAGAGAAAGAGATTCATCCCATTCTGGCATCTCCTTCACCTCGGGAGGAATAGGGGGAGGCTCGATTTGACCTGAGCCAAACAGAAGACTTTGTTTTGAAGATTCAATTTTCTGCATCTCATGAGCATACTCAATCACTTTATCTATGAGATGAAACATCTGCGATCTTCGCCATCCCAATGAATCCAAGGCTCCAGCCTTTATTAAACTTTCAATTACCTTGCGGTTTAAGGCTTTGGGATCTGCCACCTCACAGATATCAAATGGTGAAGTCAATTTTCCTTTCTTCTCTCTTGCTCGAAGCAGAGCCCGGACCGATCCTTCACCGACATTTTTTACGGCTGAAAGGCCAAAGCGGATATCTCCTTTAACGACTGTAAAATTGAAATCGCTTTCGTTAATGTCGGGTGGGAGAATCTTAATTCCCAGTTCTTCACATTCAATGATGTATTTGGCAACCTGAGAAGTAGCACCTCTTTCAGCTTCTGAGGTCAAGAGAGCCGCCAGAAAATGGGAAGGATAATGGGCCTTCAGGTAAGCGGTGCGGTAGGCCAAATAGGCATAGGCTGCGCTGTGTGATTTATTGAACCCGTAGCCGGCAAAATCTTTAATCTGATTAAAGATTTTATTTGCTTTAGCCTGGCTCAGGCCTTTCTTCTTCGCTCCCTGGACAAATCGCTGCTTTTGGGCCTTCATCATGCCCGAGACTTTCTTCCCCATGGCCTTGCGCAGTATATCGGCCTGAGCCATAGAAAATCCTGCCAACTCTGTGGCAATTTCCATCACCTGCTCCTGGTAGACAATGAGGCCTTGAGTCTCTTTCAGAATCGGTTCGAACTCCACGCATTCATAGCTAATTCGCTCAGGGTGGTTTTTGCGTTTTATAAATTCATCTGTCATTCCGCTCTTGAGCGGGCCTGGTCGGTAGAGAGCATTCAAGGCAATCAGGTCTCGAAAGCTTTCAGGCTTAAAATTGCGGAGCAGATCCTTCATCCCCGAGCTTTCAAACTGAAAGACACCATCTGTGTTACCTGATTTGAAGACCTCAAAAGTCTCTTTATCATCCAGGGGAATATTCTTCATATCTATCTTTTCGCCTGTCTCTTTGGCGACAAGTTCAACCGTATCTTTAATAACAGTCAGGTTGCGAAGCCCGAGCAGGTCCATCTTGAGCAGGCCGATGGCTTCAATATCCTGCATAGGAAATTGGGTCGTAATCTCACCCTTTACGGATTGGTAAAGCGGCATAAATTCTACCAGCGGCTTCGGGGTGATAACGATTCCAGCGGCATGAATGGAGGGATGGCGAACCTGTCCCTCAAGTTTTTGAGCCACAGAGAGGAGATGGGCAATCTTGGCATCCTTGTCCCTCAGTTCCCTCAACTGAGGAATATTCTTTAATGCCCCCTCGATAGTGGCATCTGGACCGAACGGAGGAATCATCTTCGCAATCTTATCTACCTCGGGAAGCGGGACCTCAAGGGCCCTCCCCACATCCCTGACTGACTGACGAGCAGCCATGGTTCCAAAGGTGATGATCTGGCAGACGTTCTCCTGTCCGTATTTTTTGGTAACATAGGCGAGAACTTCATCCCTTCGTCTTCCACAGAAATCAATATCAATATCAGGCAGGCTGATTCGCTCCGGGTTGAGAAATCTCTCGAACAAAAGATCGTATTCCAGGGGGTCGATATCTGTTATTCCCAAACTATAGGCGAGCAGGCTCCCAGCAGCTGAGCCCCTTCCCGGTCCCACAGGAATATTATTGTCTTTGGCCATCTTGATGAGATCCCAGACTATCAGAAAATATCCTTCAAAGCCCATTTCTTTGATGAGATTTATCTCTCTTTCCAGTCTCTCCTCATACTCTTGAGGTAGATGTTCAAGCTCATCCTTTTTCTCTCCCTTGGTGACGGCCTCGATTTTATTCTTGAATCCATCCCTAACGACTCTATCAAAATATTCACTTAAGGATCCCTTTTCCGGCGGCTTAAATTGCGGCAAGAAATATCCGGAGAGGGGGAATTCGAAATTGCACTGCGCTGCGATCTTGGCTGTATTCTGGATGGCTTCAGGGATATCGCCAAAGAGATCTATCATTTCTTCGCTCGACTTAAAATAGAATTCCTCGCTGCCGAAACGAATTCTATCCTGCTCTGTCACTCTTCGGTTGGTTTGGATACAGAGCAGGACGTCCTGGCTCTCAGCGTCATCTTTTGAGAGATAGTGCACATCATTCGTGGCAACTAAAGGGATATTGAGTTTTCGAGAGAGGTTGAGGAGCGAAGGATTAATTTTCTTCTGTTCCTCAAGGCCATGGTCCTGAATCTCGATGTAAAAATCACCCTTGGGCAAGATGGAGGCATACTCAAGGGCTGCCTCTTCCGCTTTCTCTTCCAGACCCATTACCAGATTGAATGCAATCTCTCCTTTTAAGCACCCAGAAAGCCCGATCAAACCCCCGCTATGTTGAGCTAAAAGCTCTTTATCGATACGGGGTCTGTAGTAGAAGCCCTCCAAATAGCTCTTGGTGACTAGCTGACAGAGATTTCTGTACCCAACTTCATCTTTAACGAGCAAGATGAGATGAAAATGATTCGACCCTTTCCCTTCAGATTTTTTGATGAACCGATTCTTGGGAGCTATGTAGACTTCGCAACCCAGGATCGGCTTTATCCCCTTCTCCTTTGCTTGTTTGAAAAAGCTCACCGCACCAAAAATATTTCCATGGTCAGTCAGCGCAACCGCAGGCATATTGTTGTTATAGGCAGCTTCCACCAAAGATGCGGTTTTTAAGGCACCATCCAGAATGCTAAATTCTGAATGGTTGTGAAGATGAATAAAGGTAAGCTCCATTTTTTTATTCCCTATAAAAAGGGGACAGGCTACTTTTTCTATTTAAAAGCGTGCAGGCTACTTTTTCTATTTTTCTAGAAGAAAGAGCACTATCTCCACTTGTGGATAGTGCATCTAAAAAAAGTAGCCTGTCCCCTTTTTTTTCTATCATTCCCATTCTATCGTTCCTGGGGGCTTGCTGGTAGTATCATAAACCACACGGTTGACACCATCAACCTCGTTAATAATCCGATTCGATATTCGCGACAGGAGTTCCGGCTGAGCAGGATACCAATCAGCTGTCATCCCATCCACACTCCGGACGAGGCGGACAACAACAACGCTCTGATAAGTCCGCCGGTCTCCCATGACTCCGACTGATTTAACCGGGAGCAAAACAACAAACGCCTGCCATAACTTATTGTAAATCTTTGCTTTTTTTACTTCCTGAAGAAGAATTTCGTCAGCTTCCCTTAAAAGCTTAATCCTCTCAGGCGTGACTTCCCCGACAATTCTTACAGCAAGGCCAGGGCCCGGGAAGGGGTGTTGACGAATAAACTCTGCCTCCACTCCCAGCTCCGAAGCCACAGCCCTCACCTCATCTTTAAAAAGCTCCCGGAGAGGCTCTATAAGCTTAAACTTCAACTGGCGCGGCAATCCCCCCACGTTGTGGTGAGATTTAATGGAAGATGAAGGACCTTTAACAGGATTGCTTTCAATCACATCAGGGTAAATAGTGCCCTGGGCCAGGAACTCGGCTTCTCCTATCTTATCCGCTTCTTCTTCAAAAATGCGGATAAAGCTCTCCCCGATGACCTTTCTCTTCCTCTCCGGTGCTATCACCTTCTTGAGTCCTTCAAGAAACAGTCGGGAAGCATCAACGCCGATGACGTTAAGGGCCAACTTATTCCTGAATTTTTCCATCTTTTCCAGGTATTGCCCTTTTCTCAAAAGCCCGTTATCAACAAATATGCAGAAAAGATTATCCTTTATAGCCTTATGGACTATAAGCGCCGTAACCAGAGAATCGACTCCACCGCTGAGCCCGCAGATAACTTTCTTCCCATCAACAACCTGCCGGATTTCCTCCACTTTTTGGGCCACGAAAGAACCCATTCTCCATTCAGGCTTTAATCCCGCATAAGAAAAAAGGAAGTTCGACAGGATCTTTTTTCCCTGTTCAGTATGAACTACCTCTGGATGGAACTGAACACCAAAAAGCTTTCTCTCTCTTTCCTCCATAACTGCCGCATCACAATGAGAGGTCTTCCCGGATGCGATAAACCCGGGTGGAGCTGCCTCCACTCTATCCCCATGGCTCATCCATACCTGCCCTTTGTCTTTGACTCCGGAAAGCAATCCTCCTCTGTCTGTTACCCTCAAAGAAGCAAACCCGTATTCTCTTTTCTCATAAGGGGCTACTTTGCCTCCCAAAAGATAAGCCATGAGCTGCAATCCGTAGCAAATTCCCAGAACAGGAATCCCCATCTCGAAAATCTTTCTGGAGGAAAGAGGAGCCTCTTCACCGTAAACACTCTGAGGGCCTCCGGACAGGATTAAAGCAGCGGGATTTTTTCGCTTGATTCTTGAAGGACTAACGCTGAAGGGGAAAATCTCAGAAAAAACTCCTAATTCCCTTACTTTCCGAGCGATAAGCTGGGTATACTGGGAACCAAAATCGAGGACAATGACCTTCTTCATGTTCCGATTTTAGCAGAGGAACAATGGATTGTAAACGCAATTATCGAAAACGGGATAACAGAGGTAAGAAAATGGGGCCAGGCCCCATTTTCTCATTTTCTCAGAAAGAAAATTGACTTCAATTCTCTATTATTTTATAGTTGTTTTGACCATGGACTGGGAAAAAATTGCTCGAGATATAAGCACAAAAACAGATTCAAAAATCATTCTTTTGGTTCTGGATGGTTTGGGCGGGCTTCCATTTCAGGGTAAGACAGAACTTGAAGCCGCTCACACGCCGAACCTCGATCGTCTTGCTGCAAAAAGTGTTTGCGGTTTAGCTGACCCGGTTTTCATGGGCATCACTCCTGGGAGTGGACCTGCTCACCTTTCTCTGTTTGGTTACGATCCTTTGAAATATCTCCTGGGCCGCGGCATCTTGGAGGCGCTCGGATCCGGGGTAGAGGTTGCGAAAAATGACCTGGTGGCCAGGGGAAATTTCGCAACGCTGAGAGACAATCTTATTGTTGACCGAAGAGCGGGCAGGATCCCCACCAGCGAAAATGAAAAACTGTGCCAGAGACTTAATAGCTCCTTGAAGAGTGTCGGCGGTATAGAAATCACGGTTTTCCCCGGGAAAGAGCACCGTTTTGTGGCCAAATTCAGCGGAGAAGGGCTCTCAGATGCGCTGTCCGATGCAGATCCTCAAAAGGAAAACAAGCCAAGAGTCCCTGCTCAAGCATTATCCAAAGAAGCTGCAAAAACTGCCCAAGTAGTAAACGATTTTATTGATGATGTTATAGATCTCTTGAAGGATTCGCCCAAAGCCAATGCCATACTCTTAAGGGGATTCTCCAAATATCCCTCTATCCCGAGCATGGGTGAGCTTTATAAATTAAAACCCGCAGCCATAGCGACCTATCCCATGTACAAAGGTTTAGCCAAACTTGCAGGGATGGAAATTCTTAGTGCAGGCCAGAACCTGCCTGATCTCTTCGGCGCTGTAGAGAAACACTACAAGGACTATGACTTCTTTTATATCCATGTGAAAAAAACTGATTCTGCGGGAGAAGATGGCAATTTTGAGGCTAAAAAGGAAGCCATTGAAGAATCAGACACCTATATTCCCCGTCTTCTTGCCCTTAAGCCTGAAGTCCTGGTCGTTACTTCAGATCATTCCACTCCTTCTCTTCTAAAATCTCATTCCTGGCATCCCAATCCATTCCTGCTTTTCTCCAAAGCTTCCCTGGTTGATAAGGTGAGCCGATTTACCGAAATAGAGTGTAGCCAGGGCTACTTAGGGCGATTTCAAGCAATTTATGCCATGCCGTTGATGTTAGCCCATGCGGGAAAACTAAAAAAATTTGGAGCTTGAGTTCTATCCGTTGACTATTACTGAGTTGCGCTATAGAATTAATAGAGTATATTGATGCCTAGATACAAAAGCTGGTTGTTGTGGATAATCCTCTTTCTTTTCCTTATTCTCCTCCCTTTTCCTTCTCATCCTGACTCAAGAATAGAAATCCACAGACTTCGTCACCACACCCATCCCTCTTATACTAGATTCGTCGTCGAGATCGGGAAATTGAGGGAATACGTATTCAGCGAGCTCCTTTCTCCTGATAGAGTTTACGTTGATATCTATCAGGCTAAACTGAATCCCATTTTACATGGCGAGATATTCCTTGTTGAGAATGACTACCTGAGGCAGATACGTATAGCTCAAAAGACATCATCTACAGTCAGGGTTGTGGCTGATTTAGATTTCAAGAAAGCATATTATCGGGTCTGGCACCTCCCCGACCCTTTCCGGATCATCATTGATATATATCCCTCCAACCCCCCTCTTCCCCAGCCTCCTCAACCTGCCAGGTCAGGAACAAGTATAATTCGCCAATTAGGCTTGGGAATCCAGAGAGTTGTCATCGATCCTGGCCACGGAGGAAAGGATCCTGGTTGCGTCGGGAAGAGTGGACTCCAGGAAAAAAAGATAGTGCTTGATGTGGCTACGCGTCTTAAAAAAATACTGGAATCAAAAGCGAACCTTGAAGTGATAATGACCAGAGAATCAGATATCTTTCTTGATCCGGAGAGCAGGACTGTGATAGCCAACCAGAAACAGGCAGATCTGTTCATTTCCATCCATGCTAACGCTAACCGCAGCAGTAAGCTTTCGGGCATTCAGTCATTCTATCTTAATCTCAGCCGAGATCCTTCTGTCATTGAAACTGCGGCCCGAGAAAATGCAACTTCTACCAAGAACATCAGCGAGATGAAGGAAACTCTAGAGAAAATCATCCAAAACAGCAAGATTGTTGAATCAATAGAACTCGCTGAAGATATTCAAAATAACCTGGTGAAAAGCCTCTCACAAGAATACAGCAATGTCAGAAGTCTCGGTGTCAAAGGAGGTCCTTTTTGGGTTCTTATTCTAACAAATATGCCTTCTGTTCTCGTTGAAATCTCTCACTTGAGCAACCCCACTGAAGAAAAAAGACTCAAGAGCCCTCAATACCGCCAGCGTGTTGCCCAGGGAATTTATGAAGGAATAAAAGAATACATGAGCTCTTTAGGGAAAGGAAAATAGCCATGAAAAGAAGAGATTTTATCAAGGATATAGTCGCCGGAGGCCTTTTGCTGAAGTTCCATCCTTCCCTTTTGGCTCAAGAGAAGAGCTCTCCTGATTTAGCCTGGATCCAGGGCGATTCTCCAGCTTTGATAACAAGAAAAGCCCTCTCTTCCTTAGGAGGAGTGAAGCGTTTTGTTTCCAGAGGTGATGTTGTAGTCGTTAAGCCCAATATTGGCTGGGACAGAACTCCTAAACTGGCAGCCTGCACCAATCCCGAGGTCGTCAAGACTCTGGTCGAACTCTGCCTCGATGCAGGGGCAAAAAAGGTTAAGGTTATGGATAATCCCTGCAACCCGGCCAGAAGAACCTATGTTCGATCTGGCATTTCGGCAGCTGCAAAAGAAGCAGGGGCGCATGTTCTCTTCCCCAACCCGCATCGTTTGAAAAAAATGGCGCTAGGCGGAGAATGGCTGAGAGAATGGGAAGTCTACACGGATTTTGTCGAAGCTGATAAGATCATAAACGTGCCCATTGCCAAAACTCACAGCCTGTCAAGGCTGACTATGGGCATGAAAAACTGGCTGGGAGCTGTGGGAGGGAAACGTAACCAGCTCCACCAAAAGCTTGATCAGGCTATGATCGATCTGGCGTCCTTCTTTAAGCCTTGCCTTACAGTCTTGGACGGCTACCGAATACTTGTCAGGAACGGCCCCCAAGGAGGCCGGGTCTCTGATACAAAGCTCCACAAAACCGTTGTAGCAGGAGTGGATTATGTGGCTGTTGATGCAGCAGGTGCCACCTTTTTTGACCTAGAACCTCAAGAGTTGCCCTATCTTCGAGTGGCCCATCAAAAAGGATTTGGAGAAATCGACCTGGAGAAGTTGATCATTGAAAAAAGAACGCTCTAAAAAATACAGAGTTATCCAAACCGTTCGGATCCTAAGTCAATCGATCTTCTTCATCCTCTTTTTCTATCTATTATTGGTAACTCATTTTCCTGGAGAGGATTATATCGGGCGTGTAGAAGTATTTTTCCATTTTGATCCTCTTCTAGCCATAGCAACTTTTATTGCTTCCCGAGCCTTTTTTGTTTCCTTTGCTCTTGCAGCATCGACCGTCATGCTCACTTTTGTTATGGGGCGGGTTGCTTGTGGCTGGGCGTGCCCTCTGGGCTCCATCCATCAATTCTTCTCTTTTATCTTCAAAAAATCTAAGCTCCTGAAACCTAAGAAAGAGGGCGGCAAGCGGACGGCCTGGAAATATTACCTCCTGATATTTATTCTTGTGGGCACCCTTTTCTCTCTGGACTTGGTGGGAATATTCGATCCCCTATCTTTGCTCTATCGGTCCTTTGCTGCAAGCATCCTCCCTGCCGTAAACCATGGATTTTCTGCTTTTATTGGTCTTCTTTATCAAATAAACATCTCCTCGTTAGGCGATAGCCTTGTTCAATTCTTCGAGAACTTAGCCGTCAATTCCGTATTTCGTCAGGGCTTTTTCCTGGGAGTGCTTTTCATCGGTATCTTGCTTCTTAACCTATCCAGGGAAAGATACTGGTGCCGCTATCTCTGCCCGTTGGGAGCATTTCTTGGACTCATCTCAAGATGGAATATCATGAAGCTTAAAATAGATTCCAAAAAATGTATCGATTGCTGGCTCTGCACCATTCACTGCCAGACTCAAGCAAGGCCCTATCCCGAAGAAGATTGGAAAAGTTCTGAATGCATATACTGTTATACGTGCAGCGCCATATGCCCCACGAGCGCTATTAGTTTTCCTGTGAAATCCACACCTGAAGAAATCGTGAGAGTTGATCTCTCGAAGAGGAAGCTTATTTTTACAACCCTCTTAGGGATAGCAGCTATTCCCTTTTTCCGTCTCTCTCCTTCTACGAGGCGAGCTTCTCCCAAGCTGATTAGGCCTCCAGGAGCTCTCCCAGAAAAGAAGTTTCTTCAAAAATGCGTTAAATGCAGCGAATGCATGAAGGCCTGTCCGACCAATGGCCTCCAGCCAGCACTCGCCGAAGCCGGGCCAGAAGGAATCTGGACTCCTATTCTTGTCCCTAAGATTGGTCATTGTGAATATTACTGCTCTCTCTGCTCTCAGGTTTGCCCTACAGGAGCTATACAAGAACTCACCGTGGAAGAAAAAACAAAAATCAAGATTGGATTAGCTTGGGTTAACAAAAATACTTGTATCCCCTATAACTTGGGCACTCCCTGTATCGTCTGCGAGGAGCACTGCCCTACCTCTCCGAAAGCAATAAAGCTTGTGAAAACAGAGGTTAAGCTTCCTGATGGGACCATAAAAAATCCCGTAGCTCCGGTCATTAATACAGACCTCTGCATCGGCTGCGGGATTTGCGAAGCAAAATGTCCCGTCGTTGATGAACCTGCGATTTATGTAACAAGTGTGGGAGAAACTCGCTCTGAAACGAATCAGCTACTACTTGATATAATAAAAGAGGAAGAGGGACTCTTTTAGAATACAAAAAAAGCTGTTATTTTCCTCTCGGGGACGTTCTCCAGGGTACCATCCTTTTCAAATTTGGTTGGAAATCCGTCATTGATGATTTTTTAATATTGGTGAAATCAATGAATCAAAGGATGGTACTTCGGGGAACGTCCCTCAACGAAGCGGATTAATCAGGTTTTATATTGGATAAAGATACCCCACCCCTTTCTTGCTGACTTATAGTCTGATGACTTAGGTCAGCTCTCCTTGCCCTCTGTCACGCATGACAGAGGTCACTTCCTCAGGCGATACTAATTGCTACCCAGTTTGTTATCAAATCCCCTTTTTTACGGAGTTATTTCGAACTCCACTGTCTCCAACACCTCATCATCCGCGCCGATAATATCAACATGCCAGTCTCCGATTTCATGAGGTTGAATTATCTTTGAGCTATAAGTGCGCCAACTAGCAGCTCTTACTGGGAGATTTACCCGGGCCCTCTCGACATCTCCATAATACCAGACATGGGCGATCTCAATTTCTTCTTGAGCACCGACAATCTTGGTGAAGCAGAACAGCTTACCAACTGCGACCTCAAAGCTGTCACCGACATCTATGGGTTCCCGGTCCACTACATCCTGACAGATAACAGCTTCAGCCACTTCTACAGCTTCAGCCTCCTGAGCTTTGATAGTAACAACTTGGTAGAGGATAATTGTGGTTAGCATGGCTAGTATTAAAAGCGCATAAGGAAGTCTTTTCATAATGGCCTCCTTTCTTGAAATAGTAATTGTGTATAATCTATGATTTTAATCGATTCAATTTAAGCATAAATGACGGCTTTTGGCAACAAAAAAAATAAGCTATTTGGGATTTTCATTGCGAACGACCGAAGGGAGCGTGGAAATCTCATATAATAAATTGTCATTGGGAGCTCTGTAAGAGCGAAGCAATCCTTTACGAAAAGGTTGGGATTGCCGCGTCGCTACGCTCCTCGCAATGACAATTCTTCCAATGAGATTGCGCAGGCTGTTCCGAGCAAAGCGAAAGAATCTTCTGCGCTCCTCGCAGTGACATAGGATCAAGTAACTTTGCGACAAAGCCTAACAATCATTCTGAGGCAAGCTTTTTTAATTCCTCCTTTAGGTAAGGAATAACCTGAAACAAATCGCCGACAACTCCGAAATCGGCAACTTTAAAAATGGAGGCCTCAGAATCTTTGTTAACGGCTACGATGAACTTTGAGGAAGACATCCCTGCCAAGTGCTGGATGGCTCCTGAAATTCCAAAGGCTATATAAAGATTAGGAGAAACGGTTTTTCCAGTTTGACCGACCTGATGCTGATGATCTATCCAGCCAGCATCTACTGCAGAACGGGATGCGCCCACAGCTGAATGAGGGAAGAGAGAAACCAGGTCCCTTAGAAGGTCAAAATTTTCTGACCCCTTCATCCCTCTTCCACCTGAAACCACAATTTCAGCCTCGGTCACATCAATCTCTGCTCCTTTCTCTCTCAGGATCTCAAGCGCTGGGGCTTTAATCTGATCTTCAGGAATAACCACCTCTTTTTTAACCACTTCTCCCTTTTTCTCTCCTGGTTCTACGAGCGGAAAGACATTTGGCCTGAGCGTAGCCATTATTGGTGAAGATTCAAAACTAAGGGTTACAAAGGCCTTGCCAGCAAAGATGGGTCGGACGACCTCCAGTTTCCCGTCTTTTGCAATCGTTCTGGTACAATCTGAAGCCAAGCTTACTCCAAGTTTGGCTGCCAGACGAGGGGCTAAATCTTTGCCCATCGAGCTTGCAGAAAAGAGGATAACCTCTGGCTTTATTTCCTCCACCAAGGAAAAAAGGGCCTGAGAAAAACTCGCGGCAGAATAGTGGCTGAGGAGAGAATTCTCCACAACATAAACCTTTGAGGCTCCATACGGCAAAACCTCAGAAGCAATACTCTCCAAATTGTGGCCGACAAGAACAGCATTCGCCTCCTTTTGCAGATCATCTGCCCTTCTTTTCCCCTCAGAAAGTGCCTCCAGGGAAGATTTTTTGACTTTACCCTCTCTCACTTCTATAAAAACTAAAATCATTTTATCCCTCCTCTCAGATAACCTTGGCTTCTCTGTGCAGGTATTCCACCATTTTCTTCGCCGCTTCTTCAGGTTCCTCTTCTATAATCTTTCCTGCCTGCCTTGGAGGCGGACTTTCCATCTTGGTCACTTTTAAAAGGGGAGCAATGTCTTCTTCCTTCAGTTCCAGGTCTTCAAAAGTAAGCATTGGAATTTCCTTCTTCTTGGCCATCATTATTCCTTTTAAGGTTTCATAGCGAGGCTCATTCAATCCTTTCTGAGCACTTATAACTGCAGGTAAAGAAAAAGAGACTTTCTCCAAGGCCCCTTCAATCTCTCGATGGGCAGTGCCCTTCGTCCCCTCTATCTCCAGCTTTGTCACTACGTTAACTTGAGGCAAGCCCAGTAATTCGGCAACCATTGAAGGCACCTGGGCATTATCAGCCCCTACGGATTGTTTTCCAAACAGGAGAAGACCATAGTCGGAAAACTTTTTCTCTAAAGCCCTGGCGATGATTTTCGCCATTCTCAATCCATCGTAAGTTTCAGGAGTGTTATCTTTCAAGAGAAAAGCTTCATCAGCTCCCATAGCCAGACATTTTTTCAAAATAACCAGCGACTGCTCAGCTCCAACCGAAAGGACGGTGACCTTGCCGCCTCCTGCCTCTCGTAAACGAAGAGCTTCTTCTACCGCATACTCATCATAGGGATTTAGCACAAAGTTTAGACCCTCTTCAACAATTGTGTCCGTCTCATGGTTTATCCTTATCCTCGATTCAGTATCGGGAATCCTTTTGACAAAAACTACGATATTCACTTGTTCCTCCTCTTGGCATTTGTTTCCCTTCGTCCAGCCAGGACGAAGTCAGACAAGGCAAAGACTCGAGAGAGACATTCTTTCCTATCCTGCACTATTCTTATGGTCTGCTCGCATGGCTAAACTGATGGATTCGCATAAGAAAAGAGAGACCCTGCAGCTTCTTTGACTCTCTCGCCTCTATTATCTTTATTGACAATAAATCTTTGTCTTGATTTTGAGTTATTCTTCGAATCTTTTCAAAAGAAGAGCCCCGTTGGTCCCTCCAAATCCAAAAGAATTACTCAGGGCATAATGAACTTCAGCCGGCCGCGCTTTGTTTGGAACATAATCGAGGTCGCATTCTGGATCAGGATTCTCATAGTTGATCGTAGGGGGCATGACCTGATTTTTCAGGCAGAGAGAGGTATAGCCAGCCTCAATTCCACCCGCTGCACCTAATAAATGCCCTATCATCGACTTTGTCGAATTTACGCCAATTTTATAAGCATGTTCTCCAAACACTCTCTTAATAGCTCTCGTTTCAACTTTGTCATTATGAGGCGTGGAAGTGCCATGGGCGTTTATATAGTTTATCTCTTCAGGCCCGACGCCAGCATCATCAAGAGCCCTCTTCATCACCAGTACCGCCCCCTCCCCATCCAGTGATGGGGCTGTAACATGATAGGCATCTCCGCTCATCCCGTAGCCGATGATTTCCGCATAAATATTAGCTCCCCGTTTGAGGGCTGCTCCCAATTCCTCGAGAATGAGTATTCCCGCTCCTTCTCCGACGACAAATCCGTCCCGTTCCGCATCAAACGGACGGGAGGCTTTCTCAGGCTCGCCGTTTCTTAAAGAAAGGGCTCGCATAGCACAAAACCCGGCAACTCCGAGTGGCGTAATCGGGGCCTCCGAGCCTCCAGCGATCATTATATCAGCATCTCCTCTGGCAACGATGCGGAAGGAATCACCAATAGCATGGGTGCTTGTAGTACAGGCTGTTGCCGTGGCTGAATTCGGACCCCTGGCTCTGTATTTTATGGAAATCTGACCTGAAGCTTCGTTAATGATGGTTGCAATCAAGAAAAAGGGCGAGACACGATCTGGCCCTTTCTCAAGCAGTGTTTTGTGTGTATCTTCAATGAAACCGATACCTCCAATCCCAGAACCCACATAAACTCCACATCTGTCTCCTTCCATCGCGGCATGATTAAGGCCGGAATCTTGAACCGCCAGTTGAGCGGCTGCCACTGCATACTGGATAAACGAGTCCATCTTCCTCAGTTCTTTCTTTTCGATAAAATGAAGAGGGTCGAAGTCCCTGACTTGGCCTGCGATCTTGCTCGAGTACTTAGATATGTCAAAGCGGGATATAAGGCTGATCCCACTCCTGCCTTTAGAAAGGGCTTCCCAGTTTTTTTCCTTGCCGACTCCTAAGGGAGAAACCAGGCCAATCCCCGTAATTACAACTCGCCTTTCTCCAGGCTTGTTGTGGGAAGAAGAGGAATTTCCCATCAGAAACTTTGAAGCTTCTTACTTAGAAAGATGAGCCAGTATATAATCCATGGCCTTGCCAACATTAGTGAGCTTCTCTGCTTCTTCATCAGGAATATCCATACCGAACTCATCCTCCAAAGCCATGACCAATTCTACTGTATCCAGGGAATCAGCACCTAAGTCATCAATAAAAGACGCTTCTTCTGTAACTTGATCTTCACTGATACTGAGTTTGTCTGAGACAATAGCTTTTATTTTTTTCAATAATTCATCTCTTTCCATTCTTTTCCTCCTCTTTAATTAGATTTTCTATTAGCAAATTATTCTCTTATGCCTACATAAACATTCCGCCGTTTACGTTTATGACCTGGCCTGTGATATAAGCAGCCTCATCAGAAAGGAGAAATTTTACTGCATGAGTTATCTCCTCCGGTGTTCCAAACCTTTTCACAGGAATCCAATCTCGAAACTGTTGTTTCACAGACTCAGGAAGACCCTCAGTCATCGGAGTGTCAATATAGCCAGGAGCCACTGCATTCACGGTTATGCCTCGTGAGGCGACCTCCCTGGCTAAAGATTTAGTGAATCCAATAACGCCTGCCTTTGAAGCGGAATAGTTGCACTGGCCCACATTTCCTATCAAGCCTACGATCGATGAGATGTTAACAATGCGACCATATCGATTGTTAATCATATTCCTTATCACAGCCTTGGAAAAATTGAAAACTCCTTTTAAGTTCACGCTCAAAACTGAATCCCATTCTTCCTCTTTCATCCGCATCAGCAAATTATCTCTTGTTATTCCTGCATTATTTACCAAAAAATCAATTTTTTTGCTACCTTTTACTGCCTCATCCACAACTTTCATAGCCTCATCCATCCGAGAAACATCTGCGCTAAAAACAGCAGCCTTGCCTTTATTTGCACTGATTTCACCGGCCACCTCATCAAGTTTCTCCTTTTGAATATCAACCAGAATAACCTCAGCCCCTTCCCAGGCAAGCTCAAGAGCTATGGCCTTCCCAATGCCTTGAGAGGCTCCGGTTACGATTGAGGACCTTCCCTGAAAATCCATCTTAAACCTCAGCTTTTCCGACGGTGTGGGAAATATTGGCAATCCCATTTTGAATTTTTTCTTGGACTTTGTTCTGGACAAAATCCCTGGCTAATCCCACAGCATTCTTCACAGCATTGGAATTTGATCGGCCGTGACCGATTATGCAGACTCCGTTTATTCCTAAAAGCTGGGCTCCTCCATATTCTGCATAATCTATTTTTTTATAAATTTTCTTTAGGTTTCTCTTCATCAAAAAAAGTCCGATTTTAGAGAAGAAATTTTTCATGAGCTCAGTGCGAGCCATGTAAAAAAAGGTTTCTACAACTCCTTCGCTTACCTTCAAGGCTACGTTTCCTGTAAAGCCGTCGCTGACGATGATATCGGCTTTTCCCGAATAAATGTCTTTACCCTCTATATTCCCGATAAAATTTAAAGAGGAGGCTTGAAGTCTTTCAAACGCTTCCTTAGTCAATTCATTCCCCTTTGAGTCTTCTTCTCCTACGCTCATCAGGCCTACTCTGGGATTCTTTAAGCCTAATACACTCTCCATGAAAATATGACCCATCACACCGAACTGCTCCAAGTGATGCGGGCGGCAGTTGACGTTTGCTCCCACGTCTATGAGAAGAGTAAGGCCTGTTAGACTAGGAACCAGAAGGGACAAGGCTGGCTTTTCTACTCCCTTTAGGGCTCCCAATATTTTTTTGGATATATAGACGACGGCACCGGTATTTCCGGTGCTGACAAAAGCCTCTGCTTCCCCTTTCTTGACCAGCTCAGCCCCTACTCGGATAGAGGACCTCTTCTTTCTTCTGATAGAGATCATCCCCTCGCCCATGCCAATGGCTTCTGCGGCATTAATTATTGTTACCTTTGCCTTTGAATGGTCGAGCCTATCGAACTCTTTTTTTATAAGGTCCTCAAGCCCCACGAGAAGAGCTTCAATCTGATACTCTCTAGAAGCTTTCAAAGCTCCTTCTACAGTGACTCTGGGGCCAAAGTCTCCCCCCATGGCATCAACAGCAACTTTCATTAATCACCCTTCATCACTTTTCAGATCCTTCAATAACCTGCCTCTCTCGGTAAAAGCCGCACTCAGGGCAGGCTCGGTGCGGCAACTTTGGATTTCCGCAGTTGGAACACAGGGCCAGAGAAGGAACGGAAAGAGCATCGTGTGCTCTTTTCTTTTTTTTGCGTGAGTGGGAATGTTTTCTTTTCGGATTAGCCATTTAACTCTTATCTTTTATGAATATCTTTAATTTCTTGAGGCGAGGATCAGAACTCTTCGTAACGCAGACACATTCGCTGTTTCTTATTACTTTCCCGCAAACGGGGCAGATTCCCTGGCAATCTTCAGAACATAAAGGCTTGGCAGGAAAAACTAAATTCAATTGTTCCAAAATCACCTCTTCGATATCTATCTTGCCGTTATAATAAAACAATTTGTTTATATCATCGCTCTCCAATTGATCCTGCATCACATCGAGTTCTTCAGGAAGATAAACAAGATCAAACCTCGAATCAATCGAGGATTCAAACGGAACAAGGCAGCGGCTGCATATTAAGCTGAGCGAAGTGACTATCCTCCCCTTTATTAGAATCTCTTCTCCTATTTTTTTCACAGTGAGCTCGGCGTGAACAGGTTTAAGGAAAACAGCGCTTTCCTCAACAAGGGCCGCACTCAGGAATTCAAAATCTTTGGAGATCTCTCGCCCTTCCTTAGGCAGCTTTTCAACATCTATTATCATCTTCTCTTCCAAATAATTTACCTATTATAACATCTTACCTTCCTTTGTCAACTGAGGTCAATGGGAAGACTCCAAGCTTGATATCTCTATATTTAAGAGTATAATAAAACATGATAAAGCAATATCATCAATAAGGAAAATCTTTTATTTTAAGATATAAAAAGGAAAAATCAATAACAAGGTTTTTTCGGAAAAAAATCATCTTATTTGAACTCTGACCTGGATGGCTGAAAAAAAACTATACTTGATCGACGGCAATTCTCTCCTCTATCGCTCCTACTATGCCATCCAGCGTCTTTCCACTTCCAAAGGCTTTCCCACTAATGCTGTTTTTGGGTTTATCAGTATGCTCAAAAAGCTAATGGAGAAGGAGAAGCCTCATTACCTTGGAATAGTCTTTGATGCTAAAGGCCCCACAATACGCCACAAAGCCTTTAAGGACTATAAGGCCCACCGTAAACCCATGCCAGAGGATCTAGTGGTCCAGATTCCGGTCATAAAAAAAATTGTAAGAGCATTCAACATCCCATTTTTCGAGCAGGAAAATTATGAAGCGGATGATGTATTAGGAACTCTGGCTCACCAGGCCTCCTCCCAGGATATTCAATCTGTCATTGTCACTACTGACAAAGATATCTACCAACTCGTTGATAAGTTAACAACTGTCTTCAACCCCGTAAAAGAAATCACTTTAGATGAAAAAAAGGTGAAGGAACACTTTGGAGTTTCACCCTCCCAGGTAGCAGATGTTCTCGCTCTGTGGGGCGATCCTACAGACAATATTCCAGGAGTTCCCGGAATCGGAGAAAAAACTTCCAAGGCGCTCATAAATCAGTTTGGCTCTCTTGAGAGGCTCCTGAAAAATCTTGACCAAATAGAGAAAGCTCGGCTTCAGGAAAAAATCAAGCAGAACCTGGATCAACTGAAATTAAGCCAGCAATTGGTAACGATCGAAAAAGGGCTGGATGTGAAATTCAACCTGAAAGATTTTTCTGTGTCCGAACCAAACTATAAAGAATTGATTCCGATCTTCCAGGAATTAGAATTTTCTTCCCTCTTAGCTGAATACATGAAAAAGCCCAAGAGCACCAAAAAGCACTACAGGATCATTTTTGAAGAAAAGGAGTTGCGAGAGCTGATCACCAAGATAAAAAAAGCAAAATTTGTGTCCGTTGACACGGAAACAGACAGTGCCTTTCCCACTCAGGCCCGGCTGGTCGGCCTGTCTTTCTCCACAAAGCCAACCCATGCTTCCTACCTCCCTCTCTGTCATGATTATCCGAATGTTCCACCGCAAATCCCGAAAGAGAAGGCCTTAATCCTTCTCGAAAAAGTCCTCGCAGATCCAAAAATTATAAAAATCGGCCAAAACATCAAATATGACTATATAGTTCTTAAGGGAGAAGGAATTCATGTCCAGGGCATTGATTTAGATTCGATGGTCCTCTCCTATCTTCTAGAGCCAAATTGGGGCAAACACAATTTGAGCAAGCTGGCCCTAACTTATCTCCAGGTCAAAGCCATCGCTTACAGCGATATCGTCGGCAAAGGAAAAAATGAAGTCACGATGGACGCTGTGGACATAGACCGGGTTGCTCCCTATGCCTGCCAGGACGCAGATTTAACCCTCCAACTCAGCTCCTTGCTCTGGCCTAAGGTCAAAGAGAAAAAATTAGATTCCCTGTACCGTAAATTAGAACTTCCTCTGATCGAGGTTCTTGCTGATATGGAAATGTGGGGAGTGAAAATCGATACCCAAGCCTTAAAAAAATTATCCTCTGAACTAGAATTCGAACTTAGCCATCTCAGAGACAAAATCTACGAGATCAGCGGCGAAGAATTCAACATAAACTCTCCTCAACAGCTTGGCCGCATTCTCTTCGAAAAATTGAACCTGCCCGCATCAAGAAAAACAAAAATAACCAAGAGCTATTCGACCAGCGTTAAAATCCTCCAGGAATTGGCAGGGCACTATCCGATTGCACAACATACCCTGGAATACAGGCAGCTCACCAAGCTAAAATCAGGCTATGCTGACTCACTCCCTCTCCTTTTGAATCCAGCAACTGGGAGAATCCACACGTCTTACAACCAAACAGTGACTGCGACGGGCCGCCTTTCCAGCAGTGATCCGAACCTGCAGAACATACCAGTGAGAGGAGATTTGGGGCGCAGATTTCGGGAGGCTTTTATCCCTGCTAAAGGGCACCTCTTCCTCTCAGCCGACTACTCCCAAATAGAACTCCGGGTGCTGGCCCATCTCTCAAAAGATCCAGCGCTTATCGAAACCTTCCTTCATGACCGGGATATTCATGAAGAAACAGCGGAGCGGGTTTTTGGCAACGCATCCATTATTTCCAAACAGGAAAAACGAAGAAGAGCAAAAATTATTAATTTCAGCATGGTTTATGGCGCGTCGGCGTTCTCTTTGGCAAAGGAGCTAGGAACCTCAAACTCTGAAGCCCAGGATTTTATTGATCTCTACTATAAGACATACCCGGAAGTTCAGCAGTTCATGGAAAAGAAGGTCAAGGATGCTCAGAAAGAGGGCTTCTCTGAAACTCTGTTTGGGAGGAAGCGCCAGGTCCCTGAACTCCAGCACAAAGATAAAATGATCCAGCAGGCAGGCCGTCGCATCGCTCTCAACACTCCCGTCCAAGGCTCTGCTGCTGACTTAATGAAAAAAGCTATGATCGACATCTGGCGCGAAATAAAAAAGAGAGGCCTGCAGAGCAAGATGATTCTACAAGTGCACGATGAGCTGGTTTTTGAAGTTCCAGATAAAGAAACAGAAGAAATGGAGATTTTAGTCAAGGAAAAAATGGAAACTGTTTTTGCCTTAAAAGTCCCCTTGAAAGTTCACCTCAGTTGGGGAGTGAACTGGGCCGAAGCAAAGTAAAATCCATTTTGATCTAAAAGCTACATCTGTCTCTTATTTAGGACAAATTTTATTCACCCCCCGCTTTAATCTAAGGCTTATATTATTGGCACATTTCTTGCTGATTTAAAGAGCAAGAAGTTGAATAAACGATTAAATTAGTGGTGGGAAGAATAGATCAGCCGCTGTTCGAAAATGATCAGATTTTAACCCTAAAGGAGCCTAAAAATAAAGAAAATAATTCTTTGGAGCTTTAAGTTTGATCCTCCTTGCTCAACTATAAAAGGAAATTCCTATGCTTAAATTGATGGTTTTTTAATCGGAAATGTTGAAAAAAAATAAGCTTATTATCATTACAATCCTCATTTTATTCCAAGTGTTAGCGTTCATTTCCTGCCAAATGAAAGAGAATGACAAGCCATCTGATCTTGGTCAGCTGACTGAACAGGAAAAACTAGTCATCCAGGAACTGAACCAATGGCTATACCGCCTTTACGGATCGCCTCTTACTCTGACTGATAATGACCTGATTTCCTTTGATCAGTTGAAGGATGCAAAATTAGTGGCTCTGGGAGAGGCTACTCATGGGACAAAGGAATTTTTTCAAATGAAGCATCGGATTTTTCAATTTCTAGTAGAATATTACCAGCATAAAGCATTTGGATTTGAAGCAGACTTTGCCGAATCCCTCTTTTTTGACGACTATATCTGCCAAGGCCTGGGTGATTTGGAAGAGTTGATGAAAACCAAGATGCATTTCTGGACCTGGAGGAATAAAGAAGTCAAGCAACTGCTGGAATGGATGAAGGATTACAACATCGGCAGGAGTGAGGAGGAAAAGATCCATTATTATGGATTTGATTGTCAATATACCACCTACCAGACAGAATTTATTCAAGATTATCTGGAACAAGCCTATCCTGTTCTCGGAGATACTGCCGTCCCCGTACTGGAACAGGTAAAAAATTTCTCAACTGACGATTATAGGGATATGACACAAAGAACCTACAATGACATCAAAAGCCAACTGGAATCATTGGAAAATCAGTTTGATGAAAATAAAGATCTGTTGATAGCCAATTCATCCACAAGGGAATATGAGATCCATAAGCAGCTGTTACACACCTTCAAGCAAGCTTTTATAGTAAGGTATCATTCGGCTAATTTTATTGTCGAGACTGATTGGCGGGATCAATTTATGGCTGAAAATGCTCTATGGATCGCTGATTTTTTGGGCCAAAATGCCAAAATCACACTGTGGGCCCATAATGGTCACGTCGCCAAGGATCCATCTTATGGAGGCAGTGGATCAATGGGACATCACCTAAATCAAGAATTAAGTAATCTATACCAGGTAGTGGGTTTTAGTTTCTCGTTAGGCAGCTTTACAGCAGTAGGTCAAGATCAATACGGGAATTACACCGGCACAGGGACCCATGAAATCACCACAGAACCCCAGAAACATTCGATTAATCTTATTTTTCATCGTGCTTTATACCCAAACTTCACCTTTCACCTGGATGCTATTCCCGCTAATTCCCAGTGGGATAACTGGCTAAATACTCCGAGACCTTTCTTGAGTATAGGAGCCGTTTTTAATGGTAATCCATCAAATTATTATAGGTCGACCGATATTCGGGCCCACTACAATTGGATAATCCATTTTGATCGGACTACTGCTTCAGAATTGATTCCACAGAATTAGAAAGATAAGCCCCTTTTACTTTTGCTTTCTTGCAATTAATGGAAGCTTTAGAGTGCTTTTTGAAACACACGGAAGCGCTTATAAACCTTTCCCCCCATTCTCTCCATTTCCGCCCTAACTTTTACATTTTCTTCCAACTCGTGGTGGGTATCAATCACTTCCAGGCCGGCCTCGTGAGCTGAGAGGATTGTCTTCACTCCCATAAGGACATCCAACCCCCGGCCCCGATATCTCTCTTTAATGGCACCAAGGAGCAGGTCCAACTGCTTTGTCTTCTTCGCTGCCCTCAATATCTTCAGGAAGCCAAAGGGGAAAAGATGGCCTTTCGCCTTTTGAATGCCTTCAGTTATATCTGGCATGCCAACAACAAAGGCCACCACCTCATCATCCTTCTTAACTGCCTTCACAAATCGAGGATCCAGAACAGGCATGTAGCGCTTGGCCAGATTCTCCATCTCTTTTTCATCCAAAGGTGCATATCCATAGATGCTGCTCCCAGTATAACATTCATTCATAAGATGAAGAATCGGCTTGATCCAAGGCTTCAGTTCTTTTCTCTTACGGAATTCGACAACTTCAAAGTTTCCCTTTCTTTGCGCTCTCTCATAAATTCTCTTGTAAAATTCAGGAAACTCTCTAGGCACATCCAGTTTGTAAACAAAATAATCCACATCTTTCGTATACCCCTGCCTTTCCACAAAGCGAGGCATCCACTCAAAATTATAATATGTCGCAATTGTCGCTCTATTCTCAAATCCTTCTATCAAGAAACCTTCGGGATCCTGGTCTGAGAATCCATAGGGCCCTATAATTTTCGTCATCCCCTTCTTCCTTGCCCAATCTTCGACATAACTCAAGAGCGAGCGAACAACCTCCTCATCTTCTTCTGCCTCCAGATACCCGAACCTTGCCGTCTTCTCTTTTCTGTACTCGTTATAACGAGAATTTATGATCCCCATGATCCTCCCTACCGCCTCTTCACCGCGGAAAGCAAGCAATAAAACCGTATCACTATAGGAAAAAGCCTCGTTTTTTTTCGGCTCGAAATACTTCCATTCATCCATATATACGGGGTGCACCCAATTTTCATGATTAGCATGGACCTTCTCAGGAAGAAAGATAAATGCTTTAAGATCCTTTTTAGTTTTGACTTCTCTTATGTTAACATCCATTTTCTTTTCCCTAAGATTTTATCCTATATTATCCAAAAAAAATCAACCAAAAAAAGATAATATAATTTCAACAAGAAAAATTGACGATAGATATACCCGTTAATAATAGAATAGCTTGCTGTCTCTAATTTCATAAAGGCAATCTTAATCTATCAAAATATTTATGTTATTAAAAACTTCTAACTAGGGTTGACAACCCCATGTGAGAATGACTAAACTTTATACTCATTTTTCGTGACCATCCTTCATTCAATGAAAACAAAGACGTTTGCCCACGGAATCCATCCCCCCGAGTTTAAAGATCTCACGGCCGATAAAGGCATAGAATCCCTCCCTCCTCCAGAAAAGGTAATGATCCCTCTTCTTCAGCATTTTGGCAAGCCTGCTAAGCCATTGGTCCAGAAAGGAGACCAAGTCCTTCTTGGCCAGAAAATTGGTGAGGGGCAGACGCTCTTCTCTGCTTCTGTTCATTCCAGTGTTTCCGGAAAGGTTATCTCTGTGGATAATTATGAGCATCCAGGAGGGAATCCCGTCCCCGCTGTATCTATCACAAATGACAGTCAGGACCATCCGTTTTCTGAAAAAGAAGATACAAAAGATCCCTTTTCCTTTAGTCCAGAAGAGATACGCCAAAAGGTCAGGGAAGCTGGAGTGGTTGGGATGGGAGGGGCGGCTTTTCCTACCGCCGTGAAGCTCTCTCCCCCCAAAGACAAGCCTATCGACACAATCATTATAAACGGCTGCGAATGTGAACCACTGCTGACTTCCGATTACAGGCTCATGCTGGAGGCGCCTGAGGATATTCTAAAAGGTGCAGAGCTGGCACGCATCGCCACCGGAGCAAAGCGAATCATTGTGGGCATAGAAGATAACAAAAAGAAAGCATATAAAATCTTCCGCGATAAAATTCAAAATTTTAATGGCGAGGTTGCTCTCCTTAAGACAAAATATCCGCAAGGGGCCGAAAAAAACCTGATATATGCACTTCTACGCCGGGAAGTTCCCACGGGAGGGCTGCCTTTTGATGTGGGAGTTGTCGTCCAAAATGTAGGAACTGCTAAGGCGATCTGGGAGGCTGTAAGCGAAGGAAAGCCTCTGTATGAAAGAGTCATTTCAGTCTCAGGACAGGGCATAAATGAGCCTAAAAACATTCTTGTCCGAATAGGAACGCCCTTTAAAAATGTTGTTGAATTCTGTGGAGGATTAAAGGAAGATGCTGATCTTCTTGTTATGGGAGGACCGATGATGGGAATCGTCCAGTGGTCTTTAGATGTTCCGGTTGTCAAGGGAACCTCTGGCATATTGGCTTGGGCAGCTCCTCGTCCTGGCTTGGAATACCCCTGCATCCGCTGTGGCCGCTGTGTAGAAAACTGTCCTATGAACCTTGTTCCTACCCAACTCGCAAGATATGTCAAATTCGATGACTTTACTTCCGCTGAAAAATGGGGCGTCCTGGATTGCGTGGAATGTGGCTGCTGCCAGTATATATGCCCATCAAAGATTCCTCTTGTTCACTGGATGCGCGTGGGCAAAAATAGAATTATCGCTTTGAAACAAAAAAAGAGTGCTTAATGACCAATAACGCTTTCATCCTTCAATCATCCCCTCACTTCAAAGATAAAGATTCTGTTCCTAAAATCATGTATGCCGTGATTGCAAGCCTTGTCCCTGCTGTGGCTGCCTCTCTTTATTTTTTCCGGTTTAAGGCCCTTGCCTTGCTTCTCTCCTGCGTTGCTGCTTGCCTAGTAACTGAGGCACTCTTCCTCTGGCTGAGGAGAAAACCTCTTCATTCCCTCCGTGATGGGTCGGCTGTTATTACAGGATTACTCCTGGCGATGACTCTCCCTCCTTCTCTCTCTTTAGAATTGGCTATTATCGGAGCAGTCATGGCTGTTGCTATAGGAAAGCAGGTTTTCGGAGGCTTAGGATATAATATTTTTAATCCAGCGTTGGTAGGAAGAGCCTTTCTCCAAACGGCATTTCCTGTAGCTATGACGACCTGGATTCCTCCTGCGGCCATAAAAATCCAGACCGCAACCTATGCCACTCCACTGGGAAATTTGAGGTTCGAGGATGCAATAGCTAAGGGCACGCTTACTCCTCTTAAGGATCTTTTTACAGGAAATGTCGGCGGCTGCCTGGGAGAAACCTCTGCAATTGCCCTTATTCTGGGAGGCCTTTTCCTTCTCTCGCGTCGTGTGATTGACTGGCGGATTCCTCTGGGCATTCTCCTCTCTCTTACAGCCTTTACTGGGGCCTTCTGGCTCGTTAACCCAGAAAAATATGCCTCTCCTCTCTTTCATATATTGGCCGGAGGGCTACTGATCGGAGCTTTTTTCATGGCTACAGATATGGTTACTTCGCCTATCACTCCTCTTGGCACCTGGATTTATGCCCTGGGAATAGGCATTGTTATCGGCTTGATCCGTCTCTTCGGCGGCTTTGCTGAAGGCGTGATGTATTCCATCCTCTTTATGAACGCTTTTGTCCCGCTTCTTAACCGCTATACTCGACCTCGGATCCTTGGCGAAGGGGGAAAGGCATGAAGCTGTCCGCTCGAATGGTTGTTGTCCTTACTTCGATCGGGCTTCTCTCTGGAAGCTTCCTGGCTACTGTTGGCCATTTGACAAAAGAACGTATCGCACTAAACAAGCAGAGGGAAATTGAAGAAGCTATCATCCAAGTAGTTCCCGGAACAGCAAGCAGCCAAAAATTGTACGAAGAACGAGACCTCTCTGTCTATGGCGGAAAGGACGAAGAAGGCAATATTATCGGCTTTGCCATTCATGCTTCAGGAATAGGCTTTCAAGATAAAATCACCCTCATGTTAGGGACAAACACATCTCTTGAGAGGACAAACAGGCTGGCTATCCTCGACCAGAAGGAGACGCCAGGATTAGGAGCAAAGATCACTGATGCCGAATCTTTCCTCAAGTACTGGGAAAACAGAGACTGCAGCGGAGTCATCAGTCTCCGCAAGCCTGTGGTAAGGTCAGCAGAGGAGCTCTTGCCTTCGGAAATCAACACCATAACAGGGGCTACGATTTCTTCTGAAGCTGTCCTGAGCATAGTCAACAGGTCTCTGGAGTATACAAGGAGGTTAATAAAAGAAGGAAAACTCAGCAGAGAGGCCCAAGATGTCAAATAAAACCATCGGACAAGAATTCATCAAGGGCTTATGGGATGAAAATCCTGTCTTTCGCCAGCTCCTCGGCCTTTGCCCGACACTTGCCGTAACAGGCGCTGTAATCAACGGGTTGGCCATGGGATTGGCAACAACCTTTGTCCTTATATTCAGCTCCCTTGTGGTTTCATCCATAAAAAAACTCATCCCAAGCCAGGTCAGAATTGCCAGCTACATTGTCATCATCGCCACTTTTGTAACCGTTGCAGACCGGTTTCTGGCTGCTTTTTTTCCTCCTATCTCTAAAAGCCTCGGACCCTATGTTCCCTTAATCGTAGTCAACTGTATTATCCTGGGCCGTCAAGAAGCTTATTCCTCAAAAAACACAGTGGGGCGCTCTCTAATAGACGCGCTCGGCATGAGTACAGGGTTCGTCCTGGCCTTGCTCATCCTGAGTTCGATCCGTGAAATTCTAGGGGCGGGCACGTTTTTTGGATATCAGGTCATGGGGGCCTGGTTCAAGCCTTGGATCATAATGATCCTCCCTCCCGGCGCTTTTATCACGTTGGGCATCCTTCTTGCCCTTGCTTTGCATATTGAACGCAGAACAAAGTCGAGGAAATAAGATGGAACTTGTTGCTATTTTTATCTCTGCCATCTTAATCAATAACTTTGTTCTCTATTACTTCCTGGGGATCTGTCCTTTCCTGGGAGTCTCTAAGAAAATCGACTCGGCCTTATCGATGGGCCTGGCAGTAACCTTTGTTATGACTATCACCGCTGTCGTTTCCTGGGCCATCAACCACTGGATTCTTATCCCGCATGAGCTTGATTACCTCAAGATCGTATCTTTCATCCTTGTTATCGCTTCCTTGGTCCAGTTCGTAGAAATGTTTATCCGTAAGATAAGCCCTCCTCTTTACCAGGCGCTGGGCATCTATCTCCCTCTGATCACAACGAACTGTGCCATCATGGGCCTGGCGCTTCTTGCTGCCCTGAGAGATTATGGTTTTGCCGAAGCTGTCATATTCGGATTCTCCTCAGGCTTAGGGTTCACTCTGGCCATTATAATCATGGCGGGAATCAGGGAACAGCTTGACCTGGCAGATGTTCCAGAGCCTCTTAAAGGAGCGGCAATCGCTCTTATTGTCGCCGGGATTATGGCCCTTGCCTTCATGGGCTTTGTGGGGATGATAAAATAATGGAAGTTCTTGTGCCCATAATTACGATGGGAGTCCTGGGTTTCCTCTTTTCTCTCGGGCTTGTTTTTGCCTTCAAAAAACTTAGGGTTTATGAAGATCCTAANATAGAGGAAGTCGCTGAGATATTGCCCCAGGCCAATTGCGGCGCCTGCGGATACGCAGGATGCAGAGCTTTTGCTGAGGCTGTTGTTAAAGGCGAAACCACACCTGAAAGCTGCCCGGTTAGCGACGCTGAAGGAGTAAAACAAATTGCTGCAACTTTAGGAGTCACGTCTGCGGAGGTTGTGAAAAAAGTTGCGCGTCTCCACTGCCGCGGAACTCATGAAGCTGCCAAAAATAGGGGAACTTACCTCGGAATCTCAACCTGCGATGCTGCTCACCTGATCGGAGGGAATAAACAGTGTTCTTATGGCTGTTTACACTTTGGAGATTGTGTTCGAGCCTGCCCTTTTGAAGCACTCTACATGAGTGAGGACGGGCTTCCCGTAGTAATAGAAGATAAGTGCACTGCTTGCGGGAAATGTGTCGAGGCCTGCCCCAGAAACCTTTTTGAGCTCCACCCTATTTCCCAAGGAATTATCGTCTTCTGTCGATCCCGGGACAGGGGGCCCGTTTCAAGAAAGGTATGTAAAAATGCTTGTATTGCTTGTGGAATATGTTCCCGGGCCTGTCCGGAAGCCATCGTCATAGAAAACAATCTAGCAATAATAACCGATTATAAAAAAATTGATCCGGAAAAAATTCCTGAAATTGAAAAATGTCCCACCGACTCCATCGGCCGCTTGAAGAAGGAAGATGAGGGATAAGGGTTTAGTCGTCAACATAAAAGAAGATATGGCGCAGGTAGAGGTACAGTGTTTTACCGATCTTTGCCAAAAGTGCTCGGCTCAAAGCTTGTGCATCGGTCAGAATCAATCAAAAGGTCTCCTAATAGTCAGGAATCCTCTGCGGGCATCCCCTGGCGATGAGGTAGAGGTTGAAGTCCCGGATACAAAATACAGTAGATACTTAATCCTGCTCTTTGGATCGCTTCTCGCTGCTTCTCTCGTCGGAATAGGATTGGGGTCATTATTATCTCCTTTCTTGCCTCTTCCTTCTTCGGCAGCAAGCCTTCTCGGTCTCGTTTCTGCTCTGATTATTGCTGGCGTTTTCCTCTCACGTTATTTCCGGGCAAAAAACAAAGCATCTATCTATCCTGTGATCATAGGAATAATAAAAAAAGGAGGGCGTAATGGATAGACGTGGTTTTTTTAGAAAAATTCTCTACACTCCTCTTCTTGCCCCTTTTATTCTTAATACAAAATCCAGACAAAGAGACTTCCAATTTTATGTCATTGCTGATTCCCCCCAGGTCTTCCTCCCCACAATCCTTCAAGAACTGCAAAAATACGGAATGATTCACAGCCATAATTTTACTTTTCTAAACATCCATCCCGAAGAGAAGGAGCTTAAAAGAATACTTTCCGAAGAAGGATGGCGTCTTTTACCGAAATCGCCTCGGGCCGACCTGGTTTTTTCTTTTTGTCATCTTCGTCACCGGGCTCTTCCTTCGTTCACCTTCATAAAAGAAGGGAAGGTCTGGGATATTAGGTCAAGGAAGCTTTACTCTCTCTGGAAAGAAATGAATAGCCACAATCCTTCATCCTGGTTAACCATCGCCTCATACAACGGCAGGCGTATTGATCCTGATCAAGGAGCCTACGCATCCATTTATTTAGAGGGGCATAAGGTAGAGAGGATATCTTTGGAGAAAAATGTATTTAGAAAGTTTACGACTGAAAGAGGAAATATTTATATTGTCGTCGAAAATGGAAAAGCTCGGGTCTCAGGCTCTTCCTGCCGCCACAAAATCTGTCTCTTCACTCCTCCTGTTTCTTTGGCTGGAGAGCGTATCATATGTGCCCCCAATCATTTTCTTCTTGAAATCCAGGGCTCTCATCATATAGATACAGCGATTGGCTAAAAACGCGCTTCCTTTTTATAAAGCAGGTGGTTTANAAAGNAAGAAAATTTGACTTTNGGGATNTTCCGAAGAGTTCGCCCCGCTTATAGTTTCATGGGCATGAGGACATATATATACTCTATATCCTCTTTAACCTCAGGCTTTATAAGAACGGAACTGTTTGTATCTTTAAGTTCGAAACGAACTGTTTCTGCGCTGACGGTGCCCAGAAAATCAAGTAGATACTGAGAGTTAAATCCAATTTCTAATTCTTCACCCTTATACTCAACGTCAACCTTATCTCTTGCTTCTCCAATCTCCGGGTTTGACGAGAAAAGCTTTACTTTGTCTTTTTCTATATAGAATTTTATTCCTTTGGACCGTTCTGTCGAAAAAAGAGAAACCCTCCTCACCGCATCTGTTATTTCTTCTTTCGAAACCGTGAAAGCGTTCGGATTGTCTTTAGGAATGACAGCTTCAAAATTTGGAAATTTTCCCTCTATGATTCTCGAGATCAATGTCGTGTTCTTCACCTTAAAAAAGAGATTGCTTTCATCCAAGTCGAATTCTATTGAATCGTCCTCAAACTTTCTCAACTCACTCAAGGTCTTTTTGGCCACGATTGCCCTTATTTCATTTGGTAGCTTCATTTTTTCTAAAGGATTTGATGTATAAGCCAGCCTGTGTCCATCTGTGCTCACTAATTCCATAGAGCCATCCTTGACTATCAACAAGGCGCCGCTCAAATAATATCTTTGTTCTTGAGTTATGGCATAGTAGACTCTGTCTATCATTTCTTTAAATTTGTCCAATGGAAGAATGATATCTCTTTCAAATTTAGGCTCCGGAACCTGAGGATAATCCTCCTTTGGTAAGCAAAGAACCTTAAACTCGCTTGCTCCTGATGTTATCTCCATCGTGAGATCTTTGCTTTCTTTGAAAGTAACCGTCTCGCCATCAGGAAGAGATTTTACGATTTCAAAAACTTTCCTTCCCGATAGAGTTATAGAGCCCTCCTCCTCAACCTTGGCTGGAAAATGAGTTTTCAAACCAACCTCAAGGTCAGTACCTTTAAGCTCGACCTCACTTCCTGAGGCAGTCACCAAAATATTGGCGAGGATCGGCATCGTGTTTCTCTTCTCTACAATTCCATGAAGAAGCTGAAGTTCAGCAAAAATGTCCTCTTTTTGAATAGAAAATTTCATTTTTCCACCTTTTCTTAAACCTTATTAATATTATCTTAATATATTTTTAAAATAAATAATAAATCTAATAAAAGCAAATGAAAAGTGAAAATACTCCATAAATTGTTGATTCTTTTACTTAATATAGCTAATCAAGTTGTTTATTTCTTTGTTGAATTCTGGGTCCTCGTTGTGCATTTTTTCGATCTTCTTTATGCTATGGATAACAGTTGTATGATGTTTTCCACCGAATCTTTTTCCTATTTCAGGAAGAGAGGCCTTTGTTAGCTCCTTAGAAAGATACATGGCTATCTGACGAGGAAACGCAATCTTTGGTGAGTTATTTTTTGATTTAAGCTGGGGGGGGGTTATCTTGAATTGATGACAAACGATCTTTTGAATTTTTTCAATAGTCACTACGGTCGAAGAAGAATCTATCAAGCTCTGCAATGCCTCTTTTGTAAGGTCTAAATCAATTTTTTCGCCTTTTAAGGAAGCAAAGGCAATGACCCGGCGCAAGTATCCCTCTAAAACCCTAATGTTGGAATAAACCTTATCGGCGATGTAGAGGGCTACACTTTCAGGAAGGGTTACTCCTTCCAACTCTGACTTCTTTTTGAGGATGGCGATCCTTGTTTCGATATCAGGGGGTTTAAGGTCCGCAATCAACCCCCACTCAAAACGAGAACGAAATCTTTCTTCAAGGTGGGGAATTTCTTTAGGAGGACAGTCGCTGGAGATAACTATCTGCTTCTGGCTATCGTAAAGATGATTGAACGTATGGAAGAATTCCTCTTTTGTTCTTTCTTTTCCAGAGAGATAATGAATATCATCCATCAAGAGGACATCTACATTTCTATATTTTTGGCGAAAGGAAAGTATTTTTCCGTATTGAAGATGGTTAATCAGGTCATTCATAAATTGCTCGGTGGTAATGTATAATACTTTCAATCCGCTATCATTGAGGATAATGAAATGACCTATAGCGTTCATTAAGTGAGTTTTTCCTAGGCCTGCGCCGCCATAGATATAAAGAGGATTGTATGATTTTGCGGGATTCTTGGTTACTGCGCTGGAGGCGGCATGGGCGAATTGATTACACGAGCCGACTACGAAGTTTTCAAAGGTATAATTCGGATTAAGGTTTGGATTTAACAGGGAGCCTCGCCTTGATTTTCTCTCCTGTGGAGATCGGCGCATGAAAGCGGCAGGATCATCATCAAAGATAAATTTAATGTCAAAAACCTTCCCGTAGAGGTCCTGAGAGCAGCTGTTTATCACACTTGAATAATGATAAGCAAGCCAGTCTTTGAAGTAAGAATTAGGTACCTTTATGTAGAGAGAGTTTATTTCCTGACCTATGTATGATGTTGGCTCAAACCAGGTTTCATAGCTATTTTTATCTATCTTTTTTTGAAGAGCATCCATGATTTGGAGCCAAGGATTTTGTTTATCTTTAGCTTGCATTATTGTGTATTAGATTTCCACAGGTTTATCCACAAATGTGGAAAAACCTTCTTTATTTGCTGGTTAATGGCTGAGAAGGCTTGGGTACTATAGCACTGTTGTGGGTGGATTTCAAGAAGTTTATTATAAAATTTTAAAAATCAAATCCTATCCAAAATCTAGTCCTGAAATTCCCCTTTTTATCCCAATCGAAGGGCCTTGACAGGTCTGGAAACTCAAGCCTTCTGACAAATTCAAGATGGACAGGAAGACCGAGGAAGAAAAATTCAAATCCATACCCATATGATCCAATGGCGTCGACTTCACGAATTATCGGGAGTAATTGGTCATCATATCCAAGGAATTCCGTGGCAAAGGTAGCGGGGTATCCTTTGATTTTTGCTCGAGTGATATCGAAGAAAAGGGTTCCCCGGATTGGCCCTATTTGGCCTATGATTGTCGAGGCTGCATTTATCAAGGGGAGCCTGAATTCAAGGTTTGCATACCACCCTTCGTTGGCGATAATACTATAATAGCTAGCAGAGCGGACCTCGTTGTTTCCTCCCCAATAAAAAACATACGGATTTTTCCCGCGGCTGAAAAAGCCCTTAAAACGAACAGCAAAGAGCGTATCTGAGCCAATATTTATATATTTCCGAAGGTCTGCTTGAACGGTTGTGTTCTGCAAAAAGCTGGTTGAAACGGGAAGGCCCTGAGATACAGATAGCGCGAAAGTGTTTCCAGCAATGGGTCCGTAGGGATATTTGAAACGAGTGGTTTCCCCGATAAGGGACACACTAGCTGAAAGTATACTTCCATTCCAAAACATGCCATAAAGGCCCACGGCACCGTACAATGGATCAAAATAGTCTTCTTCGTAATTATAATAACCAATCGATGCTTGTGTCCGGTGGTACCTGTTAAAAGGGTAATAAGCGCTGACGTTTACGCCTGTAATCTTTCGAACAGCTGTGGCATCCCGGTATGTCCGAAGCGACCAGTAGGGATCATAAAATGACCTAAGGTAGTAATACTGTGTATATTGAAAAGCATTGACCATGTACTGAAGCCTTCTTTTTTGATTTAAAAAGGAAAATTGATAAGAGCGGTAGGCTCTTACCTGGTAAGCCATCAAGAATAAGGTATAGTCCCCCAATAAATCAGAAAAACTTATGGCAGAGCCGCCGTAGATAGAACCATCAGTGGAAACGATGGTGTCAATGGGCGGCCTTGATGTTAGGTACAATTTGCCCAGGCCTTTATAGGGTTTTATTTCTTTATCATCAATTTCTAAAGAGATGATGGGTTCAAACCTCTTGAATTCCTCGTCTGGTGAGGGTTCTGTAAAGGTTATGGTTTTTTCCACTTCACCTTCGAGCTCGCTTTTAAAAACTTGGAATGCCCCCTTGTTGAACGAAGCAAAAATGACCTTTTCGGGATCGTTAGGAAGGGGTATGGGGAAGAAATTGCCGGTCCTGACATCTGTATAACGGGTGAGTTCTCCAGTTTCAAGGTTCAGTGAATAAATATTATAAGCGTCTCTCATATCGCCCGAGAAATATAATTCTTTAGAATCCTTGGAAAAATGAGGGGAGATTGTGTTCCCTTTCCCGAAAGTCAACTGCGTCCTTTTTTTCAAATTGTTTACGGGAGAGAGAAAGAGCTTGTCGTAAGTATCAAGATGAATTGTATAAGCCACCTTGGTCCCGTCTGGAGAGATCGTCGGGGCTTTCTCGAAAAAGTCGTCTTCTGTCAAATTCAGGATTTTTTCTGTTGAAAGATTTACCTTGAAAATGTCGTGTAATCCTTCGTGAAACGCCGTAAAAAGGAGTTCCTCTCCCTGGGGAAAGAAACAAGGAGAAGAGGGTTGATCGACAGGGATCTTGATCTTTCTCATGATTTTTCCGGTTAGGGCGTTTAGTATAAACAGGGAATGTTTTTGTCCGACGCGAGCAAAGAAAGCTATCCTGTCTCCATCAGAGGACCAGGCTAGATCTTTTCCCTTAGAAGGATCAATTTCGAATTTTATATGCTCGTACCTGAGAGTGTATCCTTTTGTTATGTTTTTAACTACGGAACCGTCCTTCGTTGATATGAGGACGATATCGATATCATAGTCTTTAACGTTTTGAGTCATGACGGCAACGATATCTCCTGAAGGAGAAACTGCATGAGAAAGAGAAAAATAATAAGGATTTAAAGGGAATTCAGGGCCAAGAGGGATGCTGTAATCTTCTGGATTTTCCCTTAAAAGAAAATGCTTGTATCTTGTGCGGAGATATTTTTTAAATTCATGATTAAACTCTTTATATTTCATGCCGAAGGCTCTTTTTACAGGATCTCTCCTTCCTAAAAGAGGAGAGCGCTTCAAAGAGTGCCAGAACTCCCTTATCCCGGTTTTGCCGTGTTTAGACTCGATGAAATCATATATTGCATGGCCGAAGTCATAGGCGGGCTGGCGAGGTAAAGGATGGCGGGAGTATAGATTTCCTGATGCTGTGAGCTCGGGGATTCGGTCGTTGAGGACAGCGTCTCTAACAATCAATGTGGACCATGAAGACCAGGTCTCAGTATTATACTCGGCAAGTCCTTCTATAATCCAAAGAGGGGGTTGACTCATAGCATAAATTGCCCCGCCCGGGCCTCCGTAGAGAAGGTCATACTGGAAAATATGGGTTAATTCGTGCTCAATAAGATCCTGGATTTCATCAAGAGTCATATCTCCCTGAATAGCGATACGAAAAAGAATTGGCTCTGCGACTCCCAGGACTCCTCCAGGCAACTGAAAAAGATTTGTCTGCTCAAAATCCGTAGATGTTCTGTAATAAATAAGGGGGACAGGAGCAGAGAGCGGATGTTTGAGCTCTGTGCTTATTCTTTGGTAGGCACTTTCAGCCATTTCTGCGATGTTTTTTAAAACTCGAATGCTACCCGTGTAATAGTAAATGTTGAAATGTTCGGTCTTGTAAGAGGTCCAGTTAAATTTTTCGTACAAGACTTTATTTTTTCCGTAGTAGGGGAAATAGATAGTTTGAGCAAAACTCGCCGATGCCCAGACGACGAGGAAAAAGATAAAAAGGATGTATTTTAAGTAATGTTTCATGGTATCTCTCCTTTATTAATCGTAGATGAGATATCTTTCTTGGATGCTTGCTTCGCCGAGAATGTTGCGGAAAAACTTTGCCTTCACTATCTGGATCAGGTCAAAGAAGGCAAAAGCGGCTGTCTGTTTTGGGTTTTGATAGCCTTTGGATTCTTTAAAGTTTCTCTTGTAAAGAGTCTTTCCTGTTTTGGCATCAATTATGTAGATGTCAATGTTAAGTGTGTAAAATCTTCGCTCTGCCAGGCCCCTTTTTTTTGAAATAAAGGGGTCTTCAAAACGCTCTCTCTTTTCTTGTAAAATTGCTTTTCGGATTTCTTCAGTGTATTGAGCGCCTCCGGTGAAAAGGATCGCATCTTTCCGGGCCGGCAATAAATTTTTCCAGAAGGCTTCATTTTCAAACGGCTCTTCTTCAAAGGTGATTTCTTCTGTGGAAACTTTTCCATTGAAATTCTGGCCTATTTCGAAGGAAAAATAATCTACAATCTCAAGATTGAGATCGAAATCTTTGGTTTCTTCCTTGATCAAAAAATTGGTGATAACGACCTCGTTATATTGACCTAGATCGATTGAAGACTTGCTGGGAATTTCAATCTTTAATTTCCAGTAGTTGTTTGAGGCACAGGAAAAAGAGAATAAGACTGTAAATAAGAGGACTATCTTAATTTTTTTCATCTTTTTTGTCTTTATCTAAATGCTCATTATTACTCTTAAAGTTCTGATAATTAGCCTTTATATGGGCATTTCCAGGGCTAAGCTTTAAAGCGGTCTCATATTCATTCTTTGCTTCTTTCCATAGACCTTTTTGTTCATAGGCAACGGCTAAGTTGTTGTGGGCGGCAGCAGAATTTGGGTCGGAGAGGACTACTTTTTTCCAGCGGAAAATGGCCTCGTCCCATAGATTCTGCTTTGCAGCTTGGATACCAAATAAGAGCTGGCTATCCGTAAGCTGTCGTGCACAGCTTGAAAAAGAGATTACGAAATACAGGATAAAAACAAGATAAAATATAAATTTCTTATGCATGCATAACCTACATTACTTAAGTTACAGCTTTTTCAATCCTCCGTCAAGATACAAGCGGATCAGGCCTGCCTTCAGGAAAAAATCTCTTTCGGCACTCTCGCCCTTATAGCATCCTCTGGGAAAAGTCCTAACCCCTCATATATGCAAATTTCATACCAAATTATTGGCTAAAATACCGGAGAGGAAAGAATTCCTGTTGTCACAAAAAAGAGACATATGTATAATGGGGAAGAAATATACAGAGGAGGAAGACATGGGTAGCTGGCTTGAAGGGAAAACCTTGGCCAAAAAAATAAAAGAAGAAGTAAAAAATGAGGTGGCTCAATACTCGAAGCAGAGGAAGGAGGTTCCGGGATTAGTAGGTATATTGGTAGGGGAAAACAGGGCATCTAAGATTTATTTGCGAACCAAGGAGAGAAACTGCGAAAGACTGGGCATTCGGTCAGAAATTCTTTTTCTATCTGGAGATGTAGAAGTATCTCTCTTAAAAGCTAAGATCGAAGAGCTGAACTCCAGGGAAGATGTAGATGGTATCCTTGTCCAGCTTCCCTTGCCGCCCTCCTTCAATGCTCCCGAGATAATTGCCTGTATCCCCCCGGAGAAGGATGTGGATGGATTTCATCCTTTTAATTTAGGGAATTTGATGATGAATCAGGAAGGATTAAAGCCGTGCACGCCATCGGGGATAATCGAGCTTTTGAAATCTCGAGAGATACCGATTGCAGGGAAAAGGGTTGTTATCGTGGGCAGAAGCCGGATAGTAGGCAAACCCCTGGCTGCCATGATGACCAATGAAAACGGAACCGTGACTATCTGCCATTCTAAGACAGAAAATCTACCCCAGGTAACATCAGAGGCAGACATTCTTGTCGGAGCAATAGGTAGAGGAGCATTTATAACTCCGGAATTTGTAAAACCGGGCGCCGTTGTTGTGGACGTGGGGATGAACAACCTCACAGATAAGTCTAAAGTAGAACAGATGTTTGGGCAGGATGAAAAACGGCAGAAGGATCTCAGAGAGAAGGGGTATACGCTTATAGGCGATGTCCATCCTCACGCTATTGATAAAGCCGAGTTTTTGACTCCAGTACCAGGGGGAGTCGGGCCATTGACAGTGGCCATGCTTATGAGGAATACTCTGGACGCCTTTAAGCTAAGGCGGAGCTTAGCCTGATTAAAGGCGCAGCACAAATTTAAAAATTTCTTTGGATTTTTGCTTAAGATATGGTATAAGAAGTTACTTTAAGAGAACGAAAATGCCAAAAGTCTGCGAGATTTGTGGAAAGGGACCTTTTTTTGGACAAAGCGTGAGTCATTCGCATAAAGCCTCCAAAAAAAAATGGAAACCGAATTTGCAGCACGTCAAAGCTAAGACTGATTCAGGGGTCAGGCGAATATGGGTTTGCACCAGGTGCCTTCGTTCAGGGAAAGTAACAAAGGTGACAGCAACAAAGGTGACGCTCCCCAAAGCAGCCCCTCTCGATTCAACTCCTTCATCTCCCTCCGAGGATTAATTCGGGGGAAGATCACACGCCTGCCATTCTTTCAGATTCTTTCCGCAGAAGAAATCTCTTTTATAGCCGAAAGCTTTTTCATCATCGCTTCAAGATGTTTTATGTCTCGAATAATAAGGATGAGCTTAATTCGAGCTTTTTTGTTGTGCGAAGTTGTCACTTCAGCTTTAGTGATATTTCCGCCTGACTTGGAAATAGCAGAGGCGATCTTGGCCAGGACTCCGGGTGAATCTTCCGCCTTAATCAAGAGCTTTCCTTTAAAGAGGCCTTTTGGAGTATCATCCCAGGAGACCTCGATCATGCGCTGGTTATCCAGAACTTCTCTTTCAACCAGGGGGCACCGCAGGGAATGGACTGTTATTCCTTTTCCTGATGTTATGTATCCTATGATAGGTTCGCCCATGATAGGTGAGCAGCATTTGGCTAAATGGACACCCCTAGCCTTGATCACTGGCTTTGGCTTCGGAGCCACTTTTGTAACAACTTTTTTCAGGAATGTATACTTTTTCTTTTCGACTTTTTCTGCGGGGAGGAGCTTTTCCATAAATTTTTTTTCAAGCACGATTTTCCCAAATCCAACATAAGCGTAAAAATCTTCCATCTTTTTAAGCCTAACATTTGCTGCAGAAGAGAGACTCTTGAGGAGATTTGCTTCTTTTAAAAAATCCTCGGGGACTTTATATTTCTTGATTTCTTTTTCCCATAATTTTTTCCCGAGGGCGGTATTTTTTATTTTATCCTGTAAGTTTAGCCAGCGTTTTATATTGTGTCGGGCTGTTGAAGTGAAGGCTATATTCAACCAATCTCGACTTGGAGTTTTTTCTGGGGCGGTTGAAATCTCTACTATATCTCCAGTCTTCAAGATTGTCTTCAAAGGTTCAATCCTGGCGTTAATCTTGGCTCCTGCGCAGTGCAGCCCAATTTCAGAATGAATCTTAAAGGCAAAATCCAGGGCAGATGCACCAAGGGGTAAAGTGACGACTTTTCCTTTAGGAGTGAAAACATAAACTTCTTCAGGAATGAGGTCTGTTTTCAGGCTTTTCAAGAATTCTCGGGGGCTCTTTTGCTCTTTGTAAAGATCGACCATTTCTCTCAGCCAATGCAGTCTTTTGTCCTCTTTCATGATGTGGCGGGTATCTGTTTCCTTATACTTCCAGTGGGCGGCGATACCGTTTTCAGCTAAATTATGCATGTCATGTGTCCGGATTTGAATTTCAACAGTATGTTTTTTCTCGGCGATAATTGTTGTGTGGAGAGATTGATAAAGATTGGGCTTGGGCATAGCGATGAAGTCTCGGAATCGATGGGGAAGATGAGGCCATTTTTGATGGATCATTCCCAGGGCAGAATAGCAATTCTTGACAGAGTTAGTAATCAGCCTTAAGGCCATGAAATCATAAACTTGGTCGAACTCAGTATTTTGCCTTTTCATTTTATTATGGACGCTGTAGAGCCTTTTTATTCGATAGGATATTTTTGCTGGAATATGATTAACTTTCATTAAGCCTTCAAGCGCCCGTTTGGTTTTCTTGAGCTCTCTTTCGGCTTCTTCTCTTTTGGGGTCAACAAGGGAGGCCACTTGGAAATAGTCGTCTGGATCTACGTAGCGAAAAGAAAGCTCTTCCAATTCGGCTTTTATTCGTCCCATGCCCAATCGGTTGGCAATAGGGGCATATATTTCCAGGGTTTCCTTGGCAATCTTTTTTTGCTTCTCCTCAGGCAAAAATTTTAGAGTTTTTAGGTTGTGAATCCTGTCAGCTAATTTGATAAAAATAACTCTTAAATCATCAATCATAGCCAGGATGATTTTCCGTATGCTTTCCGCCTGCCTTGTTTCAGGCGATGATTCCTGAACACGGCTGATCTTGGTAGCCCCCTCCACCAAATGCGCTATCTCTTTGCCAAAAGCCTGCTGAAGCTCTAAGGCAGTCACATCGGTATCCTCTAAAACATCATGGAGAAGACCTGCGGCTAAAGTTGTTTTATCTAACTTCATGTCTGCAAGCATGCTTGCAACTTCCAAGGAATGACTCAAATAGGGCTCCCCGGAGCGCCTTGTTTGACCTTTATGAGCCTGGGCCGCAAAGATATAAGCTTTCTGAAGAAGAGTTATATCTTTCTCGCTGTAAGAAGAAGAGACTTTTTCTAAGATATCATCAAATCTGATCATTGACCTAAGTTATGGTTCTCCAAAGAATAGCGTCAATTCCTATCAGGGCATTTTCTTTTCCTGCTGAAGTATCCAGTTTACAGCATCAAGCACGTTCGAAGCTACGTAAGCAGGTACTATACGCTTTTTCTTAAGCTTAGGCAGCACTTCTTGACCAAAACCAGTTAGGAGGAGGATAGGTTTGGCTTGAATGTTGTAACCAAAAAGGATATCTTCCACTTTGTCTCCCACCATATAAGAATTATTCATGTCAATATTTAGTTCTGCGGCAGCTTGAAGGCCCATCCCTGGGTTTGGCTTGCGACACCGGCAATTCTTTCTGTACCGAGGGATCGAAGAAAGACGATAATGAGGACAGTAATAAACACCATCAAAATGAGCGCCGTGTTTGGCAAACGCATCTTGTAATTTCTGGTGAATGTCCACAAGGTCTTTCTCAACAATAAGCCCCCGTCCAACTCCTGATTGGTTAGATACTATAACGGCTAAAAGACCAGCGTCGTTTATTTTCTTTATTGCTTCGAAGCTGTAAGGAAAAATTTCTATCATACTGAAAGAGCTGGGATACCCCACATCCTTATTGATCGTCCCGTCTCGATCGAGAAAGACTGCTCTTTTTTTCATCATAAGAATTTCTGGCATGCCTCGAAGACTTCTTCGGCATCAATTTTTTTCATGCATCTGTGATCAAATGGGCATTCTCTGTAGCTGCATGGCCAGCATGGAACATCTTTCTTGATGACAGCGGCAGGTTGTTGGAAAGGACCCGTAAAGCTAGGATTAGTCGGTCCAAATATAGCTATAACAGGTATTTTAAGGGCGTTCGCTATGTGCATCGGGCCTGAGTCATTGGTGATAAACAGATCTGCGATGCTGATCAAACCAGCAAGTAGCCGAAGGTTTGTTTTTCCCGTCAGGTTAAGAGGTTTTTTTGTCATGAAGGAGGCTATGGATTCAACCAACTTGGTCTCATCTTTGGAGCCTGTAATGAGAATTTCTGCCTTTTTTCTATCCTGTAATAAAATGGCAAGCTTTGCGTAATTTCGAGCGTGCCATCTTTTTGAAGGGCCATAAGAGGCACCGGGATTGAGAATGACGAGAGGTTTTTTTAAATCAACATTTAAGGAGAGGAGCATCTCCTTAGCCTTGCCCTTTTCTTCTTGATTTACGGGCAGAGATATCTTTGGAGGGGAAGTTTTTAGACCCAAGCCTGAAATAAGGTCCAGATAGTAATTTAACTGGTGGGAACAATCTTCCCCTTTCTTTAGCGCCACTCCTCTGGTGAGAAGCACCCTACGGCCATCTGTATTGTATCCCCATCTTTCAGGGATTTTGCCAAGATAGAATAGAAGGGCTGAAGAGAAAGAGTTGGTCAGAAGGACTCCGATATCAAAACGGAAGCTTTTTATTTTTCGTATGGAATCCTTAAGGTTTTTGAAGCCATCATCATCTGGAAGAGGGATGACACCCTTTATAAAATCGTGAGAGGCGAAGAGTTCTTTTACCCAATCTTTGGCAGCTATCCATATTTGAGCTTGAGGAAAGTTTCTGCTTAAGCTGTAAGCGGCAGGAACAGCAAGGATAGAGTCTCCTATCCAGTTGGGTGCTCGAATGACTATTTTCATCTCCTAAATTTTATTCCCAAAGCGCTCTATTGTCAAAAGAGCACAGCACGTAGCAAGCATCTCCATTTCCGTTATTAGAAAAGGCTTTGGGAAATAGCCTGGCGTTCTTCAATGATCGCTGCAGCTATTTCCCAAAACCTAGCGGATATGAAGATGATTCTCCGAAATAGAAATAAAAAATCAAGGAGTAAGAGAATCCATATTTATTGTGTAAAAAGGAGTTTTTCCCTTTTATGTCTAGTTTTAAGGTTGCAGCCTTGAGATGAAAGGATATTTTGTCTAATCAGATGGAGAGGAAGAAGGGTCATTTTTTTTCTGGGAGGCAGCAGGTTTTTCACTTTTGGGTTTATTTTTGAATTTACTTTCCTCTTTTGGTTTTTTGCTTTGAGCATAATCAGTTATATACCATCCGCTTCCTTTAAACTGAAGGGCTGGAGGCGAGAGGACTTTCTTTAACAGACCTCCACATTTAGGGCACTTTTTTAACCGCGGTTCATTGACTTTCTGGAGGACTTCAAGCGAATAGCCGCATGTTAAACATTTATATTCGTAAAGTGGCATTTTTTTTCACTGGAATATAATAGCCTCGAATATATAAATATCAGCTCCGGATTTCCAAGTATTCTGCGGAAGACCGGCTTTCAAGCACGCCTGCTCGAGAAACATTTTCCTTGACCAGTTATTTTCGACGGGAACTTGAGGGAGAAGCAGACCTTTTTTATTCCCTTTAGAGATGACAAGGCCATGTTTCCCAACCCTAATGAGGCTTGTATCATGAATTTTTTTGAGAGGAGAGAGAACGGAAATCTCTATTTCTAAATCATCAAGTTCTTCCGCTGAAACAGGAGGAAACCTCTGGTCTCTACATGCAGCGTAAACGGAAGTCTGGATAATAGTTTGGTAAAGAGGTACAACAGGCTCGATGAAACCTATGCATCCTCTGAGGAAGCCTTTTCTTTTGAGGGTTACAAAGGCACCTTTCTTGGCCAGGAAATTCGAGTTTTCCGTGCTGTAGTTTATGATTTTTTTCTCTCTGATAAACCGATTTATGGTCGAACGGGCCAGCCGGAGAAGCTCTGTTTTTTCCTCTGGAGAGAGGCTAAAATTAGGGTTAGGATTTTTTGAATAAAGAGCAGCTGCTAAATAACCGACAACTTGGGATTCTCCGCCCAATTGTGAAGAATCGGTATAGTGGAGAATCTCAACTTTCGCCTCTCCTCTTTTTCGAGCATAGAGCAAAGAAGAGACAACAGGTCCCCCTCCACACATTATGTTTTCGCCTTTTTCGAGCTTTTTGAGAAGAGTGCTAATTTCGAAAGCCTGAATGAGAGAAATTGTCTTGGCGTCCGTATCGTTGGCTTTTTTCTTGGGAAAGAAATGTGACATATCAGTTGAAACAATTATCATAGCTTTTTTCCCCGGCAGCACTTCAGTCAGGGCATCTGCCAGGCACGTAATGGTCTTTTTTGTAGGATAACCCATCACGATAGGTACGATTTTTGCATGAGGAAGGCTCTTCTGGATAAAAGGAATTTGAACTTCCACAGAGTGTTCCATCTGATGGGCCTTGGAGATGTATTTGAATCCAGAAGTTTTAGAGATTTCTGCGGCAAGGGGTTCATCGATTTCTGCAATGCCCAGAGGCGTCTCGTATCCACCCCGGGAGTAAATTGAGCAGCCCTTGAATCCATAACGATGAGAAGGGGCGATTATTACGACTGATTTGTAATCTTTCCCCTGGATCAGACGGTATGAATGAGCAGCGGTCTGTCCTGAATAAACATATCCAGCGTGAGGGGCAATAAGAGCCAAAATTTCTTCGCCGGGAGGATGCTTTTTTTTAACATTCTCGAGGAATCGGTCTATTTGTTGAGAGAGTACTTCCGCCTTTTTTTCATAAAACTGTCCAGCCCAGACTGCTTTCCTTATTCCTTGAGACCATCCGAAAGAGACGGCAAAGCAGAGGGAGAGAAATATAATCATAGATATTTTTCTCATTTTTTCCTGCCTATCCTCAAATTGGGGCATAAAAAACTATACAAAGAAATAGATGAAAAATCAAATAGGGGTCAGGCCTTGTCACCGGGATGGGGTCAGGCCTTGTCACCGAGAAATATACCTTTCATACCTTTTGTCCTTAGAGCATAAAGTTGGATAAGGCCTGACCCCAATACTGCCTTCTGATCCTATGACATTTATTTGGATAAGGCCTGGCTCCAGGAATGAAATTTTTTGATTATTTTTGCTTTATATTGTTGACTTTTTCAGTGATTTTAATGACAATCTAAAAGAAAGGTTAAGATGAAAGATTTCCTCAAATCTCTTTTCATTATCTTCGCTACTTCAGCCGCATTTTTGATCGGCCTTTATATAGGCGAAGAGAAAGTGAAGGCCAAGATTTCTGACTTCCAGGAAGATTTGGAAGAGAAAAAATAGAGTTCCTGCCTTTCCTTAAATCCCTTTTTCCAAACAACTCCCTACATTGACTAATGCAGGAGTCAGGCTTATAATGAATCTGAAAAATCTTGCCCCGGAGAGATTCAGGGACAAGCTCTTTTCAGTTAGAGGCACAAGATGCGCTGGCAGATTTATGGAATCATAATCATTTTTGCTCTATTCGTTCTTGCTTTAATCTTCAATCCAACTCTTTCTTGTTTTGGAAAGAAGCTGAAATCACCACTCTATCCTCTGCTCCGCAAAAGAAAGCGCAAGCTGAAGACAGAAGATTACGGCTTCTCCCTTGGTGATAAGAGAGCAAAGGCGAAGACTAAGGAGAGAATGCAGAAGCTGGGAATAAAAGATTATGGTTTCTCTCGTGGTGGCGATGCTCCACACCCGCCCCAAGAGAAAAAGCGTATGCTGAAGACAGAAGATTACGGTTTCTCCCTTGGTGAGGAAGACATTAAAAAGGAATCAGAAGAGGAAAAGGAGCAGAAGGAGTCCTGAAGATTTAGATATTTAACATGGGCTTAAGGTTGATTCGGGCTAACAGCGGTTGATTTTGCTACTTGCCAGGTCTTTTCCAGTTTAAAAGCCTGGGGAACATATAGTAAGCTGCCACCAGGAATGCCTGATGATTCTTTCCAGGGCTTATGATTGAACGAGGCCTAACGCTCTTCTTCTTGAGAGACAATGAGCAGAATTTTAAAAGAGGGGCAGTCGAAGGATAAACAAAATATCAACGTTTTAAAGGTTTCGCTTTTCCCGATTTTTTTCCTTGCCATATTTTTTCTTGCCCATTGCCGGCCTTCACCTGTTATTCTTCTCCCGCTTCCCTCAAAGATCGAAAGGATAGAAGGGTATGCTTCTCTAAGAATCACTGGAGACCAAGGATCATCCAGGTCTAAGTTTTCATTCTTGTTCCAACTCCCTCATCAGGGGCGGATAGAAGTTTCTAATATATTGGGAAGAACCCTCTACCAGATTATTGTGGCTGAGGAGAAGGCGGCCTTTATTGTTCCCTCGAAGAGAGTCTATTGGCAGGGAGAGGAAGAAGAGATTATCCGGTATTTCCTGGGATTTAGGCTAAATCTTTATGAGATGATAAATCTTTTAAGCGGAAAATGGGAAGGTGAAGAGATGGGATATGAAGGTGAGGAGGACAAAGATATCTGGACTTTTGCAAAGGATGAGAGTGATCGAATAATGGCAGGCCAAAGAGGAGAATTTCGGTTTGAAGTCAAAGAATTCTTTGCAGATACTCCTTTTGCCCGCGTTCTCGTCTTTCAGCATCCTCTGAATAATGGGCGCCTAAAGGTTCTTAGAATCAGCCTTAACCAGCCCTTAAAAAAAGGGGCCTTTTCTCTTTCTGTTTTAGGAAAGTATGAACGGAAAAGCTGGGCTGAGATCGAAAAGATATTGGCCAATGAAAATTAAATCCTTTGCCAAGATAAACCTTGGATTAGAAGTCAGGGGGAAAAGAGAGGACAACTACCATGAAGTAAGAACTCTCCTGCAGACAATAAATTTCTTTGATGTGCTGGAATTCCGGTCGACGGAGAAGGATGAAATTCTCCTTAAAGGAGATGATAAAACAATATCGTGGGAACGGGACAACCTTATTTTCAGGGCAGCTCTCCTCCTCAAAGAGCAATTCCACGTATCCAAAGGAATTGAAATTAATGTCACCAAGAATATTCCTCCAGGCAAAGGCTTAGGAGGGGGAAGCAGCAACGCGGCCGTAACCCTTCACGTTTTGAATAAAAGCTGGGGGCTTCAGCTGGGGAAGGAAGAATTGATGAATTTAGGCAAGCGACTTGGTGCGGATGTCCCCTTTTTTCTCGAAGGCGGTCTATGTTTAGGAACAGGAAGAGGAGATGATATTACTCCCCTCCCTGATGCCGCCACACTCTTTTGCCTGGTGGTTCTGCCCTCTTTTTCAATCCAGACTGCTCATATTTACAGCCATTTTCCGCTATCCTTGACTTCAAAGGACAAAGACAGTAAAATTATCAAGTTTTTAGAAGACAGAGAATTTGGTTTATTGGAAAATAGATTAGAAGAGACGGTTTTTCGCTTTTATCCTCAACTTAAAGCCATAAAGAGATTGCTCAGGGGCCAGGGATCA
>JGI24422J19971_10000056_pt1 | contig 46057 bp, 42 predicted proteins | sample DeeMarSWOR152_54_FD_19971 | JGI IMG/M metagenome (IMG submission 19971) | reverse complement strand
CACTCGAAAGTAAGATTACCACTTTCTGTGGGGATTCTAGAGAAAGGTAACAAACAGAGGTACCAAAAAGCGCTTGTGAGAGATCTGCGTTCTATCTGAGAATGGGTTGTGCAGAGAAAGGCCTGGTTGAACTCCTGGCAAAAGCCGAAGGGCAAAGGGCTAAAGGAGATTGTATTTCAAATGAAGGTCTTAGATCACTTTGAGTCGGGCAAGAAAGCCTAAGCACAGATCAGATACATGTTGATTTCTTATCTCTTCTGGGCTAAATTAGCACCAAAAATTTTCCCCGCTATTAGTAGTAAAGCCATATTTCTATAAAAAGAAGATGAAACGTGCCACCAAAACAGTCTACCTGGTAGATGGAAGTTCGTATATCCACAGGGCCTACCATGCAATTAGAGGCCTGTCCAATTCTAGAGGCCTGCCAACAAATGCCATATTTGGTTTTACAAAGATGCTCATGAAACTCCTCGACGATAAATCGCCTGACTATGTAGCCGTGGCCTTTGATGCGAAGGGTCCAACGTTCAGGCACGAGATATTTGCAGACTATAAGGCCAACAGGCCCCCTATGCCAGAGGATATGGCAGTGCAGATCCCCTATATCAGGGACGTAGTCGCTGGATTAAACGTGAAGCTTCTGGAAAAGGAGGGCTACGAGGCAGATGATATTATTGGAACCATCACTGTACTAGCCAGGAATCAGGACCTCAGCGTGGTTATTGTGAGCGGTGATAAGGATTTTAGACAGATCCTGTCCGAAAATGCGCTTATGTGGGATCCAATGAGCGATAAGCAGATCGATTATGCTACCATAAAGCAGGATTACGCGCTCGAGCCTGAACAGATCATTGAGGTAATGGCCCTTTCAGGAGACTCGGTAGACAATATCCCTGGTATCCCCGGCGTNGGGGAAAAGACCGCTATCNATTTAATCCAGCAGTTTNATTCCTTGGAATATCTCCTTGAGAATACTGATAAAGTAGCCAAGGCATCAGTTAANAACANGCTTGAGCAATTCAAGGATCAGGCCCTTTTAAGCAANAAACTGGTCACTTTAAATAATTCTGTACCAATTGAGACAANAATTGATGATCTAAGNCTGAAGTCACCCAATAAAAAGATGTTGGCCGAGATATTCCGGGAGCTGGAATTCAAATCTCTCATCGATAAATTCTCCGAGCACGCTGAACTCAGCGAGAAAGACTATCGATTGATCCTGAAAACAAAAGAACTGAGATCCCTAGTAGAGCTTATAAGAAACAAAGGGATATGTTGCCTTGATACAGAAACCACCAGCAAGGAGCATCTTGCAGCTGAGTTGGTAGGCATATCCTTCTGTGTTGAGCCAGGGGTTGCATACTACCTGCCATTGGGGCATGCCTATGAGGGCGTGGGTGCCCAGATAGACCTTGGTGAGGCCTTAGACATCCTCAAGGATATCTTTTGCGATGAGAGGGTAAAAAAGATAGGGCAAAATATCAAATACGATGCGGAGGTGCTGGCCAGATACGGTATCAATCTAAAAGGGATATTCTTTGACACCATGATCGCCTCATATGTGATCGACCCTACCCTACGCCAACATAATCTGGATTACCTGGCACAGCACTATCTAAGCTACAAAATGATCAGTTATGAGGAGGTGACTGCGCATAATAAAGACAAGAGCTTTGCCTTTGTTGATATCAATAAGGCCAAGGAATATTCTTGCGAGGATGCAGAGATAACGCTCAAGCTAAAATCCGTTTTGGAAGAAAAGGTGAGAAATACGGATAATTATGCCCTCTTTCAGGATCTCGAGATGAAACTCATACCGGTTATAATGGACATGGAAATGACCGGAGTAAAGATTGATGTGGATTTCTTTAAAGATATGTCAGAAAAATTTGCTGGTGAGCTTGCCTCCATTGAACGCAGGATCTTTGATCTGGCTGGAGAAGAATTTAATATAAATTCCCCCCAGCAACTCGGATATATCCTCTTTGAAAAGTTGAACCTGCCAATGAGGAAAAAGACGAAGAAGAAGACTGGATACTCTACAGATGTCGAAGTGCTCACCGATCTTGCCAGCCTTCATAAGATCCCTTCCCTTCTCTTGCGCTTCAGGACCATCAGTAAGCTCAAATCCACGTATCTGGACGCCCTGGTGAACATGGTAAATAAGAAAACCGGAAGGGTCCACACCTCCTACAATCAGACAGTGACCGCAACTGGTCGCCTGAGCAGCAGCAACCCGAATCTCCAGAACATACCTATCAGAACAGAAGAAGGCAGGGAAATAAGAAAAGGTTTTATAGCAGATAATGGCCATCTTCTCCTTTCCGCTGATTACTCACAGATTGAGTTGCGGGTGTTTGCCCATTATTCAGAAGACCCGGTCCTTGTTCGAGCCTTTGACAGGGGAGAGGACATACACACCAGGACCGCTGCAGAGGTATTTGATCTGGATCCAAGAATGGTTACGCCAGAAATGCGCCGGATGGCGAAAACGATCAATTTCGGGATCATCTACGGGATGGGACCAATAAAGTTAGCCAAGGAACTCGGGATAAGCAAGAAGGTAGCACAGGTTTACCTTGAGAATTATTATGAGAGATATAAAGGGGTTAAGGAGTTCAAGGAAAAAACACTATCCCAGACACGCCAAAATGGATACGTGAGTACCCTGTTCAAAAGAAGACGATATCTCCCTCACATACACAGCGATAATGGACACCTCAGAAGCGAGGCGGAAAGGGCTGCTATCAATACGCCCATACAGGGAACGGCCGCTGACCTTATAAAAATGGCTATGATAACTATTGCCGAAAGATTAAAGAAAGAAGATTTAAGGACAAAGATGCTCCTTCAGGTCCATGATGAGTTAGTCTTTGAGGTTCCCCAAGGGGAGCTGGATAGTGCCACTAAATTAGTAAAAGATGAGATGGAGGGTGTTTATTCCTTGAATATCCCCCTTAAAGTAGATATAAACTGGGGCAAAAACTGGGGAGAGGCTCATTGAATTGTGAATTGAGGAATTCAGGAATTGTGGAAAGGCACTTTAGGCACTTAGAAAATGGAATACTACTATATTGGTATTGACGCTGGTTCTGTGAGTGTGAATGCTGCGGTAATAAACGCTAAAGGAGAGCTAATTTATGAGGCCCCTTACAAGAGACATTTTGGTGGGGTGGAGGCATCTGTCTTTGAGATCGTCAGCGATCTCTACGGCCGTTTTGCTTCTGAAAAAATAAAGGCCCTGGCCTTTACTGGAAATCATGGAAGAATAATAAGTGAAAGGATAGGTGGATTCTATGAGTTTGAATCGATTGCCCAGATCCTTGGTGCCGTGTCTTTGCAGCCAGATGTACGCGCTATTATAGGCATGGGTGGACAGGATACCGCCCTGTATCTCCTCAGTCATCATGGGGACAAGTGGGAACTTGATGACTTCAACACCAATAGCCCCTGTGCTTCTGGTACAGGGTCCTTCATTGACCAACAGGCAGAAAGATTGGCATCATCTATATACGGGAAGGACTTTGATACATCAGAGGCTCATATCTCCAAGATCCTGGAAGATTTTATTGGATTAGGCCTTAAAAGCAAAAACCCTGCCAGGGTAGCCTGTCGATGTACCGTCTTTACCAAATCAGATATGATTCACCTACAGAATAAGGGTGAAAAACTGGAAGATATCATTGCGGGGCTCCATGAAGGAAATGCATCCAATTACCTGAGCACCATTGTCTCTAACCGGGTGCTGCCCAAACCTATACTGTTTATTGGCGGTTTAACCATGAACGAGCTTCAGGTAAGGGCCTTTCGAGATCATTTTCCTGAACTTATTGTCCCCACGCACTCTACCTCTGTTGGTGCCTTGGGGGTTGCCCTTCAGGCCAAAGAATTAGGTATCGCCAACAAGCCTGATCTCAATGAGCTGAGATCCATGACGGAAAAAGGATCGTTTTCATTTTTGGCAGCCCCGAGATTGGAACTGATCAACACAGATTTTCCAGAAGATAATGAGGTAAAAGCCCCGCCCAAGACCAGGCAAAAGATACCGGTATTCTTAGGGATCGATATAGGTTCAACTACGACCAAATATGCGCTTCTCAATCAAGACAGAGAAATCATTGACAAGGAATATCGCCAAACAATGGGCAAGCCTATTGAAGTAACCCAGAATCTTTTACGGGTAGTAAGAGATAGGCTTGGAGACCGGATAGATATCAGAGGGGTGGCGACTACCGGTTCAGGGAGAATGGTGGTTGGTGATTTCCTCAATGCAGATCTGATCATCGACGAAATCACTGCTCACGCACGGGGTGCTGTTGAAATTGACCCTCTAATAGATACCGTTTTTGAGATAGGGGGGCAGGATAGTAAGTACATCTCCATTTCCAACACCCATCCACTTGATTTTGACATGAACAAGGTATGTGCAGCTGGAACAGGGAGCTTTCTCCATGAGCTGGCAAACAAGAATGGCATAAACATTGTTGAAGAGTTCCAGCAGATAGCCCTATCCTCGGAAAACCCCATCAAATTGACCGAACGATGCACCGTGTTTATGGAATCTGATCTTGTATCTTATGCGCAAAAAGGTGCGCACAAAAACGACCTTATCGCCGGCCTCTGCTATGCCATTGTTTACAACTACCTGAACAGGGTGGTGGGAAACAAAAAGGTAGGCGATAGAATTATGTTTTTGGGAGGTCCTTCTCTTAATAAGGCGATAGTGGCAGCCTTTGAGGCGGTACTGGAAAAAGGTATTTTGATACCTAAACACCGAGAGGTGCTCGGTGGCTTTGGCGCTGCAATCAGTGTGCAGGAAAAAATGGCGAAAGAGAACAAAGGGATGTCTTCTTTCAGGGGGATAGATGAGGCGATTGATGATACACTGGACTACAAGGAGGCAGTTTGCCATGCAGACCCCCAGTGCCATAATGAATGCAAGTTGAAGATATATAATTTCAGTGGGAGAAAGAGTGTATGGGGAGGAGAATGTGGCAGGTATGAAATAAGAGGCCAATATGGCAAGAAAAAAGAGGATTACTTTAAGCGAAGAGACGCCATCTGGGAAAGGCATCTTGAAGGCCTCTATTACGACCTGCGAGATTTGAAAAGCGGCACTGAAGATGATACCAGAGCCATCTTTGAGATTGACGGAAGACCAACTGTGGGGATGCAGAGGGCATTATACAATCACCAGCTCGCCCTTTTCTGGGCAAGTTTCTTTGATGCACTTGGGTATCGGGCTGTCTTGACACCAAAGACAAACGACCGGATCTCAAAATTAGGAATAGAGTCAATGACTACCGAGACATGCTTTCCAGTCAAGGTCTCACATGGTCATGTCATAGATCTACTCGGTAAGACACGGCACCTGTTTCTGCCCAACATAATTGATCTTCCCGCTCAGGTTGAAAAACAGAATAATTTCTATTGCCCCATGGTTCAGGGAAATCAATATATGCTCAAAACAGCACTGGGCCTGCAGGAACACGAGATCCTAAACCCAACTGTCCACCTCAAATACAGCCCTGATCTATTGAGCATAGAATTGCACAAACATATCGGAAAAACCCTGGGAATATCCTCAAGTAAAACCAGGGAGGCAATCGATGTGGCGTCTTGCAGACAACAGGACTTTGAAAATGAGCTATGCGCTCATGGTGCTGAAATCACATCCTCTTTGGGAGGTAAGGAGCCCCTGGTTTTGATTACTGGCAGACCCTACAACCTCTTCGATGAAAGGCTGAATCTGAGAATTGGGCAGAATCTGGCCAAAATAGGATTAACAGCCCTTCCCATAGACTTTATTGATATCAGGGGCGTGGATCTCTCTGACTTTCCGAACATGTACTGGGCCTATGGCTACCAGGTACTAAAAGCCGCCAAGCTCATAAAGATGACGCCCAACTTCTTTGGCCTTCATCTTACCAACTTCAGCTGCGGCCCAGATTCTTTTAACGAGCACTTCTATAAATACATTATGGGAGACAAGCCCTACCTCATCCTGGAATTGGACGAACACACCGCTGTAGCAGGTGTGATGACAAGGCTCGAGGCATTTAAAAACGTAATACAGTCTGTGCAAAAAATGGAATCCATCGAACCCCAAACTACAAAAGCTACTGCAATGGGGCCATAAAAATGGAAAAAGTCACCCAATTAGACACCTTCAGGGTCATATCGGAGCGGGTGGGACGATTCGACGTTCAGGGAAAGAGATTTCTAATCCCGGAAATGAACAGGTTCAGCAGCCATCTTTTGGCAGGGGTCTTCCATAGCTTTGGGGTCAATTCTGAAGTTATGGAGACCTATGAAGGTCTGGATCTGGGGAAAAAATTCACCTCAGGCAAGGAGTGCTTCCCCTGTGTGGTAACCCTGGGGGATATTCTCTATTTCATGGAAAAAGAAAAGAAGAGACTTGGAGACAAATTTGATCCTGAAAACTATATGTATTTTATGCCCGAGGCGAATGGTCCTTGCAGGTTTGGTATGTATAACAAGTATCACAGGATAATCCTTGATTCTATACCTGGTTTAAACAAGGTGAAGATTGCCGTGCTCAACTCAGATGATGCCTACGATCTTGAGGGATTGATCCCAAAGCAAAAGATGCGAGACTTTAGGAAAGCGGGTTATCTCTCGATTGTGGTAGGGGATATACTCGACAGGTTGCTTTGGAGGATTAGACCATATGAGAGAGCTGAAGGAATGACAGATGCCTATATAAATGAGGCTGTGGTGCTTATGAGTGAATCCTTTTCCAAGCATTCATCCAAAAAAGATCTCTCCCCTATTGTCAGTGATTTAATAGAAATCGTGAAGGAAGGAAAGGAGATTATTGACTCCCGTATCCCAAGAAAACCTCTTATAGGTGTAGTTGGGGAAATCTATGTGAGGACACACGTGAAGTCAAATCAAGACACCATTAGAACACTAGAAAAATATGGGGCTGAGGCAATTAATGCCTCCATTGGGGAGTGGATAAACTACACTACCTATGAGCAGGTAAGGTTAGCAAAAATTGCCCTCAGATTAAACCTGAGAAGGCTTCGACTCAAAGAGGTGAAGAAATATCTCCTCCAGTACCTGAAATACAATCTCACCCTCTTCTACCAGTATGTGCAACAGAGAAAGGTGTACCAGAGGGTACGGAACCACATTGATATTGAGGAAGATCACAAGATAGGCCACCTGGACAAGGTATTAAGAAAGAACAATTTCTTCTCCTTTGAGGTTGGAACTGAGGCCTGTCTTAGTATTCCCTCAGCCTTAGAGCTTGCCCACCGAGGATACAACGGAATTGTGAACATATTTCCCTTTACCTGCATGCCAAGCAATTTGACCGCTGCCATTACCAAGCCTTTAATGGCCAAGCTCAGTGTCCCCTATATTGATGTCTCGTACGATGGCTCATTTCAACCGGGCAGGGAGGCAGCCTTAAGGACCTTTATGTATCAAGCCTATCAGCATTTCAAAACACACGATAGACCTTAAATGTATAAAATGCTCATAAATGCGGTAGACCCTGAGGAATACCGGGTTGCCATACTCAAAGACGGTGAACTGGATGAGTTCTACATTGCTACCTCCATAAGAGAAGAGACTAAAGGAAATATCTATAAAGGTATGGTAGCCAGGATTGAACCCTCTCTTCAGGCCGCCTTTATCGATTATGGGGTAGAGAAAAATGGTTTCTTACCAATGGGAGAGATACATCCTGAATACTATGAATCTCAGGGTACCACCCCTGAGGCAAAGGCACCTATTCATATAGAAAATGCACTTAAGAAAGGCAGGGAGCTGCTTGTTCAGGTAACTAAAGAGATGGAGGGAAGAAAAGGGGCCTATCTTACCACCTACATATCATTGGCAGGCCGCTACCTTGTCTTAACTCCTGGTAGACCAACAGGCGGTATCTCCCATAAAATAGAGGATGAGGAGGAACGGCAAAGGTTAAAATCCGCTATGAATGAGCTCAGGCTGCCAGAGGGGGTAGGCTATATTGTGAGAACTGTAGCCGCAGGGCAAAAAAGACGGACAATAGCCCGAGATCTGAAAGATCTTCTGAGAATGTGGCAGGACATCAAAAAAAGGGTCGAAACACAACCCTCCCAGTCCATTATATTTAAAGAACAAGATCTTGGCCTGAGGACCCTTAGGGATTATTTCAGCTCGGAGGTAGATGAGGTCCTGGTTGATGACAGAGAAACCTGGTCTGAGATAAGGGATTTTATGAAAATTATCTCTCCCAGACATCAAAGAAATGTAAAACTATACAAGGAAAAGAAACCGATATTCTCCGAATATGGAATTGAAAAACAGATTGAACGGATTTATAGTAATAGGGTACCTCTAAAAAGTGGTGGCTCGATCGTTATTGACCGCACTGAGGCCCTGATTGCAATTGATGTAAACAGCGGAAGATCCACAAGGGCCAAAGGTATAGAGACTACAGCCTTTAAGACCAATCTGGAAGCAGCGAGGGAGATCGCGAGGCAGTTGAGGCTCAGGGATATAGGTGGCCTAGTGGTAATAGACTTTATCGATATGAAAAACCCCAAGCATGAACGGGAGCTGATAAAGCAGCTAAAAGAGGAGGTCAAAAGGGACAGGGCAAAGATAAGTTACTCCCACGTATCAAAATTTGGATTAATGGAACTTTCCAGACAGAGATTGAGACCATCAATAGAATCAAAGAGCTACCAGATTTGTGATTTCTGTCAGGGAAGAGGGATAGTGAGATCTGTTGAGGCTACCTCAGTGTCTTTCCTGCGCCAGATATGGCTCGGTGCATCAAAAGGAAATATAGATAGGGTAACCGGGGTACTGCCAAGCAAGGTGGCCAACTATCTCCTAAATAGAAAAAGGACGGAATTAGCGGAACTTGAAAACCGCTATGGTGTCAGCATAGAAATTCAAGGAAATCCTGACCTCTCCCCATGGGAAGGTGATCTGAAGTTCATAGAAAGAAGTAAGGAAAAGGAGGCCTAACAGGCGTGCGCCTGTAGCTCAGCTGGATAGAGCAGCGGACTTCTAATCCGCAGGCCGGGGGTCCGAATCCCTCCAGGCGCACCATATAAATTGAGGACTGGTTAGCAAGCAAATAGCCTTTGATACCCTTTCCTGGAACGGCCCTTCCAGTTTCCCCTATGATAGGCATCTGAGATCATGAGGGGCATTGCAAGGGTTGCCTCACTCCAGACCATCTGCTCAAACAAGGTGTCGACCTTACCCCATGAACATGCCTCTTTGAGGGTTGACCCAGAAAGGCCTCCATCCCTCTCATCGGCAACAGTGATCTGCACTGCATACTTATGCACAGGCCGTTCATTGCCTAACACATCTGCAGCCACTACCACATCCTGGGCAAAGTTCTTTGGTACCCCGCCCCCCACAACAAAAAGACCTGTCTGTTGGGAGACAATCTTGATCTCCGTGAGCTCCCTGAAATCCCGGACAGGATCAATGGTCACATGCCGGTTTGGATGTTGCTGCTGATGGAAAATAAGGCCAAACCCTGCGCTTGAATCTGAAAAGGCCGGAACAAAGATTGGGACATCATGCCTGGAGGCCTCGAGAATGGCAGAATTCACCTTGGGGTAATGTTTCTCAAGATAGGATCCCATCTCCTTAATAAATTCCCTTGATGAGTAAGAGCGTGTAGGGAGACCATCGGCAATCTTTGCAACCGTTAAATCACATTCCCGCAACTCATCCTCATCAATATATGTATCATATATCCTGTCAATATGGAGTTCTCTTAGACGACGATCATCTGCTGCGGAATCACCTAAATAATGCCGGAATCCTATACCTTCAAAGAAGTCCTGATCAACAATAATCGCCCCGGTAGACACGATTACATCTACCATGTTGTATCTGATCATATCTGCCACCACACCTTTTAACCCTGCACTAAAAAGGGAACCCGCAAGGGTGAGAATTACAGAGCAAGATTCATCTTTTAACATTCTGTTAAAGATATCCGATGCATGGTGCAGGTTTCTGGCCTGGAATGCCATCCTACCATATGCCTCAATGATGGGTCTCGCATCGAATGATCGGATATCTACATGCTCGATGGTGTCTTTTAGCAGTGATTTTTTATCCATGTTCACCACAAAAATGGTTTGTGTGATGAGTGAACACAACAAAGACCCGACAACCTTCAACGGACGTTACCGATGTTTAAATATATAACTCAAGAATTGAAAGACCAATTTGGCAGCAACAAAATCAGGTGCCTTGTTGTATTTATTTGGCATAAGTTCCACCACATCGAAGCCAACAACATACCTCTTTTGGGCCACTGTTCTTAAAAGCCCGATAATTTGATACCAATCAAGTCCCCCTGGCTCCGGAGTTCCAGTAGAAGGTATTATGGAAGGATCAAATACGTCAAGGTCGATGGTTACATACACATGGAAAGATAATAGCTCAACTACCTTATCAATCCAATCGTCTTTTAGGAAGATATCTCTGGCCAAAAAGACCCTTGACATATCCAATCTATTACATTCTTCCCTGTCCATAGCCCTCATTCCTACCTGTATCGCCGGGCAGACCTCCTTTACTCTTGCCATTACACAGGCATGGTTGAACATGGAGCCATTGTAAGATTCCTTAAGATCGGCATGTGCATCAAGCTGGAGAACTGTAAGATCTGAAAAATGGTCTTTGATCCCCTGTACAGCCCCTGGGGTTATTGAATGATTCCCTCCCAGCATGACCGGGAATTTGCCATCTGTTATGAAGGAAGAAAATTTTTGTCTGATAACATGAGTTAACTCCTCCGGAGATCCTGGAAGATTGGATAACCGAAAGGTATGTATCCCATGCGAATGAACCTCGCTATCGGTCTCAATATCATATAGCTCTACGTGTGCCGAGGCCTCAAGTATTGCCTCCGGGCCCAAGTCTGCACCCTTTTGCCAGGTGGCTGTACAATCATATGGAACAGAGAATACAATAATTTTGGCGGATTTATAATCTGTCCAATTGGAATCCTTCCCTCCAAACGGGGTATCATTCACGATGCGGCCTGGAGTAAATGTATATTTCTTGGAAAGCCTGTTCCCCTTTCAATCATGTAGGCCTTTGGTTTCTTAGAGATAAATGCCATGATAATGAGATCCCTGGCCATCTCTGTATCAAATGGCTTACATGAAAAAAGATCTACAAAAGCATAACCTTTCTCTACAAAGGTATGGATTGATAAATGGCTCTCAGCTATGACTACAAATCCGGTTATGCCCTTGTCTTCAGGAACAGCTCCACTATAAGGAAATACATAAGGTTGTGTAATCTTGACCATCCCAATCTTATCAGGGATGGTATTGAGAAAGTTAAAGATGAAATCAAGGTCATTGATCCTCCTGTGATCACACTCAGATAAATCCAGCATAAGATGGGGGCCAAAATTTGATTTCTTGTTCATCACGCATAAACCCTCCCTCTTTAGGATACCGCCAAATAATGCGCCAATAATACACAAAACGAAATTTCTATCAACAATTTTTTAAATCGAACGCTGATCCCCCTGAGCTCTAATACAAACCCTGTGAGAAATTCGGACCATATAGACAGTATATTATATTAGATTTGAGGCTTAAGGTGATGAGGTCCACATTGAAACCCCACATCGTCGGCGCCAAAGCCGGAGGCGTCTGACCGGTGGGTTATTAAAGCTATCTATAAAGTCATTGGAGGGAAATATTTGAAAAGGAAAGGAGTCCGCCGGATTCAATCCAATACTGTTGCACCAAGGACCTTTTCCATCCTGTTTAAGGCAAAGTTATGGGCCTCTTGATCAAAATCAGCCACCCCCCTGCGAAAAACAAATGTAGGATAATCCCTGTTTCTCAAGCCTGCCGCAGTTTCCATCACACAGATAGAGGTACAGACACCAACAAGGTAGGCATGGTCAACCCTCTCCGAGGTAAGAACCTCATCCAAATCTGTACCATAAAAGCCGCTGTACCTTGTCTTTTTTATAAAATATTCACCTGGCATGACCTCAAGCTCATCAATCAGTTTCGCCCCCTCGGTATTGATGACACAGTGAGGGGGAAATAGAGAAAACTCTTTATCATCTTTCTCATGACAATCACCAAGAAAAATAATAGTAGCCCCCTCATTCCTCATATCTCTTAGGGTATCCACAACGAATGGAATTATCTTCCTGCATTCCTTGCCACAAAATAGGGCACCCTTTTCTTCCATAAAATCCTTTAACATGTCAACTATAATTAATCCCTTTCTCGCCACTGAAGTCCTCCATTATTCTTCCAAAAAAGGGAAGTCACTTTAGGTAATCCAAAAAATCATTTCAATTACCGCCAGGAAAAGTCCTTGACAACAATAGTGAAAAAATCGTAGGTAAGTCTATATGTTATTATTTAAAGAAAATCAACTTTTATCAAGGAGGAGACAGGTGAGATCTAAGGGTATTTATTTAGCTCTTTTTTTGTTTCTGGCATTTTTCTTAATCCTATCACCATCTTCATCTGCAGGCAAAAAGCTTATACATATAGTAAAAAAGGGTGACACGCTCTGGTCAATCTGTCAGCAATATTATGGTAATCCCTACCTCTGGCCGGAGCTATGGGAAATGAATAAATTTGTCACCAACCCCCACTGGCTTAGGCCTGGTGATGTCATAAGACTCTTAGAATACGAGGAAAAACCAACGCCTGAGAAAAAATATGAAGAAAAGGCACTAGAGCCTGCGAAAAGGGTTGTTACGCTAAAAAAGGAACCTTTAAGGATTCAGATGGGAATAGATGTCTCAAGCCTTACCAATACAAAGGCTCTCGGCTTTCTCCAGAGAGAAATGATTGAGCCATGGGGCAGTATCTATGACTTTAAGGCCGAAAAGATGCTAATCGGTGAAAATGATACAGTTTATGTAAAGATGTATAAAGAGGGCATCAAGCCTGGAGATATATTTACTATATACAGTGTCTCAGATCCTGTTAACCATCCCTTGACAGGAAAAAAATTTGGATACATTCATTCCTTTAATGGAATACTGGAGATTGAAAAAGTTGAGAAAGATTACCATGTGGCCAAGATAAGTGAATCCTTCAGAACCATTTACAAACATGATCTTCTTATACCTTATTATCCGGTTCCCTCCTGTATACTCCCTGTTCCATGCCAGGATATGCGTACGGCCCATATTGTTGCCGCAAAAGACAACTTGGATCTCCTTGGACAGTACTCGGTGGTCTATATTGATGCTGGCCATAATGCGGGGGTAAGGAAGGGTAACCTCCTCGAGGTCATAGAGGAAAAAGAATCTATCTCTGACAAACAAAAAAAAGAGAAAGTTGCCTTGCCCCCCACTATTCTCGGCAAAATCCTGATCCTGCACACCACAGTAGACACGTCTATAGGTGTAGTATTCTGGGCATCTAAAGACTTCGCGAATGGTGCTACAATCAGGCCTCTAGTCTGGGACGAGCAACCAAGGCAATTGGCTACGTTGCCAGAATGCCAGATAGAACAAGGAGAATAACCAACATAAGATTAACCTTAGGTACCTCACAACAAATAATTTATCCATAAGCAGTTGAAATAAACTAACCACAGACCCGCGCGGGCGGAACAAGCCGCACCCTAGTGAAATATGCCCGCCCTGTGCCCCACAGGGAAAGCATTCCACGAGGCACAGACATTCTAGCTCCACCAAATACGCCCAGCACAAAAAAAACATAACCACCCATCCTTTTCTTCCCATATCCCTTCACAACGGGACCGAAAGGATGCCCTTAAATCTAAAGATCTCAGAGAGAAGGATAATAGAAAGGGAAAAAAGCAGAATACCTGGTCTGGATATGAATTTTTTAGACATAGAAAAATTCCCTCTTTATCATCCTATAAAATTGAACCAACTTCTAATGAGCGTATAATAAAAAGCTTGACTATGCCTTGTTTTGATTATATTCCACCAAAAAATAGCCCATAGCGTAAGATTTTCAATGAAAAAATGGTCAGATGACAAGCTTAGCTGGCTTGCATTAAAGATGATTCCCAACCTGGGAAACATTACCTTTAAGCGCCTTCTTGACAGATTTGGTGATCCAGCCACGGTATTTGAGGCAAAGCTTAATGATTTAATTGGGGTAGAAGGACTAAGAGCTGAAACAGCAAGGAGAATTGTCTCCAAGGCCTGGGAGGGAAATCCGGAAGACGAATTGATGGGCCTAAGAAACTATAACGCCAGGCTGATAACTATTTTCGATTCTTCCTACCCAAAGGATCTTAAAGAGATCCATGACCCACCTCCCCTTCTCTATCTCAAAGGCAACGATATCCCCCAAAATAAGACATTGGTTGGTGTTATAGGCTCAAGGAATCCAAGCCACTATGGCCTGAAGGTCACTGAAGAAATATGCCAAGGCCTGGCCATAAGAAAAATAGTTGTTGTCAGTGGCATGGCCAGAGGCATAGATTCAGCAGCCCATTGGGGTTGCTTAAGGGGGAAAGGGTTTACCATTGCTGTTTTAGGTTCAGGCATAGATATCTTATATCCGGAATCAAACAGGAGGCTCTTTGACTACATAGTTGAAAATGGCACTGTTCTCACTGAGTTCCCTTTAGGAACCCCGCCAGAGGCAAAGAATTTTCCCATAAGAAACAGAATAATCAGTGGCCTATCAAAGGGGGTTGTCGTTATAGAGGCGTCAAAGAGAAGTGGCTCTCTGATCACAGCCTCCCTTGCCCTGGAACAGGGTAGAGAGGTTCTGGCCGTACCTGGAAGCATAGAGTCCTTCAAAAGTACAGGCACTCATCTCCTTATCAAGCAAGGGGCCAAACTTGTTGAAAATGCGGATGATATATTGCAAGAGCTCGGATTGAGTTATCCCTATTTCAGGGGAGTGGTTACTAACAAAAAGATGGCGCTGCCACCCATGGAAGAAGATGAGAAAAGCGTCTATGACATCTTGGGCAATTATCCTATTCACATAGATCAGATCGCCAGGCATAGTAAATTGGGTCCTGCCAGGGTAGCCAGCCTTTTAACAGGGCTTGAATTAAAGGGAGTAATTAAGCAGTTACCGGGAAAGATGTTTGTAGTTTCTTGAAACTGGATGAGCACAAGCAGTCTCAAGGAGCCAGTATCGAGTTTCAGGTACCAAATTGAGATGGCTAAGAAAAAAAAGATAATACGCAGCGGTCGATCCAACACCATACCCAATACCACGGGCAAACAATTGGTGATTGTGGAATCGCCGGCCAAGGCACGGACGATCAATAAATACCTAGGTTCGGACTATGTGGTAATGGCCTCGGTGGGACATGTGCGAGACCTGCCGGACAAAAACCCCAAGGGCATCAAGAACCCTGTGCCTGGGGTCGATCTCGATAACGATTTCAAACCGACCTACCAGGTTATCAAGGGAAAGGCAAAGACGGTCACGGAATTGAAACGAGCAGCCAAAAAGGCCTCAGGTATCTGGCTGGCCACTGACCTTGACCGCGAAGGCGAAGCGATTGCCTGGCATCTGGCTGAGGCACTCAGGGTCAAACCGGAAAATGCCAACCGAGTGGTATTCAACGCCATTACCAAAGACGAAATCGAAAAAGCATTTCACCATCCCTCTGTCATTGATATGGACAAGGTTAACGCACAGCAGGCACGGCGTATTCTAGACCGGATCGTCGGGTATCAGGTTTCGCCGCTGTTGTGGAAAAAAGTCGCTGGCGGCTTGAGCGCCGGTCGCGTGCAATCAGTGGCAGTCCGATTAGTGGTCGAGAGGGAACGTGAGATCGCAGCGTTTGTACCGGATGAGTACTGGAAAGTGATGGGCTATTTTACCGTCGACTTGGAGGCCGCCACCGCCCTCGGCGAAGAGTGGCGCAAGTGGTCCAGCGAAATCCCCACAAAAAGAGGCGGCAAGAAGTCCACCGGTCGGACGGTGCGCGAAAAAAACCGCTGGCTGGCAGAACACAACAGCCTGGCCGCGGAATTGATCGAAATCGACGGCAGAAAGTTCGAGCCGAAAGACATTGAAGCAGCATTGGCCGCGGCGAAACGCTCTGGTTTTCAAATCGATGAGCAAATAAAAACACAACACCCCACAGCCAAGGGTCCAGCACAGCGAATCATCCGTTTACGCGGCCATGTGGCTGGCGGACCTGCCTGGCGTGTGACGTCAATTCAAACCAAACTGGTAAAAAGCCGCCCGTACGCACCGTTCATCACCAGCACGCTTCAGCAAACAGCGGCAAACCAACTCGGCTTCTCCGCCCAGTCCACCATGCGCATTGCACAGGACCTGTACGAAGGCCTGTCCGTCCATGGAATAGGCTCAGTGGGCCTGATCACGTACATGCGAACGGACTCGACGCATCTTTCCAGTGAAGCGATCAACATGGCCAGGGGCTACATTGTCTCCACGTTCGGCGATCAGTACTTGCCGGAAAAGGCAAACTTCTTTTCGACGTCGAACAAAGCAGCACAGGAGGCACACGAAGCAATCCGTCCTACGGACGTGAGCTTGACACCCGACCGGGTTCGTTCTTCATTGAACGACCAGCAATACAGACTATACAAAATCATCTGGGAGCGATTCGTGGCGTGCCAGATGACCGAGGCCCAGTGGGACTCCACGACCATCTTGATCTCAGGCGTTGCCGATGGTGGGAAGATAGTCTTCCGCGCTGCCGGTCGTGTGCTAGTTTTCGACGGGTACTACAAAGTGGTTGGTGTGCCCAGCACGGCCGACGAAGTGATGCTACCACCTATCGCCGAAGAGCAACCGCTGGCGGCAATCCAGATCGATCCGACGCAGAACTTCACCTCACCGCCTCCGCGATACACTGAAGCATCCCTGGTCAAAAAGCTCGAGGCCGAGGGCATCGGTCGACCCAGCACCTATGCCCAGATCATTCAGCTCATTCAGAACCGCAAATACGTAGAAAAAACCCAGAACCTATTTCGCGCAACCGATCTCGGCAAGGTTGTTACTGACAAACTGATCGAGGCGTTCCCTGAGATCTTGCAGGTCAGCTACACCCGTGATATGGAGCAGCAACTGGACGACGTTGAAGAGAAGCATGCTGACTGGGTGCAGATGCTCCGGCACTTCTACAGACCCTTCAAACAGAGCCTCGACGCGGCATACAAAGACATGGGGCACGCCAAGGCGGAAACCCAACCCGCCCCGCATACCTGTCCGCAGTGTGGCAGTGGCACAGTCTATCGTTTCGGCCGAAAAGGTCGATTCCTTAGTTGCTCTAAGTACCCCTACTGCAAGTTCTCAGCCCCGATCGACCGCAGGGGAAATCCCATTTCACCGGAACAGACCGACGTAGCGTGTCCCAAGTGCAGCGCACCAATGCTGCTGCGCAAAGGCCGTTTTGGACCCTTCCTTAGCTGCACCAGATACCCTGACTGCGATGGCATCGTGAATCTCGACAAGAAAGGCTGCGTACACCCACCAAAGATTCCGCCATTGCTCACGGACCTGCCCTGCCCAAAGTGCAAAGCGCCATTGAACCTTAGACGAGGCCCACGAGGATTGTGGCTGAGCTGCTCGACCTTTCCTAAGTGCTCCGGAAGACTCGGCTGGGCCTCGCTCGAAGATGATACGAGGACAAGGTGGGAAAAGGCCCTTGATGAACACGAAAAGACCCACCCCCAGGTGATCGTACGCAAACTCGATGGAACCCCTGCGGGTGATGCCTACAAGCCACGGATCCAAAATTTCCATGAAGAATCTGGAGAAGAATAACAATACAATTTACCACTGACACTACCTCAGATGCCGCTGTGACCGAAACCGCCCTTCCCTCTTTTCGTAGCATCAAGCTCATCCACCTCTTCTACCCTTGCCCTATAAGCCTTGTTGATAACAATCTGGGCAATCCTGTCACCTCTCCTGATGGTCAATGGCTTCTTTCCCCAATTGATAGCTATCACCCCTATCTCACCCCTGTAATCGGCATCTATTGTGCCAGGAGAATTTACCAATCCGAGGCCATATCTCAAGGCCAGTCCACTTCTGGCTCTGACCTGTGCCTCGTAACCTTTAGGAAGGGAAATGGATAAACCTGTTGGGATAAGTTTTATCTCACCAGGCCGCAGGATAACCTCTTTGACAACAGCTGCCCGTAGATCAAGGCCAGATGAATCACCTGATTGGTAAGAGGGCAATGGCAGATCTGGGTTATTATTCAATCTCTTAACTTTTACAATAACCCTCTCCATTATCTAAGCTACCCACTATGGATTTTTTTCTAATCTTGCTCTCAAGCCGTAAATCTCTTTAACCGCAGACCAATAGTCCCGCCCAACAAAATATCTGCGTCCGTCTACGTGTCTGCGGTTAATTTATTTTCACTGAATTAACAAAAATTCAAGGGATCCACTACTATCTTGTCCCTGTCCACAGGCCCCAATACTGTGAGTGAAATTCTACCTGCTGAAAAAATCCTCTCAGATACCTCTACTACCTCATCTAAGGTAACCTTTTCTAATTCTGCGATTAATTCCTCGTAACTTATATATCTTTCAAAGATGAATTCGTTTTTTGCGAGCCGTATCATCAAGTTATCCATATACTCCGAACCAAGCAAAATTCCTCCTATAAGGTACTCCCTTGTCCTTGCCATATCACTAGTAGAAAGATCCCCATCCTGAATTCTCTTAATCATCAGCCCGATCAGTTCCAGCACCCTGTTAATTTTTTCCTTGTCCGTTGCCACATATATCCTGATCAGTCCGGTATCCATATACGCACTGATATGAGAATAAAGAGAATAGGCCAGGCCCCTCTTCTCCCTAATCTCCTGAAAGAGTCTGCTACTCATATTTCCACCAAGTATGGTGTTGAGAATAGCCTCTGCAAACCTCTTCTCTCCAGAAAGGGATGATGCCTGAGCACCCAGGCAAAGGTGCACTTGCTCTAATTCTTTAGGATAGTACGATAGCGTTGGGGTACTTAATGCGAGAGGCCTTGTAGGAGCGGTATTATTTTGATCTGGAAGGTGTTCAAAGAATGGCCTAAAATAGTCTACCAAAAGGTCATGATCCACATTTCCAGCAGCTGCAATAACTACTTTTTCAGGTGAATAAAAGCGTGATACACAGCCAAGAATCTCTCTCTTGGTAATGGTACTAACTGTTTCCTTTGTGCCCAGAATCGGTCTGCCCAGAGGATCTCTTCCCCAAAATGTTTGGTCAAATAGTACTTGAACATATTCATCAGGGGTATCTTCCATCATGCTGATTTCCTGGAGAACAACCGACTTCTCCAGTTCAAGGTCCCTCTCAGCAAAGGTTGAATTAATGAATATGTCTGAAAGGAGATCAGTTAAAAACTGGAGGTGTTTATCAAGGACCCTGGCATGAAAACAGGTCTGTTCTTTTCCAGTAAAGGCATTTGAAAATCCGCCGATTGCGTCCAGATCCTTTGCAATCTGAATGGCGGATCTGCTCTTAGTGCCTTTAAAAATCATATGTTCTATAAGATGACATATCCCTCTTTCTCTTTCGAGTTCATCTCTCGATCCCGCATTTACCCAAATCCCCAAAGAGACAGAGCTTGCATGAGATGGACTATCAGTAATTATCTTAGTTCCATTGGCAAAAACGGTCTTTTTATATGTCATCTATACTCCGTCCCAACGCCGCTTTCCTGGAAAGCCTGATCTTTCCGTTCTCAATATCAACAACCTTTACCAATACCTCATCTCCTTCCTTCAGTATATCAGTCACCTTGTTTACCCTCTCATGAGCCAACTGAGATATGTGTATCAAACCTTCTGTGCCGGGTAAAATCTCTGCAAAGGCCCCAAAATCCACGATTTTGGTTACCTTACCTAAATAGAATTTGCCGATCTCTGCCTCTCTAACTATATCTTCTATCATTTGTATGGCCTTATCAGTACCTTCACTTTCAGTCGATGCAATCAGCACCTTACCATCATCATCAATGCTTATCTGGGTCCCTGTTGTTACGGTAATATGTCTTATCATCTTTCCACCGGGACCAATAATATCCCTTACCTTTTCCGGTTTAACATTTATCACGGTTATCCTTGGTGCATATCTAGATATCTCTGGCCTCGATTGTGATAGGGTCTTATCCATTTCATTGAGGATATGCATTCTTGCCTCTCTTGCCTGATACAAGGCCTTTCCCATTATCTCCTTTTTGAGCCCATCAATCTTGATATCCATCTGAAGGGCCGTAATACCACTCCTTGTGCCTGTAACCTTAAAATCCATATCGCCAAAATGATCCTCATCACCCATAATATCAGTCAAAATCGCTACATCATCGCCATCTGAAATAAGGCCCATTGCAACACCAGCTACTGGATCCTTGATAGGAACGCCTGCATCCATCAAGGAAAGAGAGCCTCCACATACGCTCGCCATGGAAGATGAGCCGTTTGATTCCAATATCTCAGAGACAACCCTCACGGCATACGGAAAATCTTCCTTTTCTAATAAAACAGGGAAGAGTGCCCTCCTTGCAAGGATACCATGACCGATCTCTCTCCTACCCGGAGGTCCCAATCTTTTGGCCTCACCTACACTGAATGGGGGAAAATTATAGTGAAAGGTGAATGTTCTATAAGAGTCTCCATAGATTGATTCTATCTTCTGTTCATCACTTTCAGTACCCAGAGTAGTCAAGACCAGTGCCTGGGTCTCGCCCCTGGTAAATAGGGCTGATCCATGAACCCTTGGCAAAACACCTACCAAACATTCAATAGGCCTTACTTCATCAAATGACCTGCCATCGATTCTTTTTCCTTCCTTTAATATCATGTGCCTGGCCAATCTTCTCTCTAAATCGTACATCGCATCCTTTATCTCTCTCCCCTTATCTTGGAATTCTTCTTTTAGTGATTCTACTATATGGCCAATGGCCTCGGACCTCTTCTTTTGCCTACCCATCTTTTCAGGACAAGATAGCACCTCCCTTATTAGAGGTTCACCGATAGTGGCCACCCTTGTTATCAATTGCTCGTCTTCTTTAGCTGGAAGGAAATGCCTCTTTTCCTTTCCCACAGCTTCTCTCATCTCTATCTGCACATCAATAACTGGCTGAAAAGATTCGTGACCAAAAAATATGGCCTCAAGCATGTCATCTTCGGAGGCAAATTTACCCTCACCCTCAACCATAACTATGGCTGTTTTTGTTCCAGCCACAATCAGATTTATATCACTTTTTTCCTGCTCCTCTAATGTGGGGAATGCAATGAATTTACCATCAATCCTGCCTACCCGCACACTTCCAACAGGCCCCTCAAAGGGAATATCAGATATGGTCATAGCAGCTGAGGCACCCAAAATACCTAAAGGATCAGGATCATTCTCTTTGTCAAAGGATAAAACACTTGCAATTATCTGGGTCTCAAAATTGTAGTTTTTCGGGAAAAGGGGCCTCAGAGGTCTATCTATCAGCCGAGAGGTCGAAGTCTCCTTTTCGCTTGGCCGCCCCATATCCCGACGGAAGAAATTACCCGGAATCTTTCCTGCTGCATATGACATCTCTTGAAAATCAACTGTTAATGGAATAAAATCAATACCTTCTCGTATCTCATCAGTAGAAACCACTGTCACCAAAACAACAGTCTCTCCCATTGTGACAACTACGGAACCGCTGGATTCACATGCCACTCTGCCTGTCTCAATGTGTAATCTTTTTCCATTGATATTGGTTTCTGCATTCATAATCATTCCTCTTACCTTTCATAAATTGGCTATTACCTGACAATTTCTATTTCCTCAGGCCTAACTCCTGAATGAGAGTCCTGTATTGACGAGGATCCCTCCTCTTTAGATAGTTCAAAAGGCGTCTTCTTTGACCCACCATCTTCAAGAGACCCCTTCTAGAGTGATGGTCCTTAGGGTGTATCTTAAAATGATTGGTAAGATCATTTATCCGTTTGGTCAAAAGAGCAATCTGAACCTTTGATGAACCGGTATCTTTCTCATGGATCTTGAATTTATCAATAATTTCTCCTTTATCTTTACTTGTTAACACCACTTTAAATCCTCCTTAACTAATTATGTAAAAACCCTAACTAACTCATAACCATTACTGGCTTCCTTTAAGATGGCAACCAGTTCCTCCCCCACAACCACCTTAAGATAATCACCAGAATTAAAAGATGAAACATGTTCACAAAACAACTCCCTCCTCTGCGGTTTGTAACCATTTCTGATCCGTCCTGCCAATGTATTGGGGATTTCGGCTTCCATCATCCCTTCCAAGGCATCTCTTAGGGGTATTATCACCCTGTCAACTGTATCGTTGGATAGATGTTGCGCTATTTGTGTCACGGTAAAGGCATTATCAACAAGAAATGGGCCGCTCTTTATCCTTCTTAGAAAAGTAAGGTGTGCCCCTGTGCCCAAACTCCTCCCCAGGTCCGCTGCAAGGGTTCTAATATAGGTACCAGAGCTGCAGCCTACCTCAATCCAAACAGTTGGAAGGTCTACAGATAGAATATTTATATAGTCAACCCTTACATCCCTTTCCTGAAGATTGACCTCTACACCATTTCGCGCCAATTGATATGCCCTTTTCCCCTTATGATGAACAGCCGAATACGAGGGTGGAACCTGTTTTATGGTACCCAACAATTGCAGTGTCCCATGTTTGATATTCTGTCGTGTGAGGGAGCCAAGATCCTTTTTTTTAATAATCCTTCCTGTTAAATCCTGGGTATCTGTCTCTATTCCAAGCCTGATAGCCGCCTTGTAAACCTTATCCTGGGACATCAAAAAGGGGGATAATTTGGTTCCCTGGTTTATGAGAACCACCAATACCCCAGTTGCGAATGGATCAAGTGTGCCCGCATGGCCAACCTTTTTTACCTTTATGAGATTCTTAATCCTTCCAACAACCCTGAATGAGCTTGGTCCAGATTCCTTGTCTACTATAATAATCCCATCCTTTTGAATCATCTGGTATCCAAAAACCCCTGTGCCTTATCAAGGAGTTCCTGCTTTACGGACTCTAAGCTTCCCTCTCTTGTAAAGGCTGCCGCCCTTGGATGACCACCTCCTCCAAAACGACTCGCTAAATCCGCCACATTTACCCTATCATTAGAGCGTAGGCTAAATTTGTAATAACCCTTTCCAATTTCCCTTATGAGAACGCCTATCTCAACCCCAGAAATAAATCTCGGGTAATCCACAAACCTTTCACTGTCAAAATTATCAGCCTTAGCCTTTGACAGCATCTGCTTAGTAATAGTAATCAATCCAACCTTTCCTGCATGGTGTAACTCTATTGTTTTCAAGGTAGACTCAAGGAGTCTCAGCTTTTTCAAGGAGTACCCGTCCATAACATTGCGCGATGTCTTCCAAGGCCTGACACCCCAACCCAACATCTCCGATGCAATATTGAATGCCTCTCTGGTAGTATTGTCATATCTAAAAGAACCGGTATCTGTTTGTATAGCGACAAAAATATTTTCCGCTATAGTTGCATTCATGGGAAAATCCCACAATTTTATCAAGCGGTAAATAATCTCACCAACCGAGGAACTATGAGGGTCAACGAGGTTCAAGTCCCCAAAGTGCGAATTATTTTCATGATGGTCGACATTTATCAAAGGCCTTATTTTGGATAGATGGGAGGAAGCCCTTCCCACCCTTTCAAGATTTGCACAATCGAGGGCAAAAACGGCATCAAACCCTGATTCCGCAGTAAAGTTGTCTACCATTTTCTCTATACCTTGCAGGGAGGCTAAGGAATCTGGAATGGGACCCTCATTAAATAGCACAACCTCCTTCCCGGAAAGCACAAGTGTTTCACCCAAGGCTAATACGGAGCCAATAGCATCCCCATCAGGGTCCTTATGGCTTGCCAAAAAGAACCTCTTACCATTTCTCAAAACATCCGCAATATTATTCAAGGGCATATGTATCAGCAACTAACCTATCACAAGGGATTAACGAGGAGCTATTTTCTCTAAAAGCCTTTCCATCTTCTGCCCATATTCAAGAGACACATCATATCTGAACCGAATATCTGGAACATATCGTAAGTGCAGCCTCTCACCTATCTCTTTGCGTATGAATCCTTTTGCGCTTTCAAAGCCTACCTGGGCCTGTTTTTTCTGCTCATCCTGCCCAAACATGCTGTAATAAACATACGCATGTCTCAGATCTTTACTCATCCTCACATCAGTCAGAGTAACCCCTTTTAGCCTTGGATCCTTCACCTTTCTTAGAAGGAGGTTGGATATCTCCCTGAGAATCTGGTCGCCAACCCTATGGGATCTGTTACCTGCAAGCATGGTTAGATGCCAAAGTTAGCTTTATTTTATGAGTGTTATTGGTTTTGTTACTGTTCAGTCCAAAACCAACCAGTTGCACCACTTCAACCAATAAAACAAATAAATCCAGAGAATTAGTTAAACATTAAATATCTCTAAAGTAGAGTCAATAATCTCGCCTAGGTAAAGGGAATCTACATAAGAGAGGATATTATCAAGGGCCGAATTCACAAATCGCCTATCATTACCCACAGTGCTAATCCCTAATTCTATCATCTGCCACTTATCATTGGAACCAACCTCAGCTATTGATACGTTAAATCTTTTGTGCACCTTGACCACAATGCTCTTTACAACCTTTCTCTTTTCTTTAAGTGACCGGTTGTTATGGATATGGAGGGAAACTTTAAGAGTTCCGACTACCAAATCAAAGCTCCGCCTTTATCTCTTCTAAGGTATAAACCTCCAATACATCCCCAGGCTTTAAGTCATTATAATTCTCTAATCCTATACCACATTCAAACCCCGAGGGAACATCCTTGACATCGTCTTTAAACCTTTTCAATGAAGATATCTTCCCATCAAATATGACTACATCCTCTCGCAAAAGGCGTACTTTGGCAGCCCTTTCAATCCTGCCATCAGTCACATAACAACCGCCAACAGTGCCCACCTTGGAGATATGAAATATCTCTTTGATATCTGCGCGACCTATAATATTCTCATTGTAAACTGGTTCGAGGAGTCCGGCCATAGCCGACTGTATATCCTCAATAACATTATAAATAACATTGTAGAATCTTACATCCACATTTTCCGTCTCTGCAACGGCTCGTACCGCCAGATTTGCCCTCACGTTAAAACAGATAATTATGGCCTTAGAGGCAGAGGCCAACATTACATCGCTTTCTGTCACGGCTCCAGTTGCCCCATGTATGACCCTTAATTTCACCTCATCGGTGCTTAGCTTAGTCAAAGAGTCTACTAAGGCCTCTAAAGATCCCTGTACATCGGCCCTGACTATAATACTTAATTCCTTCACCTCACCCTCTTTAATCCTGTCAAAAAGATTATCGAGACTAATGGAGTCACGCTTGGCTGCTGTCTCCAGCTGGGCCTTAATCTTCCTATTCTCGCTAATCAATTTTGCCTTCTTTTCATCGGAAACTACTACAAAATCATCCCCGGCCCTAGGTACACCAGAAATACCATAGATTTCAACCGGCATGGAGGGAGAGGCTAATTCTATCTTCTGTCCCCTATCATTAAGCATGGCCCTTACCCTGCCATAACTTTGCCCACAGACAAAAAAGTCACCTTGATTGAGGGTGCCATCACGAATAAGAACAGTAGCAACTGGACCTCTATTCTTATCCAGCCTTGCCTCGATAATGGTTCCCCTCGCCCTCTTTTTATAGTTTGCCTTCAATTCTAATATTTCTGCCTGAAGAAGTATGCTATCGAGAAGCTCATCCACACCTTCTCCCGTCTTAGCCGATATAGAGCTAAACAGGGTGTCACCACCCCACTCCTCTGTTAAGAGGCTCTGTTTTGATAATTCTCTCCTAACCTTTTCTGCATTTGCGTTTGGCTTGTCCATCTTATTAGCGGCAACAATGATTGGGATGTTAGCTGCTTTAGCATGATCAATAGCCTCAATGGTTTGTTCTTTTACTCCATCATCGGCTGCGACGACCAGTACAATCAAATCAGTTGCCTTTGCGCCCCGAGCCCTCATTGCAGTAAAGGCTTCATGTCCAGGTGTATCAAGAAAAACAATATCTCCATGGGATGTGTGTACGTAATATGCCCCTATATGTTGAGTTATCCCACCAGCTTCTTTGTCAATAATCCTAGATTCCCTGATATAATCAAGAAGCGATGTTTTTCCATGATCCACATGCCCCATTATTGTAATCACCGGTGGCCGAGAATGAACATCTTCGGCCTTGTCCTCCTCTTCAGAAAGAATCCCCTCCTCTTCAAAAGATGACAACTCTAACTCGTATCCAAACTCACTTGCTACCAGAGAGGCAGAGTCAAAGTCGATTGACTGATTGATGGTAACCATCATATCTATCTCCATCAATTTCCTAATGAGCTCTGTTGCCTTAACACCCATCCTCTTTGCCAGCTCAGCAACGCTTATCACATCAGGAACCTTTATCCTCCTTTTTATAGCCTTGGGAACGGTTATCTCTGTTTGCTTAAAGATCTTCTTGTCAAGTTTGCCTTTCTTCTTTAGTTTGCCGCGGCCCACAAAGCTTTGCTCAACATCCCTATAAAGGTCCGCCCTCTCAAAAATCTCTTTCTTTCGTTTACGATAATCCCTCCTAGGGATTAACTCCTTCTTCTCTTCCTTTTCCCTCTTTTTTATCCCTCTCCCCTGTTCAACCAAATCTTTCAGTAAGGGCTCAATTTCAATTGATGGTTCCTTGGCTATAGGCTCCTGGATCTCCGGCTTAGATGGTTGCACAGGTGCCCTTTTTATTATCTTTGCCGGAACAACTTTAGGCCGATCTTTTTTCTTCTTGGCGATCCTAGGCGTAACCTCTTTAAGATGTTGTTCCGGAGCAAGTTCTTCCCTTAATCCCTCCTCGCCTCCCTCCTCCAAGACCTCTTTTACCTTTTCCTCTGGAACCGAAACTGTCTCTTCAGCAGGAGACGGTCTAACTTCTTCTTCAATTGTCGGTTCTTCCTCAACTATTTCCTGTACTTTAGGAATGATCTTCCTTCGCCTGCGGATAACGGTTGGCCTTATCCTTTTCTCCTCGAAAATTTCGCTGGTTGCTCCTGAAAGATAATCCTTAGCCCGGGTTACATCATCCGTGTCAAGAGAACTCATATAATTATTAATATGGAAACCAGCACCCTTCAACTGCTCAACCAGTTCGCTGCTATTCATGTTCAGTTCTTTGGCTAACTCATAAACCCTTAATTTACTCATCTAATCCCCCAGATAATCCCTCTTTTTCTTCATCCCAGGCTTTCTCCTTATCAGAGTTTAATGACTCCATGTAATTGAGGGCACCCTGGATCAATTCTTTGGCCTTTTTTTCACCAATCCCCTTTACTGTTGTCAAATCGGCTGGCTCGACCTTGGCAATATCCCCTGCTGATCTAAAACCCATCTCATAAAGAGTGATGGCCAGTTTTTCGCCAACACCAGAGAGCTTAAGCAAGGATTTGTAACCCTCTGTCAAGGCCTGACTGTACTCCGAGTCGCTGCTTACATCCAATTTCCAGTTTGTCACCCGCGATGCCAACCTCACATTCTGCCCCCTTTTTCCAATAGCAAGCGACAACTGATCATCCGGTACAACAACCTCCATGCTTCTGTTCTCTTCATCAACTACCACCCTTATGATTTCAGCCGGGGCCAAGGCATTGCATACAAATTTTGCCGGGTCAGGGTCCCAAGGCACAATATCAATCTTTTCACCCCTTAGCTCTTGGACTACCGCCTGCACTCTTGATCCTTTCATGCCAACGCAAGCTCCCACTGGATCAACGTCCCTATCCTTTGAAGCCACAGCTATTTTTGCCCTGCTTCCAGGCTCTCGAGCTACCTGCATAATGGTTACAATGCCCTCGGAAATCTCTGGCACCTCACTCTCAAACAGGGCCGATAAAAAGTTGGGATGGGTTCGAGACAATATTATTTGAGGCCCCCTGCTGAACTGCTTCACATCATAGATATAGGCCCTGACCCTATCGCCCTGTGTGTATGTCTCTTTCGGGATTTGCTCTTTGAGTGGAAGTTCGGCTTCTGCCTTACCCAGATTAGCAATAATGGAGCCTTTATCGAAATGTTGAACAATGCCGTTAATTATCTCCCCCTTCCTATCCTTAAAGTCTCCATAAACAGCATCCCTCTCTGCCTCTCTTAGCCTCTGCATTATTACCTGTTTAGCTGATTGTGCCGCTATCCTTCCCAGGGTATCGGTATCCATTTTCATGCCCAAACTGTCTCCTATCTCCGATTCTGGATCAAGCTTTCTGGCTTCTTCCAAGGATACCTGAAGCCCCTCATCCGTAACCTTCTCTACTACTTCTTTGAACTCAAAAACCTCAATCTCTCCCATTTCCCTGTTAAAGCTCACCTCTAACTCATAGTCGGGTCCAAATTTCTTTTTAACAGCAGAGCGAACTGCCTCTTCAAGGGCCTCGATTAGAATCTTGGAATCGATCCCTTTATCTCGGCCGACCTGGTCAATAGCTCTCAATAAATCCGTAATCATTCCTGCTCTCCACACAAATATCAATTATTAAATTCATATTTTAGTCTCGCCTTATCAATCTCCTTTAAGGGTAACTCAACGAGATTATTCTCATCCACCAAAAGGCTTATCACCCCTTCCCTGACATTAGCGAGGCGCCCAGTAAAATTTCTCCTCCTGTTGATAGGCCTTGACATCTTTAATCTCACCATCTTACCAATAGCGCGTATGAAATCACTCTCCTTTCTTAACGGCCTATTGAGCCCCGGTGAAGAAATCTCAAGCACATAGGGATAATCAATGATATCCTCTGCCTCAATCAAATCCCCTAGCTCCCTGCTAACACTGGCGCAGTCATCTACGGTAATGCCTCCCTCTTTATCGATAAAAACCCTGAGAATCCATCTACCACGTTCGGGCCGGAACTCAACATCCACTATCTCCATACCAAATTCGTGCACCACAGGCTCCACCAACTGGGATACCTTGTCAACAATCCTCTTAGTTTCTGACATTGCTACTATCTATCACACATAAAAAGCGGGCTAAAAAGGCCCGCTCCCTCACACCTAACTCAGTTGTTGCCGATTCTAGCTGATCCTCTTTTCAAAGTAATGGCCCTTTGCCTACCAACAACTCTCTACCTCGAAAAGGGAACAGAGCGCTCTTTGCAATAATCTGGAGCGGGCAACGGGGCTCGAACCCGCGACACCAAGCTTGGGAAGCTTGTACTCTACCAACTGAGCTACGCCCGCTCAGCTATTTATTATAATAAAATATATATATAGTCAAGTTTAATTTACACTATAAAAAGGTCAAGACCAGATAAAAGAATCTATCACACAATCTATGATTTCATGTATAGAAAGCGGATCACTTCTCCAATTCAACGGGTTTCCACATTAAATAGCAAAAGAACCCAGGGGCTCCGCCCTGACGCTACTTGCCTTGAATAAGGTGCTATCCCTGGAGTACTTTGCAAACAGCGCCTGCTGAACTCCGGGCTTGCAACCAGGGAAAGAAACCACTATTATTTTCCACCTTGGACAGTTAGAAATTCTGTATAATTGTATAGGTATTCATAAGCTCCTTGATTAAAAGATAAGCAGAACAGGCTGCCTTTAAATGATCAGGATTAGTTTAAAAGATGCAGGGTTGGCGGTGTTTTCAGGGCTCATGTTGACTGCCAGTTTCTCCCCTTTCGATCTAAACTGGATAGCGTGGATATCACTAATCCCTCTTGTCATAATCATTGAGGAAAAATCCTCATTAGATGCATTTAAATTCGGTCTTATAGCTGGCCTTTCCCACTACCTAACCCTTATCTACTGGATAGTGGTAGTACTTTCCCATTATGGAAATATCAACTTTGTCTTGAGCCTGGCAACTTTATTTCTTCTGTCCCTCTATTTGGCGCTCTATATCGCCTTTTTTGCCCTTATCTTGGTTGGTTTTAAAAAAGACAGGCTATCTTGTTTTTGGGGGGCTGGTATCTGGGTCGCACTGGAATATGCAAGAGCTCATATTATGACTGGTTTTCCCTGGTGCCTTTTAGGCTACAGCCAATATTCCAGGTTGCCGCTGATACAAATATCGGATATTGTCGGGGTCTACGGCATATCATTTATTATTGTTCTGGTAAATCTTGTACTATGCAATATATTGTTTACCCTGTTAGAAACCAAGCCCCGCCATTTATGGCAGGGCGAGAGAAGCAATACGTCTGAGCCGAATTTTAAGCCTCATCTAAACTTTCCAACAGGCTTCATTTCTAATCCAAAAAAAAGGAAGCCTATAGGAATAGAGATAACCCTCACCTGTTTTCTGGTAGGATTTATCCTCGTATATGGCTACCATAATTTGAAAGAAAAAGCAGATAGTAACTCAAAGGGAAAGGGACTCAAGGCAGTGATTGTCCAAGGAAATATTGATCAATCCTTGAAATGGAACCGGGATTTCCAAGAGAAGACGCTGGCCATTTATAGCACGCTATCGGGAAAATCGGTGGGTTTTAAACCCCAAATTATCATCTGGCCTGAAACTGCTGTTCCATTTTTTTTCCAAGATGGATCTTACCTTTCCAAAGAGGTTTTTAGGGTTGCCAAAATAACTAACTCAAACATCCTCTTCGGTTCTCCTGCATACGTAAAGGATAAAGATACTATCCTTTATTACAACAGGGCGTACATAATATCTGAAAACAGGGCATTTGATTATTATGATAAGGTTCACCTTGTCCCGTTCGGGGAATATGTTCCGCTTAAAAAATACATGCCCTTTGTACATCGCTTAGTTCCCGCAGCAGGAGATTTCTCCGCTGGTGAGAACGTTAAAACAATAAATGCCCCAGATTATAAAATAGGGGTTCTGATCTGCTTTGAGGCTATCTTTCCTGGTATCTCCCGAGAGCTTGCTGCCAAGGGGGCTAAAGTTTTGGTAAACATAACCAATGACGCCTGGTTTGGCCATACCAGCGCTCCCTATCAACATATGAGCATGGCTGTGTTTCGGTGCGTAGAAAATGGGTTACCCATGGCAAGGGCTGCAAACACCGGGATTAGCGCTTTTATACTGGCAGATGGAAGGATAGTACACAAAAGCGCGCTATTTGTGAGGGAGACACTACAACAGGAAATAAAATTAGGGCAAAATAAAACATTTTATTCACAATTCGGTGATATTTTTGCTATAATAGCAGTCATAATAACGACTGTGAGGTTTTTCTGGATATCAACAATAAGAAGGAGATGAAACTATGTATGATACAGAGACCATAGAGAAAATAGACTCCCTGAATAGGAATTTAGACGATCTATGGGAGCATCTTTGACCTCACTAAGGGTGAAGAAAGGTTAAGAAAAATAGAAAAGATATTATCCAAAACGGATTTCTGGCAAAATAACCATAATGAAGCAACCAAACTGAGCCAGGAAAGAGGGTCGCTTAGTAACCAATTAGAGGAGTGGCACAGATACAAAAATGAGTTAGAAGAGATCGATATCTTGACCAAATTAGCCCAAGAAGAAAATGACGAGCATTCGATTGCCGAATTAAGGAAGGATCTTTTTGAGCTGGAAAAAGAGATAAAGGGGTACGAGCTTCAAACACTCTTCAGTGACAAAGATGATAAAAGAAATGCAATTGTTGCGATAAATGCAGGCGCAGGAGGAACAGAGGCTCAAGATTGGGTGGAGATGCTATTGAGGCTCTATCTCAAATGGGCCGAGTCCAAAAAGATGAAAACCAAGATTGTCGATCACTTGACCGGGGATGAGGCGGGGATAAAAAACGTTACCTTTACTGTAAGCGGTCTTTATGCATATGGTTACCTGAAATCGGAAAATGGCATTCACCGGATGGTCCGGATCTCCCCTTTTGATGCAAATGGGCGAAGACACACTTCCTTTGCATCGGTATCTATCCTACCAGAGATTGAGGATGACGTAGAAATAGATATCAATGAAAAGGATCTCAGGGTAGAAACCTTCAGGGCTAGTGGCCCAGGTGGACAACATGTCAATAAGACCAGCTCTGCCGTAAGGATTACCCACTTACCAACCAATATAGTCGTCCAGTGCCAGAATGAAAAGTCTCAGCACCGAAATAAGGACCTGGCACTAAGGATCCTTAAGGCGCGGCTCTATGCATTGGAAAAGGAGAAACAAAATAGAGAAAAACAACTCAGACACCAATCCCAGAAAGAGATAGCATGGGGAAATCAAATAAGGTCTTATACATTCAACCCCTACCAGCTAGTAAAAGACCACAGAACAAACCTTGAAATTGGAGATGTTGAGAGGGTGATGAATGGAGATATTGATATATTTATTGATGCCTACCTTAAGTGGTTGCAGAATTAGAAAAATATATCCTATCCACCTCTGTATTCTAATTCCATATCCTTTATGTATAAATCAATGCCCTTCACTATGCCGGAGGCGGCCCTTTTAAGGTACGTCTCACTTTTAAGCCTTCTATTTTCTACTGAATTTGTAATATATCCTAACTCTACCAGGATTGCGGGCATCTCAGCACCAATCAAGACATAGAATGGTGCCTGCCGTACACCCCTGTTCTTAACTTTTTTGTATCCCTTCCGCAGCGCTCTTACCAAACCCTCGTGCACAAAATCTGCCAGTCTACTCGACTCATTTATCTTTGTATTAAGCATGAGGTCGTTTAGAATCATCTGGAGGTCACTTATATTTTTTCTGGAGGTAGCGTTTTCTCTTGCAGCCAGATTCATGCTGTCTTCATCTAAGGCTATATTCAAGAAATAGGTCTCTAATCCCTGAACTTTACCATACTTATGGGCATTTACATGGAGAGAGATGAACAGATCGCCCTTTTTCATGTTGGCAATAGCAGTCCTCTTCTCCAAAGGCAAGAATACATCCTCTCCTCTGGTTAAGATCGCCTGGCAATTAAGATCCTTTCTCACTCGGTCTGCCACCAAATTTGCAAGCTTAAGCATAATATCTTTTTCTTTTAAGCCATTTCTCCCAATGGCACCTGGGTCTTTTCCTCCATGGCCTGGATCAATTACAATTCTTTTTACCCCCAAACCTAACTGCTTTGCTAAAGATATCCCTTCTTTCTTACCTTTCACTATTTCTTCTCTTGCAGAAGGCTCTCCAACAACTACCTCTTTTGCAGGGCTTAACCTCCTCTCTTCACCCTGTACATCAACGACAATCCTAAAGGGATCATAAAGATGAAAGATCTTATAGCCTTCCATACTGTCAATATCGAGGACAATCCTTACAGTGCTTTTGTTGTATTGAGCCGCCCTGGCCCTTTTTAATAATCCATCTTTTATAGGTATAAAACTTTCTATATCCTTGCTAATCCAGGTATCGTGCAGATCGACAAAAAGGCGTCTGGGCTTCCCAAGATCCGGATCCTTTTTTAGCAAATGCTTCCTGTACTTGACTGGATTCTCCAAGTCTACTACAACCCTCGTGTAAGTAGGGGTTGACCAGTGCCTGATATTCTTTACTGAGATCAATTCCTTTTTCTTGGCCTTGTGCGCTTCAACCCTCTCCTTTGCTAACCTTTTCTTCCCCAAGGCACGTTCCAACTTGTCCATCATCTCAGATGCCTTAACCCTCGCATCCCCATTTGGGAAATTTAGCTCCACCTTTAAGAACTCAACATAGGCCTGCTTTGGATCCTTTCTATACCTGTAAAAGATTTCACCCAGCCTGTATTGGGCATCATCAGCCAGGTTATGGGCCGTGTATCTCTTTACCAGTTCTCGATACAGTGCTATAGCCGTGTCTATATCAGAATTCTTCCCTGAATAACCATAGAGAAAAGTCCATAGCCGAGCAGCCCCATACAGGGCGTGCACTCCCTCATCTGTACCTGAGAAGGCCCTGTAAACCCTTTCATATCTCTTTATACATCTCTGCCAATTATGCCTGTATTTTTTCTTGGCTTTAGACTGGTAAAGTTCTTTTTTACACTCCCGTGCCTTTTGTAAAAGAATTCTGGCAGAATTGGGCGAGCTACCAGCAGTTTGGTTAAAGGGGGCGAAAAAAAGGACAAGGAACGGGGATAGGACGATAGGGATCAGCACATACCTTCTAAATAGCAATCTGCGGATCATGTAAGGACCTTTTTACTCCTATTGTAACGGCTTACTACGACAAAAAAGGGATGCAGGGATTCAAGAAGGCACAATTCCCGTTGCAAAGGAAAATCCAATTGCAAGAGCAGGTCTTTGCAGGCCTCTAAGGCTGCTTCCCTTCTGCCTTCTTTTAAGAGTATCCGTCCCATAGAATTCTTGGTATCTAAAAAAAGGAGCTGATATAAAAACCTGATTCTGTCGATCCAGGGCATGATCTATTTCTCCCTTACTATAGAGATATCTGGCCAGGGCTCAATGGGCAAGGCCATGCCCTAATACTGATCTCCTTCTACGAGCTCTTTATCTTCTATCTCATCGTCTTCCATCCTACTTTCAACAACAGGTATGTTTCTAAAGGAGTTCAGTTCTTTGTCTTTTTCCCTGCTCTCCTTTGAAAGCATCCTTATCTTCTTCTTTAATTTGAAACGTTCAATTATACCGTAAAGACCGGCTATAAAAATACCAAGCAGGAATGCAATTATAATAACCAAATAGAAGGCCATTGGAGGGGTCTCATGTGCCCAAAAAAGAAGATTTACCCTAAGCGTCAATGCCTTGGATAACTGCTCAAGGTTCTGAACGATAAGTATTACGGCCAGGAACATAAATACAAAACCTACAAAAGCCTTTATGTATCTCATAGCAATCCTCCTGCTCTCCTTAAAGAACACTCAATTGTGCCTAGGATTCTTTGAAAAAGCGCACCAATTTTTGATACGTCGCCTGAATATGTTCTGGAATTACCCTTACTTCTCCAAATACCGTCATGTAATTGGTATCCCCACTCCATCGAGGAACAACATGGAAATGGATATGTTCTTCTACACCGGCACCTGCCGCCTTTCCCAGGTTTAGGCCCACGTTAAATCCCTCTGGATTCATAACCTCCTTTAAAACCCCAATGGACCTTTCAACCATGGTGATGAGGTCCAGTTTCTCCTCTGGTAATAGGGCCGCCAAAGTAGAAACGTGTCGTAATGGTGCTACCAACAGGTGGCCATTGGTATAAGGAAACCTGTTCATAAGAACAATGCTCAGATCGCCCATACATAAAACTAATCTCTTTTCATCTTGACCCCTGTCACCACATGGGCAGAATATACATTCCCCCTTCGTAGTATCAGAACTAACATATTCCATTCGCCAAGGCGCCCAAAGAACCTCCATCATCTAACCTCAAAGTAGAATTATATTGCCTTTTACCGTATCTCCTATATCCAAAATCCCGATTGAATTAGATCGAGAGATGCTGAAACCAGTAGCAGTTCCTGGATTAAAAAAAATAACTCCCCTGTCAATATGATTAGCCGGCCTGTGAGAATGGCCGTAGATAATAGCATGGACATTATTAAACTCAGACCTTATCCTCCTTTCTATTCCAGATGGGGAACCCCATCCATGTATCAGTCCCAACCGGAAGCCGCTTACCTCTATTATCTTCTTCTCAGGAAGTCGCTCTCTTACGTCCATATTGTCCATATTCCCTTGAACTGCATGGAGGGGCTTCTGGTTCAGAAAATCAACTACTTCCATGGAAACAAGATCTCCCGCATGAATAATCATATCCACATCAGAGAAATAATCCTGATATATATCGATCAACTCAGGGCTCACGCCTTTTAGGTGGGTATCTGAAATAATGCCGATCTTCATCTTAATAGAACTGGTAAATACTTATACTATTGAAGGCCTGTGAAACCTGAAGGAGTATAACAAAATATGAGAAAAAAAGACAAGTTCAAATAGGCCCTGCAATGAAGACTATTGACATGCTGTGGCAATCCCAATATACTTCAGCAATCAAATTCCTGCACCCACCCCCTATCCACATAATAAGTCATCACCTTTACGTCACCTTTAAGGGAGGTGAAAAATGAAAATCCTTGTATATGGTACCGGAGGCAGAGACCACTCCCTTGCTGATAAATACGGAGACAGTCAGCATGTTGAAAAGGTCTATTTTATCCCTGGCAATGCTGGCGTGGCTTATACATTAAAGGGCAAGAGAAAATTGATAGAATGTATAGACATAAGAGATTTTGACGAGGTAGCAAAGTTTTGTCTGGAAAAAAAGGTTGATTTGGTTGATATAGGTTCAGAAAACCCCCTTGAAGAGGGTCTGGTGGATATCTTGAATGAAAAAGGAATAAGAACCATTGGACCAAAGAGAGAATATGTGAGATTAGAGAGTGACAGGGAATTTACGGATAATATCTTACGGCATATAGGTGTAGCCAAGCCAGAATACAGGGTCTTTGATGATCCAGTAAAGGCCAAAAAATATGTTCGAAATATTGGTTATCAGGTCTTTGTAAAGGCAAATGGCCTTGCCGCAGGAAAGGGTGCCATAGGATGTGATGATGTTGCACAAGCCGAGGGCGCAATTGACAAAATTATGGTAGAAAAGATATTCGGAAAATCAGGTGATAAGATCGTTATTGAAGAAAGAAAATATGGCACGGAGATCTCCTTTTTCGTCTACCTGGATAGCGAGCATATGCTACCTTTAAGGATGTTTGTCCAGGATTACAAGAGGGCCTTTGATCTGGATGATGAGGAATCAATCAGGGAGTTCGGTGGAAATCTTAATACAGGAGGAACAGGATGTTATGTGCCCCATAAACTTGTGTCCCCATGGCTTGTAAATAGGATTATAAAAGAGATTGCAAACCCAACGGTGAATGCAATTTACAATAGGGGTGATTTAGGTTTGGGATGGAGCTATAAAGGTATCTTATACTTTGGACTGAATCTTGACCCTTACAACAACTTGGAGGTCTTTGAAATTAATGTAAGACATGGCGATCCTGAGTGGGAGGTACTTTCCAGGAAATTAAGCACAGACCTATTCGAAATAGGCATGGCAGTATGGGAAGGGACATTGGATCAAATCAATCCTGTCTGGAATAACCAGTACTATGTGGATATAGTGGCTATGGAAGGTCGCTCAAAGGCGAGTAAGGGCTGGAACAAGGGATATCCAGGACGCTATGGAAAAGGCCATATGGTAGCCGGATTAGATAATATAGAGAGGGGAATTGCCATCTATTTTTCAGGCGTAAGAGAAGATTCACAAAGAGGCCTTGTAACAGATGGTGGAAGGGTATTGCATATAATTGCCGGCGACTCCACCTTAGAAGGTGCTAAAGAAAAGGCATATAGAAACATGGCGCATATATCTCTCCTGGATCATAATAACAACAATGAAAATTGTATAAGGTATCGAAAAGCAATAGGGGCTTAGAAGAGATGACCCGCCTCAGGCGCATCAAATTTCAAATACCAAAAGGGGTATGATTACGCTACCAACTATGATGGATTATTTATATTCTCCTTCTCAAACAAGGGTTCATCTAACTCCAAGACCTTTAAAGGTCTTCTTCCGGTGAATAGTTTTATAATTTTTCCAATAGTGTGGGCGTTGCCTTTTAGCACTAATTGACAGTTTTCAAAACTACAACTGGCAATATTAGTCTCCCCTCTCTCCAGAACAATGAGACAATCTTTAAACACACAATGATCGAAATATTTACCATCAAGCCCTATTTTTTGTCTGGAAAAGGTAGAGTTTTTATACCGGATCTTATACCCTTCCATGTCCTTACTATCTCTTGTAAACTCTCCTCCAGGGCTCCTTCTCGGATGTAAGGCAGTCAGTCAAGGCCGCTTTTAAGGTATTGGATGCCAAAAGAGCACAGTGGATGCTCTCTTCCGGCAGACCGCCTAAATTTTCTAAGATTACCTCCTGACTGATTTTAAATGCCTCCTTGATGCTTTTTCCTATGGCAAGTTCACAGGCCATACTGCTTGCAGCGACAGTAGTCACACATCCATCAGTAATAAACCGGGCATCAGTGATCTTGTTATCTTGAATCCTAAGGAAAACCTTCACCGTATCTCCACACGGTCCTGTAACCTCTGCACACGCCTGAGAGTTTTCCATCTCCCCCAGATATCTTGGATTAAACACCCTTTCAATCACCTTTTCTGACAAGATCATTTCCAAATCACTACTCCCACAATAGTTGCATTTAAGAATGTCACTGCCTGGGCTTATCCCAACCAATAGCTCTGATAGCTTACCACACTCATTGCACCTATATTCGTAAACCGGCATTATTTATTCTCCCTTTCTTGGCTCAATAATTTTCTTTCCCTTTTGAATTGACCAGCCCAGCAAAGATAGTAGCTCCCCTCCTAATGATTTGCACATCGTTTCTCCTGGTCTTTTCATGTGATAGGCGTTTATCACTGTTTTGTGCTGAAATCAAGGGCAAATAAATAATAGATTTTTACCTTTCAAACGTCTATTATTGATCTGCTTCAATGAAATAACTCAATGACCACAGGGGGATAAGAGTAGCGGGAGATATAAATAACCTGTTCAAAATTAAGGGGAATAAGGTTATAATATCAAACTATAAGCCTGTGTATAGTTGCACGGGACATTCGCCAGGAGATATCTATGAAGAACTATCGGAAAGAACTTTGGTTTGAGATACCTACCAGGAGGGCATTCATCAATATCACCCCCCAGGTGGAGGGGTGTCTTAGAGAAAGTGGGATCAAGGAAGGCCTTATCCTCTGTAACGCTATGCACATAACAGCCAGCGTATTCATAAATGACGATGAACCTGGACTGCATCACGATTATGATAAATGGCTGGAAAGACTTGCCCCGCATGAGCCTGTCTCCCAATACAGACACAATGTGGGAGAAGACAACGCAGATGCCCATATGAAAAGGCAAATCATGGGAAGAGAGGTTGTTGTTGCCGTGACCAACGGCAAGATGGACTTTGGCCCATGGGAACAGATTTTTTATGGCGAGTTTGACGGCCGGAGACGTAAAAGGGTCTTGGTAAAAGTGATTGGAGAATAAGGACACGGGAAAGAATTCACTAATAAAGCCGACAAATCGAATAAATAAGATCGGCTAAAAGGGGCAGAGGAAAGATATTTGATACCTCAGGAAGCTTGCTATGAATGAAAATAAAATAAACAATAAGGGGAACTTTGATCAACTCTTTAATGCAATGGTTCAGAACGAACACGTTGCGGAAAAGGCCATCGGTTATCTACATGATGAGAAAAGGATAGACAAAGCAATTATCTATAATGAACTACTCCCCAAGAAGCTCATCGGTTACTCTACAGAGAGAAAGGCCCTTGCCTTTCCTCTTGTGAGGGGCTTTCTCGTGGTAGGCATACAGTATCTGACAATGGACTCGCTCGAAATAAATGGTCAGATAATGAAAGAAGGGCAAGAATACTGTCATGAGGGAAGTGATGTTGAAACAGGACTCTTCAGCCTTCAGAAGAATTTTAGAGATGTAATTATCACATATGGGATACTCGACCTCCTGAGCACAGGCCTGGAAGGCGTTTCTTTGCCCAGCCTGAGAAGGTTCAAGCAACTCCAACTATTTTCCGAAATGAATACATTGGTCTGTTTTAAAGAGACGGCAGGCAGCCAGGTGGCTGCCAAAAACGTCCTCGAAGTCCTTCCAAGGGCCAGGATTATTACATTACCAAAGGGGTTCAGGGACATAAATCATCTTCTGATGGAAAAAGGTCGAGAAGGTGTCAAATCCCTTTTAGCAAAGGAGGATAAAGTGGATAAGGTCAGAGAATCAAAGGAGCTTAGAAAGGATAAGACATATAACCTCTTAGACTGCCGCTATTTTATAAACCCTGGCCCAGAAAATACAGAGGCCACCCTTAAAGCTGCGCTTGAAAGGGCCAAGATGCGGAGAATCAAAAAGATTTTGGTCTCCAGTTGTAGCGGTAAGACTGCCTTCAAGGCCCTTGATATCCTCGGAAAGGGCTTTTCTCTTATAATCGTTACCCATGTGACAGGTTTCAAAGAGCCAGATCATCAAGAACTTCCAGACAATGATAGAAAACTCCTTTCAGAAAACGGTGCCGCTGTTTTGACAGCCCAACATGCATTTGGTGGCGTAGGAAGGGCATTTAGAAACAGAACCGGTACCTATCAAATAGATGAGATTATCGCCTATACCTTGCGAACGTTTGGACAAGGAACAAAGGTCGCTATTGAGATTACCTTAATGGCCGCAGATGCGGGATTAATCAGAACAAATGAGGATGTTATCTCTATTGGTGGGACGATAAGTGGGGTTGACACAGCCCTTTTACTTAGAGGAGCCCACAGTCAAAACTTCTTTGATCTCAAGGTAAAAGAGATTATCTGCAAGCCGTCAGAATTTTAAGACCTCAAAATCTCTAACGGAGATATTCGATAGAAAGCACCATTCAACGACCTTAATCCTACGACGTTACTGGTGAATTTCCTCTCCAAATTAGGTATATCTCTCTTTGGAGAGACTACAAAATATTGCTGAAACTTGAATAAGTTACGTAATAGGGTTAATATTGATTATGAAGGAAGATCTCAAAAAGAGAATTCATGCCCTTGCTGAATGGCTATATGGATCAAGACATCTGGTTGTCTTTACCGGCGCTGGCATCAGTACGGAATCTGGTCTCCCTGATTTTAGAGGGCCTGATGGTTTATGGACTCGGAGAGATAAAGGACTTCCCCCCAGACCTATGAGCCACTCCTGGGATTCAGTTGAGCCGAACAGCGGCCACATTGCCATTGCTGATCTACAAAAAATGGGTAAGCTAAAATTCCTTATTTCGCAAAATGTAGATAATCTCCATCTAAAATCAGGCATAAATCCTGATTTCTTGGCTGAGCTTCACGGGAATATGACCAAACTTCGATGCAGGAGATGTGGAAAGGAAATAGACCGATCCCAAGGTGGGACTGCTTGCGAGTGTGGCGGCAAACTGGTTTCAAGTGTGGTAGATTTCGGTCAACCACTTCCGGAAAGAGATGTAAGGCTTTCCTTTGAGCATTCTCGAAAAAGCGACCTTTTTATAGTTGTTGGCTCGAGTTTGGTGGTAACACCAGCAGCAGACATGCCCCTGGAGGCTCTTCGCTCTGGCGCAAAATTAGTCATCATCAATCAGGGTGAAACCCCCTTTGATCATCATGCGAACTTGAGATTCAATGAAGCGATTGGAGACGTACTCCCCAGGGCTGTAAAGGGACTAAAAAGATTGATGGGCCTCTTCGAATAGTCTATTTCCCTTCTCACCTCCCAGAACACCTCTGTGATCTTTGTGTGCGCGAACGATCTCCGGTACCGTACTGCGAGAGAGTGGCCGAGAGACGTTTGCTGTCAGACATCATAAATCACCGCTCAAGCCGCATGGCAAGGCTCGCACCATACTATAGTTAACCCATTAGTAAATAAAGGGTGGACATTGTGAATAACATGCTTAGTATTCAATCAAAATTTTCCTAATTTTTTCTTCATTTTTTTATTGACAATGACGATTTCTTAAGGCATAAACTGCGGTTCGCTATTTGTTTAATCCCTTAAGACAAGAATCAATTGCTGTTTCTATAAAACAGAATGGTTCTTAATCTAAAATCTTTAAAGAAAGGATGTGGTTATCATGGTTTGTACAACTGTAAGGCAAGGCTCTGAGTGCATCTTCATGAGCAAAAGAGGATGCCAGTTTAATGGAGGTAGCTGTCAGCCTATCGTTGATCAGTGCGATGGCTGCCAGAGAATCATTGAAATCCCTACCGGAAAATACTGTATGAGTTTCCCTGACCCTTCTATCAAATGGAAAAATGGGGTCTGCAATATGGCTACCCATGTGAAGATAGACAACAAGACGGGAAACAACAAAATAAATCCCCTGAAGGCCTCAAAAAGGTCCCGCTAGTAAATCTCTGGATCAGCCTCTTCAATGATAAAAGGAGATATTAACCCTGTTTTGGTCTATCCACTGGGCGAACTTTCTTCGGATCCGTATCTTGAATAGAGACCTGGCCCTGGGGATTAACAGTATAAGTCCAACTATGTCGGTGAGAAATCCAGGGGTGAGAAGAACTATGCCAGCGAGCAAGATCAATAATGCATCGAGCATCTCGCTGGCGGGTATCTCTCCCCTGTGTAAGCTCTCCCTCACCCTGAGTACGGTTTGTAAACCTTGATACCTGGCTAAAAGGGCCCCGAGAAAGCCAGTCAGAATAACAATTATTACCGTGTTAAGCGCCCCAATATGAGATCCTATCTTTATGAGTAGGTAAATCTCAAGAAATGGGATAAGAGTGAAGGCGAGAAAAAGCTTTAGGAACATGGGCCGATCTCAAATTAAGTGACTTTCCAACGCTCATTCCCTGACGGTGAATTGAATACTCCCTAGATTTGAATAAGAAACATCTAACACATCGCCGGGCTCAACAAAGAAAAATTTTGTCAGGGAACCGGTCATGATGATTTCACCCGTCTGTATTTTCCGATCGAATTCTGACAGTTTATTGGCCAGCCATGCCACTACGTTGAGTGGATTGCCAAGCGCTTCAACCCCACAGGCGCTGGCCAAAACACGCCCATTTTTCCTCATGACTACCCCCTCCTGCCCGAGGTCAAAGCCAGCAACCGTCCTCATAAACGGCCCTAAGATAACCCCTGCATGAAGGGAGTTGTCCGCGATAGCCTCTGAGATGCTCATCTTCCAATCCTTGATCCGGCAATCAACAAGCTCCACCGCTCCCATAATTCCTGACGTGGCCGTAATGACATCGGAGTTAGTAACCCCTGGTCCTCTAAGTGGTTTTCCCATAACAAAAGCTATTTCTCCCTCAACAGCCAGTTTGCAAAAGTCAGAGGCCTTTACCTCTCTCAAATAGGAATAATGGGATCTGCTGGTCATGCAACCGAAAATTGGTTCATCCATCTTCAACTGGTCCATTACTGCCTGACTCGTAATGCCGACCTTCCAGCCGATGATACGCTCTCCATCCTGTATCTTATTCTCCACCAGCATGGCCTGCACATCATAGGCCTCTTCCACGGATAACTCCCCTATCATGGAGGTAAGGGGATCTGTCGGCTTCGCTTCCTGATATGCCTTCAATAAGGTGCTGTACCATCGCTGTTTTATCAAATCATGGTTACCCATGTTCACCCTCCTATCTATGTCTATTGATCTGGATCCCGGTGATAGGTACTCGGTGATCAATCTTTTGCGAGACCGGGGTAAGAGATCTTCTTTCACCCGAATGGGGTGGGAAAAGAAAAAAGGGGATCCCCTTTGAGTGAGATGCCAGCGATAACCGTACTACAGCGAACTAAACCTTGCAGACGTTCTTGGCCACAGGTCCTCGGTCGCTCTCTTCCACGTCAAAGCTCACCTGGTCACCTTCAGCGAGGCTCTTGAACCCTGGCATGTTGATGGCGGAGTAGTGAACAAATATGTCACTACCGTCTTCCTGACTGATAAAGCCATATCCCTTCTTTTCACTGAACCACTTTACTGTCCCTTTTGCCAAAGCTCCAATCTCCTTTTTAAGACATTGCTTTTATGGTCCCAATGCTCAGGTTGCCACTCTAACAAAAGGAACCCATCCTTGAGAGTGAAACCAACCCGCGAATAGAGCCGGGCCCTTGCCACGGAGTACGATAGTACAGAGTTTTGTCAAAGGTCAAGGGAAAAGAGGGCCGCTGAAGTAAGATCTAATACGATGACCACGGGTTATCCTGGAGTCCGTCAAAAGGGCTGAGATCGATTGGTGAGCAAGATCGTAGAAGCCGGCTAAATGGACCACCTTACTATTGAGGCTCCCCAAGTTAAGCCTGCCCCAAAGCTGACAAGAAGCACGTAGTCCCCTTTCCTCAGCAGGCCTTCCCGGTTGGCTTCATCCAGGGCGATTGGTATGGATGCCGAGGAGGTGTTGCCATATCTCTGGATGTTCGTATACACCTTGCCCATGGGAACACACAGGTCCTTTGCCATGGCCTTAATGATTCGGATATTGGCCTGGTGAGGGACCAAAAGTGCAATGTCCTTGCTTGAGAGAGAGTTATGTTCTAAGGCCTCATTGCCAATTGCGGAAAGACACCCAACCGCCCTCTTGAAAAGCCGGTGTCCATCCATACTCACCTGAAAAGGCTTTATGTCTATGTCTTGCATGATTTCAGGAGTGTAAGGGTTTCCGTACGAAGAATACAGCAGTTCCCAGAACGTTCCATCCGATTTCAAATGGGTGGACAGAATCCCGTCCTTCGTTTTGGTGGAGGCAACCACTACTGCACCTGCGCCATCACCCAGAAGTACACATGTGTCCCGATCTTGCCAGTTTAAGATGGTAGAGAGTCGCTCTACTCCTACTACCAGTGCGGTTGCACACATGCCAGATCGGATGGCGTTATCTGCCACGCTCAGGGCGTAGAGGAAGCCCGTACAGCCTGCAGAAAGGTCAAAGGCGGTGGCATTTTCAGCACTGAGTTCCTTTTGAACCATACATGCTGTGGAAGGGAACTGACGATCCGGCGTCACGGTTCCCACCACGATCATGTCCAGGGTCTCGGGGGAAATCCCCGCCATCTCTATGGCCTTTAGAGAGGCCTGGGTGGTCAGATCTGTAGTGCTTTCCCTTCTTTCTCTTGACGAGATGCGCCGCTCTTTGATGCCAGTGCGTCGTGTGATCCATTCGTCGGTGGTATCAACTATACCTTCGAGGTCCTTATTCGACAGTACTCTTTTTGGTGTTGATGAACCTGTACCGATGATACGGGTGTGGGGCATCATTCCTGCCCTCGCTATTCCTTTTATTAATACAGAATATTATTAGAAAGTCCTTAGGGGTGACTGCGTAGGTCTTCGCTATCTTTAAAAAAATAAAACCGTGGTGCCGAAGGCGGGACTTGAACCCGCACGGGCGTAACCCACTACCCCCTCAAGATAGCGTGTCTACCAGATTCCACCACTTCGGCACAGTAAACCATTATCTCTTGCTCTCTGTATCCGAAGGGATACCAGTCTTTATTGGGCTAGAGCTTTCTTGCTCACCGGCTTTGAAAGGCTCTTCCTGTTGTGTTTTGGCCTTCCCCTCCATAATCGAGGACTTTGGAACCCTAGATGCCAAAAAGGCCAACGAAAGGGAGGTTATCATGAAAGCAATGGCCACACCTGCCGTCATCTTGTTGAGGAAAGGTACAGCACCGGCACTTCCAAACAATGTCTGACTACTACCCCCGAATGCAGCTCCCAGGTCAGATCCTTTACCAGACTGCAAGAGTATGGCTATTATCAAGCCAAAACAAATAAGTACGTGGAGAATTATAAGCGCCGTGGTCATCTGTGAGCCTTATCGTTACAGTTTTAGTCATTTTTATATCATATATCCAAAATATTTCAAATCTAATTTTAGCCTCAGTCAAAAAAATGTGATATGACCATTCTCCAAGAAAAGACTATTCCATGCTTGACATCTGTATATAGATTTGGTTAAAAATAATAAAAGAAGTTGTAGATCTCTTGTTGCTATGAAAATGGCTTAAGCAATGGATGAAGAAGAGTACACAAGTAAATATTCAAACCTTAGAATACTCAAGAGTATTCAGGATTATTTGAAGTCAGATGATAACAACCATACGGCTGTGTACCCCATTAGAGTACCTGATGATTTGCTCTACCAGACACTAAAACTGAAGGGAGCCAAGAGTGCCGATAGTATAATACATCACATATTCAGATTGGGTCTTGGCGTGTGGAGTGAAAAGCTCTATAATACAATCTTTGGTTCCCGGCAAAGCCTTGAGAAATTTATAGAACTTGTCAAGCAACGGAATAAGGAAGACGAATAGCTAGTCCCTTTTTTGTCTGTTCCTCTCTTAGGTAACAATAACATTACCACCACACATCCTCAGGTTTCGTGCCCTCTCTTGGCCCACACCTGGCTTATAGATTTAGTAGGGTGATTGAAGCACCTAGTTGCCTATGGATTTTTGGAGCGGATAGCGCCAGGGCGGACTTTAGGCACTTCAATTATTAACCCCGATATCTATTGAGATTGATCATGACCTTGGCTGCCCTTTCTGGCGTAGGGAAATTGATAAGA
>JGI24422J19971_10000053_pt1 | contig 48077 bp, 48 predicted proteins | sample DeeMarSWOR152_54_FD_19971 | JGI IMG/M metagenome (IMG submission 19971) | reverse complement strand
CCTATAAGTTCAAGCCTGCGATTAGCAAGGCTTGTTGAAACTACGATTCCCCGCAGACATCATCCTCGGAAAAGACATCCAGCTACCAAGACGTTTCAGGCCATCAGGATAGCTGTCAATAGAGAGCTCCAGAATATAGCTGAATTCTTGGAGAAGGCACCCCTCCTGCTTGTCAATGGCGGGAGGTTAGCGGTGATATCGTATCATTCATTGGAGGATAGGCTCGTTAAACAGGCATTCCGCCGCTGGGAGAGAGAGGAGGGCACCAGACCTCCACTCATGAGGGCCTTGGAGAAAAAGGGGCTTAAGCCGAGTCAGGCAGAGATGGATCGCAACCCGCGATCCAGAAGCGCTGTCATGAGGGTAGCGGAAAGGGATTAACGTGAAGGGAAGAAAACAGGGCTCTTTAAGGCTATTCCACTTTCTCCTGATCATGTTTCTTCTGTTCTTGTTAGCGGGGATTTCTCATGTCTGGGCGAATTTTAAGAGGACCCAGATGGGCTATACGCTGAGCCAGTTAAAGAAGGAGATATCGCAACTCGAGGACCGCAACCGAAAGTTGACGTTAGAGATAGCCTTTCTAAAATCCCCTGAGAACTTGGAAAAGAGGGCAGTCAAGGAATTCGGCCTAATACACCCCCTGCCTCACCAGGTAATCTACTTGCCATGAGGACCAAGTATAAGAAGTGGATAAAGATGAGGATCTATCTAACGGGGATCTGTTTTCTCCTTGTTTTCGGCGTCGTCTTCTTAAGGGCATATCAACTTCAGATCCTTGAAGGGGATCGGCTTTCATCTCTGGCAAGGGAAGGCTATACAGGAAGACGTACCCTTACTACCCAAAGGGGGCCATTTTTGACAGGAATGGCAATGTGTTGGCCTTGAGTATTGAGGTAGGTTCTATATACGGCTATCCAAAACGGATAAAGGATACGCGCAGGGCAGCAACCCTTCTTGCCGGGGCCCTTGACATGGATCGAATGGCTGTACTGAAAAAACTTCGCAGTCCTCGTTCCTTTGCGTGGATAAAGAGAAAGGCAACTCCGGAGGAGATTAAAAGGGTTAGAGAACTTGACCTCACCGGCATTGGCTTTACCACGGAGAGCAGGCGCTACTATCCCTGCATAGAAACAGGTGCTCATGTTCTAGGATTTGCAAGCCAGGATAATAACGGCCTTGAGGGCATAGAGTTACAATACAATGAGTATTTGGAGTCACAGGAAATAAGGTTCAAGAGGATCCATGATGCCCTTGGCAGGCCTCTTGTCTTTGATGGATCACGGAGGGATCCACAGGGTCCGTTCGATCTCATTTTAACCCTGGATGAGGAGATAAGCTATAATGCCCAGAAGGTCCTAAGGAAGGCTGTGGAAAGATCAGGGGCAAGGAGTGGCGTCTGCATAGTAATGAGGCCCCAGACGGGCGAGATCTTGGCTATGGCAGTAGTGCCGGAATTTAACCCAAATATCTTCTGGCAGTTTCGGCCCTCTGAATGGAGGAATAGGGCAGTTACCGACTGCTTTGAGCCAGGATCTACATTCAAGGCTTTTCTTTTGGCTGCTGCCATAGAGGGAGATGTAATTACCCCGGAAACAGTCCTTAACTGTGAAGATGGCCGCTACACTATTGGCAATAGGATCATAAGTGATCGCCGCCGCTACGGGATGTTGACGGTAAGTGAAATAATCAAATTTTCCAGTAACATAGGGGCGATAAAGATAGGCCAGAGGCTTGGAGCAAGGCGGTTCCACTACTCTATGGAAAGATTTGGTTTTGGTGAGCGGACAGGGATAGATTTCCCAGGTGAAACGACAGGAATTCTAAGGCCCATCGAAGACANGAGCGTTCTTGGCCAAAATACCCTCTATTTTGGTCAGGGTATATCAGTCTCTCCCCTTCAACTTGCCGTTGCCTTTGGGGCGATAGCCAATGGCGGACATCTCATGAGGCCCTATCTGGTAAAGTCAATCGTTGATCAGGGGAATAAGACAATACGGGACTTCTATCCGGTAGTCAGGAGACAGGTCATATCGCATGAGACAGCGCGGAAGGTAAGAGCGATACTTGAGGACGTGGTGGGAAGGGACGGAACCGCTCCCAAGGCTGCGATAGAGGGATATCACGTAGCGGGCAAAACGGGTACGGCACAAAAGGTCGATCCGAGCAAGAAGACCTATTCGAATGAGAAATTTGTGTCCTTTTTTGCCGGCCTTGCCCCATCAGATTCACCTGCTATAGTGATTTTGGTAGCCCTTGATGAACCAAAGGGGAGGCCATCTGGGGGAATCGTCGCGGCCCCTGTTTTTCGTGAGATTGGATGCTGGACCCTCAATCACCTCAATGTAACCCCGTCACTGCAGCGAGATCCTTCGTATCCTGCAGTTAAAGGGGAAACGATAGTCCGTAATCCCGATGTGCCCGGCTCAATACCAGATCTCAGGGGACTCGGAGTAAGAGATGTTTTGAGGAGGGCAAGGGGATTGGGCGTGGAGGTGGTCGTTAAGGGAAGCGGGCTGGCTGCGGAACAAAGTCCAGCACCCGGTACACCTTTAGAAAACCAGAGGCTGCTCACGGTTACATTCAGGCCACCTTGTTGATGAAGCCTATTGGGTCTGTTGTGTTCAATGGGTTAGAATTATTTAGGGTATACGGACAATTATCAAGGGTCACTATTCGAGTATGAGACTTGATTACTTGCTGAGAGGGCTCGCTATCCTGAAACTCCACGGAGAGAAAGATATTGAGGTCAATGGCATAACCTGCGATTCTCGGGCTGTCAAAAAGGGTTACCTGTTTGTGGCCCTCAAGGGCAGCAGCCAAGACGGACATCGCTACCTGGCTCATGCCATTGCAAGAGGTGCCCGTGCAGTAGTGACAGAAAATGTCCAAAACGCCTTTAGCGGTGTTACTACTGTCAAGCTACCAGATACGCGGGCTGCCCTTTCCCAGCTGGCTGCCCGGTTTTATCAATATCCTGCAAGGGGTATGAAGCTGATAGGCATCACGGGCACTAACGGGAAGACAACGACAAGTTACCTCCTGGAGTCGATATTAAAAGAGGAGGGCATTACGGTAGGGGTTATTGGGAGTATCAATTACAGGTTCAAGGGAAAATCACTCAGGGCATCACTGACGACACCTGAATCAACTGATCTGATGAAGATTATGCGTGAGATGAGAGATGCTGGTGTGACCCATATCGTAGCGGAGGTATCATCGCACTCTCTTCATCAGGGAAGGACCAGGGGATTACAGTGGTCAAGGGCACTATTTACGAACTTTTCAAGGGACCATCTCGATTATCACGGGACAATGGAGGAGTATTTTAAGGCAAAATCCCTGCTCTTTGATTCGTTGGGAGAGGAGGGGGATAGGGACCAGGTCAGGGCAGTAATCAACATGGATGACCCAAAGGGCCGCGTATTAGAAAAGATAACAACGGTTCCTGTTGTGAGCTATGGTCTTGGAGATAATTGTCTGCTCAGGGCAACCCATATTCAGTCAAACGCCAGGGGACTGCGTTTTAGACTGGTTACCCCCTCGGGTGATATACCCATTCGCTCATCCCTTTTGGGCCAGATAAATGCGTATAACATACTAGGGGCTGCTGCCACTGCCTTTAGTCTCAACATAGACCTGGAGGTTATTGCAAGGGGCATTAGCAGGCTTGCGGATATTCCCGGCAGGCTTCAGCCTGTAAAGAACAAGAGAGGAATTTCCCTGTTTGTCGATTATGCCCACAGCCCCGATGCACTGGAAAAGGCGCTTCAGACATTGAGACCGCTTGCCAAAGGGGACTTGATTACAGTCTTCGGGTGCGGAGGCGACAGGGACAGGGGCAAGAGACCAGATATGGGCAGAGCTGCAGGGAACTACAGCAATTTGATCGTAATTACCTCAGACAACCCGAGGGGAGAGGACCCTGCGGAGATCGCCCGGGAGATTGAACGCGGCATAAAGGGATCAGGGTTAAAGAAGATCAAATTAGGTCTGCCAGGAAGAGAAAAGGGCTATGCAATCATCTTGGACAGAAGGAAGGCTATCCAGGCCGCTATCAATGCAGCCAAGGGAGGGGATGTTGTTTTGATCGCTGGTAAAGGGCATGAAGACTACCAGATTGTTGGAAGCAGAAAGAGACATTTCGATGATGTAGAGGAGGCAGCCCTGGCAGCCAGTTAGAGGTAATTGGATGGGCGTAAAGTGGGGAGAGATAACTGTTGAGGAGATAGCATCGGCGCTCGGTGGGAGGCAAATATCTGGCTCGGTCGACAAACGCGTGAGAGGTCTTTCAACTGATACGAGAAAGATGGCCCCTGGCCACCTATTTCTGGCGCTCAGGGGTGAGAGATACGATGGCCATGATTTCTTGGCCGAGGCAATTAATGCCGCAGCTGCTGGCCTCATTGTGCAGTCCGATAGGGCTATACCTGAGGAGCTTAGGGGCAACAACCCGGTTGTCATTACCGTCTCATCGACCCTCAAGGCCCTGGGTGATCTGGCCCAGTGGTGGCGAAGGCAATGGGGAGGCAGGGTCGTTGCCATAACCGGAAGCAATGGCAAGAGCACGACAAAGGAGATGGCTGCGTCGATTCTCTCTCTAAAGGCGAATACCATGAAGAGCCCCGGTAATTTCAATAACCTCATCGGTCTCCCGTTGACGATCTTATCATTAGAAGGGGATCATAAGATGGCTGTCTTAGAGATGGGAATGAACAGGCCCGGTGAGATTGCAAGGCTCACCGAGATTGCCGGGCCCGATATAGGATTGATAACCAATGTTGCAAGGGCACATTTAGAGGGAGTAGGCGGCTTACAGGGGGTAGTGAAGGCCAAGGCTGAGCTTCTGGGGATGATGCCGAAGGGGTCAACCGCGATCCTAAACGGAGATGATGAGCTCACAGCAGGGCTGGCCTCAACATTTCGAGGACCCGTAGTCACCTTTGGATTGGGTAAGATGAATCAGGTGAGGGCTGGAAATATAAGGAAGATCGCTGACAGCACCCAGGCCTTCACCCTCTGCATGAATAGTGAGAGCATACGGGTAAAGGTTAATCTCCCCGGAATCCATAATGTCTTCAATGCATTGGGTGGAACGGCCGTTGCATTCTGCTTATCTGTATCAAAAGAACTTATTGCCCAGGGCTTAGAGGATTTCAGGCCACTTCAGGGCCGCTTTCAGATTATAGATCTGAATGGGGGTATCCGGATTATCGATGATACCTATAATGCCAATCCGTCATCCCTCAGGGCAGCCCTCAAGACCATCAAGGAGTTGAAGGGGAAGGATCAGGGCTTGGTGGTAGGGCTTGGAGAGATGATGGAGCTGGGTGAGGAGACCCCAAAATACCATTTTGATGCAGGTCAACTGATAGCTGCTATGGGGGCCAGGTACCTCGTCGTGTTAGGTGAACATGGTCAACAGGTTATCGAGGGGGCCCGGAAAGGGAGTATGAATGCAGCTCAGACACAACTTGCAACTACTCATGCCGAGATGAGCGATGCGATAAAGGCGCATGTAAGGGAGGGTGACATCCTCTTCCTGAAGGGTTCAAGAAAGGTGGCCTTGGATAAGGTAGTTGAGGCTATAGAGGGATATTTCGGAGTAAGGAGGGGATAGAGGAATGCTCTATAAGCTGATTTATTACTTCCACACCTATTACTCCTTCCTGAATGTATTTAGATACATAACCTTCAGGACTATCTACGCAACCCTGACTGCCCTTCTTTTCTCGCTACTTCTTGGGTACTGGATCATTCCGAAGCTGAGGGAGCTCCAGATTGGTCAGTACATCAGGGATGATGGACCCCCAGACCACAAGAATAAGGCAGGAACTCCAACTATGGGGGGATCCTTTCTATTGGTTTCAATCGTTATATGCTCCCTTCTTTGGGTGGAGCCGAGCAATCTATATATCTGGCTGGTCCTGTTTGTTGCTGTCTTATTTGGTGGCATCGGCTTTCTGGATGATTATCTCAAGATGATACGAAAGAGCAGCAAGGGCCTGAGGGTGTGGAGCAAATTATCCATGCAGGTCGGAATTGCCTTGTTTGTGGGGATAGTGCTGTACCGATCGAGCGGCTTTGATTCCAGGCTTAGTTTCCCGTTTTTTAAGAATTTCTTACCCGATCTTGGCATGGGTTACCTCATCCTGGTTGTCTTGGTTGTGGTAGCTACGTCAAATGCGGTTAACCTCACGGACGGATTGGATGGGCTGGCCATTGGCCCAATCATAATCGCCTTCCTGAGCTATCTCGTGTTTTCCTATCTAGCTGGGCATATAAAGATCGCCCAGTACCTGCAGATCCCATACGTGAGCGGTGCGGGAGAACTTTCCGTGATTTGCGGTGCCGTGGTAGGGGCAGGTATGGGGTTTTTGTGGTACAACAGCTATCCTGCTCAGGTATTTATGGGCGATGCGGGCTCCCTTTCCCTGGGTGCTGCCTTGGGGATGATAGCAGTAATTTGCAAGCAGGAGATAACCCTTCTCCTTGTTGGCGGCCTTTTTGTGGTTGAGGCCCTGTCAGTGATCTTGCAGGTTGGCTTCTTTAAGCTCACTGGTGGGAGGCGCGTATTCAGGATGGCCCCAATACATCACCACTTTGAGCTAAAGGGGTGGCCAGAGCCAAAGGTGACCGTCCGGTTCTGGATTATAGCGATTGTGCTCGCACTGCTTTCCATGAGTACACTCAAGTTGAGGTAATTGCAGTGGGTGCGGCGAGGGCAATGACGCTATCCGGTAGAAGGACTCTGGTGGTGGGGCTAGGTGAAAGTGGCCTTGCAGCGGCCAGGTGGCTTGTCACGCAGGGTAGCCGCGTAACTGTGAGTGAACAACAAAGGGTGTCTGATTTGGATAAAGCTATCGTAGGCGATCTCCTCAATTCAGGCATTGAGCTTGAGCTCGGTGGACATAAGGTGAAGACCTTTACGGAGACTGATTTAATTGTCGTCAGTCCTGGCGTTCCCCTTGACATCAAACCACTTGCCGAGGCGAGGGGAAAGGGGATCCCTATTATAGGGGAGATGGAGCTCGCCAGCAGGTATCTAAAAACGCCATCCATAGCTGTAACGGGGACAAATGGTAAGTCAACGGTCGTCCATCTGATTGGTGATATGCTCCTCAAGGGGGGGAGGAATGTCTTTGTTGGCGGAAATATCGGCCGTCCCCTCACTCACTACATAGGGGGAGAACAGAGGGCCGATTACGTGGTTTTAGAAGTAAGCAGCTTTCAACTCGATACCATTCAAACCTTTTCCCCCCTTGTGGCCCTCATCCTCAATGTAAGCCCGGACCATCTCGACCGGTATGCGGACTATGACGCCTATATAAGGTCCAAAGAGAGTATATCTGCAAACCAGGGGCGAGGGCAGACCCTCATCTTAAATGACGATGACCCCGTGCTGAGGAAGTTACAGCCCAAAGATGGACCTACTGTACTGAGGTATGGATTGAAAGTGAGACAGGGCCGGCACGCATTTTTAGACAATGGACAGATCAAGGCCAGGCTTCCAAGGGGTGAGACGATTGCCTTAAGCCTTGACGGGTTTTCACTGCCTGGAGACCACAATAGGGCGAATGTGATGGCCGCAACCCTCACATCTCTGGCCCTCAGGGTGTTTCCCGGTGCTATACAGGAAGCACTCGACCATTTTAGGGGTTTGCCCCATAGGACTGAACTTGTGGACACGGTAGGAGGAGTAGTCTTCTATGACGATTCGAAGGCCACCAACATAGACGCGGCCATAAAGTCTATTGCGAGCTTTTCCGGGCCAGTTGTGCTGATCGCCGGGGGTAGGCATAAGGGCAGTGATTATGCCGACCTTGTTGAGGCAGCCTCTCAGAGGATAAAGGGGGCTGTTTTTTTGGGAGAGGCCAGTTGCCTTTTGGCAGAGGCATTTGGTGATAAAATACCGTGGTGTAAGGCAGCCACTATGACGGATGCGGTATCCCTTGCATTTGATCAGGCCCGGGAAGGAGACGTGGTTCTTCTTGCTCCTGCCTGTTCTAGCTTTGACATGTTCAGGGACTTCAGGCACAGGGGCGCGGCCTTCAGGGACGCAGTGAGGAGATTAAAGAATGGTGCCCAGGGGAAAGCCCCTTCATAACTACGAGCCTATTATGCTCATCTCTGTTTTCCTGTTACTCGGTATTGGATTGGTTGCAGTCTATAGCGCCAGTTCAGTGCTTGCGGAGCAGAGGTTTGGAGATCACTATTACTATCTCAAAAGGCAGGGTATCTTCTGTCTGTTTGGTCTCCTGGTCATGATCCTCGCACACAATATCAACTACCTCTTCTATAGAACACTGGCCTACTTTTTTCTTGGCTCCAGTTTGATCTTATTGGCCTTGCTGCTTGTCCCGGGCTTTGGAGTTAAGGTTGGGGGTGCCCAGAGGTGGTTCAGGCTGGGCTTTATCTCCATGCAGCCATCAGAGGTAGCCAAGTTGTCTCTGGCCATATTCGTGGCCTATAGCATGAGCAAGAACGCTGAGAGCATGGGGACGTTTTCTCATGGTTTTCTTCCACACTTAGCCGTGGCAGCGATCTTTATGACCCTCATCCTTCTCCAGCCAGATCTCGGGACGGCCATAATCATAGGAGTGTGGATGCTGATCCTTCTCTTTATAGGTGGTGTGAATGTGGCACAGCTCTTCCTCCTGTTAGGCCTCATAAGCCCTGTTGTCTTTTACCTGATATCCCATACCGCTTACAGGCTTAACCGATGGTGGGCATTCTTAAACCCATGGGAGGATCCCCAGGGATTTGGCTTCCAGATAATCCACTCCTTTCTTGCCTTTGGTTCAGGGGGGCTCTTGGGAGCGGGGATTGGCAATAGCAAGCAAAAGCTCTTTTATCTGCCAGAGCCCCATACGGATTTTATCCTGGCAATAATAGCTGAGGAAATAGGTTTTATAGGGGTGAGCGTTTTATTAATCCTGTTTGCCGTTGTTGTAGCAAGGGGTATCAAGATCGCTTTAGATGCCCCGGAGCTTTTCGGGGCCTACCTCGCCATGGGGATAAGTTGTATGTTGGGGCTGCAGGTACTCGTTAATATGGGGGTAGTAATGGCCCTTTTGCCCACTAAGGGTTTAACGCTTCCCTTTATAAGCTACGGCGGGTCCTCTCTCGTCGTTAGTCTCCTAGGCGTGGGCATACTGATGAACATATCGAAAAGGTCCAGGTCCAACCCCCGCGTGGGGCAGACTGTTAGAATGGTCGGAGCCAAATGACCGTTAGACAAAGAGGGGCAGGTGTAAGGGTGATAATCGCTGGGGGCGGCACGGGCGGCCATCTATTCCCAGGGATAGTAATTGCCAGGGAGCTGAAAAAGAGGCTTGATGAAATACATATCCTCTTTGTCACTGGTAAGAGGAAGATTGAGAGGGAGATCCTTTTAAAGGCCGGATTTGAGGCAAGGTCAATTGATGTCGAAGGCGTGCTGGGTAAGGGTTTTTTACCAAGGTTAAGGGCCCTCGTTAAGATGCTTATAGGCTCAGCCCAGTCCATTTCTATCATGAGGGAATTCAGGCCACATCTGATAGTTGGTGTAGGTGGTTATCCGTCTGGGCCTGTGTGCCTGGTTGCCTGGTTTCTCAGAATACCCACTGCTATCCATGAGCAAAACTCCTTTCCAGGCCTTACAAACAGGATTCTAGCCCCGCTCGTCAAGAAGGTGTTTATATCCTTTGAGGAAACCAGGAAGTTTCTCAAGAGGGGAGATCTGTTTTTGAGCGGAAACCCAATACGGGATGACCTCATGCACCTGCCACGATTTCCAGGGAGGGATAATGGGAGGTTTGTCATCCTGGTCACGGGCGGAAGTCAGGGTGCCAGGGCGATAAACAGGGCAGTCGTTGCTGCCCTTAAGGAATTGAAGACAGCCGGCCTTTCTCCCTTTGTGATCCATCAAACGGGGAGGGAAGATCTGGGAAGGGTAACTGATGATTACCGTACCCTTGGGATTGAAGGAGAAGTAAAGGCATTTATACAGGATATGGCCTCTGCCTATGCAAGAGCTGACCTGGTTGTCTGTCGGGCGGGTGCAACCACCATTGCTGAATTGGCTGCCCTGGGAAAGCCATCCATCCTCATACCCTTTCCCTACGCAGCTCATAAACACCAGGACATTAACGCCCAGGCGTTGGTGGCAACCGGCGGGGCGGATATGATACTGGAAAGCGATCTTACCGGTAAGGCCCTTGCCTGGAGGATTAGAAGGTATATGGAAGACAGAGAGGAGCTCAAAAAAATGTCATCTCTGGCCCTGAGGGCTGGAAGACCAAGGGCAGGGGAAGTCATAGCTGAACAGGTGATGGAGCTAATAGGTGGGAAATGAAGGTCTTCGGTAAGGTAAGACACATCCATTTAGTCGGCATTGGCGGAATTGGAATGAGCGGTATAGCCGAGCTTCTAATTAACTTGGGCTACCGCGTCAGCGGGTCGGATATCAGAAAGACCGAGGTAACGGAACACCTCTCGGATCTCGGCGGGAGGGTATCTATCGGGCACAGACCTCAAAATGTGGAGGGGGCCGATGTTGTGGTCTTCTCTTCGGCAGTAAAGGACGATAACCAGGAGATANTCGAGGCACGGGAACGATCAACCCCCGTAATAACAAGGGCNGAGATGCTGGCTGAACTGATGAGGCTCAGGTACAGTATTGCCGTAGCAGGATCACATGGAAAGACTACCACTACCAGCATGATTGCCTCGATCTTGACCAACGGTGGTCTAGACCCGACCGTTATTATAGGTGGGAGATTGAACCAGTGGGGAGGCTCAAATGCGAGGTTAGGAAATAGCGATTTCCTCGTGGCCGAGGCGGATGAGAGCGACGGCTCATTTCTCGCCCTCTTACCGAGCATGGCTGTCGTTACCAATATAGATTATGAACATATAAATTTCTACCGCAGCATGGACAATCTCAGGAGGACATTTGTGGATTTTATTAACAAGGTCCCCTTTTACGGCAGGGCTATCCTTTGTCTTGACGACAAGGAGGTCCAGGGATTAATCCCGAGCCTCAAGAAGAGTTATCTGACCTATGGGCTGAATCCTCAATCGGACATAAGGGCCACCGAGATATCAAAGGAAGGGCTGAACACCAGTTTTGTCGTCACCTTTAAGAATAAGTCGGTGGGTCAGATCACGATCTGCACGCCCGGAGACCATAATGTGCTGAATGCCCTGGCAGCGGTAGGGGTGGGTTTGGAGCTTGATATTGACTTTGAACGCATGAAAGAGGGTCTCAAGGATCTTGGCGGGCTTAAGAGGCGTTTTGAGATAAAGGACGAAAGGGGCGGCATTATATTTCTGGATGATTATGGTCACCACCCTACGGAGATCGTAGCGACCATAAGCGCGACCAAGGAATGCTGGCCTGATCGAAGACTGGTGGTTGTCTTTCAACCTCACAGGTATACGAGGACAAGGGATTTATATGATCAGTTCGTGGTCTCCTTTAACCAAGCTGATTTCCTGGTCATTACCCCTGTCTACGGGGCAGGCGAAGAACCGATACCGGGCGTCGATAGCAATTCCCTCTATCAGGGGATAAAAGAACATGGCCACAGGGCGGTTACCTTTTGCCCCAGCAGGGAGGATAGTATAACTTTTCTCCTCGATGAAGTGGGACCCGGTGATGTAGTTTTAACGCTCGGAGCTGGCGATATACACCTTGTGGGGGCAGAGTTACTGAAACAAATTGAGAGCTGACCAATTGCGGAGGAGAAAGGCCAAGGGCACGTGAAAATGGATATTGATGCGAAGAAGAGGATGAAGGAGATCGGAGGCGAGGCCGTCCTGTTCGATGTCCCGATGGGCGACTACACGACATTCAGGGTTGGGGGCAATGTGGAGGCGCTGTACAGGGCCGGGAATCTGGAGGAGTTAAGGGAGATGATCGCCTTTCTCAGTGATGTGGGGATTCCGTATCTACCCATGGGGGCTGGAAGTAACCTCCTCGTGGCGGACGGGGGGCTGGATGGAGTAGCGATTATCCTGGATGGGTCCTTTGCCTCAATTGAGTATACCGCTGCGGCAGCACCATCTGTCGTGGTGGGGTCCGGTTTGCAGTTAAGTTACCTCGTGAGCTTTTGCACGGACAAGGGCCTTGGCGGCGTGGAATTTCTGGCGGGAATTCCAGGGACCGTGGGTGGAGCAGTGGCCATGAATGCGGGAAGCAGGGGCGAGGAGATTCAAGGTGTGATCGGGGAGATAACAGTCCTGACGAGGGAGGGAATAGCAGAACGGAGAGATGGCCCAACCCTGAGCTTTAGGTACAGGGGGCTTGATTTAAGCGATGGGGAGATAATCCTCAATGCAACCCTGGATCTACGATTCGACAAACCTGCTTCAATCAGGAAGAGGGTCACCTCTCACATGAAATGGAGGGGAGAGCGATTTCCCCTTGATATGCCGTGTGCCGGGTCTGTGTTCAGGAACCCCGAGGGTGACTCCGCAGGCCGGTTGATCGATGCGGTCGGCTTAAAGGGCAGAAGCATAGGAGGGGCAATGATATCACCCAAGCATGCCAATTTCATTGTGAATGCAAAGGGGGCATCGGTAGCCGATATATTGGCACTTATGGATCTGGCAGTGTGCAAGGTCAGGGAGGCGTTTAACATCCAATTGATTCCTGAGATAGAGGTAGTGGGTAAGAGGTGAAAAGACGTTCCGTACTGGATAGCCAATCGGTAAAGAGGGGTCGGAAGAGCTGTTTCTTCCTGTTCAGGAGTAGCTTGGGCCAGTTAGGCTTTGGCTTGATTAAGATGTTTCTCTTCATCTTAGGGGTAGGAGGTCTTTCTCTGGCCTGTATTGCCGGATCACAGTTTCTCAGCTCCTCGCCCTATTTTGGATTGCGTAATATCGTTGTGACAGGGGTCACCGATGATGTAAGGGAAGAGGTGGTCAAGCTGTCGGGCCTTAAGGGAGGGGAAAGTCTTCTGCGTATTGATCCGGCTGCCATTAAGGGGAATATCGAGGCCCATCCATGGATAAAATCCGCCCTCCTCAAGAAACAATTTCCCCATACACTTCATATAGAGGCGGAAAACGAAGAGCCGGTGGCAGTGGTGCTATTAGAGCGGATGTACCTTATGGATAGGGAGGGGATCATATTTAAGGAGGTCGAAAGGGATGATACAGTTGATTTCCCCGTAGTTACTGGCCTGCCCACAGGCGATGGAAAAAATGGAGCATGGCTAAAGGAGGTCGCATCTCTCTTAAGTGGCTTCTCCTCAGCGAATACTCCCATACCTGCAAGAGAGGTATCAGAGATCCATGTGGAGGCGGATGGAGCGCTTTCCTTCTATTTCAACCAACTCCCCTTTAAGGTCTTTTTTGGAAGGGATGATTTCGTCAGAAAAATCGGTTCATTAAGGCATGTTATCGAACATCTCAAGGCAACTCATAGGCTCCATCAGGCCAGAGCAATAGATTTGAGTTCCTCTGACAGGGCCATGGTCGCATTTAACGGGAGGGTAGTCTAGTTGGCTGGAAAGCTTGATGAGCCTCGCAATAAGTGCCGGATGAAACATAAAGGGGGTTGCTAATAATGGAGGAATTAATTGTAGGCCTTGACATAGGCACGAGTAAGATCTGTTGCGTGGTTGGGGAGGTGAGACCTGACCGGATGGTTGACATTATAGGAATGGGATCTCACCCATCCATCGGGCTCAGAAAGGGCGTGGTAATCAACATTGAAAATACGGTGGATAGCATTAAAGAGGCCATAGAAGAGGCAGAGACGATGGCGGGCTGCGAGATCAGTTCTGTGTATGCCGGGATTGCCGGAGGCCATATAAAGGGCTTTAACAGCCATGGGGTTATAGCTTTGAAGAAGAGGGAGGTCGGCAAACTGGATATCGAGCGGGTGATTGATGCAGCGAGGGCGCTTGCAATTCCGATGGATAGGGAAGTCATCCACACCTTACCCCAGGAGTTCATTGTCGACGACCAGGCCGGTATTAGCGATCCCACGGGGATGTCAGGTGTTCGCCTTGAGGTTAAGATACATATAGTGACTGGATCAGTTACATCAGCGCAGAATATCATCAAGTGCGCCAACAGGGCAGGTCTTGATGTGTACGATATTGTCCTGGAATCCCTTGCCTCCAGTGAGGCGGTCCTCACCGATGAAGAGAGAAATCTGGGCGTTGCGCTAATAGATTTTGGAGGGGGGACTACGGATTTAGCGATATTTTCGCAGGGCTCGATAAAACACACGTTTGTATTAACCTTAGGCGGTGACAACCTGACCAATGATATCGCCATTGGAATCAGGACCCCCTTTAAGGAAGCGGAGAAGATAAAGATCAAGTATGGGTGTGGCCTCACCTCACTCATCGGTGAGGATGAAACCATTGAGGTTCCAGGTGTGGGTGACAGGAAGCCGAGGACTATCAGCAGGCGATTGCTGGGGGAGATTTTGGAGCCGCGGGTGGAAGAGCTCTTTAGCCTCATTTACCAGGAGATGGTGAGGTCTGGTTATGATGATCTGGTCAGCTCCGGCGTGGTCGTCACGGGCGGGTCCGCTATCCTGCCGGGTGTACCGGAGGTCGTGGAACAGGTCTTCAATATGCCTGCCAGAATTGGTTACCCTGCTAGNATCGGGGGGTTAAAGGAGATTGTCAACAGCCCCATGTACNCAACAGCAGTAGGCCTTGTGCTCTATGGGGCTAATTCACAGCAGCGAGAGAAGAGATTCCGTATAAGGGATACGAATATCTTTAACCGGATAGTATCCAGAATGAAGAGATGGTTTACGGAAGGAGAGTAAATAAGACTAAGAGAGGGAGGGAGTTATGCGATACGAATTTGTCGAAGAGAGCCCGAACGCCAAGTTAAAGGTCTTTGGCGTTGGAGGCGCAGGAGGCAATGCAATCAGTAACATGATTGCTGCCGGAATCAAGGGGATTGACTTTGTAGCCGCCAATACTGACAGACAGGCCCTTGATCTTAACCCCGCCCCTCGAAAACTGCAGTTGGGGGCCAATCTAACCCATGGGCTGGGGGCCGGGGCTGACCCGGAGAAGGGGGCCCTGGCAGCTGAGGAGAGCGTGGAGGCAATAAGGGATGCTGCCGAGGGCGCGGATATGGTCTTTATCACCGCAGGCGAGGGAGGGGGAACAGGGACAGGTGCATCTCCAGTAATCGCCAGGGAAGCTAACAATATGGGGGCCCTGACAGTAGCAGTCGTAACAAAGCCGTTTGACTTTGAGGGTGAGAAGAGGACGCAAGTAGCCCTGGCGGGCATTCAGAAACTGAAAAATGAGGTTGACACCCTGCTCGTCATTCCAAATCAGCGACTAAGGACATTGGGGAATAAAGACACGCCTTTTTTGGACCTTATGAAGATGGCAGACGATGTGCTTCTCTACGCGGTCAAAGGGATATCCGACCTTATTACGGTGCCTGGCTTCATAAACCTTGATTTTGCGGACATTAAGAGGGTCATGGAACAAATGGGAACGGCCATAATGGGTACGGGGATAGCTGAAGGAGAAAGCAGGGCGATTGAGGCGGCACGGATGGCAATTAACAGTCCNCTCTTGGAGGATATCTCGATCGATCAGGCAAGAGGTGTGCTCCTCAACATTACCGGTTCTAGCAAGATGACCCTGGAGGAGGTTATTGAGGGATCCTCCTTCATAAAGAACGAGGTCCATCCCAACGCGGAGATCCTATGGGGCATGGTCTTTGATGACAAGATGGACGACGTGATCAGGATAACCCTTATTGCCACTGGTATAGGTGGGGGTAAGGATACTAATATTATCAGGATTCGGGAGCTTACCCCTGAGGAAAGGGATGACGACTGGACAGTAAGGTTCAAGGGGGACCTGGATAAGCCAACCTACCAGAGGCGGCGTAGTGAGGAAGACGGAGAGATGGCCCTCAATGGCAAGGGCTTAAACCCCGGGAAAAGGGGTGTACTCTACAGGGTCTTTCAAAAGGATAACCTTGACTATCCCACCTTCTTGAGGGTGAGGAAGCAGCAAGCAGAGTAATGTCCAAGATTACCGCTCTCTACAGGAGGAGGCTTTCTAAGGAGAGGGGTACTGTAAAAAAGGACTGGGGTGGCAGGATATCCGTAGCCCTAATCTATCCTAACTATTACCAGGTTGGAATGTCCAACCTTGGCTTCCAGGTAATCTATGGGATATTGAATGACAACCCGGCTATCACAGCAGAGAGGGTATTCCTACCAGAAGAAGAGGAACTATCCATATATAAAAGGACGGGTCAAGCCCTCCTTTCCTTAGAGTCACAGGCCCCAGTGCCAAGCTTTGATCTCCTCGCATTTTCCCTTCCGTTTGAAAATGACTATCCAAATATACTTACCATTCTTGATCTAAGCAAAATCCCGCTCATGACCAGAGAAAGGGGCGATGAGTATCCCCTCATCATAGCAGGGGGTGCGACGACCTTTATGAATCCTGAGCCGTTGGCCAGGTTCATAGATTGCTTTCTCCTGGGCGAAGGCGAGGTGATCTTGACGGAATTTCTTCAGATCTATGGTGATCTTCACTCATCAGGGACTAAAAAGGAGGAGGCCTTGAGTATTCTGGCAGAGAAGGTGGAAGGTGTGTACTGTCCCTCCCTTTACAATGTTACGTATCACGAAAGCGGTACAATTGCCTCCTTTGGCCCCTCAAACCCCTCCATTCCATCCACCATAAAGGTCGTCAAGCAGGTCCCCTTTAAGGGGCCCTTACGCCGATCGCGGATAGTTACGCCCTCTACGGAATTCTCCGATACCGTGCTTGTAGAGCTCAACCGGGGGTGTGGGTATCCCTGCAGATTTTGCGCTGCCGGTTACATCTACCGGCCCCCACGGGTTATAGAAGAAGAAAAGGTATTTACCTCAATTGAGGAGATCCTGGAGAAAGGCGGAAGGATCGGCCTCATAAGTCCATCTGCTTCTGATCTCCCCTGGATCGAACAGGTGACCAGCCATATCCTTGAAAAGGGCGGTGATTTCTCCCTGTCCTCTCTGAGGGCAGATTCATTAACAAAGCGGCTGCTGGAGAATTTAGGGGCAAGCAGCCAGCGAACCCTCACCATTGCCCCGGAGGCGGGTAGCGACAGAGTAAGGAGGGTTATTAACAAGAAACTGACAACAGAGCAGATTATAGAGGCCATTGTGCTCATAGCGAGGACAGGGTTCTTTCACCTCAAGCTCTATTTCATGATTGGTCTTCCCACTGAAACAAGGGACGATATACAGGCCATCGTTGGCCTGGTTAAGTCCATACGGCATCATTTAATCAAGGAAAGCAGGGACAGGAAAAGGATAGGCAGGATCAGATTGAGCATTAACTGCTTTGTGCCAAAGCCATTCACTCCCCTCCAGTGGTTTCCCATGGATACCGTAGACTGCCTTAAGGAAAAACAGGGGTTCTTAAGGAGGGCCCTTTCAGGTGAGGGGGGAATTGGGATCAGTTTTGATGTCCCTAAGTGGGCCTATATACAGAGCCTGCTCTCTATGGGCGACCGACGGGTAGGCCGCATCCTCTTAACAGCCCACAGGAATAATGGGGATTGGAGAAAGCCCTTTCAGTCCTCAGATATTAATCCGGATTTCTTTGTCTACAGGGTCAAGGACCTCGGTGAGAGGCTCCCATGGGATTTTATTGACCACGGTATCCAAAAAACCTTTCTGCAGGAAGAATACAGCCTGGCCCTCGCCGCAGAGGAGTCCTCTCGATGCATCCCTGGTAGCTGTACCAGATGCGGCGTCTGTAGAGAAGTGATATGATTGATGGTATTCGGGCCTGTACCTAACCCGTGCGGCTCGCTTCTCCCTTCACCTTTCACTGAGGCTCACAACCCACTTTGATTATTGATTAGAAGAGAAAATAAGGATATGCTACCTGTACAATAGGTGGTCTACACTTTTTATGCCTAAATATTCCGATGGAATCAGCGCGAAGGCAGTATGCATCCTCTACGATGGGATGGTTGTGGATCATCTGACTAGCGGAGGAAAAGCGGGATGATTGTTGGAGTGCCAAAGGAGATCAAGGTCCAAGAGTACCGGGTGGGAATGGTCCCGGGAGGAATAAAGAGCCTTGTCCAGACAGGCCAACAGGTTCTTGTGGAGAAGGGAGCAGGAGAGGGCAGTGGCTACCGGGATGCGGAATATCAGGCTGCGGGGGCGGAGATTGTTAACTCAGCCACTGAGGTTTATGAGAGGGCCGAGATGATCGTCAAGGTCAAGGAACCGCAGCCTCTTGAATACGGCATGCTGAGGCGTGGGCAGATACTCTTCTGCTATCTTCATCTAGCGGCAGAGCCTGAGTTGACGCGGGCGCTTCTTGACCGGGCTGTGAACGCGATAGCGCTGGAGACCATTCAGCTTGACGACGGCACGCTTCCGTGCCTTGCGCCTATGAGCGAGATCGCGGGGCGCATGGCGGTCCAGATAGGCGCCCATTACCTACAGAGGGAAAGCGGCGGCGCAGGCGTGCTTCTCGGCGGTGTGCCCGGCGTGACCCCTGCACTCGTAACCATCATCGGCGCAGGTCAGGTCGGCGCAAACGCGGCGCGTATCGCTGTGGGTATGAACGCACGCGTCGTTATCTTCGATATCGACCTCCAGAAACTGGCACATCTCGATGAGCTGTACGCAGGAAGGCTTATGACATCCATGTCCGATCCTGATCAGATAGAGAGGTTTGCCCCGTATTCGCATCTGCTTATCGGGGCTGTGCTGCATCCGGGCGGCCGGGCGCCCGTGCTTGTCACGGAGGAAATGGTAAGACAGATGCGGAGAGGCTCGGTAATTGTTGATGTCTCGGTTGACCAAGGCGGCTGCGTGGAGACAATACATCCAACCACCCATGAAGAGCCTACCTACATCCTCCACGATGTAATCCATTATGGCGTGAGCAACATGCCGGGTGCCGTACCGCGCACCAGCACTCAGGCCTTGACCAACGCCACGCTGAAATATATCCATATGATCACGGGCGAGGGTCTGGAGCACTCGCTTGAAAATCATCCGCCGTTGGCCAGAGGGCTGAACATCTATTGCCCGCCGGGAGAGTGCACGGGTGCTGTCACATGCGAGCCAGTGGCCCTGGCGCACGGATTGGACCACAGCCCTTATTCCTAATACATAAGATACAGACCGGTTCAATCCAAGACCCCTTTCGTGGACGACCGATTTCTCTTAGATCTCCTTGACGTGCTCGATGTCATTTCCGGAGTTCCTTGGAGCGTTATGAATCATGTACCTGGTGCCATGGAGCGGGCCAGTAGCTTTACCAGATGTGGCGTCTGTAGAGTAGTGACGTGATTCATGGTATTCGAAAGCTGTCGCCTTACAGATCATCGAACAAACCGTAAAGATTCCCAGTAGATTTACCCCGTTAGAGATGAAGGATAATGAAGGCTATAGGTTTATCGTAGTAAAGAAGTATTGGATCCTGAATTGTAAGATCGTAACTCTTTTATCTAACGAGATGAATCCCGAACCCTCAAAGATCAGTACAGATCTTAATCAGAGGGGATGTTATCAGGATACGCCTATCATAAGATGAAGCACCGGGCGAAGAGCTCAAAGATTAAATACCAACATACTATGGTTCAAGGTCTGCGCGTATTCTTGGAGGAAAGGATTGAGCCACTTGATTATGTAAGATCCATCATCCCCGGAGAAATTAAGCCAAAAAAAGGGGCATCTCAAGGCCTTCGGGTAAAATTTAAGTACACTACCAAGACCGGGGCAAAGCTACTCGCGTATAGTCCGGGTGCAGTTCAAGAGATCTTTGTGGTTACTGAAGACCCGGATGCATTGAAGGCTCAGCTCTCCGGATAAGTGGGGCCAAAGGCAAGAATCCCGAGCAAATATTCAAGAGATCACAGGAGAGATACGCAGGTAAGTGTTTATTTGTTTCGCAATTCGTTGATCTTGTGTCACGGTTGAAAGTGTATATTTCATCCGCTAATCGATAAGATCCAGTAGTCGAGAGGGACTTTGATTCAGTTAGAAATCGCCTCCTGAATCGCCCTTGGGCGAATAGCGCATTAGGTGTCTGGCAGGAGGAAGCCATTACGGATAGAAGATCGTTCGAGACAAAATAAGAGCCTCGCGTCTCAGGAAGCCGCTAGCTCGCTAAAGGAGGGATTTCAGTTCTGTAGCCAATAATGAAAGAGGGAGTTTGACACCCCACGGCCCCGTAGAAGAGCTCAACAAATCCATGAAAGACTTCTGGGATTTAAGACCTACGAGAACGTTACTGCCCCGTTTCGAGCCGCGGCGTAATAAGTACATCGATCCGCCGGTTGATAGCCCGGCCTTCTACCGTTTTGTTGGATTCCAAGGGTTGCTTGGATCCGTAGCCGATGGCCGAGATCCTCTCATATGTTAAAGTACCATTCGCAACCAAGTATTCGCGAACGGCTTCCGCTCGTTGTTGGGATAACTGCTCATTGAGCGCGTCTGATCCTGTGCTGTCCGTATGCCCTTCAATCACAACATCCGGCTCACCAAAAGTACGAATAGCTCTCTGAACCTTGCTGAGCAGTGCGTAATTGCTTGGCATGATCACTTCCTCGCCAACGGGAAATTGAATAGCCCTTAAACGGATTACCAGCCGATTTCCCTGTCTGTAAACTTCCGCTTCAGTCGGCCTAAAGTAACCTCGGACCTCACTGAACAATTCATTAAACCGCCTTTCTGCTGCCAAGAGATCTTTATCACCCCGTTCCTTCCTGACCCTTCCCTCCAAGGATGCAATCCGGTTCTCCATGTCTCGTATTTCTGCCTGCAGGACCCTCGCTTTACGCACCATGAATTGATAGTCTTCCTGCAGCGTGGTAACCGAGTCGAGAATATTATCCACCTGCGTCTCGAAATCTTCGTCACGGATATCGGTCGCAGAAAGCTTGCCTGTCATCTTATGCAGCATTCCTTCGAACCAGAGCGTTATCTCCTCGGGTTGCATCGTTCGAATCTTTTCGCTCTGCCGCATCACTTGAAGAAGACGGCGAGCCTGAAAGAGCGCCTCGCTGGCCTGTTCGTCAATCTTCTCCTCTTCGTAACGGTGTTCGGAGATAAATGCATCAACATCACTCAACTTCTGGTGCGCAAATGTGAACGTCTCCGGCGCGATCTTCTCTGCGCCTCTCTTTTCCGCTCCATCGATCAGCTTGCGGACCTCCCCGAGGATATCTTTAATTGCTCTTAACTCGAGTTCGTCAAAAGCCCTGATGACCTTCGCCTTATTTTTCTGGGCCCAATGCATGTTGTCCTTCTCAACCGCTTTGGTGAGTTCGAGGAATCGTTCCTCCGCCTCAGCATAATCCTCTCTGAAGTTAGTAGCGCCCGCAACACGAGCACGTTCACGAGCTTTAATGACATCGATCAATACAGCTCTCACTCGTTTGCCCATCTCTTCAGCACGCTGGAGTTGTGCTCGTCCATAGGCGACCTTCTGTAAAATTTCAGAAGCCTTATCCCCAGACTTCACTCCTTTCTTGGCCTCGAAAAGGGATACCTCGGCCTTACTAAACCACGTTGGTGACAAGACATTCAGCTGACTCTTTCGTGCCTCGGCGATGTCTTTGTCCAAGCTGCTAACCTGCTCTATGGGGTCTTCTGACATGGCAATTGGCTCCACCTGCAGCTTGCCCCCTGCACAGGCACCCAGGAAACACACTGCGGCGCTGAGTACAGCCATGATTCCAATTTTCTTGCTAATCAACATCGTCTTCCTCCTTTCAATTAGCTTGGGTCATGCATCCGCTTCTGTCAAATTTAGAGACCAAGCGATAGAAAAAGCAAGATATGTTACCTATAGCTTGCCATATAGTCAAATCCCAGCAATCTTATGATTACGTATAGTAGTTGAAAGTTCAATATTATTTTGAAACCTCTCCCTAAGAGCTAAAACCTCCATANAAGGTTTGTATAATCAAATCTCAACCATTGCAAAGACAAATATTTTAAGCGACTATGATACAGAGTTCAGCCTCACTGGCGGCAGGGGTATAACCACATCAGCAACAAGAAACCCTCAACTCAGGAGGCCCATAGGGCAGGGTAACGTCAAAGTTAAGGGTATGGGTATCTCTTTTTTTTGCTTTATGCCCTTAAACAAGGGCCTGTGCAGGGCAGTTTCAAAATGGTGTATTTGTGACCAATCAATAAAATCCATTGCCAAAGCCTATATACACCATTTTGAACCTGCCACGAGATTTGAGTATGAGAGGGCATAGCAAAAAAAAGAGATACCCATACCCAACAATAGGGTTAAGAATCACCACGTTATGTTTCACTATGCCGTGCCCCTGGCCCATAGGGGAGAATACGGAACGAGTGGACAAGAAGGCAAGGCGGTTTTTGTGGGGGTGGTTCTGCACCGGTCCCGTTGGCAGGTAACGGTGAGGACAGAGGATCAGGACTCTTCAGCGGCACGCTGCCGGCACACTGGGAGGCCTTACGGAGCTTATTGGATAGGTATTGGGCTCATTGCGGCCATGGAACTCTCGGTGGAGCTGCAGGATGTGTCCCGTTTCAGGCAGGCAGAACAGCTTGCGGCAGAGCGGTGATTCATCTGAGTGTGCTTGCTATCCGGCGACCTCGTTTTCAAGACTGCCAACCCCGAATTGGATACCTCGGATTGATTGCATGTGGTTTCGTAGATGAAAACCACGGATAGCAGACTGGTTTGAGTTCACGTTACCCCTTGACTCTATACATAGCAGGTGAATTCAACAATCCAGACACCATCCCAATTATCCCATATTTGCATCGCTAATCGACAAAAGAGAAGAATCCAAGGAGGCCTCTTATCGCCGAACAGCTCGCGCGAAGCTTGCAGAAATGAGATGAATGGAGTTTTAATGGCTTTTACGCTCTCCCCAGGCACTTCAATGAGATTCGTGTCGGGTCGGCAGTCTTCCACCACCTCAACCGGATTTGAAACGAAAGCGAGCCTCACTTACATAAAGAGGTCGTCCTTTCAGCACTTTGCCACTCAAGCCATTGATCGCGGACTCGGCTTCAGCTTGAGCTCGCATCTCAACAAATCCGAATCCTCTAGATTCGCCACTGTGCCTGTCCTTCATAATATTGACAGATGTGACCTGCCCGAAGCCCTCAAAAGCCTGTTTCAAATCCTCTTCGGTGACATCGTACGACAAATTGCCTACATAGATACTCATTGTTGTCTCCCATGTAGCTTATGTCGCAGTTAGAGTTATCACTTTACACCTTAGATTACATGTAAGAATAGAATTGTCAAGCACAGAAACGCAAAATATTGCGTCCTTGTCATCTGTTCATTCAATATATAGTGCACGCGTCAAGTCTACTTTCGTCATAGTCAAGTAACACTCTGTAGCAGGGCGAGCGAAGGGCTGAGGGAAATGGCAGATCAATTCCGGCGTTATTGACATAGTTAGGGGAGGTCGAGAGTCTCCCAAAGAGAATATTAGGAAGGATCTTGGCATAAAGAACAGAAAAGCAAATCTCAGAACTGACCTGTTATCCATCTAATAAGTCGTGTTGGTGAACCCCTGTTTCAGTCGAGATCCATTTGCGGAGGTCATTCACCACACCGCTCTCTACGGCAAGGGAATTCTATTATCAACCGGGTTTACAAAGGAAATGATCGATGGATTCTTCCGTGACCGCGAGGGAAGGCTTATACTTATATATGAGATAAAGAAAAATTGAATCAAGACTGATTTACGCTGACGTGCGTCCTTCATCCCACCACTGAAGATTTTCTCTGATAAGATCCGGTATGGAAAGTTGATAAGGGCACCGGCCCATACATTCCCCACACTCAGAGCAGTGTCTTGCCCTCTGAATGGCTTCCCGAGGTCCGGCTCTTAGGAGAAAACCCTCCCCCATCCTTCTGGCAACTGAACGCAAACCAAGGATGATCTGAATGGGGATTCCCCATAACCAAGGCGATACACTTCAAGGCCTGTTTTTCCGATGACAACTCGCTCCATCTTCCCTCCTATCAAAAGGAATCAGGTTGATATACCCTCGTTTAAGAGATGTCAAGTGATCCACAAAAAACGGTGGATTGCTGATCTTTACGGGTTCGCAAGCCCTTACCTGGAACGCAAGGAAGGAAAGATGGACTGTTTCCGTAAGATAGTGTGGAGTCTGGCACTGCCCGGAGATTGAAGTTATCTCGCCAAAAAATGAGACATTGAACCCCGATCTTGACTATATCGGCCATTTTTTGTTGACTGACAGGCTAGTCTCTGTTTTACTTCTCAGCTCACTTCGCGGAACGGTACAAAGCAGTGAAAACACAGAAAGCACGCCCTTTCATCTTGCTGGTCGCCCTCCTGACGCTCCCCGGCCCACCTCTGGCGGCACAGACACAGGAAGAAGCGCAGTTGCCCACGAAGAGCATAGTAACCCGTATTGACCCAACCGATTTTTTCACGCGCGTTGTGGTCAGGAATGAGTACCGGTCCCTGCAAAGCGGGAGAGAGGTCAACCTATTCGTCCCAAGGCTCGAGTATGCCTTCAGCAAGACCTTTCAGGCCTGGATTGAAGCTCCGGTCGTGCATGCAGAATCCATGACTCCGGAAACTGGGAGTGAAACAGGGCTGGGTGATATCCTGTTTAGAGGTGCAATCCGCGCTGCGAGAGGCGAGCGATACGCAGTCGTCGTCGGGGCCGAGCTCATTCTGGATACGGCCAGCGAGCCAGTCCTTGGTACCGGCAAATACCAGTTCGCGCCCCTCGTCTTTGCATCAATTGAGGTGCCGCGCCTTCGATCGACCCTCTTCCCCTTTTACCAGCACTATTTCTCCTTTGCCGGCGAGAACAACAGGCCGGATATCAATTACGCCAGCATCCGGCCGTCGGCTATTCTCACCAAATGGCCGAATCGCTGGTATACGGTGATCGATCCTAATTTCTTCATCGATTTCGAGCGAGACATGGACTCCGGCATGATGCTGGAGTTCGAGATTGGGCGTGCAGTCAGTAAGAATCTGAATGTCTGGATACGCCCCGGCGTTGGGGTCTACGGGGACATTCCACGGGTTTACGACTGGAACTTAGAGGGCGGGGTACGCTACTACTTTCGCTGAAGTCGGCCCGCGCAAAAAGACACGATAGGATGAGAGGACGGAGGAGATTCTCGGCCATTACAACCATGTGTTCAAGATGGATTAGGTGTTTCAGACGCTATTCTGATTAACATATATCTGAATCGCTAATAGGAAGATTTTCAAAGATAAAGCGAGTTCCGATAGCGAACCGCAAGGAGATATCATATTATGAAGGCAGGGTGGTCCATTTGAATTAACTGTATTTCTTTGGTATCTTGCCTAAAGATGCACTATGAAGATCGTGTTCTATATCAGGCATTCAATCCTATTTGTAGCCCTTGTTGCACTGGTCTCAGCTATTTCTTCAACTCCATGGGCAGGAGACACCATGGATGATTCTGGTTTTGAAAAGATGGGAAGACCCAAGCCAGGGGATTGGCTCTTCCACTTTCATGAGAGAGGCCAATCATTTGAGGACTACGTCTCCAGTCATCCTGTGAGGGGTACGGTTGATCGTAGGGTACTCGTATTTCAACCAGTGGGTTCATTTTCCCAGATCGAGAGGGATATCATAGCCAAGGCAGGCGAGTTTGCGGGGATCTGGTTTGATCTCCCCACGAGGATCGAACCGACCCTTCCCCTTCCTGAGCATGGGTGGCACAGAGTAAGGCAGTTCTCCTGGCAGGATAAACCTGTAGAGCAGTATAAGACAGGTTATTTTCTGGACAAGCTTTTGCCCGGAAGGTTTCCACCTGATGCGGTCTGTTATCTAGCCATTACCATGGCTGACCTCTATCCTGAGGAGAGCTGGAATTTCGTGTTTGGCCAGGCCTCCCTGCCCCAGAGGGTAGGGGTATATAGTATAGCGCGATATTTTCCTCAGTTCTGGGGGCAGGAGCAATCACCTGAAAGCTACCTCCTCGCACTGAGGAGGAGCTGCAGGGTGCTTGCTCATGAAGTAGGCCATATCTTTGGCCTTGCCCATTGTATAGAGTACCGATGTACCATGAACGGCAGCAATTCCCTTGAGGAGTCTGATCGCCGCCCCTTGCGTTTGTGCCCTTTTTGCCTTAAGAAGCTACAGTGGAACAGGGGATTTGACACAGTTAAGAGGTATGAGAGGCTGAGGGAATTCTTTGAAGATCAGAATCTCTTGCAAGAGGCAGCCTGGATCAGCCTGCGCCTGAAGAGACTGAGGTCTGATCCACCCAAATAATTGTCATGTTACAATAGTCGGCCCCATGGTTTGTTAGGCCGAGAGGAGATATTTCCTTAATAAGATTACGATAAGGGCTAGAATTAAACCCGAAAGAAGCCCAATTATCCTATCTTTCCATCTTTCTTCCTCTCTTTGGGATCTTTCTAAATCCTCTAATTCGGCAAGTCTTCCCCTCATGGCATGATAGTAGGGAAGGCCCTGCAGCTTATCCTTATGAAATTCGAATAGGGCTGATTCTATCTCTTCACGAGTGAAACCCTCAATCAATGATTTCTCGCCTGTTTCAACAAATTTGAGGAAGGCGTTTGTAATCTCGACCGATCTTTCATCTAACCCCATTGAATCCTCCTTTTTGAGGCCAAGGCCCCAAGTTACGATTCAAGAAATGCCCTGTAACCCTTATAGGTCATGTAGAGATCCCCTTTGTGAGTGATCTCAAATGGGGAGTGCATGGACAGAATTGGCGGTCCACAATCAACGACCTGCATGCCGTAGGTGGCGAGGAATTTCGCCACGGTTCCTCCACCACCTTCATCCACCTTTCCGAGCTCCCCTGCCTGCCACACCACCTTTTTTGCATTAAAGAGGTTTCTGAGCCATCCCACATACTCGGCATTGGCATCATTGGCACCATATTTGCCTCCTGAACCCGTGAATTTCACCACACACACACCATAGCCAAGCCGCACAGCGTTTCTCTTTTCATGGACATCCTGAAAATCCGGATCGAGGGCACCATTTCCGTCCGCTGAGAGGGCCCTTGAGTTCATGAGGACCTTCTGGATCTCATGGTAGAGAGGTTCCTTCCCGTAGGCGATCATGAGATCGGCCAGCACACTTTCCAAGAACCTGGATTTGGCCCCGGTTGCCCCATCGCTACCAATCTCCTCTTTATCGACAAAGAGAACTAGGGCTGTCTTCTGTGGATCCTTTGTATCAACGATCGCCTTCAGACTGGCAAAGGCGCAGGAGCGATCATCGTGGCCATACGCGCCGGTGAGGCCCCTGTCCCATCCGACGTCCCGTGCCTTTCCAGCTGGTACAACCTCAAGCTCCGCACTTATCAAATCCTCCTCAACAAGGCCGAATTTCTCGTTCAAGCGATTCAGGATTGCCAGCTTGAACCTCTCCTTTGTATCCTCATCCCCAAAGGGAATGGAGCCAACCATTAGGTTGAGCTTTTCTCCGACAAAGGCGTCGGCGACCTTTTTGTCGTACTGAACCTTTTTCGCTAGATGGGGAAGGATATCTGCCACGGTAAATACCGGATCGGCGTCGTCCTCACCAACGACAATATCCAGAGAACTCCCATCGGAGCGGATTATCCTTCCGTGAATTGCAAGTGGCCGGGTGAGCCATTGGAATTTTTTTATGCCCCCATAGTAATGGGTTTTCATAAAGGCCAGATCAACTTCTTCGTAGAGTGGATTCTGTTTTAGGTCGAGCCGGGGAGAGTCAAGGTGGCTGACGATCAGATTGATTCCCTCATCCATGGGCCTGCTACCAGATAGACACAGGGCGATTGATTTTCCCAGAAATGTCCTCATCATCCTGATAGGGAGCGTAGTTGGAGGGTTCAAGGAGAAGCCATTTTTGCGGGCGATATTGGAGATCACAGTAACCGCCTCTCTTTCCGTCTTTGCCTTGTTTAGAAAATCCTGGTACTCCCTATCACAATCGAAGACCCTCTGTTTTTCCCTTTTGTCCATTGCGTCCCAGACCAATTTGGGTTTAGAAATTAGCTTTTGACTTATCCTTTCTATCTCCTTTTTTTTCATGATCTTCTCCCTTTGTCTCTAAGGCACCTACGATTTCATTAATATCCTTGATCTTTTCTCGTAAACAGAAATCAGTGAGGCCATTGACTATCTCAATTGCTGCCTTTGGATTGACGAGGTTTGCTGTGCCCACCTGAATGGCCCTCGCCCCTACAAGCAGAAACTCGAGGGCATCATGATAGTCCATAATGCCGCCCAAACCGATCACGGGGATCCTCACGGCTTTAACCACCTCATGAACGAGGTAGAGGGCCATCGGCTTAATAGCAGGGCCAGACAGACCCCCTACCATATTTGCCAGCTTGGGTCGTCTGGTAGCTACATCCACAGCCATACCCAGAAATGTGTTTGTAACCGAGATGGACTGTGCACCGGCTGCCTCCACTGCCTTTGCTATGAGGCCTATATCAGTTACATTGGGCGTTAGTTTTACAATCACGGGCTTAGTCGTATTTTCGACGACCCGATCAGCTACCCTGGCGGCAGAATCTGGATCCCTGCCAAAGGCCATTCCTCCTTGCTCCACGTTAGGGCAGGATATATTTATTTCTACGGCGGCGATCCCCTTAACCCCTTCTATCATCCTGGCCATCTCCGCGTAGTCCTCGATGCTATGACCGTATATGTTGGTGATGATCGGGGCTTTAATTGTTGCCAGGGAGGGGAGCTTTTCCCCAACAAAGGCCTCTATACCGATGTTAGCAAGCCCGATTGCGTTTAAGAGGCCGCACGGTGTCTCCACAATCCTCGGAGGCGGATTTCCAGGCATTGGCCTCAGGGATAGGCCCTTGACAATTATCGCCCCCAGAAGGGAGGGATCATAAAAGGGGGCCAATTCATCGCCATAACCAAAGGTTCCCGAGGCAGCGATAACCGGATTCTTAATCTTTAGGCCCCCTATATCTACTGATAACTCGGGCAAGGTACCCATTACATAACCTCCCAGTCAATCATCTCGACTGAGAACACGGGGCCATCCTGACACACATAATAATATGGCTTGTCCTTACTACCGGAGGCCTTAGCAGCGCAGCCATGACATATCCCCAGACCGCATCCCATGTAGCCTTCCAGACAGACATAGCACCTGAGATTGCGGGCAATGGCCTTTTGAGCAATCTCTTTGAGCATTGAAGCCGGGCCACAGGCATAGGTTACGGGTTTTTGAGTCGATTCTTGACTCAGGGTCTGATCCCACAGGTCACTCACAAGCCCCTTTATGCCAAGTGAGCCGTCCTCTGTAGTGAGGGAGAGGTCAACCCCGAGCCCCTTGAGCTGATCGATAAGGACAACGTCTTGAGAAGTCGGAAACCCGAGGAACACTTTAACTGAATGGTTCTGGGCTCTCGTTAATACCTGGGTTAAAAAAAATAAGGGTGCTATACCCATTCCTCCAGCCACGAGCAAGGCCCTTTCACCTGTCCCGGGGAGGGTAAACCCGTTGCCCAGTGGGCCAATCGCCGAAATCCTGTCGCCTTCTCTTAAAGCAGACAGAAGCGCTGTACCCTTGCCGACCACCTTGTATAGGATCATCAACCTATTGCTATCCAGGACCCCATGGATAGAAAATGGCCTTCTCAAAAGTGGGTCCTTTGCTTGCCTGTCCACCTGGATCATGAGAAACTGGCCTGGTTTAGCCCGTGAGGTCAGTGCTACGGAGGGAAATCCCATCAGAAAGGTATCCTTTCCTATCTCTCGATTAAACCCTATGGATACTACTTCCTCAACCATCGGATATCGGGATTTATCCATAGTTATACCGCTCTATTATTAGGTATAGTTTGATTCGATGTTTGATGACTTAGAAAGGAATTGCAAGCTGGCTGGCCCAAGGAAAAATCCCTTGGTCGTGCATCCTCCTTTGAACAGAAAGGGAGACAATCTCTCAGCAAAAAGAGGTCACGAGGGCAGATTACTTCGTGCTGCAGATTGAATTATTTACCGCTGCTTCCTCCCGGACCTGACGGGGTTCATAATCATCTGTCACACGAGGTCCGACCTCCTCTCTTGCTGAAAGAGTTGATCCCCGCCTCTTGTTTCTCAGGAAGGAACTTCGACCCCGCACAAGCGGATTTCGGGCTACAGGGCACCGCTAACTCCCCGTCTAGCACGTCCAAGGGATATAGATGGTATGGATTTTAAATAGTATCGACTCTTTCCTTTAGCTCTCTGCCTACTTTAAAAAACGGGAGTTTCTTGCTCTTAACCCTTATGATTTTCCCCGTCTTAGGGTTTCTTCCATCATGACTGTCATACTGTTTGACCTTGAAACTCCCCAATCCTCGAATCTCTACTCTATCACCCCGTACGAGCGACTTCTCGATTTCTCTGAAAAAGGTGTTGACCACGTCTTCTGCTGTCCTAATTGTGAGATTCTCCCTCTTTGCCAACGTCTGTATCAATTGGGATTTATTCATGATGCCCCCTTAACCACGTACCCGATATTGAATACCTGCAGGCAAGCCCCAACCTAAAATAGCCAAATCACCCTTAGTACGAAGTGACTTTGAACCACAGCCTGTCCAATATCTGACCCTGTGGACCGAGCACATCTACATGCCAGTCCCCAATCTCATGGGCCTGGATCCTTTTTGAGCTATAGGTGCGCCAACTGGCGGACCTTACTGCCAGATCTACCCTGGCCCTTATAGTATCACCGAAATACCAGACGTGGGTGATCTCAATAGGGCTCTCGGCGCCCACAATCTTAGTGTAGCACCACAGTTGGCCCACTGATGCGTCAAAGCTATCTCCAACCCCTATAGGTTGCCGATCAATTACATCCTGACAGATGGCAGAGTAAGCCACCTCCTGTGCCTTACATGTTACTGCCGGGGACAGAGAGATCCCGATTAGCGCTACCAGGGCAATAAGCAAATAAAGTTGTCTTTTCATAGCAGCTCTCCTTTCCCTTTCATGATTTTCGGTTAACGCTCATTTAAGCACAAAGGATTGCCTTTAGCAACGAAAAAATAAAACGCTCTACGGCTGACCTCAGAGAAGGGGCTTGGCGTTCTCGAAATGCCATTCAGCTAGGCCTTCAAAAAAAGGTACGACATCTTCCCTTTCCTCGATAGGGCAAATAGATTTGTCTTGGTAATTTCAGAGAGGATTTCATCCTCTTTCATATGGTGATCGCTAAAGGATAGGACAGAGTGCGGTTTTGTGATGCGATGTAGCTCCTCCAGCACCCTATCTGGATCACTTAGCTCGTGATAGGTGTCATATAGTAAAATGACATCTATGGTATTGTCTTCCAAGCCTGTTGGACGATCGGAACAAATGGTCTCTATGTTTCTGAGTCCCTTCCTTGAGGCGGCCTTTTGAACCAGTCGGAGGGCAAGGGGATGCATATCCAAGGCATACACCTTTCCAGAATTCCCAACCAATTCAGCGGCAGCGATTGAATAGCTTCCAGGGCCACAGCCATAATCGAGTATATGAAATCCCGGCCTTATCCCCACTTCGTTCAATTTTTTCTTAGGGGGTAGGAATAAATCGCGAAATTTGAACTCAAAGGACATTAATTTAAAGTGGAGATTGCTCATTGGTCTATCCATCAGGGCCTCCTTTATGCAGTCATTGAAATCTTATTGGTCAAAATAGGCCGCCTTAGGGTATAGCCTCTACACCCACCAGTGATAGATCGTGTATAGGTACCAGGATATCCGCCAATCCCTTGATTCGGAGTGCACTCTCGAAGCCCTCGACGGCGTTCAAATGTATGCCCGGGGCTAACACTGGCATAATCTCACGCACCTCCTCCGGTGGTTCAAAGTTCTCCTTAATGCAACAGAACCCGGTGATGATGGCCCTCCCTTTGTCCGTGTTGATAGCGACAGCCTGGGTCCCTGGTGTATGGCCAGGAGCTGGCAGTAGCTCGATTCCTGGAGCAACCTCACACTGTCCTTTCACGAGCAGGAAGTCCAGATCCCTCAAAAGGTCTCTCCTATACGTGGGGGCCAGGATGGGGTGAGGAGAGAGGGCAAACCGTAATTCATCCTCCGTCGCGATCACTTTGGCATTCTTACACTTAGAGGTATTGGCGCAATGATCCCATTGCAGGTGGGTCTGAATGACCACATCAATGTCCTCTGGTTTCAGCCCTACACTGGCCAGTGCATCCTCAAAGGAGGCAATCTCCTTTGCTGGAAACCCCCTGTATTGTAAGGCCTGGTTTGCCTCAGCACCAGTGTCGACGAGGATGTGTTTGTCTGCACCCTCTATATACCAGCAGTAGATGGGCAGCTGAATCTTCCTCCCGTAGTTAAATCGGTAGGTAAGGACTGACATGTCCATTTCAAAGCTTGCCAGTGGAAGCGGCCTGATACGATACGTTTTCATGCTGTCTCTTCCCCCTTTCACACATAGTTCGAATTGGAGACTGTGCCCTTATATAACATATCCCATATGCGCTTGAAAATATGCCATCTCGCATGCTATACTCCGTGGCCATGTGGCTTCCCTGCAGTAATTCCAAGATTGGGTGGTGCCTCAGGTAGCAAGGAGGTTGGATATTTAGGAGGTTATGGGAATGGGCGTACTCAATGGAAAGACGGCTATTATTACTGGAGCGGCCTCGGGTATCGGGTTTGGGATCGCGAGGCGTTTCTTCGAGGAAGGCGCGAATATTGTCCCCTGCGATATAAGAGGAGATAAACTGGAGAAAGCCTTCGTTAAGCTCTCCCAAAAGGGGCAGAGAGTTCACATGGTCCCGGCAGATGTGACAGTGGAAGATGATATCAGGGAGGTTGTGAGAGAGGCAGTGGGGAAATTCAAGAGTATCAATATCCTGGTCAACTGTGCCGGGGTCCTCACCTTCGGTAAACTGGAGGATGTCGAGCTCCCGATCTGGGACAGGATTATGCGCACCAATGCTTACGCCCCCTGGCGTTTTATGGTTGCGGTTCTTCCCGAGATGCGCAAGGCGGGCGGTGGGTCCATCGTCAATATCTCCTCCATAAATGGCATCAAAGCCTTTCCCGGTATGGGCATTTATTGCACCTCCAAGGCCGCATTGCAAATGCTCTCACAGGTGATGGCCATGGAGGTGGCTGCGGATAATATCCGCGTGAATCTGATATTGCCCGGGTTGGTGGAGGATACGGAATTCCTCTTTCCTGTGATCGGAGAGGAGAACGTCACCGAATTTTATGACAGCCTGCGGCCAATTCATCCCCTCGGAAGAAACGCCAAACCGAAGGACGTGGCGGATGCGGCCCTGTTCTTGGCCTCCGAGCAAAGTGGATTTATTACCGGCGCACTGCTAAATGTGGATGGTGGGCGGCATATGGCAACCAACAGGCCGCCTGCTACCTAGAACTGAAAAACAAGTCGCCAAGAGTTACTGGAGCCCTTCCACCTTGAAGAAGTCGTCAGTTTCCGGCAACGCCAGATAAAGAGCAGAAATATGGTCAATTTCGACCAAGGCCTTTTCCATATGGCACTCGAACACGTGGCCTCCGGCCTTTTTATCTTCGGTAAGGAAATGGAAGTGGTAGCCGGGAATGTTTAGCCCCGCCACATAGGAAGGGCAGTAGAAACCCACCAGCGTGCATCGCACATCCCGAAATTCGAATATTCGCTGGACCTTGAAAACTTCAGCAAGGGGTGGATATGGCCTCTTTTGCCTGGGGACACTTCTCGCCTTTATATATTTGAATGTGCCCTGTATTTTGATTGCATGGAAGATGTTTTTCGTGGGCAGTAGCTTGTCTAATTGTCCTTTCAGTTGCTCATAGTTCGCGGCCTCACCCAACGATGCCCTCTTGTCGGGTTCAAAGGAAGTAACAAAGGAAAACGGGGTTTGCATCGAATCATCAACAGGGTAGGCTACGCCATTCACCTTCACTTGATAGAACTTTCCATCGAACCCAACCATCTCTCCGTCAACCGCATTGAAAGTTCCTATTCCAAAGTCCCCGTGCTGCTTCAGATCTTTAAAGGTTGTCTCGCCTTCTGCAACACCTTTGTCCAAGGCGTTATAGAAGGATGTCTGAAACAGAACGTCTCGAGCTCCCTGAACGTACGTGCCCCCTAAGATGGTGGCCAGGAAAAATACAGCTACCACCAACCACCGAAGGTTTTTCATTGCATCTCCTCCTTCTTATGGCTCCAAAGCCAGATTACTGATCTCGTAGAAAACATCCATTATAGTGTCTCCAGTGAGAACAATGCAAAAGTCAGCGGCACGCTACCAGACATCGACCTGCTTGTCAAGGGAGTCGGGGCCGCATGACCGAAAGATTTGCATAGTGACAATGATTCTAGTAGGCTACCAAGAGACAAGCTCATCTCACGCAAACCCGCACGGGTTCGCTGGCTCTGATAAAGGACCAACAAGAGTGTGATCCGGTGGAGCCAGTCGGAATGTCCTGCCCGAGCAANGNAATAGAAGAGGAGGTTACTAGCCATGGCAGACTATGACGAGCTAAAGGCAAGGGTACGGGAACTGGCTGAGAAAGCCTGGGATGTGTCAGCCATTGAGGCCAGGTTCACAAAACTCACTACAGAGGGTATCCCGAGGAAGGCACTTAACCGGGATGGGATTCTAGCCAACAAGCACCTCATCTTGGATCGCATTCAGCGGCGCGCCGAGGAATATGAATTTCTGAGCCATAGCTGAGCTAAGGGTTCAGCTCTTCCCGTGATGGAGGAATTTGGTCTCGGCAATATGGAGATTATTAAAGCCCTGTCCCCGTTTCCCGGGTTCGGTGTGACCGGCTGGATATGCGGGGCCGTGTCTGGGAGCCTGATTGCCCTCGGCCTCTACTTTGGCAGTGATGACCTACTGGACTACGAGGGTACTGGCGCCACTATCAATGCTGCTCGAAAATTTATGCCTCGCTTCGAAGAGAAACTTAGCTCCATATTATGCCCAAAGATACAGGAAGATGTGATATTTGGACGCTACATGGATCCAAGGGCCAGCGACGAGAACATGGAGGCCTTCAAGAGCGACAAGGGCTATGAGAAGTGTGCCCTACCAGCGGGGATAGGCGCCAGGCTTGCTGCTGAGATTATCATCGAAAGTATGGAGAAGGACAGGTCAGCTTAGGCACCTCGAAAGGCAGTTCAACAGCTGGCCAAAAGCAATCTGGATGATCTGCGTGCGCGAATTGAGCAGGTAAAATCTCTCCAAGGCTGAGTAGCAGGAGAGGCTCAAGGCCTGGTTAAAACCACATAGGATCTGACAGACCGGGAGGAAAAATAGTATGTACGTGGTGAGGTTCCGGAGAGTTTGGTGAATCGTGAGGTTTGGGACAAGCCGCACTTTCAATTGAAGCTCAGGAAATTCCATGAATCCCTTAAGTGATTGACTGTGTCACAGTGCACTTGAAAAAAGGAGGCTGCCATGCACAAGCTCAGGCTGGTTCCTGTCTTCTTATCTGCCTGCGTGGTCCTTGTAAATATCGCGCTCTTTACTAGCCATTCTCATGCTCAAGAATCCGCAGTCTGTGTCGCTTGCCACGAGCATACGACACCGGGTGTCGTGGGCCAGTGGCGCAACTCCAAGCACAGCGAGAATGAGGTGGGGTGCCTAGAGTGCCACAGCGCCTCTGCACCCGAACCAGACGCCTCTGAACACTGGACAGAGACTATTGCCATCATCGTTTCCCCCAGTGATTGTGCCAGGTGCCACGATCACGAGTACAGCCAGCAGAAGGGGTCTCATCACGCCAAGGCAGGCCAAATCTTAGGTTCCCTCGATAACCTACTGGGAGAAGTGGTGGGTGGTATGCCCGCCGTCGATGCCGGCTGCCGACAGTGCCATGGTTCGATTGTGAAGATAGACCCATTGGGCCGTCCCACTTCTGATACCTGGCCCAATACGGGCATGGGCAGGATCAATCCCGACGGCAGCTGGGGGTCCTGCTCAGCCTGCCATACCCGGCACGAGTTCAGCGTCAGGCAGGCCCGTCAGCCTGAGGCCTGCGGCAAGTGCCACCTTGGCCCGGATCATCCTCAGATCGAAGTCTGGAATGAATCGAAACACGGGATCATGTACCATGCCAGCCGTGAGGACCTCAAGCTGGAAGGCGAAAACTGGCGAGCCGGGAAGGAATATTTCGTGGGTCCCACCTGCGCATCTTGCCATATGTGCGCCGTCGCAGACCAGGAGCTAACTCACGACGTTGGCGAACGTATCTCATGGACCCTGAGGGCCCCGATTTCTAAGAAGCTGAACATGGTAGTCTATGAGGATGATACCAAGGAGGACATCCTGGGCGAAAATCCAGTGATGCCAAAGGTTGGTACGATACAGACCGCGAAGGGTGGCCAGGCCAAAAGGATTAAGGCAACCCTGACCTGGCGAGAGCGCCGTGCTCTGATGCAGAAGGTCTGCCAGCAGTGTCATAATGCCTCCTTCGTGAGGGGCGCCTATAAGCAGTTCGAAGAAGTCGTGCTCCTCTATAACGAGAAATTCGCCGGACCTGCCAGCCACATTATGGAGGAACTGAGAAAGACCGGAAGGATTACTCCCGAGGACTTTGACGATCCTATCGAATGGACCTGGTGGGAGCTATGGCATCACGAAGGGCGCCGTGCCAGGCATGGGGCTGCGATGCAGGGGCCAGATTACACCTGGTGGCATGGGATGTACGAGGTTGCGAAACACTTCTACAACAAATTCATCCCGGAGATGGAGGAGGTAGCGGGCAAGGAACTGGCCAGGGACCTGCTGAACACGTATGTCTATACGCACCCCGGCCATGAATGGCACCGAGACGGCATGAGCAAGGAAGCGCTGGAGAGGATTCAGGAGTTCTATAGGGATCGCTACGGCCGCTAACACCTCCAGCCACGCGTTTCATTCTGAGAGTGTAACAGGCCGTCGCATGCGTTTCGTCTCACTTCGCCGTCGCTTGCCCTCTATGCGGCGCATCTTCGAGGCGAGCGTGGGACTTTTCTTCAGGCGGCGTTTGGGTCTTTCGGTGGCCTTGCGGATTAACTCTACCAGGCGGTTGATCGCGTCCTGGCGATTTCTATCCTGGGTCCGGAACCTCCGGGCATCGATAATCAGTATGCCATCTTCAGTAATACGCCTACCGCCCAGATGAACCAGACGTTCGCGGACATCATCGGGTAGAGACGGGGAAGTGCCCACGTCGAATCGGAGCTGGACGGCAGTGGAGACCTTGTTGACATTCTGGCCCCCTGGACCCGATGCCCTGATGAATTCATAGTGGATCTCACTCTCGTCAATGGCAATGGTGGACGTAATGTGAATCATGCCTTGACCTTATCCCCATTTCCATCCCGCAGAGAAAGGGCCTCTCAGTGTAACCTGTGCCTTTCTATAAATCTACATACTCGGTGGGTACCCTCAATCAAGTTAGCGTCCTCGGTGGCGAGGGAAATACGTATCATCCTCTGGCATGACGGACCAAAGGTATTCCCTGGTGCCACAGCTACTCCCTCTTCCTCAAGCAGTCTCAGTGCTATTTCTCCCGGAGGCAGTCCTGCTTCAGAGAGATCTACTAACATGTAGAAGGTGCCCTTTGGTTTAAAGGCCTTTACTTTTGCATTGGTGAATATGTCAAAGACCCTGTCCCTCCGATCCTTATAGATCTTACGCATCTCTTCGACGAAATCCTGTGGTCCGCTATACGCCGCTTCAGCTGCCTTCTGTGAAATTGCAGAGGCACAGGATATGAGTGGTTCGATTGCCTTTTCCATCACTTTTGCAATACGCACTGGTGCAACTGCATACCCTATACGCCATCCCGTCATTGCATAGTTCTTTGAGACACCGAAGATACTGACGACCCTTCCCTCATCATCATAAGACATCGGACACAGGTGCTTCCCCTCAAATACGATGAGGTCGTATACTTCATCTGAGATAACATAGAGATCATGTCCTGAGGCAAAGGCCAAAATCTCCTTGATCGTGCCCTCATCGAACACTGCTCCTGTCGGGTTCCCAGGGGAGTTAATCAGGATTGCCTTCGTTTTCCGGGTAACGAGTCCCTCTAGTTCGGATATGATGGGAAGGAACTCGTATTCGGGTTTCAACTCATATCTTCGGGGGATGGCCCCTTGGATCAGGACCTTTTGTTCATAATCAGGCCACGATGGATCTGGAATGAGCACCTCTTCACCTGGTTCTACGAGGACCAGCAAGCTGACCGCCAGCGCTGTGACCGCCCCCGAGGTCACGACAATCTGGCCGACCTCTAGATCAAGGCCATATCTTCTGTTGAGGAATCTGACGATTGCCTCACGCAGGGACAATAATCCGAGATTATGTGTGTAGCGCGTGTATCCGCCATGGATTGCCTCTACGGCAGCTTGTCGGATATGAGCCGGGGTATCTACATTTGGCTCCCCCACCTCAAGATGAATGGCATCAGGAATCCCCGCAGAGCGCACCATGATCTCCCTGACTCCATGACGCGGAAGGGTGACACAGGATTGAGATAAGGGCTTCACTTCTAACCCCCTCGTTGTCCTTATCTAACTGAATAGTCCTGGAGATAAATCACCTGTCACCTATCTCCTGCATGAATCGCTTAGTCCTCTCCTGGCGAGGGATTTCAATCAACTCCTCGGGTTTTCCACTTTCCACGATGAGGCCATCATCCATGAATATCATTCGATTTGCCGCCCGCCTCGCAAACCCCATCTCATGGGTGACCACTAACATAGTCATGCCCTCTTTGGCAAGCGCAGCCATCACTTCCAGTATCCCACCGGTAAGCTCCGGGTCAAGTGCAGAGGTTGGCTCATCAAACATCACGACCTTGGGCTCCATAGCAAGGGCACGTGCGATTGCTGCCCGCTGCTGCTGCCCCCCCGAAAGGTTACCAGGATAGACGTGGGCCTTTTCGGCAATACCCACCTTTCCCAAGAGGTCCATTGCAAGCCCCCTTGCCCTTTCAGGTTCGACGCCCTTGGCCTTGATCAACGGCAAGGTGATATTACTCAGCACGGTGAGGTGTGGAAAGAGGTTGAATTGTTGAAATACGATACCGATCCGACGACGCACCTCCAGCAGGTCTACCTTGTGATCGTGCACAGGTAGGCCATCCACCATAATGGAACCACGCTGGATCTTTTCCAGTCCATTTAAACACCTCAGCAGCGTGCTCTTCCCAGAACCACTGGGTCCAGCGAAGACTACAGTCTCGCCGACATCGACCTCGAAGCTGATCCCCTTCAGGACGTGAAGTTGAGAGAAGTGCTTATGTACATCCCTAACCTCCACTATCGCCATCGACTGTCTCCTTTCTTATATGCGGGGCTCACCTATCGGAATTTCCTTGCGATTCGCCCCTCCAGGCCTATTGAGAGCTTCAGAACAGGATAGCACAACACAAAGTAGAAGAGTGCCAGGATTGCATAGGTCAGCAGGGGCTCGCCATTCGTCTGCATCTGAATGCGACCAACTCGAGTGAGCTCTGCCAGCGCTATAATGGAGACCACAGAGGTATCCTTTATGTGCAACACACTCTGCCCCGCAAGGGGCGGCAATGACAGACTGACTGCCTGGGGGATGATTACGTATTGCAGGCGTTGTCGTAAGTTTAAGGCAAGCGACTGCGCTGATTCGTGTTGTGTCTTCGGAATGGCGAGCAAGCACCCCCTCACGATCTCGGAAATATACGCGCCTGTATGCAAGGTGAGGGCGAGCACGGCCGTCGCAAAAGCCGTCAGCCGTATGTCGAAGAACGGCAACACATGGAATAGGAAATACAGGACCATCAAAAATGGGAGGCCTCGCATTCCATCAACGTATGCCTGAAGCAAATCCCGAATTATGGGGACCCGAAGGAACCGGATGAGGCCCACAACAAATCCCAGGAGCATGGCAGTGATGAATCCAAGCAGCGAGAGATAGATGGTAACTGGGAGTCCCTTGGTGAAGTAGAGAACGAACAGGGTCCGCGTTATGAGCAGTACATCTCCACTAAAGGGTTCCATAGCATCACCACTTCCGTAATCTCTTATCCAGGAATGAAGATCCATAGATGAGCACGAGGATGATGAACAGGTATAATCCCATTGTAGGCAGAAACGCCTCAAGGGGCCTGAATGTTATGGCTTGGAAGGTGGTAGCTGATTTCGTAAGGTCAAGCGTCCCCATTACCGATACGAGCGCGCTATCCTTGACCAGATAGGAGGCCTGGCCCACCAATGGAGGGAAGATCTTCCGAAACGCTTGCGGGAGTATGACATAGGTCATCTTCTGCCGATACGTCATGGCCAATGAGTCCGCTGCTTCGTACTGGGTCTTGTGGATGGATTCAATGCCTGCTCTGATGATCTCCCCCGCATAGGCGCCCGAGTTCAAGGTCAGTGCGAGCACCGCCACAACAAAGGGGGGAAGGAGGATGCCAAATTCGGGAAGCCCGTAAAACAAGAAATAGATTTGCACCAGCAGGGGCGTTGCACGGATGAACGCAACATATCCCGCAGCAGACAGAGAGAGGGGCCTGAACCGCGACACGCGAGCGAGGGCAACGATCACCCCGAACGTTGTAGCAGATAGGATTCCGATGAGCCCGATGAGGACCGTGTTTCTAAGCCCCACGAGGAGATAGGGGAGAAACTGCAGCACTACGTTGAAACTAAAGTCATAGTCCATCCGGGGCCCCTTTCGGGAATCTCATCCGGGAACCTCCAGCTCTACGGATGGAGTCCCCAGCTCGGCTCCCAGGGCTTGCCAATCCACTTCTCATAGATTTCGGCGTACTCCCCGGTGCGCATGATGGTTGCGAAGAACAGGTCCAGCCAATTCTTGAGTCGATAGCTCTCGAAGCCAGGGCGCACCGCATAAGCGTAGACGTCCGGCTGTAGGTTCCCTTCAAGCACGGTCAGCTCAGGGTATCTCTTTGCTGCCATCAGTACGATGAGCTCATCATTCAACCCGCCATCTTCACGGCCATCCCTGAGGGCCTTGAACATATCTCCGTCCAGCTCATAGGTCACAAGCCGGGCCTTTGGGATTTTTTTTCGTGCAAGGGCAGCACCGACGGAACCGGCAATCGCGCCGACTTTTATGCCAGACCTGTTGAGGTCCTTCCATGTCTTAAACCCCTTGCTCTCATGGCTGATCGCAAAGGTCCCTGTTATCAGCCAGGGATGGCTAAACACAATCTTCGTGGCTCGCTCCAGGGTTGCCGACATCCTAGAAGAGATGACATCAATCCGGCCCGTGAGAAGGGCGGGAATCTGCCCGGCCCATGCCATATCCTCGATTTTGACCTTGACGCCCATGCACTCGCCGAGTTTGTTTATGAGGTCGATCTCGAACCCTACAGGATTCCCCTTGCTATCCGCGTAAGCGAACGGAGGAGCGCCGAGGGTGGTGCCACATATGATGTAGCCGCGTTTCTTAATGGTATCAACCAGGTCGGCTGCCGAGGCACCGCTCGCTATGCCCGCTACAAACAGGGTCAGAAGCACACCAGTTAGCCATTTCTTGGATCGCATTGCTTAGCTACCTCCTTTTTTTGTCTTGATTTGGGCCAACGGGCCTTCCCTACAGGTAACCTTCGTGCTCTTGTAAGAACCTCTCGAAAAACCGCTCCATAAATACATGGCGCTCCTGCGCCATACGGCGTCCTTCGGCAGTAAGCATGCGGTCCCTGATCTTGAATAGCTTCAGCTTGAACTCCCGATATCCGGTATCCGCCTCTGTATACGGCTCGGTATCCTCTGGATCGAGAGCGGGGTTGTGGAGTTTGGCCCCTACCTCACCTGCGAACAGGAAGGTCCTGCCGATACCAATGGCACCAATGGAGTCTAGTTTGTCCGCATCAAAGAGGACTTTTGCCTCCAGGGTCTCTGGTCGGCAATTTCCCCGAAACCTGTGGGATGTAATACAGTGGATGATGTTAGCCCTTTTCTCATCGGAAATTGGGTATCTTTCCAACAGGGCATCTGCTATTTCCGCACCTTTTTCCCCATGGCAGATGGCACCCTTTGATTCGTCCTGGTAGGGACGTCCCACGTCATGGAGATAGGCTGCGATCTTGAGTACCTCCATATCAGCCCCCTCAACCTGCCCGATATGCATGCACAAGTTGTACACTCGCTGGGTGTGCTCCCAATCGTGGCTGCCATGGGAGCCGGAGAGGCATTTCATGGCAAAGGCCTTTATGTCCTCAATGCTCAATCCCATGAAAGTCTTAATATCAAATTTGTTTTCCCTTCGCCACCCAAAAGGGATTATCCGAGGGTAACGTCAAAGTTCAGGGTATGGGTATCTTTTTTTGTTATGCCCTACAACATGGGGCTGTACTGGGTCGTTTCAAAATGGTTTATTGCGCCATAAGCCTATGAATCATGTACTGCATCTATATAAACCATTTTGAAACGCCCGCTAACCTAGACTATGGGAGGGCATAATCAAAAAAAGATACCCATACCCACCAATAGGCTTAAAAATCAATAGGTTAGGTTTGACTACGGCGTGACCCTCGGATTATCCCATTTACATTGCGTTTCATAAGCTGATATGGTAATTGGCTACTACCCAACTGACGAATCAGCTTGTGTGCAAAGCAGATGAAGAATACCACCAAAAGCCTCAACCCCGCCTACCTTGAGGCGGTCGCCCAGAGGATCAACAGATGTCCTTACTTCACCCTGATCTCCATGGAGCTGAAAAGCATGGACTGGGGCAGCTCCCGCGTTGAGGTAGTTGTTGGGGAAAGGCATCTCCAGCCATTCGGCTTCGTGCATGGAGGCGTCTATTCCTCCCTCGTGGATGCAGCTGCATTCTGGGCAGTCCATTCCCAGATCGATGAGGATATGGGAATGACCACGGTTGAGTTGAAGCTGAATTTCCTGGCACCTACCTCTAAAGGCTACCTGATTGCCAAGGGCAGGAGCATCAAGGTGGGAAAGGCTCTCTGCTTAGGAGAGGCCTCGATTGAGGATGAGACAGGGAAGCTGCTCGCACACGGTACTTCAACCATGATGATCTTGAGGGATGTCAAGATTAAGGGCAGCCGCGAATTCCCGCCCAAGTTTCTGGATTAGGGTGTCGGTTGCGCATCGTATTTCCAGTCATGCCCCCCACAATTTCGCCATAAGGCCCCTCCTTTCCACTCCGCACTTTGTCTCCACCAATTCAATTTGGCACGCCTGTTGCTTCTGAAAATGCACCGGATTTGTCCTTTAGTCCAGTGAGGGACCGTACTAGTAGTTAGAATTTGTGAAGGGGGAACAAATGGGAAAGGATAACGTCTTTTTTTTAGAGGTAATAGAGTGGTTTGATGAGACCGGTCGAGAACTGGTGCATAGGATCCCGGAAAAGGGCTCCGGTGAGATCAAATTCGGGGCTCAGCTCGTTGTGCGAGAGAGCCAAGCGGGCGTATTGTTCTACAAGGGTAAGGCCTGCGATGCCTTCGGGCCCGGGCGGCACACCCTGACTACAGCCAATATCCCCGTTTTGACGAAAATTCTGGCCATGCCCTGGGGTACCACCAGCCCACTTCGTGCTGAGGTCTACCTCGCCAATATGAAGGTATTTCCGAACCTCAAATGGGGAACCAGGGAACCGGTGGCCTTCAAGGATTCGGAGCTCGGGCTGGTTCGACTGCGGGCGCATGGGGTGTTCAACATCCAGGTGGTTCAGCCAGTGCTCTTTATCAACAGCCTTGTCGGCACCATGGGAAAATACACAACCCAGGAGATCGAGGAATACCTTAAACGGGTCATCGTCTCGCGGTTTAACGACCATCTGGGCGAGAACCTGGACAGCCTCTTCAATCTACCAGGACGATATGACGAGCTCTCTGAAGGCCTCCAGAGGCGCCTGCGAGATGACTACAGTCGGTTTGGCCTGAGCTTGAAACATCTGTACATCACCTCCATCACCCCGCCGACCGAGGTGCAAAGGGCCATAGACGACAAGAGCCGCCTGGCCGTGATCAGGGATCTTGACAGACTGGTCAAGATGAAGGCGGCGATGGCCATGGAAAAGGCATCTGAGTCCACCGGCGGTGCGGGCACTGGTTTGGGCATGGGTTTAGGCTTCATGATGCCGGCTATGTTTGCAGAGACCTTCAGGCCCCGTGGCAGGACGGGGGGAGGTGCGAGTGCAGCACCTCAGAAGATCACCTGTCCAGACTGCAAGAATCCGATTCCGAAAGACGCCAAATTCTGTCCCCATTGTGGACATCAGCAGCTGGTCTTCGATCAATGCGTCAACTGCGGCAAGAATCTACCACCCAATGCCAAGTTCTGTCCCAAGTGTGGGCACCCGGCGGATGAAAGGCCGGTGCCAAAAATGTGTCCCAATTGCAAGGCCGAAAACCTGCCCGGTTCTGCCTTTTGTAATCAATGCGGAGAGAAGCTAGGCTGACATGGGTTTTGCCGTTGAGCAGGAGTGCCCGCAGTGCGGTGCACCCATTGAGCTTGAGGAGACCGACCGTCTGATCCGCTGCCCCTATTGTAATGTGAAGAACTTCCTCTTTGCCCCTGACTATTTCCGCCTCCTCTTGCCACCTAAGGTATCCGATAGAGACATCCTCTATGCCCCCTATATGCGCTTTAAGGGCAGCGTATATTTGTGTAAGGGGACATCCATCTGCCACCGCATCGTGGACATCACACGTCAGGCCTCCACCTTCAGACAACTGCCCGTGTCCCTGGGTCTCAGGCCGCAGGCCATGAAGATGAAATTCGTCAATCCCGGAGTGCCTGGCTCGTTTCTCAAGTGCTCTCTCAGGCTTACTGATGCACTGGACAGGGTGGCACGGCATAGCTCTTTAACTGGGCCTGGCAAGCTCGTTCATCAGGCCTATATTGGTGAGGCCTTCAGCCTCATCTACCTGCCCTTATTCGCCCAACAGGGCAAGCTCTTCGATGCCATAACAAACAAGGCTATCGCTCGGCTGCCACAGGACGAGGACGTCCTTGCCCCGGCCATAGAACAGAATCCCAAATGGCAGATCACCTTTATGGCCACTATGTGCCCGCAGTGCGGCTGGGACTTAGATGGTGAAAGGGACAGCGTGGTCCTCACCTGCAGCAACTGTGACACGGCCTGGGCGGCTTCGGAGGGCAAATTCATCAGGGTAGACTTCAATGCCGTCCTGGGCGGGGACGAAGATACCACGTATTTCCCCTTTTGGAGGATAGCGGCATGGGAGAAGGGATTGGACATACATTCCTACGCGGACTTCATCCGGGTCACCAGGCAGCCGAAGGTCTTACAAAGGCATTGGGAGAACCAGGATATGTGCTTTTGGATCCCGGCCTTCAAGATCCGACCAAAGCTATTTTTGCACCTGGCCAGGCAGATGACCATCCTTCAGAAGGACTTTGACACGGGGGAGGAGATCCCCAAAAAGAAGCTATACCCGGTTACGCTACCCAGACATGAAGCCGTCCAGAGCATGAAGCTAACCCTCGCCAGCTGTGCTATGGCCAAAAAGGAGGTCTTTCCCCTCCTTCCTCAGGTCAGCTTTACCGCGAGGGAATCAACGCTGGTATATCTTCCCTTCAATGAGGGGGGCCACGAGATGGTCCAGGAACACACGCGCGTTGCTATCAACAAAAGGACCCTCGAGTTCGGCCGCTACCTCTAATCAAAAGCCCGTTCATCCGATTCAGCCGCCTATCTANGATCAGCGACCTCACCNATATGAACTAATGCGGTGCGTGTCACNACCGGACCGATCACCTCGAACAGCACGGTTGACGCNATGACGACAGAGAAGATCATATCAGCGAGATCAGGGCGCCGATGTGTNGCAACGAGTGCCATACCCAAGGCCACACCCGCCTGGGGCAGCAATGCCATACCCATCCATCGGCGCATCGATGGCCCGGCGTGGCTTATGGCGCCTCCTGCCCATGCACCGACAAGACGTCCAATAATCCTAAAGACCATATAACCAGCCCCAACAAGTCCAATCTGGTATAGCGCCTCAATATGGAGCGAGGCTCCAGACAATATGAAGAACAGGATCATAAAGGGCCATTCGATGCCCTCGATGGCGTGGAAGGGGCGCATATGGTGGCGGGCCAGATTTGCAACGACGCATCCCAGCGCCATGGAGGCCAGGAGAAATGAGACCTCCAGCCATATCGCAATCCCGCCACACAGAAAGACCAGACCCAGCGCTTCGACGAGGGTGGGCTCACCTGGTTTGATCCGGCCGGTTAAATAGGCCATTGGGATGCCCAAGCCGATGCCAAGAAGTAGGGCACCGCCAAGCTCCCAAGCTCCAGTGAGGAGCGGCGCTATGGTATCCCCTTGGCCGCCGAGGGCCTCGGTCGCTGTCAGTATGAGGCTGAAGACGATCAGGCCCCATGCGTCATCAACGGCAACAATGCCCAGGAGTGTGCGCGTAAATACACCGTGTGCTCTGGCTTCGTGTACGACATCGGTGGTTGCAGCGGGATCAGTAGCGGCGGCGATTCCGGCAAGCAGCAAGGCAATATCAATTTGCACGCCTATGAAGAGCAGCCCGACCAGCACCACTAACGCAGTTCCGACCACCTCTGCGATGGATAACCAGAGCACGAGCTTACCGTGCTTGCGGAGCGAAGAGAGGGTTAATTTCTCGCCCAGGAGGAATCCAATCATGATGAGTGCAATATCTGCGACAATGGAAAACCATTTTCCATCGCTCGGGGATATGAAATCCCAGCCGGAAGGGCCAATTGCAAAGCCGAATATCAGCAGTAGGGTCACCCGTGGCAGCCGAGTACGGCGACCGATCGCATCGGTCATGAGACCAAGAAGCAGCCAAACTCCAAGTGTGATGAGTGTACCGGCCGTGCCGTCCACCTGTCCTCTTATCTTGGCTTCCCTACTCGAGACTGGCTGTAGACCATCTCCAACTCACGGTAGACCATATCAAAGGTACGGCGATAGACCTAGTCCTCTATCCTCTCGATTTTGAAGATTACAGGTCTCAGACCATCAGTGCAGCAGGAGATGGCGACTCCCCTCTCTTTCATCCAAGGGTAATAGCCTCCATAAAGGATATGCACGAGGTCCCTCTGTATGTCGGCAAACGCCCAGTTACAGAACCCCGGTGGACAGTTATGGGTGTCAACCACGAATTCCTGCCCAACCCTGAACCGGTCGCACTCCGGAGTAATCCTGCCCTTATCAAAGGCGGCTGGAGGATTCTCACCGTACAAATCCCTCGTGTTTACCTTCTTGACTACCGTGATTTTTGCCCTGGCCATTTCAACCTCCCTTATTCATCATCACACCGTCTCGTCCGTTTCGAGCTGAAAATATCGAGCAGTATCCATCAATGTGTCGAGGTGGCGTCGGTGGACACGCAGAACCTCTCTATCGGTTCCCGTCAAATCCCCTTTCTTGGTTACTACTTGCTCTAGCTCATCCAGGGATCTTAAAGCGTCCTGCCCTGCCAGCTGTATACCTCTCAATTTTCCAGAGAGCGTCTCTACCATCTCATTGATGGCCTTTTCTTCCCTGCGCAGATAATCCTTTTCCCTCAGCTTCACCCGCAGGCCCAGATTGCCCTTCTGCACCTCCTCAAAGGCCCAACGAAACCGGTACAAAGGACCTAGGATCCGAAGGAGGGCGCGGAAGGAATGTATTCCAATGATGCAGATAAGGGCGATGACAGCTGGCCAGACTCGTGCATGGAGAGTGAGTATCCTATCGGCGGCAATGGCTCGTGCTTCCAGACTCAGGCCTTCATCATGCAGCTTCAGGATGTCTGGCAGGAAAAGGAAAAGGGCCAAAAAAATCATAATCATGGCGCTATAGGTTAGGATCATGACCAGAAATCTATACTGAAGTGACCTGTCCACAATGGGGAAGCGCTGACGCTTCTCTCGTTCTGTCATGACATCTCCTTTCTGTTGGTTCAGATAGGTGCGGTCTCGGAGGTCTTGTGGTACTATAAAAGGGGAAACGGTGATTGTCAATCAGTCAGAGACGGGAGTGGAGGGTAACGTCAAAGTTCAGGGTATGGGTATCTTTTTTTGTTATGCCCTCTAACATGGGCCTGTACTGGGTCGTTTCAAAATGGTTTATTGCGCCGTAAGCCTATGAATCATGTACTCCATCTATATAAACCATTTTGAAACGCCCG
>JGI24422J19971_10000052_pt1 | contig 49017 bp, 36 predicted proteins | sample DeeMarSWOR152_54_FD_19971 | JGI IMG/M metagenome (IMG submission 19971) | reverse complement strand
AGCGATAGTCTGAGATTTGGTATCGATGGAGAGGATGTCGCCAGTCTTCACTTTGGACACATCACACACAAGGGGCAAACCTCCGGAATCTTCTACTGTATTGAAGAAAATGGGAGCTATCAAGCCGCCGATTACAACTCCCTCTTTGCGTTTGTTCGGCACAAATGGAATATCTTCTCCAATGTGCCACAACAGGGAATTAGTAGCGGACTTTCTTGAAGAGCCAGTGCCCACAACGTCAGCAACGAAAGCTACACGGTGCCCTTGGCTACGGAATTTTCTGATGGTATCAATCCCTCCCGGAAATCTCGTCTCTCCCATCGAGAGGGCATGAAAAGGGATGTCCGGCCTGCTCCAGGCATACTTTGCTGGGGATAGATCATCGGTGTTTACCTCCCCATCAACCTTGAATACCTCAAGGGATAGCTTTTCTGGAAACTCCGGTCTGGAAAGAAACCATTCTCCATCCGCCCAGGATGTAAGAACCTCTTTTGCATAGTGGTTGCTTTTCGACATCTCCACAATCTTATCGAAAGCGCTGTAGACCAGGATAATCTGCTTCAATGCTTTGGCGGACTCCCCGGCAAGTTCCTCGTCTTCTAAAAAGTCGAGCAAAGGCTCAATATTATATCCTCCAAGCATCGTGCCCAGCAGAAAAACTGCTTCAGTTTTAGATAATAGCGGAGAAGAAATCTCGCCTTGTGCAACCTTTGTCAGCCAACCCGCTTTAACCTTTGCCGAGGGATCCACACCAGGCGAAACCCGATTTTTCAAGAGGCTTAAAAGAAGCTCGTCCTTACCCGAAGGCGGATTTTCCAGCAGTTTACAAACTTCTTCCGTCTCTTCAGGACTTAAGGGCAAAGGAGGAACTCCCTGCTTTTGCCTTTCAGCTTCGTGTTTGAAATATGATTCGAGCATTATCGCTTCTCCGTAAATATTTTGTTTTGATTAATACAAACGCAATTATACCAGTGTTATCGCGAGGAGCGAAGAAGATTCCTTTGCCTCGCTCGCAACGACAGATTGCCATGCCCTTTCAGGGCTCGCAATGACATCATAAAAAAATATATTACGTTTATATTAGTATACTGAATAAAAGGCTTGCATTCAACGGAATCAGATTTTTATTAATAAAAAGGGCACCTATCCCGCTTGTGCCAATATGCTTTCTCCTGATATGAACTGAATCCCGTGTCTATCAAGAAAAATACCGGCTTTTACGTAGTCCTTAAGGGGCGTTTGACCGTTCGTTTGTAAATTCTATGATAAATTGTTAAAATAATGAGCACGACTAAAGTTAATAATCTTTTAAGAAAGCGAAACAATCTTTTCTTCTAAGAAAGAAAAAGATGAGTTTTAATGTCAATATATTAATAATCGGTGATGATCCACATTTATATGACCAGCTAAAAAACTCCTACATTTCAAAATCTTCCAACTTTTCTTTTTGTAGCCCTCAAGAAGATTTTCTCTCAATTATTAAAAATAAAAAAATTCACGCAGTCATCCTAGAATTGAAGAGAAGTAAGAATGAACGGATGATATTTCTTAAAAAGTTAAAACAATTTGACCCACTATTGGATGTAATAACAATAGCTGAATCTACAGATTCTGAGGATGTTATGGACTTTATTAACCAAGGAGGAACGGATTACCTGACCAAGCCGTTCAAAATAAACATTTTACTGCTGATGATCCAAAAGGTCATTGAGAAAAAAGATTTAAGGAAAGAGTCCTTTCGCTTAGAGAAACGGTTAGACAAAAAATACTTTTATCAAGGCATGATCGGCAAAAGCCCATATATGCTCGACATATTCGCCCATATTGACAACATTTCAAAATATTTTACCGGTGTTTTAATTACAGGAGAAACTGGTACAGGTAAAGAAATGGTAGCCAGAGCCCTACATAAGCTTAGTCATCTCAAGAATAAAAAACTTGTTATCTGTGACTGTGCTTCTATCCCGGAGCATCTGTTTGAATCCGAGCTTTTCGGTTATATCAAAGGTGCTTTTACAGGAGCTGATAAGGATAAAAATGGCCTGTTTGATGAGGCACATGGGGGAATTATTTTACTGGATGAAATAGGTGAAATCCCAGTTACCACCCAGGCAAAACTTTTAAGGGCTTTAGAATATAGCCAGTTCAGGCCGCTCGGTTCAAGCAAGAGTAGAATTGTTGAAGTCAAAGTTTTATCGACTACAAACCGAAACTTGAGAGAAGGCATAAAAAATGGCATTTTCCGCGAAGATTTATTCCATCGATTAAATAAGGTCGAAATCCATATTCCTCCCCTTAGAGAAAGGCCAGAAGATATTCCTCTACTTATAAGATACTTCCTCACTCATTATAGCCATAAACTTTCTAAAAAAATTAAGGGTGTATCCCGGCAGGCACAGAAATTACTCCTCCAATATCAATGGCCAGGAAATGTCAGAGAGTTAGAAAATGTCTTAGAAAGTGCGCTCATTCACTCTAAGAAGGAATTTATTGATACTGCTGATTTACCACAACATCTCCAAAAGGTTTTACTCAAGGCGAAAAAAGCTTCTCTTATCTTCGAGGAGAATCTCTTCACTCTGGAAGAATTAGAAAAAGAGTACATAGCTCATCTTTTGAAAATCAACCAGAATAATCTGAAAAAAACTGCTAAGATTCTGAATATTTCTCGTACAACTCTTTATAATAAATTAAGCAAATATAATATCCGCCACTCTAATCCTTCCCCCTAAGTTCATCATAAAAAAATCTTTTTTTATCCATCAGTATTTATCCTGGATTATTCACGAGTCGAGGTTGCCGCAGACTCTGTTGCGAAGAGCGAAGAAGATTGCCACGCTCCGCTCGCAACAGGCTAAGCAATCTCATGCCCTTGCACATCATCATGGGATCGCCACGCTTCGCTCGCGATGATAATTTAATTATAATAATGGTCGTCAGATCGACTTGCCACCAGGCAAAAAATGCCGATTAATTTTGATAGATTCTTTTCGAATAAGTGTTTATCAGGATCTACATCAATATCAGGATATCTTCTTGATATTGCTGTAATTGCAGAAAGCATCGGCATTTTTTATGAATAATTCAGGTTATTTTATTTTCATAAAGTGAGGCTTAATTCATATAAATTAAGAAGTAATATCTGTATGTTCAATTTTTGAACACCAGGGAAAGTCCTCATCTAACTTATTCAATATCAATAACTTACTAATCAATAAAAATTAATGTGTTCATTTTCTGAACACATCTCTCCTCTGTTCCCTGATCCCTCCTACTCATTAACTTATTCATTTTCAACAAGTTACATAAAAATCACGGGATTTGCACCTTTCTTGCATATAGGAAGCTTTCTGACGTTAGAAAAAACAAGAGAAGCGGATGGCAAAAAAGAACAGACAGAAATCAGTAAAAGCAATATTACTTATTACAACCTTAGCTTTGCTTTTTTATCTACCTTTGAAGGCCGAGGATGAGGATCATAACAGTGACCTAATTTTGATTAAAAGCATAAAACAAGAAAACAATATGAATGAACTCTGNTTTATGTCTTTAGGATCAAAATCTTCTGAAAATTCAGAGTCCATGCAGAATGCAATCAAAGAATACAAACCCTATTCATCCAGATTGAGTTTTTCCCAAACACGGGATGAATCTTACCCTGCCCTCAAAAAAGATTCCCACAAACGCGTCAATCCAAAGTCCATAGAAAACTTACTCTTCACAACATCTCTAGCTACATTAGTAGCCTTAAATGCAGGGGATTTTTACACAACGAACAAGGCTTTAAAGTACGAAGGCTTGAAAGAAGCCAATCCTTTGCTAGGACCTTTGACTAAAAATACCTTCGTTTTTGCCACTGTTAAGTTTGGTATAACTGCTATTAATTATTACTTACTTAAAAAACTTCATAGAAAAAACAAAAAGCTGGCCTGGGCAGTCAGCATAGCCTCTAATCTTGTCATGGGCTTTATTATTATTAACAACACCAGATTGATTAAAAATGCTCAAAGGTAAGAACTCATGTAAATGTTGCCTTAAAAATGCGTTATCAGCTATATAAAAAAAGAGCTTGCCCTAAAAAAAAAGGCCCGATCAGGAATCGGGCCTTAAATTTTTCTGTTTACTACTTTTTATTTACTTTTTATTCTTTACCCTTCACTTCCTAAACGGCGATACTTCTGGTTCCTCTGCAGTCAGCGTAATAACACCATAAACAACCGCAGAGCTGGCTGCTATTATAACGGCAATACCGACGGGTGATGAAAAGAATCTCGCAATTTTAGAAGCTGCCTTCGCCTTTTCTAATATTTTCCCTCTCACTTCAGCCTTCTTTACCTCTCCCTTAGCGTAAGGCTTCAATCCGAAAGTAACCTTTGTTATTTCGTTGGCTTTAATTCCTATCAAACTCTCTACGTTGAAATTTCCTTCCTCTGTAACTATACCTGCGGTATACATCCCTTCTTCGATTCCTTCGATTTTAAAGGTACCCAACTTGTCGGTTTTGCCTTCATAAACGGTATGAGTGACAACATTTCTTATCTTAACAACGGCTCCTTCCACGGCTGTGGTTCCATCTTTGCCGTACACTTTTCCGATTAAATCCCCTTTTCCCTTGGCCTTTCCAGCTTGTTCAGTCTGTCCGGTTAAAAGATATGGTGAATAAAAAAGAATGAAAGAAAAAATCAATATAAGAGATACTGATTTTAGCCTGACAGGTTTAAACATTGGACCCCTCCTCTCAAACTTTCTATCATAAATAATATACCATAATTAAGCTGCTTTTGTAAAGCTCAATTAACCTGAATTATTTATAAAATCTGCCGACACAATATCTTATTTCCAATGATATAAACTCTTTAGGTTGATTTTTCTCGAAATAAAGATTCCAACTTTCCTTTGTTGACATTTTTTCACTTTTTTTCTGTTTACTTTTCTATTCGGCAGGTTATCTTTAAGAGGTTAACCGACCTGTTCACCGGCACAACAATGAGCATATTCTTCCCGATTTTGGATTTCAACGAAAGAGAGAGAACCTTATCAACCTCTCCCCTGCCTTCCCTTCCCTCCTCTTCCTCAACTTCCTGCTCTTTACTCTTCAAATAATCATCCCATACGACTCTGCCATTAAAAAAGACAGAAATCAAAGGAGCAACCCCCTCAATTCTCTCCCTGCTATCTTCAAAATGCAAATCCAAAATAATCTTTTTTCCATCAAGGCTCAACGCATGTGAAAAGCTCCGGCCTTTATTTATTTGGGATTTTTTTAGTTCTATTTCTCCAGGGGTCAAAAGCTCCTCTATTCTCTTATTTATTATTCTAATCTTCTCCTCTTCGTTCAACCGTTCATAATTATGGCGAATCCTCAACATAGTCTCCAGGTTATCTGAGTCCATCTCCAAAGCCTGCTGTAAAAATTCCAGAGCATCATAGATATAATCGGCTTTTTGATAAGAATCACCAACAACCTGCAAAATCTTTACAAAGCTGCCCTTGCTAGCTTCAGGCACAACCAAAAAACTGCCCCTTAAAAGGCCTCCTACCCTCATGATCTCCCTGTACCGATTCTGTTTGAAGCTAAGCAGCATCTGAAAAGAAAGCCGGTTTAAATCATCAAAGCTTGCTCCTAACTCCCCTTCTATTAATCCTCTATCCTTAAGGTAGGATTCAAGCTCGCCTGCTGCAGCCACCTCGTCCACCATTCCAAGATACCTGCGCAAATATCCATCAACTTCCCCCAGCTCTCGTCCTTCCTCAAGCAGGCATTTGGCCAGGTTCAGCAGCGCTGACTTTTGCAAATCAACAAATTTTGAAGAATCTATAAGTGCCTGGTGAGCAAGGCTCTGGTAAAAACTTATTCTATCAAGGGTATTCACACAGGATTTAAAATGCTTGGTGGCTTCTTTCAATCTGAAATAGAGAAACTCATTCTCTCCTGCATTATGCTCAATCTCTGCCCTCTCAAAATCCAGAAATTCAGCCCTGGCCAGCATCTTCTGCCTCATCTCAGAAGAGAGGGATTTCTCGCCGAGAAACCCGGCATACAAACGATAAACTTCTGCATCTTCCGGAAGTATCTTTTCCATGACATCATAATCTTTGACATTCAAATCCCAGATCTGCATGAGAGTTTGAAGCTTTTCTCTCTCTTTTCCGCCTACTATTTTTCTCAATATCTCCAGAGTGAATTCCCTGTCTTTTTCTGAAAGCTCCGGCCATCTGGAAAGAAATATTTTCCCGACCTCATAAAAAACCTGGCTGTTGTGCCCGGCAAGAAGAGCTGCTTTCCTGTACTCATCATAGAAGTTGATATCAAAGGCGGAAGAAATATAGCTCATATAGAGGAGAGATTGAGCAAAATTGAAATGGCTGAAGAACGAGGCTGGATTTATTTTTATGGAGCGAGCAAAGCTTTCGATTGATTTTCGAAGATAAGCCTCGCTGAGTGCTTTGTCGTCAAGGCTTTCGATTCCTAGATCAAAATAAGCTTTTCCCATTTCATAAAAGACGAGATCGTTAGAGGCAAAGATCCGGCTCGCTCTCTCCAGGATTTTTATCTTTTTTTCATTATCCTCAATTTTCTCAGATCGATAATAAAGATGACTATTCCAGTAAATTAGAATATTGATAACTCCAATGGCTACAATTGCCAGAATGAATATAATCCTCTTCAACTTGTTCATTTTTTGAGATTTGAGCCTTTAGATTTATATCTCTCGCTTCGCTTATAAAATGCCATCACGGCTGTCAGCGATAAGACAACGGTAAACAGCACCATATTCGCCGGAATATGCAGATTAAAATCAGTAATGCTGTGAATCAAAATAACCACAATCGCAACAATACCCCCAAGGGCCAACCCTTTTACCTGGGGATGCCTTCTCACCTGCCAGATTAGAAAGGAACTAACAACCATAAAAGCTATCCCGCCAAAGAGAAAAATCATTCCAACAGCCCCGAGTTCTGATAAATACTCGAGGAAGTCGTTATGAGCATGGGAAAGATGTCCGGGCATCCTGCTCTCCTCATACGCCGGATAGACAGAGCCAAACGTCCCCAGCCCTGTCCCGAACAAAGGAAAATCTCCGACAATTGGTATCACATTACTCCATACGGCCGGCCTTCCTTCCTGGAGAAGCTTCTCCAGGGCAAATCTTTCGATAGTTGCATCTATCCCTATATAAAGAGAAATTAATATTATGATCAAAAAGCTGACTTTGAGAAAATTCTTTACTCCTTTCTGCTGATGCCTCACCCTCCCAAAATAGAGGACCGTCAATCCGAAAAAGAGAATAAAAGCAAAAATCAGGAGAAAAATCCCGGAGCGAGATTTAGAAAAGATAATTGCTAGTGACATCGCAATGATGCCCCCCGTAAGAATCAAATTGGTCGAGAATCCCTTTTGAGATAAGCGGAGGAGTTTCTCCCTCCATTTAAGACCGGCCAAAGAAAAGAGATCTATCCGGGCAATGATTAGCCCGATGGCTAAAGGGATGATCATCTCCAGGTAGCCAGATAAGTGGTTTCGATTGACAAAAGTCCCCGTTACAGTATCTAAATAAAATATCTTCTTAAAGAACAAAATTCGAGGATTCTTATTGTAAAGCTCGAACATTCCGTAAAGAGCCTCGAAAATTCCCATGCTGACCAGGACGTAAAAAATCCTCATAAACTGCCGCCGCCTGGTTACAGTCTTAACGATGAGAAAACCGAGGAGAAAATAGGAGAGAAGCTCAAGCCCTTCCCCAAGTGTATGCGAAGGAATCAGAGAGAGGCTCATGAATTTAATCTTAGAAAAATCAGAAGAGAAAATATTCTGAAATGAATGAATATTCGGAGAAAAGATTTTGACTATAAAACTAGGCAGAGGGATGATCTGAATAAAAATGAAGATAAAGAGGCCTACAAACAGGTACCTGGGCCATTTAAGCGAAAGAGATATAAGCTCGCTATTCTGCGGTCTCTCCTTCATCAGAACATAGGCAGCCATCATCACCAGCACCGCAATCTCAATTATCAGGATCGACCATTCATGCACCGATGCAGCAGGCAGCGGGCTGAAAACAATTACACCTAATATCCCGTATTCAATTATTTTCTTATATATTCTGTCTCTATTTTTAAGGGCTGCTTCATCTCTTTCTCTATTCATTCTCTTAATCCAGTATTCGTTTTTATAAATGTCTATTAAATTTGAAATGTAAGTGTTTTTTCGTGGAGAAACCGCAGCTTTAATTCTAAAAAATAGTATCCTTTTTGTCTTTTGAACATTGAGTTTGACGTTTCTCACTTTACATTTTATTTTTCACTTTAAATATACCCGGTATATTAAATTTGAATTTCCTCTCTCTCTCTGCTGGATTCAGCGCCTCTGGTAAATACGGAATCTCTCTATCCTCAAGCACAGCCTTTGGATTATCCGCCACAAGCGCTTTCGCCTCCCTCTTCCCTAATACAACCTCCGCTCTTTTTACCGCTTTTGAAAGCCTCGGCGCCAAAGACCGCCTGTTATGCCCGTCGCTCCCTATAAAATGAATCAAATTCAACTCCAGAAAACGAAACACAGCTTCCTCAACCTCGTTTCCATAAATACCTGAGAAACTTCCGCTGTTGGCCTGAGTTAAAGCTCCCATCTGCACTAACTCATAAAGAAATGAAGGATTACGGGCAAATACTAAGTTTCTCTCCGGATGGGCAATAATCGGCATTATCCCCTCACTCATTAATTCAAAAAAAAGCTCCTTAACGCCAGAGAAAACATGCTCAGAGGGGAATTCGACAAACATGTAAGAGCTCCTGTTCAGCACCAGATAGCTTCGATTTTTTCTTATCTCGTCGATTAAATTGTGGGAGATGTGAACTTCTGCCCCACCCAATATCTCCACCTGTATTTTTTTCGCTTCGAGCGCCCTGCTGAGTTCTCTGCGCCTTTCATTGATGATGCTTAAATCTTCGTGCACAAAATTATCACGGAAAAGATGAGGAGTGGCTGCAATTTTCTCTATCCCCTCGCCTTCCGCAATCCTCGCCATCTCCACCGCCTCCTCCAGACTCTCCGCCCCATCATCCAGACCGGGGAGAATATGACAGTGCAAGTCAATCATTGCTCTTCTTTCTCTTCTTCATAATAATGGGAGCGGTAGGGAGAGTAGTGATAAAACGGAGAATAGTATTTTTCCCCTTTGGCCTTTACTTCGTTAAAGAGGACACCAATAATCTTAGCCTTGGCCCGCTTCAACTCCTCCAATGCCTGCAAAAAGGGCCTGAGTGTGGTCTTACCGGCTTGAATGATAAAAATAGTGCTGTCGCCAAATGAAGAAATAATAACCCCATCAACCACAGCCAGCAGAGGAGGCGCATCAAGCATAACAACATCATATTCCCTCTTCAATTCTTCTATCATCCCCTTCATCTTTTCAGAATTAAGAAGCTCGGCAGGATTAGGCGGGATGGGTCCGCTTGGAATAAGCCATACATTTTCAACATTTGTCTTCTGAATGGCATCTTCAATTGAAACCTTTCCGGTCAAATACCCGCTCAGTCCCCCAATATTCTTCACTTTAAATACCCGATGAAGCCTTGGCTTTCTCAAATCCCCATCCACAACGAGAACCTTCTCATCAAGCTGAGAAAATGCCACAGCCATATTGGCCACAGTTGCAGTTTTTCCTTCCTTAGGCAAAGCACTTGTAAAAACAATTGATTTCGGAGGGCTTTCTGCATGAGAGAGCAGAATGGAAGTCCGCACTGTTCTGTAATTCTCTGATATGAAAGACTTTGGATGAAGGTAGTTGACAAGCTCTATCTCTTTTATATCAGGGAGCGTTTCTTCACTCTCAGGATTCTCTTTGCTGTACGAATAATAAGATTTATACTTTGAATAATAACCGTACCTTTTTTTCTTCTTCATCCCTTCAGGAGGAAGGCAGGGAATTGCTCCCAGAGAAGGAAGGCCAGTCAGCTTTTCCACATCTTCAGGTCCTTTAACCGTGTTGTCTAAAAATTCTATAAGAAAACAGAGACCCACTCCTCCGAAAATACCGACTAAGAAGGCCAAAATAAGATTCTTCTTCTTCTTCGGTGAAACAGGGTCTTTGGGAACTTCGGCTTTATCGATAATGCTGATATTGCTGGTCTTAAGCCCACCCAAGCGGGCAGATACATTTGTATTTTTTTGCATCTCTATTAATGAATTAAGCTGCCTCTGCATATTCTCAACTTCTATCTTCAAGCTATTGTAGAAAATAGCATTGCTGTTCATCCTGACCACATCCATTTTTTGTTTTTCCAGCAAATCTTCAAGAGAGTCTTCCTTTTTTAAAGCTGAACGGTACTCAGACTCTGCTGAATCAACTGCCTTTTTTATCTCGCTTTTAAGTTCCTCTTTCATGCTATCAAGTCTCGCTTTAAGCTCAATCATCTTCGGGTAATTGGATTTAAAAGTCTTGCTCATCTCCTCGTATTCATTCTTCATCCGTGCATAGTCCATTTTAAGAGTTTGAATCAAAGTATTATTTACAAACTGAGGCAGGGAGTCGACGTCTAGATCTTTCACCTCGCGGTAAGCAGCCTCTTTGTTTATTCTATCAATTTGAGCCTGTGTATAAGCATCAAGTACAGCAGCAAATTTGCTGACTATAGTACTTTCTTTTTCGCTTGTAAAGAAAAGCTTTTTCTCCTGTCCATATCTCTGGAGTTCTCTCTCTTTTGCTGCCAGATTTTCTCTCAGTTCGGCGATCTGCTCACTCAGGAAATCAGAGGCTTGCTGGGTTGTTTCGTATCTTTTTTCAACAGAAAAGCGCATAAACTCTTCAACTAAGCTATTTACTATGTCAGCACTAAGAACAGGATAGGGAGATCTGTAACTCACTTCCACTAATTTTGTATTACGAATAGGCAAAACCTCTATGCCTTCTTGAATAGCCGCTGCCACTTCAAAATACGGATTAAGAGGAATCTGAGATTTTAGTCCTTCATCTTCCGATTTTCTCTTAGGCGAAATAAAGCCTTTTAAGGATGCAAAAAAGCTCTTTTTTGGCTTTTTCCCTGCTCCAAACTCCGGTCGAGATAAAAGATTCATTTTTCTAGACACTCTTTCTGCTAAAGATTTACTTTTAAGAAGCCTTAACTGTGTATTGTAAAATCTCAAATCTACCGTACGACTCTGATAACCAAATTCATCTTCTATGCTCAATATTCTTGAGCTTCCTTCTTCAATAAGCAAAGTTGTTTTGGCTTTATATATAGGGGTCGCCAAAAAAGAAAAAATCCCAACAAACAGGATAAAGGCTCCACAAAAGGTCACAACCACCCACTTTCTTTTTACAATCACCCTCCAGTATTCTAATAAATCAACCTCCCTCGCTCTTTCTTCTCTTGGATACGTTTCAAAATCCATTTTCCCTATCCCTCTTTAAATTAATTTTTTCTTTTGTACTAGAAAGATTTACGCTTCACGATTTCTATTTTATGCTCTACGTCAAAATATTGTTTCCGGTACATACACAACATCATTTTCCAATAACTGTATATCTTTCTTTTTTCCTTTTATTATATTTTTTACATTCACCTTTATCTGCTTCTCTTTTCCGTCTTTGTTGATTCTTTTAATAAGAACTCCACCTTTTGAGGCTCTCTCACTAAATCCTCCTGCCTGAGCTATTGCCTGTAGCAAAGTCGGTATATTGGATTTTTTAACCTCTAGAGCACCTGGCTTTCTCACCTGCCCAAAAACATAAATGAGCACTATTTTTTCAGCAGGAATATTCACGATATCATTGGGCTCAAGGGGAATATTTAATCTGGCATCTCCCTTTAAGAACAAATCATCAATTGAGATTTTCAAAGATATGTTTGTACCATCCTGAAGCTGCCGAATAACAATAATATCATCCCCTGCGTATTCGGTAAGCCCTCCAGCCTCTGAAATTAGCTGGAGTAGTGTCTGGCGCCCGAGAAGCTCATAAGGACCAGGCTTTCCAACCGCCCCAAGCACAGATATTCTTTTGCTTTGGTACTCCTTTATAAAAACCGTTACTTGAGGGCTCTGGAGGTATTTTTCTTCAAGTAGCTGACTTAACTTTTTTTCAAGCTCAGTTTTGGTTAGACCTTCAACCTCAACTTCGCCTAATAAGGGAAGAGTTATTTTCCCATCTTCTGAAACCCGTACTGTCCTGTTCATCTCATCAAGACCAAACACACTTATCTCCAGAAGATCTTTTGCACCTATCTTGTAATCTGCCTTATATTGGTCCTGCCCCCAGAAATAACAGGAAACTAATAATATTGACGTAAAAAGTAACATCCTCCTCATAATTTTTGTCTCCGATGGATATTTTTTCATTAAATGCTTATTAGCATGACTCAACTTTGTTAGCGCTGGGTGGAGCCAAAAGCCGGTTCATTGTAATCATCGATCCTTCTGTGCAGGCAAATAGAACAGGTACCCCAGAAAATGCTTTAGGAGGACTCCGCCATAAAGCATAATGACGAGCCAGCGTCGCTTCGCTCAGATGTTTGGTGAGTTATGTCAACAGGCATTTTTCATTGATATGTTTATTTTATCACTTATCACTTCTCACTCTTTGCTAAAACTCATATGTCACATACCCACCCACAAACATCCTTTCCCTATTCTCCCAATAATAATTCGACTCTCTCTCCCAGAAATTAACCATCAATCCTATGCCAGTATTCCTGATTATCCTGAAAACAAAGCCTACTATATGAGTACGGTGTATATCTTTCCTAATTATTTCCTCATAACTTCCATCTGGCATTCTAAGTGACATCGGTTCCGGATATTTGGCCTCTCCGTAATTAAAATTATAATCAACCCTCAAGAATTTTGTTAAATAAAAAGATATTCCAGCACCATACCTGTCTTCATCGAAAAATATATTGTTTGTCCAGTAAGAAAAATGAACATCTCTGTTATAATTGAGGCGAAATCCAAAACGGGCCAGCCTGAAATCAAGACCCGTATTGCCAACAAATCCTGAAAAGCCTTTCTTTCCTTCTATCCTCGGGATAAGCTTCTTGTAGCCAAGGGAAAAAGCACCCCTAATTCTCCTCAAAAGCGGAAATCTTATTCCAGAATAAATCTGATAAGAAGACGAGTCTCGCCAGCTAGATTGAACATGCTCAAATTTGTATTCTGTATATCCTCCTCCTATAAAAAAAAAGCTCTCTGATAAGACTCTGTAATAAAACTCAAAATTTCCACCTTTCTCTTTGCGGTTTAAAGCGCGTGAGAGATAAATCTCTTCTCCGGGGAGTGTAATATCCTCATAGCTAATCTTTCTGATAAAGCCAGAGAATCCAAAAGATGTGCTTCGAGCCGTTTCATAAAAAAAACGACCATTATAATTTCTAGTCTTCTCATTCGCCCGGACATCAAATTCACTCGATGCACGCCGCCTTCTGTTACTATAAGAATAATTCCCTGAAATAACGAAACGATTGAGAAAAAGAAACTTAAACGCTGGGGATAAGGTGTTATTCCATCTTCTCTCCCTTTTTTGCTCAAAATAATAAACATATTCTGGATTCTCCGTGAAAGAAAGAATTAAATAATTTCGAAAAAGAAAGTATAATTTGACATCAGGCGAAACAGTCCCTGTGAAATCAGAAGCGGGATTGTCCTCTTCTCGTTGATAATAAACATTATCATCATAACCGATATTTCTAAAATTGATTGTTGGAAGAATCCGGAATGGTCCAAGTCGCAACTTAGCTCTTTTTACAATCTGATCAAGCTCAAATTTGAATGACTGGTAACTTTGGCCGTATGAAGAAATTGAAATAAAAAATAGCAACAATAAAAATGTATGCACTAAAAAGACAAGATGAAATAATTTTTTCATTCTAAATATTTTCGTTAGGGGGAGTTTATCTTTTCCAATAAATAGAAAGCATTGATTTCACACGGATCCTTCTTGGTTAGGTTTTCAAGTGTCTTTTTTGCTTCTTTTAAGTTGTTGTTCCCCATGTGAGGCTTGTACAATTCATAATAAAGGGAGACGTTGCGTGGCCTTGCTTTTATATTTCTTTCTAGGTTTTTAGCTGGGCCTCTAGACTCTCGCCTTATCCCTTATCTTAGTTTTAGTCTTTGCTTTTTGTTCGGGAGGCTTGGTTTTAGCCTCTGCTTTTTCAGGTATTTTTGGTGAGGCTTCTTTTTCATCTTCTTGCGCAAATTTGAAGTGATTCAACAATTTTTGAAAGTCAAATCTTACGGATTCGTCTATTTCTTTCTCTAAGTTTTCAATTTCTTCCCTGCCCACCTGTTCCGAAACTTGCCTTAAATAATTCTCACAATTCTCCGTATCCTTTAAATAATAGTAACACATGCTCAGATAAAGCAGGGCTTTTGCTTTGAGTTTTTTATCCATATGGAGCCCGAAAGCAGCGATTTCCAGTTCTTTGGCAGCTTCCTTATAATTCTGGGCCAAGAACGATTTTTCACCTCGTATCAGCAGCTTCTGATAGAAAGGGTCTATTTCCTGGCTAAAAAGAGAGGATGATAGTAAAAACGCACTGCTTGCAATCGCTATTAAACTAAAAGATGAAATTAAATTAATAAATTTCCTTTTTCCCATCAATCAAATCCTTATTCTACTTGCCATTGAGGTCATAATGCTGGCCTGTATGCACAAGAAAGGAGGAGATTTTAGTGTTGCTCTTATCGTTACGGGCCTGAATAGCTCTCATCAAGGGCGCAATTTTCATGAAATTGGGCCGAGCCCCTGCTACCAGGATCCATTTAAGTGATCGATTTTTCATCTGATCTAGCAATAAAAATCGAGATCTTTTCTAATGGCTTGAATTATCTTGAAATGCTTGTATAGACAAAGTGCTAATTTAGTATTAGCTGAAAATTTATAGGCTACCGCCGTTAGAAGAAAATCAATATCAGTTGTTGTTCAATTCTGCCCCGCTCTAACAGGCCAGTTCTTTTAATCTCTCTTATTTCTGTGGAGGCACTTCGTGAATCAACTGCTCGAGCACGCCCGTGAGGTTTTCAAATTCTGTGGATTTGTCGAAAAAGAAATCTGCACCTTCGTCCATGCATCTTTTTCGGTATTGAGGGTAAGGATAGTTTGTAAAGACAATGACCTTTGGAGGAAATTCGTACTTCTTAACGGTCTCCAGTACCTCAATCCCGTTTCCCCCGGGCATTCGGATGTCTAAGATCACAACATGAGGTTTGAGTCTCTGGATGGATTCGATAGCTTCACGGGAGTCCTTTGCTTGACCTATGATTTCGATTCCTTCAATTTCAGAAAGCATATCAATCAGGCGGGCACGAAGAATTTCAGAATCATCTGCAATAAATACTCGCATAATTTATAGACGCCTGTGGTTGTGTTTCAATAGTAGGGAATACCTCCTTTTCCCTGGAGGTAAAATTTTATAAAGGATTATTTTAAAAGTAAATCAGAGAAAGGATGATTTTAATATAGTGGTTTGTACTATATGCTAGTAGTAAGCTAATAGCAGGCTTTGTCCCAAAGTTGCTTGATTTCATTTTATTGCGTGGAATGAAACGATAAAGCAATCTCATAAAAAAAGAAACCAATCAATTTTTTTCTATGGGATTGCTTCGCCCCTTTGGGACTCGCAATGACAGTTACGGCACGGCTTAGTCGACTAGGGCATTCCTTATGGCATAAAAGGTGAGTTGGGCGTTGTTTTTCATTTTCATTTTTTTGAGAATGTGGGCGCGGTGGGTGCTGATTGTTCTTACGCTCAGAGAGAGTGTTTCGGCTATTTCTTTCACTGTTTTGCCTGAGCCAATCATGCACATCACCTGATATTCACGGTCGGAAAGTGTTTCATGAGGAAGTTTTCGAGCGTCGACTACCAGTTCAAAAGCTAATTTTTCAGCGAGGGAGGGGGTGATATACTTTCTGCCCTGGGCGACTTTTCGTATGGCATCGATTAATTCGTTGGATACGCTTTGCTTTGTCAAATAGCCAGAAGCACCTGCTCTCAGGGATCGGACGGCATATTGTTCTTCGGGATGCATGCTTAAGATGAGAATAGGCAGCTTGGGTTTCGTGCATTTTAATTGTTTTAAAACATCCAGCCCACTTCTGCCAGGCAGGGAAATGTCTAAGAGGATCAGGTCATAATCATTGTTCCCTACTTTCTTTATTACTTCTTGACCGTTGCTTGCTTCGTCGGCAACAACCATGTCCGGAGTGTCCACAAGAATTTTTTTCAGACCTTCCCTCACTATTGTGTGGTCGTCAACGACAAGTATCTTAATCATGGTTTAGGTTGTAGGTAGGATGACGGTAAGGGTGGTTCCCTTTTTTGAGAGGCCTTTAATTTTAACCTCGCCTCCCCAAGGATAGATGCGTTCTCGTATCCCGATTAGCCCTAAGGATTTAGGGTCGGAAACCTGCTCTTCAGTAATTCCTCGACCGTTATCTTTGATCTTTAGCAATAATTTACCAGGTTTCTCTTTAAAGCTGACTTTGATCTTAGTGGCCTCTGCATGGCGGGTGATGTTTGTGAGGGCCTCCTGAAAGATGCGGAAGAGCGCCGTAGATCGATCTTGATCCAGGTCAATATCTCCACAGTCTATTGTAGTTTCACATTTGATATTGGTACGATCTTCAAATTCCTGGGCTTGCCATTCAATTGCTGGAACGAGACCGAGGTCATCCAGGATTACTGGCCTCAATTCTGTGGAAATCCTCTGCACAGTTTGAATGATCATGTCAGTGAGCTTTGACATTGATCTTGTTTTCTCAAGCAGTGGTTTTTGACCATTGGTTAATCTTTTGCTTAACCAGGATAAGTCCATTTTTAAAGCTGTGAGTATGTGTCCCAACTCATCGTGAATCTCCCTGGCAATGCGCGTACTTTCGCGTTCTCTCACGGACTGTAAATGCAGGGAAAGGCTGCGAAGCTCTTTGTGTGACTTTTTTAATTCTTTTTCTGCCAGGTGGTGATCAGTGATGTCAGTGATAATCATTCCAAGACCATCGCCGACTTTAAAAGCCTTCAGGTTTATAAATCTATCGCCAGCTTTAGGATGAATAGCAAGGCAATCTTCAAAGTAAGGTTCTCCTGTCTTTATAACTTTCATATATTTGTTATATCTACCTCTTTTCTTGAGGTCTGGAATTAAGTCTAGAACGTTTTTTCCTACTAAGTCCTTTCTGAACAGGTCGTAATTCTTTAATCCTGTTTTGTTAATCTCAACTACATTTAATTCTGAATCTAAAAGAAGGAAACTATCGGTTCCAGAATCCATGAAGAGACTTAATCTTTCCTCCTTTTTATTTCCGACTATGTCTTTAAGATTTTTAAGTTTGCTAGTTTTTTCTAGCCTTTCTAGCTTTTTGAGCGCTTCCCCTCCTGGAGATGCAATTGAGTTTACGGTATGTCCCAAATTTTGCAAAATCTTCTGGATATCTAGAGATGCAATCTTTTCATCTTCGACAACCATGACGTTGGCCTTGAAGGGTCTGGTCATTATTTTGGTCCTCTAAAGTTTGTTTCTTATTTCTTGGGTCATACTCTCTATTCAACCTGTCTGTCTGTTTATCACTAATCGAGGCGAACATGATGAGTGAGGCGAGTTAGAAGTGCGACGCGGGTAAACAAATATAGATTTATTTGACTAGGAAAAATAGTTAGAGAAGCAACTAAAAAGCTCATAGTAACTTATCGGCTCCTGTCAGTGCAGAACAATTTAATATTCTAAAAGAGGCCAATTCAAGTAGCAATTGGACTTTGGGCGTATTTCTTAAAAGACAATAGTACTATGATGTGGGAGGTTATCTCAGTTGATTGACCTAGGCCATTTGGCCTATGTCGAAACTGCCAAAAGAACCTGGCGTAAGATATCGAGGAAAAGAATAAACATCCTTTGGCCAGTGCCAATTTGGAAATCGAACATATTCACTTTGCCTTGACATTAGCAAAAAAATCCTTGACATATGATAATTATTTATTTATATTTCAACAACATAAAGACATTTGCATAGACATTAACCCACGGGAGGATAAAATTGGCAGTAAGCTACAAGAAAGAATCCCTCTCTCTGGCAATTGCAATAAAAACTCCTATGCTATCAAAATACGCATAATACTAAGACACCGCGGAGACGGAGATGGATGGTAAGATCAAGGTTGTGATCGCTGACAATCACGCGCTATTTCGGGAAATGCTCCGCCTAACCATGCGCCCGGAAGGGAGCATCAAGATCGTGGGTGAGGCGGCCAATTGGCAACAGACCATCGATGTGATCAGCGACCTTAAGCCTGACATCGTCCTCCTCGATAGCACCATGCCCGAGATGGATGGCATCGAAGCCCTCCCAGCAATCAGAGAAAAAAGCCTAAAGACCAAGGCGCTCATGATGAAGGCCAATAATAATGAAGCCTCGATTTTCAAGGCATTGAAGGGAGGGGCCAAGGGATACCTCTCGAAGGATGTAAGCATCTCGGATCTCATCAAGGCGATTAAGGCAGTCCATACAGGTGAGCTTTGGGTTGAACGGAAACTGATGGCCAGATTCTTTGACAGAGAGGCCATCGCCGATTCCAAAGAGGAAGGCCGAGCCGGGAGACCGAAGAAAGTATTGACTCCAAGGGAGAAGGAAGTCCTTTGTATCCTCACTACAGGCTGTACGAATAAAGAAATTGCTCAGGCCCTATTTATCAGCGAAAAGACGGTCAAGAGCCATTTAAATAGCATATTCAAAAAGCTCAATGTTACACGACGCCTCCAGGCCATACTCGAGGCAATAAAGCAAGGGCTGAGCTAGGCGTTTATTTTTTAAAAATCCAACCAAAGCCCTATTGACAAGTGGCCTCCAACTTGTTTCACTAAAGCCGAAAAAGGATACTTATTGGTGATATTCCCGCCTGTTTTTCTAATGAGAATTGCCAAAAAAGCTTACTTACCTGAAGAAGGGGCCGGGATTATGACTATCGTCGTCCGGCGGGCCTATGCAAGCCTCGAAAAGGAGCTGCGCAGCGCTTTTAAGGAACAAGAAGACATCAGGGTCATCTTGGACAGGCGCCATGGGGAGCGACGTAAGAGAAGGCAACCTGTAGCAATAGATCGCCGCAAGGCCGACTGTCGTCGCCCAAAGGAAGAACTTGTCGAAGTAGCAATTTCTACCTAGGCCAAATGGCCTAGGTAAATTAACAGAGACGGCGCTTCTCAAGGTGTAGCTCTTTTCCTTCCAAAAAATCTTATTCACTCCAGTAATAAAAGGCTGTGATAGTCTGGCGAATTAATTTCGCCATAACATTTATATCCATGTTTTGTCATTGAAAAGCATACAATGCGTATCTCTACCTATTATCTGGTTCGTAACCGGCCTCAATTCTTCAATCTTAATACCCGTTTGGGCTAAAATGCTTTCTCCTGATATAAAGTGAATCTCGTATTTCCTCAGCTGTATATTGACTTTGACGGAGTCCTTATGGCCCTGGCCCCATGAGTTGATTTTCATTAAAAAAAATTATAATATTCACTTTCCGTTTTTATTCATTCATATACTTTAAAATAGGGAGGCTTAATTATGGATAATAGCGCAATTGAGAAAGCCAAAGATCATTTTGGCCAGATTATCGAAGAACAGCTGAGCCGCGTCGAGGCAATGAAAAAAGCTGCGGATTGGATTGATTATTCTCAAGTAAAACCCATCATCGTTGGAGTCATAGGAGGAGATGGAATCGGTCCTCATATCGCTAAAGAATCAAGACGAGTTTTGGAATTCCTGCTCCAGGATGAAATAGATAAGGGAAAAATTGAGATTCGGGATATTGAAGGGCTAACGATAGAAAATCGATCCAAACATAATAAATCTATACCTGATGATGTCCTGGAAGAGATTAAAAAATGCCATGTTACACTCAAGGGCCCAACCACAACGCCAAGAAAAGGTGATCCCTGGCCTAATATTGAGAGTGCCAACGTTGCCATGCGCCGCTACTTAGATCTTTTCGCCAACGTTAGACCCGTCAATGTCCCCAAAGAAGGAATAAACTGGATATTTTTCCGAGAAAACACAGAAGGTGCTTATATCATGGGGAGCAAAGGAATCAATGTTACTGATGATCTAGCCATTGATTTTAAAGTCATCACATCTCAGGGAGCAGAGAGGATTATCCGTCTGGCTTTTGATTATGCCCATAAAAATAAAATTAACCGAGTCACAATCGTAACAAAAGCCAATGTGATTAAAACCTCTGATGGAAAATTCTTGGATATAGGTTATAAGATTGCTGAAGAATATCCAGAGATCGAATGCGATGATTGGTACATCGATATAATGACCGCCAAACTTGTGGATCCCAAGCGCAGGACCCAATTCAAAGTTGTCGTCCTCCCCAACCTTTATGGAGATATCCTTACTGACGAAGCTGCTGAATTCCAGGGGGGTGTTGGAACTGCGGGAAGTGCAAATATCGGAAAACAGTATGCCATGTTTGAGGCAATCCACGGTTCTGCTCCCCGCATGGTTAAAGAGGGACGAGCTCAGTTTGCAGATCCATGCAGCATGATTCGGGCTGCAGCCTTACTGATCAGTCACATAGGCTATCCTGACAAAGGAAAAAATCTAGAAATGGCTCTGGATATTTGCGGCCAATACGAGAAGAAGCTGGTTTTAACAGGCCGAGATACTGGGTGTACTGGAGCAGAATATGCCAACTACCTGATGGATACTCTTCAGGATCCGGGGCTGAAAGATAAGTGGGAAAGCTATACAAAACAGCCTTGAAAAAGGTAGACTTCCACTTTTAATTGTTTGAAAAAGTGGATTGTTGAAGAAATGTGGTCTGTCCCCTTTTTGACCCATATAACTGCATGAAAAAAGTGGGGTGTCTCCTTTTTGCGATGTTCTTTTTACGATGTCGCCTTTTTGCTTGACTGGTATAAAAATTTGCATTATATTCAGACTTCAAATAAGCACGGATTCTTTTAGAAAAGATCTAAAAGTTTTTCGCGCCTGATAAAAAGCTCGATTAATCAATAAAGACAGCAGGGCTCAAAAGAAATAACGGGCTGCAAATAATTTTTATTCATATTAATTAAAAATTAGAGGAGGTTTAATAATGAGGAAAAAAATAACAGTTATCGGAGCCGGCCATGTTGGAGAAGTCACCGCATTCAAGCTCGCTGAGAAGGAATTAGGAGATGTAGTGCTGCTTGATGTCATAGAAGATATGCCCATAGGAAAGGGCTTGGATATGCGCGAAGGCGGACCTGTTGGAAAATACGACTCCGCTGTCATGGGCACAAACTCCTATGCAGACACAGCTGCTTCCGATATTATTGTCATCACCGCCGGAAAGCCACGAAAGCCTGGAATGAGCAGAGATGAACTTCTGGAAGCAAATGTCAATATTGTCAAGCCTATAACCGAAGAAGTCATCAAATTCTCTCCCAATGCTATGCTGCTTGTCGTCACCAATCCTCTTGACGCTATGGTTTACACAGCTTTTAAAGTCAGCAAGTTCCCGAAAAACAGAGTCTTCGGGATGGCAGGAATTCTGGACACAACTCGCTTCAGGGCTTTTATTTCCATGGAGCTCAATATCTCGGTTGAGAACATTCAGGCCCTTGTTCTGGGAGGGCACGGAGATACCATGGTTCCCATCGCCAGATACACAACAATCTCCGGAATTCCTCTCACGCATTTCCTGCGGCCGGACAGGATTGATGCTATTATCGAAAGAACAAGAGGGGGCGGCGGCGAAATCGTGAAATACCTGAAAACAGGAAGCGCTTACTATGCACCCTCCCTTGCTATAGCAGAGATGGTAGAATCCGTCGTCAAAGACAAGAAAAAAATACTGCCCTGTTCAGCATACCTTGAAGGAGAATACGGAATTAATGACCTCTATTTTGGAGTGCCCATCAAATTGGGTGCCAACGGAGTTGAAGAAATCATACAAATAGATTTGACTGACGAGGAAAAAGAAGCCATCAAGAATTCAGAAACCGCGGTTCGCAACGTGGTAGACCTGATTAAAATCTGAGTAGAATGGCTGAACACAGAATCGAAACCCCTGTCTCAGACGAAGACATCGCCAAACTGCGGGCAGGAGACAGAATTTTTATAACCGGCTATCTTTATACAGGGAGAGACTCTGCTCATAAAAAACTGATTGATCTTGTTAAAGAAGGCAAAGAATTGCCGATAGACGTTAAAGGGCAATTTATTTATTATGTAGGCCCCACACCTGCTCGTCCTGGAAAGCCCATCGGATCTGCAGGACCAACTACAAGCTACAGGATGGACTCCTTTGCTCCAACTCTTCACTCCCTCGGTCTTAAAGGCACAATCGGAAAAGGATCCAGGAGTGAAGAAGTCAGGGAATCCTTAAAAAAATACAAAGGTGTCTATCTCGCCGCGGTCGGTGGAGCTGGAGCCCTCATTTCCAAAAGCATAGAAGAATCCGAAGTAATCGCGTACCCAGAATTGGGGCCCGAAGCAATCAGAAGGGTAAAAGTCAAAGATTTTCCATGCATTGTCATCAACGATATGTACGGTGGCGATCTGTACGAAGAAGGCAAAAAGAAATACCAGAAGGATTGAAGAAGAGATTTAAAAACAAACCGTAAATTCATCTCTCCTTTCTTCCTCTCGGAGGAAGAGTTCTGGGTTCAAAGAAGGTATTATCAGTTTATTCACAAGACAATAAGAAACAATGTCATTGTCATAAAGTTGCTTGGCGCATGTCATTGTGTGGAGCAAAGAAGATTCTCCATCCGTCATTGCGTGGAGCAAAGAAGATTCTGTATGTGTCATTGCGAGCCCCGCAGGGGCGAAGCAAACCCATAAAAAAGGATAAATACGATGAAAATACATGAGTATCAAGCCAAACAAATTCTTGATAAGTATGGCGTTCGAATTCCCCAAGGAGAAGTAGCTGACACTCCTTCCAGAGCCCGCGAGATTGCAGATAAAATCGGTCCTAAAGTCGTTCTCAAAGCTCAGGTTCATGCAGGAGGAAGAGGCAAAGGAGGGGGTATCAAACTTGTTAATAGTCCTCAAGAAGCAGAAAAAATTTCCAAGGAAATGATAGGAATGACCCTGGTCACCCCTCAAACTGGACCAGAAGGAAAGCTTGTAAAAAGAATTCTTGTGGAGGAAGCACTTGATATTGCGCGAGAACTTTACNTAGGAATTGTCATAGACAGAGCAAGGGAAGCTCCGGTTGTCATGGCNTCTTCCGAAGGGGGAGTTGAGATAGAAAAAGTTGCTNCTGAAACGCCAGAGCTTATCTTCAAAGAGTATATCAATCCTGCCACCGGATTTCTTCCGTTTCAAGCAAGAAATTTAGCTTTTAAACTAGGCCTGGAGGGAGATACCTTTAAACAAGGCGTCAAATTCATCATGAGTCTTTATAAAGCATTCGAAGCAACAGATGCCTCACTCGCAGAAATTAATCCCTTGCTCATCACAGAACAAGGGAATGTCCTTGCTCTTGATGCCAAGATGAACTTCGATGACAATGCCCTCCTCCGTCACTCCGATATCAAAGAGATGAGAGATTTGGACGAGGAAGATCCCTTAGAAGTTGAAGCATCAAAATTTAACTTGAGTTACATCAAACTGGATGGAAACGTTGGCTGCATGGTGAACGGAGCCGGCCTGGCTATGGCAACCATGGATATCATCATGCACTCTGGAGGAATGCCGGCAAACTTCCTCGATGTTGGCGGTGGAGTATCAGAAGAAGCAGTCAAGAACGCCTTTAAAATTCTCGTCTCAGATAAGGATGTAAAAGCAGCCTTGATTAATATTTTTGGAGGAATTGTCCGCTGCGATTTAGTGGCCAACGGCATTGTTAAAGCGGCTAAAGAATTCGGTCTCAAAGTTCCCATGGTAGTCCGACTCGAAGGAACCAACGTAGAGCTTGGAAAAAAGATCTTAAAAGAGTCAGGGCTCTCTTTCTACCCCGCGGAGACGATGAGAGAAGCGGCTGAAAAAGTTGTTCCTCTTGCCAAACAATAAGAAAGGAGCGGAATATGAGCATAATCATCGATGAAAAGACACGAGTCGTGGTTCAGGGAATCACCGGAGGAGAAGGCACCTTCCATACCCAAAGAATGCAGGAGTACGGAACAACTGTAGTCGCTGGAGTCACCCCCGGGAAAGGAGGAACCACTCACCTCAATGTTCCTGTTTATAACTCAGTTGCTGATGCGGTTGAAAAGGAAGGAGCAGACGCCTCTGCAATTTTTGTCCCCGCCTTTTTTGCCGCTGATGCTATCATGGAAGCCGCAGGTGCAGGGATTAAATGCATTGTCTGTATTACCGAAGGAATTCCAACCTTTGATATGATCAAAGCAAAATTATTCCTCAACGCAAAAGATTGTTGCCTGATCGGGCCAAACACTCCTGGAATCATTTCTCCTGGAAAGTGCAAAATAGGGATAATGCCTGGCCATATTCATACTCCTGGAACAATCGGTATTATATCCCGCTCCGGCACACTGACCTACGAAGCTGTAGACCAGGTGACGAAGCTGGGATATGGACAGTCGACTGCGGTGGGTATAGGGGGTGATCCCATTGTTGGTCTCCAATTCATAGATCTTCTGAAATTCTTCAAAGACGACCAGGATACAGAGGCAGTTATCCTGATCGGGGAGATCGGAGGAACCGCAGAGGAAGAAGCTGCTGAATACATTAAAAAAGAATTTCCTAAGCCAGTCGTAAGCTTTATCGCCGGCCAGACTGCTCCACCAGGAAGAAGGATGGGTCATGCAGGTGCCATCATCTCAGGAGGAAAAGGCACGGCCAAAGAAAAGATGAAAGCCTTAGAAGAAGCTGGAGTCCATGTAGCCAAAAGTCCTGCTGAAATCGGCCAAAAAATTAAAAAGGCGCTCACTGGGATTGATTAATCAAATATTGTAGGGGCTTGATTTATCAAACATGGGAAAAACAGGAAGTATTATTTGTAGGGGCTTGATTCATCAAACATGGGAAAAACAGGAAGTATTATTTGTAGGGGCTTGATTCATCAAACCCACCTTATCAATTTTAGATAATTAAAAATGTTTGTTTTATAAATCAAACACATAAACAAAAGGGAGTTACTCCTTTTCTGAGAAAGAGCTTTCTCAGGAAATAAATATACTGTACAAGGAGGCCTATCATGAAAAATTCCCTAAAGATTACCTTTTTCATAGCGATCATCTTGCTCTTTTCTCTATCTTCGCTCACAACTGCCCAACAGCAAGAGCCCCCCCCTGTTAAAGCTGCTCAAGTCAAAGGAAATATCTATGAAGTAAAGGGAGGAAGAGGCGCTAATACTGCATTCTTCATAGGAGAAAAAGAGGTTTTGGTCATAGACGCAAAAATGACCGAAGAATCAGCTAAACAGATGATTGCTGAAATCAAAAAATTGACTTCCAATCCCCTAAAGTATGTTATTCTAACCCACAGCGACGGCGACCATGTCAATGGCCTTGTCGGCTTCCCACGAGATGCAATCATTGTCGCTCATCATCAAACAGCAAAGGATATGGACGCAGCCTTCAAAGACCCAAACCTAAGATCTTACCTTCCTGACTTTACGTTTTCCAAAAAACTGAATCTCCATTTTGGAGACAAGACAGTCAGGTTATTTCATTTTGGTCCTGCTCACACAAGCGGGGATGTCGTCGTTTATTTTCCCGACGAGAAAGTCGCTTTCCTTGGAGATCTTCTGTTTCTGGGAAGAGATCCCTTAGTCCACAGACACAAAAACGGAAACTCCTTCGGGCTTGTCAAAACCTTAAAAACCATCCTGAAACTCGATGCAGACACATTTATCCACGGTCACGGCGACATTGCCAGCCCCAGCGACGTGGAAGGAGTGATAAAATCTCTTGAAGAAAAGCAGACAAAAATAAAGGCTCTTATTAAAGAAGGAAAATCTTTAGAGGAAATTAAGAAAATTTTTAATGTGGAGGACCGCCCGCCTCGTCCAGGCAGAAGCAGAAGGCCCGGTCTTGTTGAGACGATTTATCTCGAACTCACAGAAAAAAAATAGCTCTCCTGTCTATCTTCGCCAGTTCTTATAAGGGATGAGGGGCAGCGTTTTCTTTCCTACGAATCTGTAGAAAGGAAAGATATCGCCCACCTCAGGAACCAAATTGAACTTCCAGTAGCGGATGAATCCGTACTGGGACTGGGGTTCAAGCAAACAAGGAACTAAGTTAGCCCCCCACTGAGCACAGCTTACGTAAAAATCACCTCGTTTTATGATCGTCTGGAGCTTTTTCTTTTCTACGTCTATCTTTTGAGGGGGGAGATAATCGTCCCTTGCCGGTAAGATCTCTCTGGTCAGGTAAGATTCCACCTCAAGATGGATGTCTCTAGCAAACATTTCAACTTTTATGTCATGACCGAGAAGAGTTTCCACGACATCCTGATATTTGGCGCCAATAATGTAGCCTAAAGGCCGAGAAACGCTCAGAATTGGCTCCACGTTGGGAAACCAGTTCGTGACGATTTCTTTGACGACCTTATTTTCTGAAGGCTGGCGATAACGAACCAGATCGTTTCGAGTAATAAGGTCGCCAGCTTTTTTATCAACTTTGAGGATTCCTCTTATGGGGACTTCGATTCGTTCGAATTTCTGTATGGTTAACTCTGGCTCTTTTTCATCCCTTGCATACTGCATTCTCAAATGAACTAAATCATCTTCAGAGAATACTTTCGCCTGAGCAAGGAGTTTCTTCCGAAGTCCGTTCACTAAAGAGAGAATTTCTTCTCCATGTTCAGCAACGCTTTCTGCAAAATATCTGATTCCGTAATATTGGTAGTCCGTTCTTTCTTTTAAAGTTTTAAGGTCATGACGGGAAGCTCCCTCCTGGATAAAAGATAGAGTTTCATAGATCCCTAAACTGTTCCGGCCATCGTTAAGGTCAGTTGTACTGTAGCGCTTCATTTCTTCCCGACCCGCCAGATCTTCATCTCTGTATTGTACTCCAGCTGACGAGTCGATTCCCATACGCTGAGTTATAAGGTACTCATGGTGGGTTATTCGTTTCTCGTCAAGCTTTTTCCATACATCAGCTAATATCTTTGACCTGGAAAATTCCTGAAGACTGTGATGGATATTTGCATTGGAAACACAGCCGATGGATACACGATAATAATCATCACCCTTTTCATGAACATCCATCGTCACTTCAGGCATCCAGGCTCTGAAGACATGATGAATGGCCTCAACTTCTGGAGCCTCGAGCTTGACATGGTCCCTGTTCAGGTCCAAATCCTGTTCATTGCGGCGCTGGTCGAACCAATTCCCGTACGGATTTGCCTGGGGGATGATCAGGAAATTAACCTTCTTCACTAGATTCTCAAGCTTGCCCGTTGCCAGATCTCTGATAAGCCATAAGGCAGCCTCTTTGGCAGACTGTTCATTTCCATGCTGGACTGCTACAAGCAGAAAAGTCGGTTTCTTCCGGTTTAGCTTAAGAGGAGAATCAGCTCCCTCTTCACTTATGATACACAGGTAGAGGTCTTTTGAAGAGTAATCTTTGGTCTCTCTGGTCTGGCCGATTATCTGGATTTTTGTCTTTTCTGAAAGATGACTCACACGACTTAAAAATGCCGTTATTTCTTCATATTGGCTGTACTGATTGTAGTTTGCCTCCTCGGCAGGAGTCTTAACGGTTTCTGCTCCTGAACTTAAAGAGGAAAAGAAAAGCAAAAAAATTGCTAAAACTAAAGCACCAAAATATCTTTTACCAAACATTATAACCTCCGTTTTGTTATATAAGATTGCCGCATGCCCTCCGGCTATTTACAATGAAATATCCTATTCCGGTTGCACCGCTTCCTGCGGTCGCTGGCAATGACATTTCTTATCAAGATGTAAAATAGAAGTAATCGTAGACAAATTTGGAAATCTTTGCGATTATTTCTTCCACATCTTTGCTCTTCAAGGTCATATCTTTCGTAAAAACCGTCAAGGCTACATGACCCAAACTGTCAGGCAAGTAGATTATACCGCTGTCGTTGACTGTTCCTCCGATTGTACCCGTTTTATGGGCAACCTTTGTTCTACCTGGAAGGTCACCCTTTATCCTCCCCTCTCCTGTTTGACACTCGAGCATTACGGAAAGAATGAGATCACAGCTCTCCTCATCAAGTACTTCTTTTTTGTAGATCATCTCTAAAAGCCTGTTCATGGCTCGAGGAGTGCTCTGATCCTTCATTATCAGACTAAATTTTTTTGAAGCTTCCTCAAAGACTTGAGGATCCTTTTTTCTCTCAGCCCTGTAAACCTCAGAGAATTCATCAAGGGAAATCCCTTTATATTTCTCATAATCCATCCCAACAAAATCCATTATTAGATGATGGCAGGTTCTGTTGACAGTGATCTCTTCAATTCCATAACCTCGAAGGCGCTGGTTGATATTTTCAGCTCCAACCTTCGTCAAAAGAATATCTGTGGCTGAATTGTCACTTATTATCATCATCAGGGTTATCAGGTTTCTCAAAGACAACTTAATTCCCGGTGCCTCAAGGTCAGAAAGCATCCCACTGCCAAGGTGCTGATCTGTCTTTTGGATGCTTATTTCATCTTTTAAAGTAAATTTTCCTTCTTTTATCTGAGCCAAAACTTCAACCAGAATAGGAACCTTAAAAACACTGGCCATCGGAAAATGCATATCGCCGTTTATATACAGCTCCTGCCCTGATTCCAAATGCTTGACAGCCACGCCAACTTCGCCTTCTACTCCACGAATAACCCCTTCTATCTGTTTTTTTAGCCTTTCGATCCCTGTTGGAGTTTGCGCCTCTTGTTCCGCCCAAATAGAAAACTGCATAAAGACAATAAAAAAAGCTAAAAGAACCGAAATCTCAGATATTTTGGATTTCATGTACTCCTCCGATATTAATAAATCTCTAATAAATCTTTTCTAATAATGAATCTTATGCTAAGGGCCTACTCGGCGCTCAGTTATGAAACAGAATTTACATCTACTATACTCCATTTGATTTATCAATTTCCCTGTTCTTTCTTCTCAGGAGGTTTGAACTTCAATAAGACTTCTATCTGCTGAGCATCTCTGAGAAGAGAGAATTTTACTTCATCATCCCATTTGAATCCAGCTAAATAGATTCTAAGCTCATTTATGTCAGAATAGCTCTTTCCATCGACCGAAAGGACGACATCTCCCTTCTCAAAATTTGCATTTTTAGAAACACCATCTATTGGTTTGCTTTCTATAACCAAATTATCCAACCTCTCAAATTTCTTAAACCTCAGCCCGGTGGAAGGAAAAGCAGGTATTTTTTCTTCAGAAATGCCCCAAACGTAATCCGCAAGACTCCTTGCTACTTTAATGCTTTTTTTCGCTTCAGGGACTTCAANAAAAATTACAGTTTTAAAAGGAAGGCGACTTTTTTCGTATGCCCGTCGGTTTATCCCCAGATTATAAAGAAGATGACCTGAACCGACCANNACAACCATCTTTCGTCCCTCTCTCTCTCGAGACCGGAGAGCATTGAAAGCCATGACCTCATCCCAGGCAGATTGAGCCCGGTAAAGCCCTTCGAATACCATGTCCAGGCCTGCGCCTTTCATCTGATGAGGGAGTTCTGTTGCCTCAAAAATCGTCCGAATAAGGATTCTGTGTTCTTCATGAGATACGTCGGGATTAGGGACCACTTTTTTCTCGTCATCTGAAAGCTTATCCCAACCTTTCATCCTGATTTTTCTGATGATTGCTCTCGGAGCATTCAAAGCATATAAAGGAATTTTATTGTTTTTTGCAAGATTAAATATCTTTTCGTAAAAGCCAAAGTTGAAATTCCAATTGACGTACCATCGAGATTCCTGGATGAACTCATCCTGAGAAAGAATAGCCATGCTCCATTTATTCAAAGCTTCCTGGAAACTGACAGGAAACATCTCCAGGCCAATCGATAAATTTCTATCTTGCTCGTATAAAGCCTGAATTATCTTTGATTGAATATCGTGCATAGGAAGGCTGTTGTGAGTTTCTCCTACATAAATGAATTCACTCTCTTTCATCTCTTTAATCATTTTTTGGAAAGTAATTTGGCTCCCCGTGCGTGCTGAATAAATTTTTCCTGCTGAAACGTCCATTGTTTTATCTTTGAGCTTTTTGTCCCCGATCTTGAGAAGCAGGATTTTATCCTCTTCTTCTTGCCCGCTGAGTATGGAAAATGCTAAAAGAAAAATCGCAATTACCATGATTTTTTTAATGGTCATTCTTTCTCTCGCATCAAATTTTTTTATGTATCATATCTCTGATTTTTTATAGTTGTCAATTTACTTATACCTTTGTTTACATTCCAGCCTCTTGAATCTATACTAACGGAAGCAAAATCTTTCAATGAAAAACCAAAACACAGAACCAAAAAAAACAATCCGAACATTTGCCCTCGCTTCCTTTCTGAATGACCTAGGCTCTGACATGATCTATCCTGTCTGGCCTCTGTTTGTGACCACAATTTTAAAAGCAAACATGGCTGTCCTTGGTTTTTTAGACGGGCTAGGAGAAGCTCTTGTCTCCATCTCCCAAGCCGGTTCAGGGTATATATCGGATAGAATAAAAAAAAGAAAAGTCTTTATCTGGACAGGCTATCTACTCGGAGCCCTATCGAGACTCGGTTACGCAATCTCAACAATCTGGCCGCATCTCGTCCCGTTTAGAGTATTGGATCGGGTGGGAAAAATCAGAAGCGCTCCGCGCGATGCGATAATCGCCGATGTTTCAACCAAAGAAAACAGGGGCAAAAACTTTGGTCTTTTGAGAGCAATGGATCACCTGGGGGCAGTGTTTGGTATTGTTATCTGTATTGTACTTTTCAGTCTATTGGGATACAGAGTTTTATTTGCCCTGGCAGCCATCCCCTCTATAGTCAGTGCCTTCCTTGTTTTCAATTTAATCAAAGAAAGAAAATCCGGGCCTATCAAAATCTACAAAGGAATCTCACTGAAAGACCTGGACAGAAACTTCAGGCTTTTCCTTGTTTTGAGTTCGTTCTATGCTCTAGGAGCCTTCAGCTATTCTTTCTTACTCATCTACGCCAAAAAATTTGGCTTTAAGCTGGCCTTTGTCCCAATCCTTTACTTGATCTTTACGCTCTCTGCCTTTCTTTTCTCTTATCCTTTCGGGAGGCTCTCGGATAAAATAGGAAGAAAATACGTACTCTTGATCTCTTACCTCTTCTGGATCGCAGTCTGTATTAGCGTAATTTCTGGACCAAATCGAATGATGATAATATTCATCTTTATTCTTTATGGAGCTCATAAGGGAGCCTTAGAGCCTGTGCAAAGAACCTTTGTCTGTGAGCTTGCTCCACCGGAATTTAGGGCAAGCTGCTTGGGCGGATTCCAGATGGTGATCGGCTTATGCGCCCTGCCCGCTTCCTTTGTTGCAGGAGTGCTCTGGGATACACTCGGCGTTCTTATCCCCTTCTACTTTTCACTTATTCTTACACTAGTATCGGGAATTATGCTTTTTTTTGTAAAGAAACATTAGGGCACGACCCATCTCAAAAATTTTACAATTCAGGATATTATTTTGGTTCCCTTGCGCTGCAAACTCAAAAAAATGAGCTTATTTATTTTTCTTCTTCTTCTGGTCTAATCCGGCCTTCTTTGATGGCTTCCTTAACGATTTTTTGATGAAGATGAATTGGAACTTCTTCATAATGAGAAAATTCCATGATAAAGGATCCCCTGCCTCCAGTGATCGATGTGAGGGTAGGCTCAAAATCCAGCATTTCGGCCATGGGAACCTGGGCCTTTATGATGCGTAAATTTCCCCTCTGTTCCATCCCTTGAACTTTTCCTCTTCGCCCGTTAAGGTTCCCCATGATATCTCCCATGTAGGCTTCAGGCGTGTAGACTTCAATATTCATGACAGGCTCAAGCAGTGTTGACTTTGCTTCTTTCATCCCTTTTTTAAAGGCCATGGAGGCAGCAACCTTGAAGGCGATATCGGAAGAGTCAACTTCATGGTAAGTGCCATCATACAAGATTACCCTAAAATCAACGGCGGGATAACCAGCTATCACACCTTTTTTTCGCGCTTCTTGAATTCCTTTCTCGATAGAAGGAATATAGTTTTTAGGAATAGCCCCTCCGAAAATTTTATCCACAAATTCAAAATCCTTTCCTTTGGGGAGAGGCTCCATTTTTATCCTAACGTCTCCATACTGCCCTCGGCCTCCTGTCTGCTTCTTGTATTTACCCTGAACATCTGATTTTCCTTTAATGGTTTCCTTGTAAGGTATTTTAGGAGGCTTGAGGTCGACATTTACGTTATATCTCTTTTTCAGCCGATCAGTAATAATCTCCACATGCAGCTGACCGTTCCCAGAAATGATCAATTCGTTTGTTTGGGGTTCTCTTTCTATTCTTGCAGTAGGGTCCTCTTCTGTAATCCGGTGAACTGCCTGGGAAATTCTATCTTCATCCGCACGTGTTTTGGGTTCGATGGCAAAGGAGATAGATGGCTCAGGAAATCCGATCGGAGAAAATTCAACAGAACTCCCCTTGGCACAAAGCGTATCTCCTGTTGAAGTTTCCCTTAATTTAGCCGTGCCTACAATATCACCAGCTTTAGCCTGCCCTGCTGGTATCTGTTCCTTTCCTTGAAGGAAAAAAAGGCCTCCCAGCTTTTCAGCCCCATCCTTGCTGGAATTCATTACAGTAGAATCCGGGTTTACCCTTCCAGAGAAAACTCTCAATAGGGATATTCTTCCCGTGTAGGGATCTGAAATTGTTTTAAAAACCAGAGCAGAGAAAGGCTCATCAAGAGAAAGCTTAACAGTTTCCTTCTTTCCTTCTATTTCTCCTCTCTCGAGAGGTGAAGGCAAGAAATGAACAATCCCATCAAGTATGAGCTGAGTTCCTATGTTCAAGAGAGCAGAAGCAACAAAGATGGGAAACAGCTGCCTGCTGAGTATACTTCCTCTTAGACCTTCTATAAGCTCCTCAGGAGAAAGCTCCCCTTTTTCAAAATATTTTTCCATCAACTGCTCATCGTTTTCGGCAACCATCTCTGTCAGCTCTTCGATTTTTTTGTCCACTTCCTCTTTTAAATCCGAAGGAATCTCTTCTTCTTTAAATTTTCCACTTTCGTTTTTTTCAAAAATGTAGGCTTTTTTTGTAACCAAATCCACAACTCCGGTAAACTTCTCCTCTTCTCCGATGGGAAGTTGAATTGGAACAGCTTGGCGACCGAAAGCTTGATGGATGGATTCTACTGCCCGCTTATAATCGGAGTTTTCCCTGTCCAATTTATTGATGATAAGGATTCGAGGAAGGTCAAGCTCTTTGAGCATTTCCCACACTTTTTCTGTCCCAACCTCGACGCCTGCCACTCCTCCGACCACAACCGCTCCCGAATCCACTGCCCTCAGGCTGGCTCTTGCATCCCAGAGGAAATTAGTGTAACCAGGGCAATCTATAATATTAATCTTGTGGCCATTCCACTCTAAAAAACAGGCTGCTGAATTGATAGAAATATTTCTTTCGATTTCATCTGGATCATAATCAGTTACTGTATTGCCTTTCTCGACTTTTGTGAATCTGGATGTCGCTTTCGAATTGAACAAGAAGGCGGACGTCAGCGAGGTTTTCCCCGAAGATCCATGACCGACAATTGCAATATTCCTCATTTTATCTGCACTATAGTCTTTCATTTTGGAGCCTCCCTAGAAATACTAGATTCGGTTCGTAATAACCTAAATTTTCGGCTTCATGCCGAAAGTGACAACGGATATAATACAACAAAAATTCCCTTCTTCTCAAGGTAAAAATAAAGACAGAAAAAGGGAACAGGCTGTTCTTCATCAAAAGAGGACGATCGAAAACAGGCTATTAAAATGCAGCCTTATAAAAAACTAACCTGCCCCTTTTCAAATAAAAAATGCGGGTTGGATGAATCAAATCGCAACAAAATAAACAAGGTGGGCTTGATGAATCAAGCCCCTACAACAAATCAAGCCCTTACAACTAAAAAGTAGCCTGTCCTCTTTTTTCTTCCAGCTTATCTAAAAACTTTTTTAATCCTGGAGGCAAGGGAGAAGAAAATTCAACCTTCTCCTGTGTCTCAGGGTGGATGAACGAAAGGCGAGAGGCATGAAGGAAAAGACGTGGAATGCTTGGCTTTGACTTTCGACGACCATAACGGGTATCACCTGCCAAAGGATGGCCAGAGGCAGCCATGTGGACCCTTATTTGATGAGTCCTTCCTGTGAGCGGTTTTATTTCGAGAAGCGAATATTCTTCATATTCTCTCTGGACAAAATAGTAAGTCTCGGCCTCCCTTGGCTTTTTGGTCTTCACCGAAATCCTTTCTCCATGCTTCACATGACGCCCTATAGGCCAGCTTATTTTTCCCTTTTTTTCGGGCATTCTCCCCCAGACCAAGCCCAGATAGGTCTTTTCCACTTCCCTCTTTCTGAATTGCTGCTGGAGCAGATCATAAGCTTTCAGGCTTCTGGCGACGACCATCAATCCTGATGTTTCCTTATCCAAACGATGGACAATTCCTGGCCTTTCCTCTGGGCCAACTTCCTTGAGGTCCGGAAAACGGTAAAGTAAAGTATTTATAAGAGTATGATGTCTCTTCCCAGCTCCGGGGTGAACGACCATCCCTGGAGGCTTATCGATAATTGCTATATGATCATCACTATAAAGAACATCCACAGGAATATTTTCGGGTTTGATTTTTGGAGGGCTGGCAAGCTCATACTCTACTTCCACCTTCTCACCCGATTTCAGCTTATAGCTTGACTTTCTGGCAACTCCGTCGACCTTGACTCTTCTCTCCTCAATAAATCTTTGAATCTGAGATCGTGTCAGCTCATTGATTCTCTCTGATAGGAAGACATCCAGCCTCTGATTTAATCCGGACAAGGGAGTAGTCAGAAATTCTCTTTTAGGCACTTTTTCTTTTTCTCAGGATGAGAAGCAGAGCCACTCCGGCAATCAAGCCTAAAACACAAAAAAGCTGGGGAACAGAAAGGCTGAGGTAGGGAGAGGGATTGCTGAAGATGAAGGCTTTTTCAGGATGATCACCCCGATAAAATTCAACAAAATACCTGATAATGGAATAATTTATGATATAGAAGGAAAAAACCTGTCCATCAAATCTTTTCTTCCTCAAAATAAGAAATAAAACAAAAAAGTTCAGAAAATTCAAAGCAGACTCATAAAGCTGAGTTGGATGAAGAGGAATTCCGAGGGGAATGCCTGTTAAGTCACTGGCGTATTTGCTCTTAAAAATCACACCCCATGGTAAAGAGCATTCTGTTCCGTAACAGCACCCTGCGCTGAAACAGCCGATTCTTCCAAATCCGTGCCCCAGAGCTAAAGCAGGACCTACGATATCGGCAGCCTTCCAGGTAGGAATCCGGTGTTTGTGGAAATACCATAGGGCAAAGAGAAATCCAAAAGTTAGGCCGCCCTGGAAAACGCCTCCTGAACGCGCCAAACTTAGAAGCTCCCGCCAGTAACGCATATAATAAGAGAAATTCCCGACAAAAAGAATAAGCTTAGCCCCGATTAAAGAAATAATGATTGTGTAGAAAGCCATATCAATCATTCTCGGGCCGGGAAGGTCATATTTCTTGGCCTGGATAAATAGAAACCACAGGGCAAACGCCACTCCTGCAGCCATCATAAATCCATAGGTATGAATGGTTATCGGTCCTATCTTTAAGAGGATGGGGTACATTTTAGCCTTTTTCTAAAAAAGAATATAAAAATAATAAAAACAGCACCAACGGTTATGCTGGCATCAGCAATGTTAAAGGATGGCCAGTGCCATTTTTTTATGTGGAAATCCATGAAATCTATCACGTATCCCCTGAAGATTCTATCTATCATGTTACCCAGAGCCCCCGCGAGGATAAGAGATAACGAAATTATCATTAGTCTCTCTGAGGGCGGTGTCTTGAAGAAATAAAAAACGACAAAGGCAAATGCTGCCAAAGATGCCAGCGTGAGGATAATGTAGAGAAACTGGCTTTCTGATTGGGAAAAAAAGCCAAAGATTGCCCCCCGGTTTCTAATATGGGTAAGATTAAAAAAACCGGGGATAATGCTTTTACTGTTCAAAAAAGTTATCTTTTGGGCAACGATGGCCTTAGTCAACTGGTCAGCAGCCAGCAGGATGAGAATAAATAAAAAATAGATAATTCTGCGTTTCATGAACTCATCGTTTTAACCACTTCTTCGCAACGCTTACAGAAGTGGGGATATTCGGAGCTTTTTCCCACATATTGAGAAAAATTCCAGCATCTCTGGCATTTTGACCCCGGGGCCTTTGAGATTTCTACCTCTAACTCTTCGCCAGATTGCGGTTGGAGATCTACAGCAGAAACAATGAAAAATGAGGATAGGTCTTGTTTATACTTGTTTAAAAGCTCATGTTGAGAGGCTGGAACCTTTAGGGTAATCTTTGCTTCTAAAGAATTAAAGATGAGATCTTTCTCTCTTGCTACCTCAAGCTCTTTTAGGACTTTATCCCTGACAAGCAACAGACTTTCTCCTTCTTCAAACAAATCATCATCCAACCATTTCTCCTTGAATGCAGGAAACGCCTCTAAATGAACGGACTCCTCCTTTCCCTTAAAGTAAGGCATAGTTTCCCATACTTCTTCTGTTGTAAAAGGTAAAATCGGAGCCATCAGCACAAGAGTGGATCTAAGCAGATTGAAGAGAGCTGTTTGAGCTGATTTTCGAAGCATTGATTTTTTTCCTGAACAATAGATCCTATCCTTGAGTACATCCAAGAAAAAAGAACTCAATTCTACAGTGAAGAAATTATAGATAGTATGAAATATAATATGATACTCATAATTCTCATAAGCCTTTATGATCTTTTTCCCCGTCCTGACACATTTTTCCAATATCCATTTATCCAGAAACTCCATCTCTTGAGGGGCGACACTTTCTTCATCTGGAGAAAAGTCGTAAATATTTCCAAGGATAAATCTCCACGTATTTCTTATCTTACGGTAAGCTTCAACAAGCCTCTGCAAGGTCTCTTGCCCGAAGCGCGCATCTTCTTTGTAATTGAGCATTGCTACCCAGAGCCTCAAGATTTCGGCTCCGTTTTTAGAGATGACTTCTTCAGGATCGATGAAATTTCCGAGGGATTTGGACATTCCCCTTCCCTGTTCATCAAGGACAAAGCCATGGGTTATGACTGATTTGTACGGAGAAGCTTTTTTTGCGGCAAGCCCTACGAAAAGAGAGCTGTTGAACCAACCTCTGTATTGGTCATGGCCCTCCACATAGACGTCCGATGGCCAGGGTAAATCATTCCTTCTTCCCAAAACATTATGGCTTGCTCCAGATTCAAACCAAACATCAAGTATATTTTCTTCTTTGTCGAACTTTTTTGAACCGCATTGAGGACATTTTGAATTTGGCGGAAGAAGCTCATCTGCTTTTTTTGCAAACCAGGAGTCAGAACCGCTTTTAGAAAAGATATCGGCAATCCTGAGAGTTATCTTTTCATCAGCAAGAATGTGTCCACAATCATGGCAGTAAAAAGCAGGAATCGGGACACCCCAGGACCGCTGCCGGGAAATACACCAGTCCGGTCGAGCTTTCACCATGTTAGCGATTCTCTCTTCTCCCCAGGGAGGAATCCAGCGAACCTTCTTTATCTCCTCCATCGCCTTTTTCCTCAAATCATCTTTTTCCATGGAGATGAACCATTGTGCTGTTGCTCGGAAAATCACAGGATTCTTGCACCGCCAGCAATGAGGATATGAATGGACAATCTCATCTTCTTTCAAAAGAGTACTGTCTTTCTTCATATCATCAGTAATAGATCTATTTGCATCAAAAACATTCATATCGCCATATTTTTCGACCTGGGAAATAAACTTTCCCTCGCTATCCACAGGAGTATAGATGTCAAGTCCATAGGCTATTCCAGTCAGATAATCTTCATGACCGTGGCCGGGAGCAGTATGAACACAGCCTGTGCCCTGGTCAAGAGTTACATAATCAGCCAAAACAAAAACAGACTCTCTATCAATAAAGGGATGACGAGCTTTTAAGCCCTCCATCTCCTTTCCGAGAAAAGTCGCAAGAACCTTAGTCTTTTTGAATCCTAACTCTTCAACAAGAACAGGAACCAACCGTTTAGCTGCAATATAGACTTCTCCGTCAGTCTGGAAAGCTGCATACTCATAATTCGGATGAAAGGCTATGGCCAGATTGGCAGGTAAAGTCCAGGGAGTTGTAGTCCAGATTAAGACGAGGACTTTTTTCGTCTTTAACGCAGGAAACTTTTCTGAAAGATCTGACATCATAGGAAATTTCACATAGATAGAAGGAGACTTACGGTCTTTATATTCTATTTCGGCTTCAGCCAGCGCTGTCTGGCAATGGGGACACCAGTGAACGGGTCTCTTTCCCTTATAAACATTCCCTGAAGCAAAAAAGGCTGCCAGATAACGAATTACCTCGCCTTCATACTCATAGTCCATGGTTAGATAAGGTTTTTCCCATTCACCAAAAACTCCTAACCTTTTGAATTGGGCTCTCTGGATATCGACGTATTTAAGTGCGTAATTCTTGCATTCTTCCCTAATTTTAAGGATAGAAAGCTCTTTTTTCTTCTCTCCCAAGAGTTGGTCTACTTTGATTTCAATAGGAAGACCGTGGCAATCCCACCCGGGTAAATAGGGAGACCTGTAGCCCTGCATGGTTTTTGTCTTGACAATAAAATCCTTCAAAATCTTGTTCATGGCAGTTCCCAGATGAATACTCCCGTTGGCATAGGGAGGGCCATCATGCAGAACAAAGGAGGGGCTTTTCTCTCTCTTCTTCTGAATTTTCTGGTAGAGTTTCATTTCCTCCCATTTCTTAATAAGCTCAGGCTCTTTCTGTGAAAGCTTAGCCTTCATGGAAAAAGATGTCTGCGGGAGGTTTAAAGTATCTTTTATCTTCTCATTGTCTGCCATGATTTTCTCCAGCTCGTATCTTCTTATCTTCCTATTATAAAATAAGTTATTTTATTACTCTAGACCAAAAAGTCAATGTCATGGATTAAAACTTCAAGCATTTCCGATTCAGTTATTAAAGAAGGATTCGGGAAATAGCCTGGCTCCCTTCAGATTTTTAACGCCATTCTCCATTCGCCCTTATCGGCGGCTGCGTAACTCACTCCGTTCAGACATACTCGCCGCCCGACTGCCGCCCCACTGGGTGGACTCCCCTCGCCTGGCGAAGGCTGTATGGTGAAAAAACCGTGAGAAAGGCTGAGCGGGCATGGTTCCTCTCCGGAGGAGAGGAGAGCGAAGCCTTGATCCGAGTTGCTTTTGACTCGCTGGGGCAAAAGCAACGTGTTTTTGAGCCATGCAGCCTGAGCCTTTCTTCAATGGTCGCTGCGGCTATTTCCCAAATCCTATGCCTCTTTTATAACAATTATTTATCATAGATTTGCATATGTCTCCCCTTCGGGCCCATAGAATTTGTTTGTGCCTACTTATGGAAGATAGTTATTCGAATAGATAGGCAGGGCTAATCCAATAAATAGTGGGATCCTAGGCTAACAGGATTACCTAAGGCTGCATAAGTAATCAGCAGAGCAACATGGATTCCGTGTTTCAATCCCACCACTTTCGCATCCATTTTTACTTCTTTGTAAAACTTCTCGATTCTGTGGCGGAGATAATCCAGGTCAGCTCTCGCCCTCTCCAGACGCTTTTTTTTCCGAATGATCCCCGCATAATTCCACATGGTTGACCGGATGGAAATCCAATCCTGGTTGATCAATGCCGGATCAACCTCCTCCCCTTTCTCTGGATAATACCATTCGTGTATATCCGAGGATTTATAGGACACCGCAGGATTAAAATGAGAGGCTATATATTTGGAAGCCCTGGTTCCCCACACCAGGCCTTCTAAAAGCGAGGTTGAGGCTAAACGGTTTGCGCCATGGACACCGGTGCATGAAACCTCGCCAACCGCAAACAGACTTTTGAGAGAGCTTTTTCCCCATTCGTCAACGAGAATACCGCCGCAGCAATAGTGGGCGGCAGGAACAACAGGGATGGGTTCCCTGGTTATATCTATTCCATACTCCAAGCATGTCTTGTAGATATTGGGGAACCTTTTCTTGATATCAAACTTCGCATATGAAACCAAATCGAGGTAAACATAACTTGTATTACTGTTTGTCATTTCTTCATAGATAGCCCGCGTCACCTCATCCCGTGGAGCCAGGTCTCTCTTCTTGTTATAATTCTCCATGAATGTCTTGCCCTCTTTGGTCTTTAATCGGGCGCCTTCTCCTCTCACCGTCTCTGAAATCAAAAAACCATCTGCATCCCGATGAAAAAGAGAGGTGGGGTGAAACTGGATGTATTCCATGTTTACAATTCTGGCTCCTGCCTTGTAAGCCATAGCGTAGCCGTCTCCGATGGCTCCCCTGGGATTGGAAGTATAAAGATATACGGTTCCGCACCCGCCCGTAGCCAGGATCGTGTAGTGGGCAAAAATCGTTTTAACCCTGCCGCTTTCGTTATCCAAAACATAAGCTCCAATGCACTGCGGCTCTTCATAAAAAAATGTTGGATCTTTGGAATGATGGGGCACGGTCAGCAAATCCACAGCGGTATGGTCGGCAAGAAGTTTCACATTGGAGTACTTCTTTAAAGCCCGGATAAATTTCTCCTCGATTGTCTTGCCCGTTGTATCCTTTATATGAAGGATACGCCTCCGAGAGTGCCCTGCCTCCTGCGCATAATCTAAAGAATCTGGAGAACTCCTGGCAAAGGGGATTTTGAGATCTTTAATCAAGATATCTTCCACTGCCTTTTTCCCTTCACCAGCCAGAATATCAACAGCTGCCGGATTATTGATGCCATCTCCGGATTGGATGATATCTTCTTTCAAGAGTTCTGGATAGTCATCTTGTCCTAGAGAAACAATTCCTCCTTGGGCATAATAAGTGTTTGACTCTTCAAGCTTAGAATTCTTGGTTACAACGATCACTCTCAGGCCGCTCTTAGCTGCTTCCAAAGCTGCACTGGCTCCAGCAATCCCACATCCAATTACCAGAATATCAGCAGTTAAACTCTTTTCTTCACTCATGATTGCTTATCTCAAAAACTCAATACTTATGTCCACAGATTTGTAAGAATGAGTTAAGCTTCCCACGGAGATAAAATCAACTCCAAGAGAAGCTATCTTTTTTATTCTTCTCAGGGAAACTTTGCCCGAAACTTCCAAGGGAACTTTCCCTTTCACCTTTTTGACGACTTCTTTCATCGCGCCTTCCGACATGTTGTCGAGCATAATCATATCAGCCCCGCTTTGGACAGCTTCTTGAACATCTTCTAAATTAGTGGCTTCTACTTCAACTTTCACTCCGGGCTTTATTTTTTCCTTAGCACTCTTTACTGCCTGAGAAACGCTGCCAACAATCCTCAGATGATTATCTTTGATCAACACCATATCAGAAAGACTGAAGCGGTGATTCCTCCCTCCCCCCATCTTCACCGCATATTTTTCAAGGCGTCTCAACCCAGGAGTTGTTTTACGGGTATCAAGAATCTTTGTTTTTGTTCCTTTAAGTGCTTGAACAAAATTCTGAGTGGTTGTGGCAACTCCTGACATTCTTTGGAGAAAATTAAGAGCTGTTCTCTCTGCTTTGAGGAGAGAAATCGACTGCCCTTGAATCGTGGCTAAGGTCTGGCCATTTCTGAACCTCTGTCCATCATTTAATTTTTTTTCAAAAACAATCGATGGGTCAATTTTATGAAAAACTCTCTCTGCAACATCTATTCCCGCCAGAACTCCCTCTTCCTTGGCTAAAATTATTGCTTCTGACTCAGAATCTGCAGGGATAATGCTTTCAGAGGTGATATCACCGTGAGGCATGTCCTCTTTTAAGGCAGCCTCTATGAGCGTATCTGCCGCATCTTCTTTCATTTGAATAAATTATAAAGTTTTCCCGTTCACCAGTCAATATAAGGGGTCAGGTCTTGTTTTTTGCTTTTGCTCATACTAAAGCAATTTATGTAATTTTCGAGACAGGCAAAAAACAAGACCTGACCCCAAACAGTTGCCTTTCTTAAGGCTATTTATTAAAATATGCTAGCTTTTTCTAGAAATCAAAAATATGAGTAAACTGTAAAATCAAAGGTTTCATTATATCTTGCTAAAGAAATCTTGATTATTAACCGATTTCAACGGAGATAAGCAACGCTTTTTAGCTAAGGATTAGAAAAATGAAAAAGAAAATAACAAAAGCATCAGATTTAAGAAGAGCACAATACATAAAAGACATCCTGAAAAAAAATCCAAAAGACCAAAAATTCTGTGTTCTGGGGGCTGGACATGGGGGACTGGCTATGGCCGGCCATCTGGCCATTAAAGGCTTCAAGGTTAACCTTTATAACCGGGGACGAAATAGAATCAAACCTGTTATACAAAGAAAAGCAATCAAGGTTCAGGGAGAGGTCGAAGGAATCGGAAAGGTCGAGCTCGCTTCGACCAATATACAAGAATGTACCAAAGGCGCAGATGTGCTCATGGTCGTTGTGCCAGCCTTCGCTCATCGTAACATCGCAGAGACCTGTGCACCGTACCTTAAAGAGAATCAGGTAGTCATCCTCAATCCCGGCCGGACAGGAGGAGCGTTGGAATTTTTTAACGTCCTCAAGCAAAAAAAACTGAAGCGGTTTCCTTTTATCGCCGAAGCACAAACTTTTCTTTATGCTTCAAGGGCTCTGGGTCCAGCACATGCCAGGATATTTTCCGTTAAAAATTCTGTTCCCCTGGCAACCCTTCCAGCTTACTGGATTCCTGGCGTTTTGAAAATCATCAATAGGGCATTCCCCCAGTTTATTCCCGGAGACAATATTTTTAAAACAAGCTTTGAAAATATTGGCGCTGTATTTCATCCCGCTCTTACTATTCTGAATGCAGGCTGGATAGAATCGACTTACGGTGACTTCGAGTACTACATTAAAGGAGCAAGCCAATCTGTTGCCCAGGTTCTCGAGAAATTGGATAAGGAACGCCTGGAGGTTGCGGCCGCCTTAGGTATAAAGGTCATGAGTGCCAGGGCCTGGCTTTACACAGCTTACAGTGCTACAGGAGATAACCTCCATGAAGCTATTCAGGATAACCCCGGATATCTAGGGATAAAGGCTCCTGACAGACTCCACCACCGCTATGTCGATGAGGACGTACCTATGAGCCTCGTCCCTATCGCTTCCATTGGCGACATGCTCAAAGTTGAAACACCCGTCATAAAATCCATTATCCACCTGGCATCAATAATGAGGGGCGTAGATTTCTGGAAAAAAGGGAGAACAGTCCAAAAATTAGGAATTAAGGGAATGACTATTAAAGAAATTCGTCTTCTGGCTGTGACCGGAGAAATATAAAGTGGGATCATCCAACAAAAAAAAAATTCTGGGAGCCTCTGTAGGCAACTGCGTTCATGTCGCAGGCATCCTGAATTTTTTAAAATTAGCTGAACGCCACGGCTATGAAACACTTTTTTTGGGCCCTGCCGTCTCCGTAGAAAAAATTTCAGAGGCTATCAAACGGCACAATCCTGACCTTGTTGCTATCAGCTATCGCTTAACTCCCAAAGTGCTTAAAAAATTATTGATTTCTTTAAAAAAAGAGGTCGAAAAAAACAAATGGCAGGATAAGACTTTCATATTTGGCGGAACACCGCCTGCTGCCAAAGTCGCCCGTCAGAGCGGACTGTTTGAAGCTACATTCGGCGGCCTCGAGCACCGAGATGACGTAGCTTCCTTTCTCGAAGGGAAAGCCAAAGAAGCAAAAAAAGGTGAAACTCCTCCTCAGAATCTCATCGACCGAATAGCTTTCAATGATTCTTATCCTCTTCTCCGTCATCATTTTGGGCTACCCACAGTCGAAGCCACTGTGAAGGGAGCAAAAGAAATAGCGCTTTCCGAGATAGTGGATGTTATCTCCATCGGGCCTGATCAAAATGCCCAGGAAAGTTTTTTCCGTCCAGATGAAATGAAAAAGGAGCAAGATGGCGCGGGAGGAGTCGCTTTTAGAAAACCTGAAGAGCTTGAAGCTATTTATAAAGCAACACGCTGCGGCAACTATCCCCTGCTCCGTTGTTATTCCGGCACAAGAGACCTTATTAAATGGGCTGAGATGTCGCTTAAAACCATAAATATTGCCTGGGGAGCTGTCCCACTCTGCTGGTACAACCAGCTCGATGGCCGTTCTGACCGAGATCCAGAGGATTCCATTGCAGAAAATCAGCAAGCAATGAAGTGGTATGCTAACCATAAAATCCCCCTCGAAGTTAATGAATCTCACCACTGGAGTCTGAGGGATGCTCATGACACGGTGGCAGTAGCAGCGGCTTTTCTTGCAGCATATAACGCAAAAAAAATGGGAATAACTCATTATGTGGCCCAGTATATGTTCAACAGCCCGGCTCAAACATCTCCTTTGATGGATTTAGCGAAGATGCTGGCTAAAATAGAGCTTATCGAATCTCTTCATGATAAAAATTTTACAAGCATTCGCCAGACAAGGACGGGTTTGGCCAGCCTTTCTCCCGATCCTGATGTTGCCAAAGGCCAGCTCTCCTCATCTTGTTTGTTCCAGCTGACCCTGGAACCAAAAATAGTCCATGTCGTTGGATTTTGCGAAGCAGACCATGCAGCAACTCCAAAAGATATAATTGAAAGTGCCAAAATTACGCTGGGCATAATAAATAACTTTTCTTTGGGTGCTCCTCAAATTCTTGATGATCCGAGGATAAGAGAAAGAAAGGAGGAGCTTGTCGAGGAAGCAAAATATCTTCTTCAGGCAATTAAGAACCTCGCTTCCGATAAAGTCAAAGATCCCTGGACTGATTCCAAAACGCTTGCCCAGTCCATTCTTGTAGGCCTTCTTGACGCCCCTCATCTTGCGGGCAATCCATATGCAGCCGGGAAGGTTTTCACTCAAATCAGGGATGGTGCCTGTTATGCTGTCGATCCCCAATCAGGAAATTTGCTGAGTGAAAAGGAAAGAATCTCACGAATATAATGAAAAATCCTCCTTCTCTTGCTTTTGAAGATCACTTCAACATTTCTCTTGGAGACTTCCAAAATATCTTGAATACCGCGCTTTCCCGCGGCGGCGATTTCTCAGAGATATACCTGGAGTACAAAATCCACAATTTTATCAACATGGAAGAAGATATCATCAAAGAAACTGCAGAGAGCATAAGTCTTGGATTGGGCATTAGAGTTTTATCCGGCGAAAAAACAGGATACGGCTACACCAATGATCTCTCGTTTGAAAAAATAAAAAAAGCTGCAATTACAGCAGCATCTATCGCCTCAAGCCGCACGTTGAGGGAGGCTCCTCCCCTGAGCCCTGTCCAGTATCATCATAACTTTTATCCAGTCCAAGAGTCTCCTCACAAGGAATCTCTGGAGAAAAAAATATCTATCGTCAAAGAAGCCTATCATTCTGCCCAGAATTTCGATCGAAAAATAAAGAAAGTGCGGGTTTCCTTCGTGGATCATATTCAGTTCGTGACCATTCTCAATTCAGAAGGATTAAAGGTCTCCGATGTTCGCCCTCTCATGAAACTGGCCTGTCTGGCAGTAGCTGAAAAAGGGGATAAAAGAGAAGCAGGCTTCTCTGGAGGAGGAGGAAGAGTGGGCATGGAATATTTCTCCGCGGACCTCACTCCAAAGGAAATAGGTCAAGACGCAGCCAAGGAAGCCCTGGAACTTCTAGAAGCGGCCTTGCCACCGGCCGGGGAGATGCCTGTTGTGCTCGCCCCAGGTCACAGTGGAGTTTTGGTTCATGAAGCAGTTGGACATCTGCTCGAAGCAGATTTTAATCGCAAAAAAACTTCAATCTTTTGGAATAAGATGGGAAAAAAAGTAGGCAGCAGCCAGGTTACGATCTACGATGATCCCACTATCCCCTATTTTCGAGGCTCTTATAACATAGATGATGAAGGAACAATCCCCAAAAAGACCCTTCTCATCGAAAGAGGAAAAATGGCAGGACTTCTTCAAGACAGGCTTTCTGCTAGATTGATGCGAAGACCTCTCACCGGTCACGGCCGAAGACAGGACTATTCATGCATTCCTATTCCAAGGATGAGCAATACTTATATAGAAAAAGGAGAGCACTCCCCGGAAGAAATCGTTAAATCTGTGAAAAAGGGATTTTATGCCCACAAATTCCTGGGAGGTCAGGTGGAGGATTCAGGAAAGTTCACCTTTTCAGTTAGCTCAGGTTATCTTATAGAAAAGGGAAAACTAACAGCACCTGTGAAGCAGGCAACTCTTATCGGAACAAATATTGACATCTTAAAAAATATTGAAATGATGGGTTCGGACCTTAAATTCGGTCTTCAAACAGGAACCTGCGGAAAAGAAGGCCAGGCTGCTCCCGTTGTAGACGGCTGCCCCACGATAAAAATTACAAGGATGACCGTGGGAGGACAATAGTGGAAAAGGGAAAAATGCCAGTGAAGCTAAAAGAACTGGCAGAAAGCCTGGTGAATTTCGGAAAAAACAACGGAGCGGATGAAGTGGAGATATCCATCCTTGATGGCTATGAATTCAGCATCGATGTAAGATTGGGAAAAATTGAAAACCTGGTTGAAGCAGGTTCCCGGTCTTTGGGCTTGAGAGTCATCAAGGATAAAAAAACTGCCTATGCCTCTTCTTCAGATTTATCCAAAGAGACACTCGAGCATCTTGTGAAAAATGCCATAAAGAGGGCAAATTTAGCCAACCCTGATGAATTCTCGGGACTCCCCGCTCTATCAACAAAAAAGATTGACATCCCCTCCTTAAAACTTTTTGATCCTGAAATCCCAAAGCTGGATTCTAAAAAGAAGATTGCCCTGGCCACAGAGACAGAAAAAATAGCTCTCGAGGACAAAAGAATCACAAACTCCCATGGATCGAGCTTTGAAACCAGAGAAATCAGGATAATTTTTGCAAACTCGAACGGCTTCCTCGAGGAATACGAGCAAACATTTTGTGGATTGAGTATTGGCCTGCTGGCAGGAAAAACTGACAATCAAGTTGAGGACTACTGGTCTTCCTCAAAGCTCCACTTCAAAGAATTAGAATCACCAGAAGCAGTTGCCAAGAAAGCAGTCGAGAGAACTGTGAGGCAAATTAAACCCAAGAAGATAAAAACACAAAAAGTTCCTGTTATCTTTGAACCTACCATGACCTCCTGGCTTCTTGGGTTTCTTTTTGCCTGTGTTTCCGGAGTGTCCATCTACCAGAAAACTTCCTTTTTGGTCGATAAGCTGGGAGAAAGGATCGGGAATGAAAGAGTGACAGTCAATGACGATGGCCTCATGCCCGGGAGGCTGGGCACAAGACCCTTTGACGCTGAAGGCGTACCCAGCCAAAAAACTCTGGTTATGGATAAGGGAATACTTAAAAATTACCTGTGCAACACTTACGCCGCCCGGAAGCTGAAGCTCAAATCAACAGGAAGCTCATCTGGAACCGGTGTCAGTCCCGGCAATTTTTATCTTCAAGCCGGAAATACCCCTCCAGAAAAAATCATCTCTTCCCTGGAAAAGGGCTTGATCCTAATCAGAACCATAGGGCACGGACTCAATCCTGTAACCGGGGATATTTCCAGAGGAGCATTCGGTTTATGGGTAGAAAAAGGAGAAATCGTCTATCCGGTTTCAGAGATAACCATCTCCGGGAACCTCGGTGAAATCTTGAATAATATAGAAATGGTCGGGAATGACCTTGACTTCAGGAGTCCCCTCTCCGGCCCGACAATAAAAGTAAAAGAACTGACAGTAGCCGGCCAGTAATGAAGCAAAAAATGATGAAAACCTCTAATTTTACCGCTATACGTTTTCGCTCTTAAGGAAGTATGCATTTAGCCTTCGAAAACATCGCCTTTGGTTACCTTCTGTGGAATCATAAACTTTTCAAAACTTTTAACAGGCAATCAATATCTTCGAAGTTATTGAAGATATTGACAGATACTCTGATGCCTTCTCCTCGAGCGCCGACAAAGATTTTATTTTTAGCAAGAGTTTTAATGCATTGTTCATTTTTTTCTTCGAGTGTGAATGTCACTATGGCTGAACGCTCCTTTTTTCTGGCAACAGGTGAGATTATCTTGATTTCCAGTTTTTTCAACCCTCTGATCAGATAATCTGTCAATTCCATGACACGAGTCCGGATACTCTGAAATCCGATCGTTTTGAGGTAGTCCATCGCGGCTTGAAATGCCAATAAAGGCTGCAAGTTGTACGTTCCAATAATGTACCTCTCGGCAGTTTCATGAAGACGGAAGGGAGTGTTTTTAGCCGTGTGGATGAAACTCCCTTCTTCGGGAACCACAGACATCCACCCTGCCCAGGGAGAAGGATATTTTTTCCGAAATAAGGAAGACGTGTAGAATAGAGTCCCGATATGGCCCGTGAATCCCCATTTGTGAACCGAAGCAGAGAGCACTTTGATGTTCATGGATCTGACATTAATCGGGAAAAAAGGAAAGGACTGAGTGGCATTGACGATAAAGATAATTCCTCTTTTCTTAAGTTCTTCGCCAAGAGCTTTCAGGTCCTGGCGGAATCCCGTGGCGTACTGCACGTGTGAAGTAACAACTGCCAAGGTGTTCCGGTCTAACAGTTTCAGGATGTTATCAATGGGGTACCTTGCTTCTACGGGCTGGACATAGCGCATATCCAGGTCCTGGTATTCATAGCCGATCGTCGAGGCGGGAAACTCATCTTCCATCGAGACAATATTGAAGGGCTTCCTGATGTGATTTTTAAAGGTCATGGCCAGAAGCGACATGACGGATGAGGTGTTTTGGACAAAGGTGACATCATCTCCTTTGGTGTGGATCATTCCCGCCAGTTCTGAACAAAGCTTACGGATATTTTTTAGATCCTTCGTCCAGTGGGTATCTCCTTGTGTATGGAGCTTGCGGTATTCTTTCCGAATGGCGTCGAAGACAGGAGTGGGAAGAGGAGACATCGCTGCGCTATGAAAATAAATCATGTTC
>JGI24422J19971_10000051_pt1 | contig 49233 bp, 41 predicted proteins | sample DeeMarSWOR152_54_FD_19971 | JGI IMG/M metagenome (IMG submission 19971) | reverse complement strand
AAGCCCCTCCAGCCAAGACGGTGCTTCAATATGGGCCACAACTATCCTGTGTACGAGAAGATGGGAGGNCTGNTCTCCCCATACGACGGCACCGTGGCCAGCTTCATGGTGACGCCAGAGTCAACCATNGGCCCCGAGGACGCCATCGAGTGGCCCGTCTCGGCAAAGGAGGTGTGCCTGGAGCTGGAGCTNGGCGTTGTCATCGGCAAGAGCGGCAAGCGGCTGTCCCGCGCCAATGCCCTCGACCACGTCTTCGGATATACCNTAGTCAACGACGTAACCGGCTGGGATATCTTTGCCAGGGGCCTGGGGCAAGGAAGGGAGGGCCTGCCGGGCTTCTACTACGTCATCATGTCCAAGAGCATAGACACCTTCCAACCCATCGGGCCCTACATAGTGTTGAAAGACGAAATCCCGGACCCCCAGGATGTCGCCGGGGAGCTCAGGGTCAACGGTGAAGTCCGCATTCGGGGCACTACCAAGGAGATGCGCGTGCCGGTGGCGCAGATCCTGGAGTACCACACCCAGGATATCACCTTCTACGCCGGAGACGTCGTCGCCTCGGGAGGAATGGGCTCGGAGGGAGTCGAGCCGCACGCCTTCGTCAAGCCCGGCGACGTCGCCGAACTGGAACTGGACGGGATTGGCATCCTCCGGAACTACCTGCGCTGACCGCCGCTGGAGTTGGCTCAAACCCGACTTACTCGAGCTTGTGGAGGGCGACGCCCTTAGAAAAATAAGAAATTCACTCCATCAGCTGATAATTGTTATGACGCGCAATGGNCTCACCCTCTTCACCGCCTATCCGACTCCTCAAATATTCGTAAGGCTACGGTCAAAAGNCCAGGNTCATATGATAAGTGATGAGCGGATANTGGGGGAGTCAGAGTTTGTGGATTCAGTGNTTCCCCAAGCCAACGAANGATACGAGCGCGGATATGANCTGAAGGCTCGAGNCTATGACCTCTATCGGATTGCCAAAAGGGTTGCGGAAGCCTACGGACCAGATAGCTCCATTGATTCGATACTAGAGAAAAAAATATGTAATGGTTCCTAAGAAGGCGCTGACCTGGTGGCAAANNAGCCCAACAAGTTTTGCCACCAGGTCAGCGCCACCTTTATCTCTTCCAACTAATAACTTGATATATGCATNATTAATGCATATTACTACAAAAAATANCCAATCACTGAACTTGAAAACAATCGCGCGTTTCCCAACACAAGTTNGTTCTATCGTTAGCCTTGAGACAAACAGGATCACTTTTCTGGGAAGGAAAAGGGTGAACTAGAATGCTTTTAGCTAGGAGGTGTTATTATGCAAAGGATCTCTTTAATAGGGCTAATTTTAGTCCCCTGTTTTTCGATCCTTGTTTTTTTAGGTGTACAGAGTTTAAAGGCGAGTGATGTTGGCAGAGGCAAATACAAGTTAACAAAACAATGGCAAACGAAAAAAGAGCTTCGAATCCCTGAATCGGTCCTTTATGATGAATCCAGAAATATCCTTTATGTTTCAAACATCAACGGAAAACCGACGGAAAAGAATGGTCAGGGGTTTATCTCAAAAGTCTCTCTTGGTGGGAAGATAGAGGTCTTGAAATGGACAACAGGATTAAACGCCCCGAAAGGATCGGCCTTTTATGGGAACAAGCTCTATGTCTCTGATATTGACCAATTGATCGAGATAGACTTAAAGGCCGGAAAGATACTGGCTAAATATCCGGCGGCTGGAGCAAAGTTTTTGAATGATGTAGTTACTGATGCTTCGGGGAATGTGTACGTTACCGATATGTCCTCTGAAAATAGCGTGATCTACAAATTGACTCAAGGCGATATGACCGTCTGGATGAAGGGAACGGAGATTCGCAATCCCAACGGTCTCTACATGGAAGAAAAGAGATTGCTACTGGGTAACTCCGGTGACGGGTCCTTAAAGGCCATCAATTTGGCTGATAAGAAGATAACCACCATAGCAAGGGTGGGTTCAGGCATAGATGGACTGCGATCAGATGGGAAAGGGAATTATTTCATATCAGACTGGAAAGGCAAAACATCCCTGGTGACTGCTTCCGGTCAAATAATCGTGCTTATTGACACAACAGCCTCCAAAATCAATTCCGCTGATCTTGAATATATCAAGAGTAGAAAGCTTTTGCTCATTCCCACATTTTTTGACAACAGGGTGGTGGCCTATAAGGTGGAAGAAATGCCTTTACCAAAAACGGGGTCGGGCCAGGCTAAGTAACTGGATCGAGATCAAGCCTTGACATGGGTCAAAAGAGAGGGGTCAAACCCGTTCTTGACTCATGCAAAGAATATCATTGAGAAAAAGTTCAGTGAAAGAGGACATCGTGCAGAAAGTGCTTTCCTTTACCGCATAAATGGCTTCATCTGACTCCATAAGGTGACATGTAATAACTGAATATATAAGTTGTGTACGCTGCGCACGAACGTGCCCTTTTTCCTTTTTATTACTCGCATCTACCCCCACCATCAAAAGGGCCTGATTTTAAACATGATCTTTACGTTTCTTGGGACTTCTGGCATAATCTTTGAGCCTCGTGGGATGCACCTCCTTAATTTGGTTGTACAGTAAACGCCTTGATATCTTATATTAGAAAGTATGGGAAAACGGCATAGGCTGTCATTTGATTATAAGTCTCAGAGAATCGAGATTGGAAAAGACTTGACCGAGCCGGAAAGAGAATGGCTTTTTGAAGAGCTGAAGAAATACACAGGTAACTAATCCTCACCACCGCATGAAGGCTGACAGGGCTGGGTGCTGCGGCTTTCGGCAGTTCGTGCTGTTCCCTTTAACGCCAGGTTCAGGTTATTTTAGCTTATACCCGTCCCACAGCTTATGCGATCGTTAGCCGCCGGTGTAGTTTTCTCAGATGTTTCTTGGAAGGAGGATATTATGAAAAAGTTTATGATAACTGCTTTAATTCTTCTTTTCCTGCCGTATGGTATTCTATGCGCACAGAATCTTTCGGGAACCTATGCCACCCACCAAGACGGCCAGACCATAACTGTCAGCCTAGCGCAAGATGCTGACGGAAGAGTGACCGGCACTATGAATTCGGAAGGTATCGAGTACACTATTAAAGGTCAGCGACAGGGGGATCGTATTACTGGTTTTTTGAATGCATTCGACGAATCACTAGAATTCTCTGCTCAGTTCACTAATAATAATCTCCTTATAACTTTTTTTGACCCAACAGAGGAGCGGAGCGAGGGCAAAAACTTCTCTGAGACCTTGGTATTCCGGCGGCTGGAGCATAGGGCTCCCGCAAGTCAAAACGAAACTTCGGCCTCTGGAAAATCTAAATCCCAGGAGGCCAGCGTAAAGGCCAAAGTGATTATTAACGGTGTTGTGCTGTCTGAAAAGCAGATTGCCGAACTGGAACAAATCTATAAAGTTAAGCCGCTTCCCGGCAAATACTGGTATGACGCACGGAGCGGGCTTTATGGTGTTGTGGGTTTTCCGGCCTATGGTTTCATGCTCGCCGGCCATGATTATGGAAACCTCGAGAAGAGCGCTTCCAACGGCAATACAGGTGTGTTTGTGAATGGGCGCGAACTGCCCCAGTCCGAATGGGCTGTTTGGAGCCAACTGCTCGGATACATGATTCAGCCGGGTAAATACTGGCTTGATGATAATGGAAACGCAGGATATGAAGGGAACCCAATACCTACCGAAAATCTCTTTATGGCGGCACAACGCAACAACTACCGTGGTTCCGGCAGTGGTCGCGATAATTTCTGGTCCTCACGATTCAGTGCCGGAAATTACGATTCTGGTAATCAGCGAGGCTACGTGAGCGTGCCGGGGCACGGACCCATAGGCTACGGGTTTTAAGGCCTATTAAGGTGAAACTGTCACTACACACTAACAGATATTCTCGGCACTAAGGTTGAGAAGACCTAATCATGCCCTCCAAGGAACACAAAGAAAGGCTGTTGCTTTTTTGCCGCCCCTGTGAACGGGCACGATTAATTGATTATGGATAGGAAGTCGCATGTTTATTGGCTTCTCGGTTACCGCTAATCGTGTTCAACACATTGAAGCACGATTATTAATGAGCCAAGAGCAGAGTTTACTCCTTTGAAAATTAATTGATAAAATTAGGATTATACTAAGACTGTACAAAGTGTCTTCTTCTGTTGTTCATATACTAATACAGGAGGTGACATATGAATGAAGGAAGCCCTAACAAGCTCACGAAGGAAAGAATATATAGCGAAATAGAGCGGATACGCTCTGAAGTGCAGGCTGACAGCAAATTACGCATGCGTACTCAAAAAGAGACAACCCAAAGCAAGTGAACCATGAGCCAGGGTCTAGCCTTGACAGTGGACATTTGTTGCCTGACGCTGCGCCTGACCGCTATCCCACTGGTGCTCCATGGCCACAGGTGAGCTATGGCATTAGGGTCTTTCTTGAATCACATCTGTTTTAGAGAGGAAAGGGGGTATATGTGGAAAACCAAGAGGCTTACCAAAAAGCCAAGAAAAGAGTAGAGGCTAAGATCGCATTTTACATCCATCTGGCAGTCTATGTGGGAGTGAACATCCTGCTTATTATCATCAACCTTGTCACATCAACCCAATACCTCTGGTTCAAGTGGCCACTTATTGGATGGGGTATTGGCTTGTTCTTTCATGCCTTAGGAGTCTTTGCCTTTACAGAAGGATCATCAATCAAAGAACGGATGATCCAAAAAGAGATGGAGAAAGAAACCCTTAAGAAGCAGTAATTCTAAAAGGGCAAAGCCTAGAGCCATAGGCTTGCCCTCACAATGGGTTCAAGCTGACCACAAACAGCCCGGCCCATTTGAGACTTTTCTTTTTCTATGCGCTTTTGTGCAATTCTAACCTTTGGGTGCTTCTGGGGACGCTGTTTGAGGCAGCTTACCCCTGGTGTTAGGCACCATGCCTGAGGCGTTGAACAGAGAAAGGAGATACCGTGCTGAGAAATGAAGGCGACAGATTGTCACGTGTGGTGGTCTGCACACCCAGAGAGGAGTACTTTCGCGTAAGTAATCTTGAAAAGCACAACATTGCCCAGCTCCCCGATCGCAATCTGGCCATCCAACAGCATGATACGTTGAAATCGAAAATCATGGAATTTGGAAGTGAAGTGATCGACATCCCTGAACTTGCCAACCATCCAAATTCTGTTTTCACTCGGGATACAGCATTATGTACCCTCAATGGCTATATCAAGCTGAGATTGGGATTAGATACCAGGCAAGGCGAAGAGGAATGGATGTCACGGGTCCTAGACTCAACAGGCGAGCCCTGTGTAGGAGAAATCAGAGCGCCGGGAACAGTTGAAGGCGGAGATGTCATTTTGGCTGGCTCCGTTGCCTTTGTGGGGCGCTCTATTAGGACAAATCATGAGGGAGTGAGACAGCTTTCTGCCTTTCTCAGCGCTATGAACTACGAGGTACGAGCCATATGCCTCCCCGATTCCATATTACATTTGGATAGAGCCATGATGGTTGTTGGACCGGACCGAATACTTTACTGTGGTGAGCTGATCCCTGATGACAGCCTAAAAGGTTTTGATGTCATTAGGGTTTCTTGTGAAGGGCGCACCATGGCCAATATCATCTGTTTAGCTGAAAATGAGGTGATCGTTGAACGCTCAAATCGTGAGGTGATCAAACAACTTGAAGCTAATGGTTCAATGGTCCATGATCTTGATTTGTCCGAGTTTGCGAAAGGAACAGGTGGCCCCAATTGCCTCATTATGCCTGTTGAACGGAAATAGATGACACAGCGGATGACGGTGTCTTCGCTGTTTTCTTGCCAAGGTCGGATCATCCAAATACCTTCGGCGGTGGGCTCAAATGTTAGATCCATCAAGTCCGCAGATCAGAATATATCCCTTATAAGGCCCCTTGACATTGCAAGAATTACGGCTACAATGCCATACAAAGATCGCAGGAGGTCTATCATGGGCATATTAATGTCTATGAGGTTACCTGATTCCGGCAAAGAAATCAGGGAATCTCTTGGCAGTTAAAATCCTATACGAGAAATCTGTCCACCGCGATCTTAAGAAACTACACAAGGCCATCAGAAAATAAGACCTGAGCCCAAACATTCAGGAGTGAACACAATGGAAGACAAGAAAGCAGACCTGGCTGGCCCTGGCATTGGCGACTATGCCGAGTTGGAGAAAATCCTGCCTCAGGATTACGACTCTGTGCTATCCCCAAAGGAAACGCAGGATGCCATCTTTGCCGTGAAGGACTACATCGAGGAAAATCTGTGCAGGGAACTCAATCTGATTCGGGTAACGGTCCCTCTGATCGTAGACGTTGAGAGCGGGGTGAATGACTACCTGGACCGTGATGGTTCACGGACCCCAATCCAGTTTCATATCTCAAACGACCATGGCAAGAACCCAATCGTTGCCCAGGTCGTGCAGGCAGCAACCAAGTGGAAGCGGGTCGCACTGAAGCAGTTCGACATGCACGTGGGAGAGGGCTTGCTCACTGACATGCGCGCTGTGCGCAAAGACTACTTCCTCGACCACGATCACAGTGCCTATGTGGACCAGTGGGACTGGGAGTTGGTGGTAACCAAGGAGCAGCGCAACCTCCAATATCTGACCGAAGTAGTAGAGGGAATCTGGAAGGTCCTTAAAGGAGCCGAAGCCCATGTCCAGGAAATGTTTCCCCAACTGAAGACAGACAAGTATCCTAACCTGCCCGAGAAGCTCACATTCATACATGCCGAGGACATACTTGAGAGGTATCCCGACCTTCCGCGGATGCAGCGCGAGACAGAAATTGTGAAGGAATATCCCGCCATCTTCATATACGGGATCGGCTGGACACTCAAGGACGGCTACCCGCACGAAATGAGGGCAGCAGACTATGATGACTGGGTCACGGAGACAACGTCCGAGGACGGCAGGTCGATGCATGGCCTTAACGGTGATATTGTTGTCTGGAACCCGGTGACAAGGCGCCGCCATGAACTGACATCCATGGGTGTCCGCGTTAACGCTGAAACGCTCAAGACGCAGCTGGAAATCACCGGTCAGCTTGATTTCCTCAACTTCCCATACCATCAAGCAATCATCAATAACGAAATCCCTCTCAGCATTGGTGGTGGTATTGGGCAGTCCCGCACCTACATGCTTCTGCTCAAGAAGGCGCATCTTGGAGAGGTCAGTGCCACCGTATGGCCAAAGATGCTCAAGGACATGTGCAAGAAGAAGAACATCCATGTCCTGGAATGAACAGGGGTCACCTCAGTAATATGGGTTGCGAACCATGCACTACGGCAGACAAGCAACTTCTTAGATTCGTCATATGGAGGATTGTCTGAAATGATTAAAAAGCTTCCTGAAATAACAATAAGTGGCAAACCTGATGAAAGAGGCTTCCGACACGGTAAAGAGTTGGCGGATAGCATTAGGAAGACGGTTGAATTCTACACCAGAATATTTGGTAAATCCGAAAAGGAGATTTTCAAGCTGGCTAATCACTTCAAAGGGAAAATTCAGGAATTTAACAAAGAATATGTAATTGAAATCGACTCTATTGCCGAAGGGGCAGGTCTGAATCCAATGTACATCTATGCCTTGAATTCGAGGAGTGAGCTCCTTTCCCTGGATCCCAACGAGTGTACGGCCATTTACTTTCAGTCAACCCGGATACTTGGCCAAAATTGGGACTGGGCAAAGGAACTGGAAGAAATGACCGTTCTTATGAGGATTGAGCAACCGAACGGCCACACAATCAGAATGATTACCGAACCTGGTATCATCGGAAAAATTGGAATGAATTCCAGTGGATTAGGTGTATGCTTGAACATATTAAGCATAAATAAGAGGCTTGATGGGGTTCCTATCCACATTGTTTTGCGTTCTGTTTTGGATTCAACAGACATTAACGATGCGAGAGACAGGGTAAAGGCGTCTGGGAATGGTAAGGCGAGTAATATTTTGGTTGGGGACAGAAGCGGTGATTGTTTCAGTGTTGAGTTTGCTGGCGACGAGTTACTGACTGTGACACCAGAGAATGGTGTATTAATACATACTAACCACTATCTTGGTCGGGACATAAATCCCGAGCAAGGTGTTTTTCGTTGTTCCTATCCGCGCATGAGAACCGCCAAAGAAAGAGTGAGTCTCATCACCGAGCAATCTATTGAAGAAATGAAATCCATTCTATTGGACCGGTCTAATGAAGAATTCCCAATAAACAGGAGATATATTCCTGACAGTATTGTCGAAGAAATGGGAACTGTATGCACGATAATAATGGATCTGGAAAACCAATTTATCCATTTGAAAAAGGGGCATACATCTGAAACCGATTTTTTACTCTATGGGCTTTAACCTGTATCTTTGGCCCACTGCCGCCTAAGATCTTGCAGTTGACCACCTTCGGTCATGGCAATTTGACACTGATATGTGGTGGCGAACTATGGTGCCCTCTCGATGTCTATAGCCGTTAAACAAGCGGCAGGTGGAGCTTGGCGGCGGGGTGCCCGCTAAATAGTTGACCGGACAGGTTATGATACTTGAATGGGTTCACGTTCACAAGACCGTTTTCTGGTGGATCGGGACACTATCAATGGCCACCTTTGTGGGAACCCTGATCGTGATCCCTATCTTAGTTGTTCGCATCCCAGCGGATTACTTCAAGCGTGAGAGGCAAAAACCAGATCGCTGCCATAGACAGCATTCGGTCATACTCCTTATAGGTCTGATTCTCAAGAATCTACTTGGCATCATGCTTGTCTTGGCTGGTTTGGCAATGTTGCTGTTGCCAGGCCAAGGGCTTATCACTATCCTGATTGGCATAATGATGCTGAACTTCCCAGGCAAACTCTCACTGGAACGACGCATCGTTCAGCGACCAACTGTGTTACATGCTATCAACTGGATGCGAGCTAAGGCGCACCGGCCAGCGCTGGAGGCACCCAAATCAGCTCTGACACCAAGAGGAGACAGTGGGGAAAAAGACTGATTTTATATTGCGAGGGTGCAGAGCATGGCCCTAACAATCAAGTGCAGCAGAAGCGACACCAGCGCCGCTGATTTAGACCTTTAGTGTAAAGCCGTTATTGCAGATTTTCTGGCAAGTTTTCTCAAACCTTGATATAACCCCTTCTATGGCAGTGCAAAATGAATTTGTAGCATATCGACTGGAATTGCTTGAGCCCTTTGGCCCTGTGAAGGCAAAAGCAATATTTGGTGGGTTTGGCATTTACCGGCACGACCTCATGTTCGGCTTGGTGGCACGTGATACGCTTTACCTCAAGGCGGATGATAAAAGCCGAGCAGACTTCGAGGCCAGAGGCTTGGCGTCCTTCACACATAGAAAAAGGGAGCGATTTTCTATGTGCTATTTTGAAGCCCCATACGAGGCCATTGACGATGCGGGATGCCTCAGCAAGTGGGCAAAAAAGATAATGGGGTCTAAATGCAGTTCTTCAAATATCATGCACTCGGCAATGACTATATTGTGTTAAACCCTGCCGACGTTGGCAGCCGGTTAACGTCCTCCCAGATCCGATTGATTTGCCATCGAAATTATGGCATTGGGTCTGACGGTATTCTCTTTGGTCCATCTGAAACCTCAGAATGTGACTTTGCTGTGCGAATTTTTAACCCTGACGGCAGCGAGGCAGAAAAAAGTGGCAATGGTTTGCGCATTTTCTCTCGGTATCTCTGGGACAGGGGGTTGGTTCATGAAACACCATTCACAATACTGACTGAAGGTGGCAAGGTCAGGTGCCAGGTACACAAAGGAGGCAAAGGTGTCACCGTGGACATGGGTAGAGTCAGTTTTGACAGTCGCCAGATACCTGTCGAGGGACCTTCCAGGGAGGTCATAAACGAGGCAATCATTGTCGATGGACAGGAGTTGCGTTTTTGCGCAGCCACCATTGGGAATCCACACTGTGTAGTTCTTCGTGATGAGGTCACTGCCGAAGAGGCTCAAAAATTAGGCCCCCTCATCGAAAAAGATCCTCGCTTTCCAAATCGAACGAACGTTCAATTTATGAAGATACTGGATCGTGGGAACATCGTGATCGAGATCTGGGAACGGGGTGCAGGGTACACCTTGGCCTCTGGCAGCAGCAGCTGTGCAGCAGCAGCTGTTGCCTACAGGTTAGGGTTGTGCGACCCTGAAATAGCAGTTCGCATGCCTGGAGGTAACATTGAGATCACCATCTCAAGGGACTTCTTGGTTTCAATGAGCGGACCAGTCACCAAGATCGCCGATGGAACCATCTCGGATGAAATGTTCGGTCGAACCCTCTGATCAGCCGCTGGGGTAAAGGTGAAGAGCGAGACGGTGGATATCTGAACGTCATATGCCCGAAAGGTGCGTAAGTGAAAAGCCTATCTCTAGTTGTTCTGCCGGTGCGACTGGCAATCTGTCGGCTTTCGCCAGATGAGCCAATTCCAGAACGGCCTGCACACTGTGGATTTTGGTCGGTTACACGCACCGACGAGGAGCTCTCAATCGTCCTTCCGGAAGAGACTGTGTCAGCGCATTGGAAAGCCGAAAAGGGCTGGCGGTGCATGAAGGTGCTCGAGCTTCTTGATTTTGGCATCACAGGCATATTGGCTTCTCTGGCAGTTCCCCTCGCTGAGGCAGGTGTGAGTATCTTCGCCCTTTCGACCTACGACACAGACTACATTCTGGTCAGAGAGGATAACCTAGAAAAGGCGAAACAGGTACTGTTGGCGAGTGGACATGTTGTGAAATGACGCCTGCAGATATGCTGGCTCTCTCTGCTCGTGGATAATGAGCGAACGGAGACACAGGTAACACTTTTGGTAAACTTATAGGCAAAGGAGGTGCCTAGGGAGCTTTCAGTCCGTGAGATAGAAGACCTTATTGAAAACCATGTCGATGCAGCGGAGAGTGCCAAAGAGGCCGGTTTCGATTTTGTCGAGGTGAAGGCCTGCCACGGCTATCTGCTTAGCAGCTTTATCTCACCCCATAGCAACCGGAGCCGTGCCGTCAAAACCGGAAATCCTTGGATTTGAACGGGCAAACGTGGTCAGGGATAAGGATGTACTGCTCATCGATACCCAGGGCAGATCCACGTACAGAGCCTTTGACAGCATAGTTCTGGCAGTGGGCTCAGTGAGCAGGAACGAGCTTGTCGATGAGGTTGAGGCCATGGTGGGCGAGGTGTATGTAATCGGAGACGCCTCAAGGCCGCGAAATGCGCTCTTTGCCATACGGGAGGGGGCTGAGGTAGGGCGAAAGATATGACCTTCCCCCAACACATCAAATCCTAGCCATTACTGATCATATTTCAAAACGGGCTATATGATTCGCCTCACGGATTGCATCAATTATGCGCCGTGGTTCTTTAGCATCACCAATAAGATAAACCTCATATGATTTATCTTTTATATCAAATAGTGTGCGATTTGGATCAAAGCCCATCGCCAATACTACCGTATCTCCCTTTATTTCTCTCCTGCTCCATGTCTTGTCAATGCCGATTATACCTTCCTCTGGGATGATCTTTTCCACCTTCAAATTGCAAATTACCTCTACATTGTGTTCGTGAAGTTTCCTCAATATCACCGTTCTACTTGATGTTTCCATATCCATCCCGATTTCATCGAGCATTTCAACAAGAGCTACCTTCTTGTTCAGCTCAGCCAGATACCATGCTACTTCACAGCCAACAAGTCCTCCTCCACAGATAATCACCTTGTCTCCAACAACAACGCCTTTTAAGACATCCGTAGCTGCTATGGCTGATTCGATTCCAGGAATATCAGGCTTGTAGGGTGTAGATCCCGTAGATACTATAAGGACATCTGGATTAAATTTGGTGATGTATTCAGTCGTGACCTCAGTATTAAGGTTAATAGCGACATCACTTTGCTCTAATTGGGATTTTAGCCAATCAACAAGGGCAAGTATATCTTTTTTCCAACGTGGGACGCTACTTATACGAAGAAGTCCTCCAGGGGCATCGCTCTTTTCACATAGGGTTACCTCATGTCCCCGTAACGAAAGTATTCTTGCGGCTTCCATACCCGCTGGGCCAGCACCAGCCACAAGAACCTTCTTTGGTTTTCTTACTGGACTCAGTTCACTATATGGCTCTTTGCCCACTACAGGATTTACAGTGCAGCTAATGCGACAGCCGCTCCTGAGACGACCGACACACTCATTGCAACGAATACACCGTCTGATCTCTTTAACTCTATCCTCTTTTGTTTTATTAAGAAACATAGGATCTGCAATGAGGCCTCGTCCCACCGCAATTAGGTCTGCTTTTTCTTCCTCCAGTATTTTGTCAGCCAAATATGGATCTGTAATGCTGCCCGCAGTAATAACTGGAACGATATCCACAACCTGTTTGATCCCCTCTGCAAGGTATACATGATAGCCTTGGTTGTAGTATAGTGGTTGGACTAAATGATCTCTCGTATCACCTATCCCACCGGTTACGTGAAGCATATCTATACCTGCTTCAACCAGTCTCGGGGCTATCTCTTTTGCCAAATCCAGGGTAATGCCCGCGTCGCCTTCAATATATTCATTGGCACACAGCCTGAAGATCAATGGATAGTCTTCCCCTACCTTTGATCTTACTTCTTGGATTACCTCTATAGGACACCTTAGCCTATTTTCGAAACTCCCACCATAAGCATCTGTTCTTTTGTTTGTATATGGTGATAGAAACTGATTGAGTAAATAGCCATGAGTTCCATGAAGTTCTACTGCATCGAAGCCAGCCCTTTTTGCCCGTAATGTAGCAGCTCCAAATGCATGAACAATCTCCTGAATCTCTTCGATTGACATCTCCTTAGGAACCTCTGCCGTGCCCTTTAACGGTATCGCAGACGGGGCCAGTATTTGATGTCCAGAAATTTCAAGGCCTGTTTGTCGCCCTGCATGCCCTATTTGTAGTGCGGCACAAGCCCCGTAGGATTTAATCGCTTCGGCAAGTTCGTTTAGCCCTGGAAGTGATTTATCATTGTACACACCAAGCATACAGGGAAAAGCCTTGCCACTTGGGTGGACATAACTCATTTCAACGATAATTAGAGCTGCCCCACCTTTGGCACGTTCTCTGTAATAATCTATCGTTTGTTTCGTTACTGCCCCTTCCTCTGAAGCAAAATTCGTCACCATAGGTGGCATAACAACTCTATTTCTCAATTCCATGCCTTTTACGATAAGTGGCTCGAGTAAATGTTTCAATTATATGACACCCCCTTTCTTAGGTAGTTTTCATCTGTTTGTGAGATGTGTAAGATTTTTTTCCTTTATTAGCGAAATGATGGTTAATAAGAATTTCTTCTCTCGTAAAGACAGCGTAAAGGGTTGATAGTGATAGAGCCCCCTTTATTGATGGGAGCGAGTATAGGAGAAAGGCTCCTGTTTGTCAAAAGAAAATAATGGCACGATATGGAGAGTAGGTGCGGCCCTCTCACTGGATAACTATCTACGGCAGTGATGGATGGAGATTGAGGGCTTAGAAGCGGCCAAGATCCTGTCTCCGGCGCCAAGTTTCGGCAGAAGAGTTCCCTTAAACCCATTGCCCGTTTTGAAAATCGAGAATAACAAATCAAGACAATGTTGAGGTTCATCCCGTCTGCATGTCGCAATGTTGAAGATAAGAAGGCCTGGCGATCGTAATAAACTGCTACAGTGACGACTCCCCCTCCGGTTCAATAGGAAAAAGAGAGGGTAATCGAGCCGAAAACCTGTTCATCTTTTTGGGTTTCAAACTCCTTTGTTCGGTAAACATGGGCATAGCTGATTTTGAAGCGGCCGACTATCAGCCCCACGCCAGCCAAAAAGTCCGCTACGAAAGGCTTCTTATCCACGCTGTGACTGTCTCGGAAGGTATTGCCATCGAGGAAGATATTTCGCAGCACACCCCGCCCGTCCACTGCGGCAAAAACATGGATTCCAAGGCGGTGACGGCGAAAAAAACGGGGATCTCGTTCATCAAATGCGGCGTTGGTATCGCAACCTGGGCGGCTAAGAAGCGTGCCAAAATCGCTCGGGAGATTCCACCCGAACCGAACCCCTGCTCCGGCATGGGCATACGTATAGGCATTTCCCACACCGCCTCCCAGGTGAGGAATCATATCATAGCCGAAACCCCTGCCAACTCGAGACTGCAGTAACTTCCATTTACGTTCGTAGAAGACCTCCAAAATAGGCTCATCCCTGAGTTGATTGTCCCAACCCTGAGGGTCGGTCGAATCAATCCATTCATGCACTGTTTCTTGATACTCATCGGCATAGGAATGTGGACCCACGATTCCCAGGTCGAATTCGAGGGTATCCATACGCCTACTGCTTTTGCTGTGAAACCCAATCGCAAAGTAGGTTACTCCGGCGTAGGGGCGATCGTCCTCGATTAGTTCACTCCGCTTGATATCTTCGGGTGTGTACATGTTTTGCCCGACGGAAATGGATATAAAGGGCTGAAATCCTGGCTTGTTAACGAAAGGTAGTCGCCTGATTAAAGAATAGCTCAATTTGGCCAGTCGGGAGTCCTCTCGGTATTCTGTCAGGTCCGGTGAAATCCAGGTCAGTCTTAACCCATTCGTGTAATGCTGGTCCGTACCACCAAAGCAATCATTTTCCATGTAAAAGGTGAATGACCTAGAATCTTTGGCTTGTTCGACTTGGGCCATGGCCGTCATGGGCAGTAGTTGTAACAGGCTAAGGAGAAAAATAAATCTTGGCCTCATGGTATGTGGAATCCTTTTTCCAATTCATGAACGAAACTACACCGTAATATGGGGAGTGCGAGGAATCTCGATTCAAGAGGGGCAATTTCAGGGCCAAAGGGTATAAAAACAGAACAATAGGGTCACTTATCATCTCCGATTCCATATCATCTTCAAAAAACCTTCGGCAACAAGACTCGCCAGCAATCCGTTTTTTTCTTCCATTTCTTTCACTTGAATTCCCGGACCTCGTTACCCACTTCTTCAGAAAAAACTCTTTTTTTGATGGATGCCTAATTTCTAGCTCGTTACAAGCATCATGAGCTCTTGCCCATATCCCTTTACCACTCACAGACAAAGGGGACACATGTGTTCAGGAAACCCCACGCTTTCCCCATCTGGAGGCAGGCTTGAAGGTCACGTTCGTAATGCCTGACGATAGGGAGCTGTTGGTGCAGAAAAGTATCGGTATCTTGTACGACCGCCTCTAGGGCCTTTTCATGAGTCTCAGATACGTGTCCTTGATCCAGCGTGACACCTTCTCAACCACCGTCCTATTGTAATACTCTCTGTCTTCGTCGGCGATATTCTCGTACTTGCCGTCATATTTCAACTTCACCCAGGCATTGAAATCAAACTTCCTTGCAAGATTATAGAGATATCGATTTAGTGGCGCAAAACCCGGTTTCCTGATCACTGCCACACCAAAGTCGATCACACAGGGCCTCCGCCCCTCAATGACCAGGAGGTTGTCCTTTTTCTTGAGGTCGGTGTGCGCCACACCTGCCTTGTGCAGCTCTTTGATAATCTTCAAGAAGGTTTCGAAGAAGGCGCCACGATCTGTAATCCGAGCCCTTCGTATGGGAACCCCGTCGATGAACTCGAGCACCAGGTAGCGCCCATCGAGAAGGCCGTAACAGCGCGGCACACCACATACTTCAGATAGTCTAGAGTAAACCCTGTACTCATTGCGCAACATAACCCACCGGGTGAGTCTACCGAGCCCCCACCCCGTAGGCGCCTTGAGGATGAGACGCTGACCCTTGCCTTCATACAGATAGACGTGGCCCTGATAGCCACGGCTAAAAATGTTCGACCTATTTTTAATACTACTCCTGACCCATTGAAGGAGCTCGCTTTCGCTTTGACTATCTATATCCTTTAACATCGGTGACACTGGAAATTCAATGGAGCCCCAGGGACAGGAAGTACAGCCAAAACAGTAGAAACAGGGCAATGATGGGCTCGCCGTTCTGCCACAGGCTTTGCCTGAACGACCAGCTGCCGCGTTGGTTAGATTGATAGGAGGTAAGGCGGGGAATAAGCGCCCGGGTTCCCTTGCGCCACTGCTCCCACTCCTTATTAAACATGCGATGAAGTCTTTCATCTTCTCGACGAATGGCATGGGGATAAAAGGCAACCAGAAGCCCCACCAACAGGGGGACGCTCCACCATACCCCAGAGGCAAGAGCAAACCCAAATCCCAAGGTGATGTTGCCTACATAGAGCGGGTGCCTGACATAGGCGTAAGGCCCGTCAGTGGCAAGGACCTTGTCTTTTTTGATATGCCCCGATGACCAGAGCCGCGCTGCAATACCCAGGATAACCAGCACCCCGCCAGCGACAAACCAGATTTTCTTTGGTTCGCCTGCGGCACTGACCAGGATGACAAAGGCGACGCCAAGGAATTGGCGGAAGCGTTCCCGGTGGTATCGAATATCGTGAAGAAATCGAAGTAACCCAAAAGCTATTGCCATTGATTCAATTCTCTTCGACCAATCTTATGCGCGGCTCTATTGCTCTCACCGCAGAGTTCACGCATAGTGGTTTAGGTGATAGTGATAGCAGGAACTTCCGTGTGATGGAGCAAGCATAAGATAAAGGCGGTTATATGTCAATAAAGCTTTCATAAACTACTCCACCTTGAATAAGGGTATCTATGTGTGATAGAGTTTTCTCCTGTACAATAGTATCTCCGAGAAAGCGATTTAAGGCATGATCTTAATTATTGACTTCGGTTCCCAGTACAACCAGCTCATTGCCAGGAGNATCAGGGAGCAGCATGTTTACTGCCAGATAGAGCCTCCAGGCGTTGAATTATCCAAGATCAGATCCCTTGCCCCTCAAGGAATAATACTCTCGGGAGGGCCGGCAAGCATATATGAGAAAAACAGCCCTAAAGTTGACCATCAGATCTTCAATCTCGCCATTCCCATACTCGGTATCTGTTACGGTATGCATTACATGATAGATAGTCTGGGTGGAAAGGTTGATAGTGCAGCCAAAAGAGAATATGGCCTTGCCGAACTCGAGATACTTGATCAAAAAGGCATTTTTTATGGGATCAACACGGTAACCCACTGCTGGATGAGCCACGGGGATTCTACTTCTCTTCTGCCAGAGGGATTTAACATAACCGCCTCAACAGAAAATACCAAGATCGCTGCAGTTGAAGACCATAAGAAGACCCTCTATGGCCTGCAATTCCATCCTGAAGTTGCACATACACCTGAGGGGAAAAAGATGCTGGGCAATTTCCTCTTCAGGATATGCAGCTCCAAAAAAACATGGACCATGAAATCCTTTATAGGTAAAGCTATACAAGAGATAAAGGCCGAAGTTGGAGAAAAAAAGGTCATTTTAGGACTGAGCGGTGGTGTAGATTCTTCGGTGACTGCCGTCCTTCTCAACAGGGCTATTGGGAAACAATTGACTTGCATCTTTGTGGACAACGGCCTTTTGAGAAAAGGGGAAGGGGAGAGGGTGAAAGGTCTATTCAAACGCCATCTTGAGATGAATCTGAGATTCATCAACGCCAGAAAAAAGTTCCTGGATCCACTGAAAGGTGTGGTAGATCCCGAAAGGAAAAGGAAGATAATAGGAAGGACCTTTATCAAGATATTTGAGGATGAGGCCTCAAACATTAGAGGGGTTGGTTTTCTGGCACAGGGAACCCTGTATCCAGACATGATTGAATCCAGGTCTGCCTTTGGGGGACCATCAGCGGTCATCAAATCCCATCATAACGTTGGGGGCCTTCCTAAAAAGATGCGCCTTAGGCTTATCGAGCCTCTGAGACATCTCTTCAAGGACGAGGTCAGGGCTTTGGGTAAAGAACTTCGTCTGCCTGATGATATGATATATCGCCATCCCTTCCCTGGCCCCGGGCTGGCGGTCAGGATTATTGGCGAGGTAACAGCGCAACGTTTGTCTATCTTACGACAGGCGGATGATATCTTGATAACAGAGATCAAAAAAAGCAATTACTACCAAAGGCTGTGGCAGTCTTTCGCAATCCTTTTGCCCCTGAAAAGTGTAGGGATCATGGGGGATAAACGGACATATGAACATATTGTAGTCATCAGGGCGGTAACCAGCCTCGATGCTATGACTGCAGACTGGGCCAAGCTCCCCCATTCTCTCCTGGTCAGGATCTCAAACCGGATTATTAACGAAGTCAGGGGTGTTAATAGAGTAACCTATGATATCAGCTCAAAACCGCCAAGCACCATCGAATGGGAATAAGACCAAGACATGATTGCCATTATTGATTATAAGGCCGGAAATCTTGTCAGTGTAGCCCGGGCCGTACACCATCTCGGATTTGAATGCCGGATTACCCGTGATGTTAAGGAGGTATTAGGTGCTGATAGGGTTATCTTCCCGGGTGTTGGATCTGCAGGACAGGCCATGGGGGATTTAAGAAAAATTGGACTTGACCAGGTACTCTGTGGTCTTTATAAATCTGGTAAGCCGTTTTTAGGTATCTGTTTGGGGACGCAGATAATTCTGGAAAGGAGCGAAGAAGATCAGACTACCTGTCTCGGATTGCTCCCTGGCACGGTAAGACGTTTTCCCATGCCGCTCCTATCAAACAATGGCAAAAACCTCAAGGTGCCGCATATGGGCTGGAACCGGGTAAAGCTCAAGAGGGTGCACCCGGTTTTCAACGGTGTTGCCCCGGAAAGTGAGTTCTATTTTGTTCACAGCTATTATCCGGAGCCAGGAGCTGAGGAGACAATCATCGGGACAACTGATCATGGCATTACATTCACCAGCGTACTAGGTGAAGGGAATCTCATTGCCGTACAGTTTCATCCGGAAAAGAGTGGGCCTCCAGGCCTGACCATCCTTAAGAATTTCTGCTTGTGGAATGCAGAAGATGGTACGTAGAATGGATTTATCTCTTTCAAAGACAGACCCTTATATATCTGCACCAGGGAGCAGTTCTTTAGCTGCTGCAAGTATCCGATCCCTCTCTGCTGGCTACACGTTTTTCACGGTCCACTCACGGAGCTTTTCTCCTCCGGGTAGCCATTGCTTGCAGCTCATAAAGTCAAGTTTCACATCGAGGGCCTCTGAGACCGTAGGAGCCAACAGAGGCCAGATCTCACACTAATCCCGCTATTACCTTGGCATGTTTACCCGCGGCATTTTGGTTCCTTATCACGGCTTCCCTCGCTCGAACACCGCGAGTTTTCAAGACATCAGGATGTTTAAGAAACCAGATTGCCTTTTCGGCCAGCATTTCAGGGCTCGAAATAGGTATGCCTGCACCGACCCCCTCTAATAGTGCCTTTGCATCCAGAAAGTTCTCCATGGAGGGGCCGTAAAAGACGACTTTTCCCCAAACCGCTGCTTCCAGGGAATTCTGCCCTCCCAGTGGCACGAGGCTTGCGCCACAAAATATCACGGTCCCAACGCTATAAAGCTTAAAGAGTTCGCCAAAGGTGTTGAAGATGACGACCGGCTCCGTGCGCTTTGCCTTATCGGTGCCTAGTTCGCTCCGGAGCTGATACTTAAAACCGCGCCTCTCAAAAAGGGATCTAATCCCAGGTGTTCGCTCAATGTGCCTCGGTGCAATGATCAAAACCGTGTCGGGAAATTCCCTCACGATCTTCTCATAGGCATCGAGCACCATGGCCTCCTCACCTTCACGTGTGCTGCCTGCAACAAAGACCCGATGTGAGGCCTCAAGATTCAAGATTTGCCTCATTTCTGTTTCCATGGCAGGCTCTGCAAGGCTCACCAGGAGATCATATTTTGCATTGCCGTTTATCTCGATTTTTTTTGGATCAGCTCCCATCGCCCTGATACGAGCGCCGTCTTCTTCCAAAATCATACTGAAGGCATCGACATTTCTTAAGACCTCGCGAAAAAAGGGCCGGAACTTGAGGTAACCCCTGATCGATCTCACAGAGATTCTGCCATTAACAAGGGCGATCTTTATTCCCATCCGCCGCGCTTCAGTAAACCAGGCAGGCCAGATTTCAGTCTCTAGGAAAACCAGAACATCCGGATGCACACGGGAAAGCGCCTTTCGTACTGAACCAATAAAATCGATTGGTGCATACACGACAGGAATCTCTTCTCCGAAGGTCTCTCTTGCAAGTTCCCGGCCGTGTTTGGTCGTCGTTGAAACCATGACCGAACACTCTGGCAGGATCTGCGTGAGAGCCTTAATGATGGGGGCCGCCACCTTGACCTCCCCCAGGGACACGGCATGAATCCAGAAGCGGGGCGATCCTGAGAGGGTTTGTGTAAGTTTTGGGGATACATGCCCTAGGCGTTCGCTCAGGTCCTCGCGGTGTCTCCTGCTTAGGCGAGTATAAACCCAGAAGGCCGGAAGACAAGAAAGGCACAGGCCGCCGGTGAGGAGAGTGTATGCTCCGTAAAGAATATTCATGGCTTTATCGTAGCCTGCCTCTTATTAAGATTTTTGTAGGATTCTGAAATTGCGGGTAAAACTATCACAAATCCATATTGAGGACAAGGCTTTTCCATATGGCTTCTTGTCTAATGCCTGCAGCCAAAACTACAAATTCCTTACACTTCGCCTAACTGTGTAACTTTTACCAAAAAGTGTTGAAAAATTCCTTATATTTGGGTACTTCTTTACCTATTGCTATCACCATTTTTCGAGTTAGTGCGCAGTAACGGCTTGAGACTTATCTCAGAGATGTAATCTTTGATTCAACTGGCATGCCTCTTGCTAATGGTATGTTTTCTAAGATTAAGCTTGTACAGGGAGACATCTTTCCATATCTTTTGTTATTAATATGATACGGAGACAAATGCGCTCATTATCGTCCTGTTGAAACAAAACATCTGATTATAAGATGTTTTTTATTTATTACATTCTCCGTGGGAAGGGCTAAAATGTGAACAGATGAAAAAAAGCAAACTTAGCAGTGTGCGGACCCCTAGAACCTTCAGAAAATGTAATGTAGCGCTCAGGGAGCCACGGGGTTCCAAGGTATCGTGGATGAGATAAATAAAAAGGTTTTAGAAATAATCCCTTCTCTAGAAGAGCAAGCCTGTGCCACTGTTCCCATCAATGGGCGACAACATTGATATCTTGAACAGAATAACTATATCTGGTGTTTAATCTTGTGGAGATCCTCCCACCTTAGGTAAAAAGACAATTGAAAAAGTTGACATGGCTTTAATTCTCTACTATAGTTATTGTTACTTGATAGTACAAGGGCGTACTATAGAGGAGTCCACAACATCTCAACGGTGAGATGGCGGTGGATTTTTTTATGAAAAGGATTTTCTGAAAGGAGGAAACAGATGGGAGAATTATTTGGCACCGATGGGGTGAGAGGTGTAGCCAATGAGTACCCCATGACTGCAGAGGTGGCCTTAGATATTGGCAGGGCAACCGCTCATCTGTTTAAACGGAAAGGCCATGCCCCCAGGATCATTGTCGGGAAGGACACCCGTATCTCTGGATATATGCTTGAAAATGCCCTAGTTTCAGGGATCTGTTCTATGGGAGTGAATGCCCTGCTAGTAGGGCCTCTGCCCACACCAGGGATTGCCTTTGCAACCAATAGCATGAGGGCTGATGCGGGTATTGTGATATCTGCCTCTCACAATCCCTTTCAGGATAATGGGATTAAGATATTCTCTAGCGATGGCTTCAAGCTCCCTGATGAGAAGGAGCTTGAGATAGAAAAACTGATATTTTCCAATAACATGCATACCCTGCATCCATCCCCCAATGAATTGGGTAAGGCATATCGTATAGACGATGCCAGAGGACGATACATCGTCTTTTTAAAAAATACCTTTCCCAAGGACTATACTTTAGAGGGAACCAAGGTGGTCCTGGACTGTGCCCACGGGGCTACCTATAGGGTAGCACCTGACACATTCTTTGAGCTAGGAGCTGATGTCACCTCTCTTTTTGATGAGCCCAATGGAGAGAATATAAATGCAAATTGTGGATCTCAACACCCAGAAACCCTGGCACAAGAGGTAGTAAAAGGAAAGGCAGATGTTGGATTTGCCTTTGACGGCGATGGTGACCGTCTTATCGCTGTTGATGAGAAGGGCGCTCTGCTAACAGGAGATCAAGTCATGGCCATCTGTGCCATGGAGATGAAGAAAGAAGGTAAACTGACTAAAAACTTGGCTGTATGTACGGTTATGAGTAACATCGGGCTTGGTATTGCGCTAAAAAAACTCGGTATCCAACAGGTAACAACCAAGGTCGGGGATAGATATGTCTTGGAAGAGATGCAAGCAAAGGGGGCCTCAATTGGTGGCGAGGAATCAGGACACATAATCTTCTTGCACCATCATACCACAGGTGATGGGATAGTTACCGCCTTGCAGGTTCTGGCAGCCATGAAAAAGGAGCAAAGGCCCTTATCCGAGCTGGCGCAAGTTATGAATGTATTTCCCCAAAAGCTCATCAATGTGGAGGTAAAGAGCAAGCCCGAATTATCCACTATCCCCGAGATAGGTGAGGTTATCAGAGATGTAGAAGGGCAACTGGGCGAAAAAGGAAGGGTCCTGGTTCGGTACTCAGGAACGCAGAACATGTGCCGAGTGATGGTTGAGGGGCCTACTGAGGAGGAAACCGGGAAATACTGTTCACAAATTGCTGATGTACTTCGGGAAAAACTTAGTTAACAAAACCGACACGAGGCACTGCAATGCCATTTAGGGTAATTGTGAGCAAAGATTTTGATCATATGAGCGAAGTCGCTGCCCAAATAGTGGTTAAGGACATAAGAAATACCATGAATAATAAGGATAGCTATGTTCTCGGTTTAGCCACCGGCAACACACCTATTGGCCTTTATAAACATTTTGCCAAGGCAGCTAATGCAGGGGAATTTGACTCCACCAAAATCCAGAGCTTTAATCTCGATGAATATGTAGGCCTCCCCGGAGAAAATGCCCAGCAGCGTGCCTTACATCCTGAAAGCTATAGCTTTTTTATGGTGCAGGAGCTCTTTGGGCTTCTTGAAAAAAAATTCAAAGAAACAAATGTGCCCTGGGGCACACTTGTTGACCAAGAACAGCTTCTCGCTGAACTCAAGGCAAGCCCCAACGATTGGGAGGAGCAGGGTGGAGACAAAGGCAAGGCAATCGTAATCAAAGCCAATGCTCAATCCCAATATCTTACGTGGATTCGAAGAGAGATCCTAGATGCTTACCGGGAAAAAATTGAGCGAAAGGGAGGAATTGACCTCCAGGTTGTGGGGGTTGGCGGACGCGGTCATGTAGCCTTCCATGAGTCAGGTATCCCTTTTGAGGGAAATAAAATGCTTCTCGTCAAGCTTGATGAAAATACCGTGGAAAATGCTGTGAAAGATGGGCACTTTGCCAGCAAGGAACAAAGCCCTAGGTATGCAGTCTCTATGGGGGCTGAGCTGGTGTATAGTGCAAAAACAGTGCTCCTTTTGGCCAATGGAGATCGGAAGGCAAATCCTGTAGCAGAATCTCTTCTGAGTGATCCCTCAGCCTTGGTACCCATATCCTATGGGCAGATATTTTCCCAAAAAGGTGGCACCATAATCTATGTTATCGATAAAGCCGCCGCCAAAAATGTACTGAAAAACACGCACAGGATCACCCAACGTGGTATTGGCATCGAGGATATGAGCAGGTAATCAGATTTACAGATAATTGCAGCCTTCACCATCTTTTAAGGCTTTCGGATTTTTTAGATAGTTTTGCCAATTTTGTTACTATTTGCAACCACGCAGGTAAGCGCATTATCTACATTCGGCCCAGTGCTTCTCACAAAATAGCTCCTAAAATCTCTAATTGGCCACAAGTGAAAAGGTTGACAGGTGTTATTTAGCCCTTTTGAGAAAAAATGCAAATACTCTGAGAAAGTGCTAAAGAGTGCGATGGGTAAGGATGTAACCTATCGAAACCTCGCCTCTCCACTTGGCACCGGCTTATTTTGCCACAAGAGCCTTTCTGTTATGTAATTGTGGTGTAGGGAATGAAACACAAGACATTCTTTTGGGATATCTCTTTTTCGGAAGGAATTAAGATCTTTTTTAAACGATACATACGGTTTCCTGGAATCTATTTCGCCAAGAGCGTAAAGAGCGTGGAAGCTGGTGCCATAATCTTTTTTCCTGTGCACGACAGCCAGCTTAACTGTGGCTTAACGGGTATTGTGAGTTTCAAAAAGAAGAAACCTGCCCCACCTAAGATCCCTACGCACGAGATAGAATCTATGATTCTTCACATACAGGGGTATACCTTAAAAAAGGTGCAGGAAAAAAACTTAAAAACCACGGAAAGCTATCTAGGTGGAGAAACTTCTCTAAAAGGCTTACAAGACCTCGTTAAAGGCCTTAAAGCTACCACCTCGCTGTATACACTCTTTGGGGAGATCTCCCTTCGGGAAATAGTTGAAAAGGCCTCGATTATCTTAGAAAAGGTAATTAATGAGGAAGTAAGCCAACACCACCAAAGGTTGAACCTGCTCACCTTTGAGGAAAATGAGGTCATCATCAAGAGGCTAACCCTGCTCAAGGATATACAATGGTCCTTACATGAAGAGATACTTAGGAACCTGGAGAAGATAGAGGATCTATCCCGCTTTACTGATACGGATATGCCCTTCTTGGCCTTTACCCAAATTAAGAATCTCAACACCCTCCTTAACAACCTGGATCGACTAGAGGTAAGGGGAAGAGACTCGGCAGGTATCTCCATTATTACTATTGTAGAGGAAAAGGATTATCTCCGCCTCGAAGAAGGATTAAAAAGAAGATCATTGCTGGATGAGTTTTCTGCCCGCCAGAAGGAGGAGATCCTTCTCAACAGGGGTATTAGCGTTCAGGGAGGTGAGGGCAACATCTCCATCATTTTTACTTACAAGGTTGCTGCCCAGATCGGTCATTTGGGCGACAATGTAAGGTTCTTAAGAAAACAGATTCATGATGATAGGATATTTCATTGTTTGATTACTCTCCCCAGTCTATATCAAACCGCTATTGCCCATACGCGCTGGGCCTCCGTTGGGGAGATCAGCGAACCAAACTGTCACCCGGTTGACAATGCCACTACCCGGAATAGTGGCGAGAATGGCTCCTACGAAAGTAAGGGAATTATTCATGCTTTCCTTAACGGGGATATTGACAACTATCTCACCTTGAAAGAACAATTCGAAAAGCAGACGAAAACAGCCATCCCCCGCCAGATCACCACTGACACCAAGATCATTCCCCTTCAGATACAAAGATACTATGAAAGTGGCCACCCTATTGAGGAATCATTCCGACTAGCTGTCAACGATTTTACGGGCTCCCACGCCATAGCCATGCATACCGACATTGCTCCGGGGAAGATCTTCCTGGCCCAGAGAGGAAGCGGACAGGCACTTTTTGTCGGTTTAGGTAAAGAACACTATATTACTGCTTCAGAGGTCTATGGTCTTGTTGAAGAGACCTCCCGATATATTAAGATGGGGGGTAAAAAAAGCGCTAATGCCTTGGGGGACAAAGACCAGGGACAGATATTTATCCTGGATCAGAACTCATCTGGTGGGATTACCGGTATCAAGGCACTCTACTATAATGGGGCTCCCATTCAGCTTTCTGAAGATGCCATAAGGCACACCGGAATCACCTCAAGGGATATTGATCGCCAGAGTTTTTCCCACTATTTTCTGAAAGAGATCTTTGAATCTCCCGAATCAGTGGAGAAAACCATTCAAAACAGATGGAGAGTAGTCCAAAAAAACGGGAAACCGTATCCGTTGATACTCCTTGATAAGACCGTCATTACCCCGGTCTTAGCAGAGGCCTTTAAGCAAAACAGAATAAAAAGAATCCTTTTCATAGGCCAAGGTACCGCGGGGATTGCTGCATGTGGCTGTGCTGAACTAATCAGGTTTTACCTCGCTGATAGCAACATCCAAATTGCCCCTCTCAAGGCCTCTGAGTTTAGCGGTGGTCTACCGAAAACCACTCTCAACGATACCTTGATTATCGCCATAACCCAATCAGGTACCACCACAGATACCAATNTGGCCATGGATATGGCAAGAGAACGCGGCGCCTANACCATGACAATTGTCAACAGGCGTGATTCAGATATCACCTTTAAAGNTGATGGTGTCCTGTATACAAGTACCGGAAGAGACATTGAGATGTCTGTGGCCTCCACCAAGGCCTATTATTCTCAGATTGCGGCCGGAAGTATTCTCGGGCTAAAATTGGCGCAATTAACGGAAATGAGGGATGGTGATTTTATCCTTGGGGAACTGGAAAGACTTATGCGCATTCCCTCCTTAATGAAAAAGGTGCTCACGAGGGAACAGGAGATTGCTCATTCAGCTCATAGGTTTGCGCCTACCAAAAAATACTGGGCGGTTGTTGGTAGCGGATATAACAAGATATCTGCTGATGAAATCAGGATAAAGTTGAGCGAACTTTGCTACAAGACTATCTCCTCGGACGTAGTTGAAGACAAGAAACATATCGATCTCTCTTCGGAGCCTCTCATTTTTATCTGTGCGGCCGGCAACAGTGGTGATGTGATAAATGACATCATCAAGGATACAGCCATATTCAATGCCCATCAGGCCACAACCATTGTTGTAGCCACCGAGGGCGAGGAAAGGTTTAAACCCTACGCAGATTCATTAATTTATGTGCCAGAAATAGAGGAGCGCTTCTCTCCTATTTTAACAACCCTTGCAGGTCATCTCTGGGGTTATCACGCAGCAAAGGCAATAAATAATGAATCTCGTTTCCTTTTCGATTTCCGCAAGGAGATTAATGGATACGTCTCAGAGTCGGTTGAAAAAGGTCTGGATATCTACCACATAATACTCAATCGGGCATTTCAGGAGAAGACTGCCAGATTCTTCTCGCAGTTCAAACAAAGACTGGGGGATAGACGATATAATACTGCCATGGAACTAAAAGCTGCCTCTGATCTGACCCTTCTGTTGAAATACCTCTCTGGGCGTCTGCCAATGGCCGACTTTGAGCTGGATTTCGGTGTGAGCGGGACAGCCCCAAATATGTTTGCCACCTTTTTCAACTGTATTGGAGAGGCCATAAATGACATGGCCAGACCCATAGATGCAATAAGGCATCAGGCCAAGACAGTGACCGTGGGAACAAGCAGGATATGGGAACCGATCAAGGGGTTACTATTTGAGACCCTTAAGAATAATGGGTTTGGTGTGGGCAACCTTACCAACAAGAATGTTCTTGTATTAACCAATCTTCAGGAGATCATTGCAGAAATAAAAGGCGAAACACTTTATAAAATAAGCAACCTTACCTACACCGGTGAACCGCTTGAAGATTCAAAGATTGAGCTGGTAAACAAGAAAGGAAGTTCTGCTAGACTTGTCTCGCGTGTACAAGAAGATAATCGGCTCAAGGGAACAAAGCGGATCATTGTTAAGGCCGGAAATGTTTTTATTGGAAAAGGAAGGATTGATAACAGGGGCATCCTTATTATCCCCGTTACGAAAAAGGGTCCTCACATTGACCATCTTCTGCTTCTTAATGTCGGCTTTAAGAGAGAAATAGATCTGTCAAAGAAGGTAAGAGCACTGGGTGATAAATTTACCCATATCAAGAATATCGTTGAAGAGACAGGCCTATCATGGCAAGATGATCTTCTCAACATGCTCAAGGTTGAAGAGCTTTTTGGCGACTCTGCAGAAAAGATCGCAGAATATATCATATCGTGCTCTTCCACCACGAAATCTTCTGGCAACACTCAATAATGTCTCATGTCTTCAAAAATATCTCGGCAGGCAAGAGACAAATGAAATCTGGAACTCTCCAGCGGGAAGACACAGTCTATGTCTTCTAGTGTAGAAAAAATCTATCAATTTATCCTCTCCCAAATCAAGGCAATTGAAAGCTATTCCCTGGACTTTCTTTTCTCATCGAAAAAATCACCCTACCTGGACATTCAATCAATCTCTGTATGTTTTGAGAAGAAATGGGAAACGGTGAAACCATTTCTGGAGCAGAAAGACCGCACGAAAAGCTTAGCCTCTATCCTTTTTGCAAAGGGGCCTTATGGCCTGGGAATTATTCAAAAAGTACATGATATTTTTCTCGGCTCTTCCCTTCCCCAACCCTATATCTTTCTGGATATTTGTATAGCAAAAATTCTAACGGACATTTCAGGGAGATATAGAAAGCGGGTTTCCCCACAATTGCTCCTAGAATTACTAAACTTGTACAAGCTTAGGACACCGGAATTTCTGATCATTGCCAAACCGGTCATCCAGATCATCGTGGATCAAGAAAAAGGCTTTAATCATGTAACTAAATCCAGTGCCTGTGAGGTTCTGATCAATAACTATGAAAGTGAAGTCCTTTTTATCTTTATCTCGTGCGCCGTGGATCTAAAAGAAGAGGAAAAACAGGTCCTTTTTCAAAGCCTAACTGCCTTTCAAAAGATCTATCGAAAATTTATTGAGCTACACGTGGGAGTCAAGGAAAAAGATCTGATCAGCCTGAGATGGTTTGGGGTTTCCTATGATAAGCTCAGGCAGAAGGGGGAGTTGAGGGACAGCTTTTCAAATTTGGTGAGGTGCTTTATTGAGCATCTCAAAAAAAGAAATAAACGCGAGGCAATCGAGATTGGGCGTTTTCTTGTCCTCCGCTTTAACAACGAAGATATCCTGAGGGTTATTCACTATGAAATCAGTAGAGATCCCGATCTTTCCTTTGAGAAGCCTCTAGCACAGTTCATCTATCGGCAAATCTATAGGATTATGCAAGAATTTCGCGAAAATTACATATCTCAAAAGGTAGATGCAGAGGTCACCCAGGCAATTTCTGAAACCGAAGCTCAAGCCATTGAGGCCATGCGTCTCATGACAATTGGTCATGACCAAGATGGCTTTTTAAAAGGATTGGGCAAGGGCTCTCGGCCGGCAAAAGCTTATGCCATTCTGCCTGAATTCATGGAAACCTTAGATTCATTTAATTTAAAGGCCCTCTTTGAACTGTATCCTACTGCCCAGATCTCGCAGGAGATTCTGATTCACATGGCGAAGATCGCAGATAATATGGAATTGGAGCAGGATGAGTTTTTCCATTTTATAGGGTATATGGAAAAGTTGCTTATTTTTATGCAGGAACTAGAGGAAATGGGCATCAGAATAGAGAAGGGCTCTACCTATGGGCTTATCAGAAATCCTTACCAACTTAGTTCCCTAAACCTCATTAAGGAAGGTGCTTACTTTGCTTCAACTGGGTTATGGTATCAAAATACTGTCCCCCCAAGCATCGTCCGGTGTATTAGCCCAAATGCCATCCCCAACTGTCTGGGGGTAAGGGATCGTCACATCTTTTCTGCCATATCTTTGTTGACCGGAGGCTTTAGGGGAAGCCCTTTTGATTTGGACAGCACCAATAGATACGATTGGGATGAAGAGCCTGAAACCTGTCTATTCCGTCCAGGATACCTTCAAATTACCATTGCCCCGTCCGTCCGAGAACGGTGGGAAGAGACTCAAAACATCCAAAGAGATATGCTTAAAGAGCTGATCCAAAAAAAACAATGGAATTAAGGGGAAATTAAGGCCAATCCCAGAATCGGGCCCTGGCACTAACCTGTACTGTTGACTAGTATTCTCATTTTTTGCTAACATTCAGAAAGTAAAACAGAGAAGGCTCTCTAGCTTGCACCAGGTATTACCTATAGCTTTTTCATTAGATTTCACTAAAAAGATAACATGCCTGCTACCAAATACATCATAGTAACCGGTGGGGTTCTTTCTGGGCTGGGCAAAGGAATTGCTGCTGCCTCTATAGGTCATCTTCTTTCTTCAAGGCTGAAGATTATCCCTATCAAATGTGATGGCTACCTCAATGTTGATCCAGGAACGATGAATCCGTTTGAGCATGGGGAGGTATTTGTCCTGGATGATGGGGGAGAAGTGGACATGGATTTTGGACACTATGAGCGATTCCTCGGCATCAGGTGCAAATCAAAGTGGAATCTCACGATGGGTAAGATATTTCATATGGTAAGGGAGAAAGAGAGGAGAGGGGATTACTTAGGGAAGACCGTTCAGTACATTCCCCATGTTACTGATATCATTAAAGACCATATCTATGAGGTGGCCAAGGAAGAATCTGCTGATCTCCTTATTGTGGAGATAGGCGGAACAGTGGGGGATATTGAAAATGAGCTCTTCCTGGAGGCAATGAGGCAGATGAAGGAGGATGTGGGCAGGCAGAATATCGTGTACATACATCTAACCTATGTCCCCATCCCCCATGGAGTAAATGAGCAGAAGTCAAAGCCAACACAGCAGAGTGTCAATCTTCTCAAGCAGAGGGGAATCTTCCCGGATATTATTATAGGGAGGTGCTCGGAATTCCTAACCAAAGAGATAAGATTGAAGATCTCTAATTTCTGTGACGTAAGCCCCGAGGCAGTGATCACCGGCCTAGATGTGGATGATATCTACGAGATACCCATCGTCTTTGAAAAAGAGGGGATAGCTGAAATCCTCCATAAAAAACTAAATATTTACTCTCCCCCAGACCTCAAAAGATGGAAGGAGCTGATTGAAAATATAAGGAATCCAAAAAGTGAAATAACAGTGGCCATGTGCGGAAAGTACACCAAGTTGGAAGATTCTTACGCCTCTATTATCGAGTCACTGAATCACTGCTCTGCCCACCTGGGGTGCAAGATAAACCTTAAATGGATAGAGACAACAGAGCTCAAAGATACCTCTGTTTTGGATGGCATAGATGGGGTAATTGTTCCTGGTGGCTTTGGTTCCAGGGGAACGGAAGGAAAGATTGAGATTATAAGAAGGGCCAGGGAAGAAAACATTCCATTCCTTGGGCTGTGCCTCGGGCTTCAATTGGCAGTGGTAGAGTATGCACGAAACGTCTGTGACCTAAAAGGGGCTAATAGCACCGAGTCTGATCCGGATACACCCTTCCCTGTGATAGATATACTGCCGGAGCAGAAAAATATTAAAGAAAAGGGCGGCACCATGAGACTCGGGGCATATGAGGCCATTGCAAAGAAAGGAACAATAGTCAGCAAGCTCTATAAATCTCTTGTTATTTCAGAAAGGCACAGGCATCGCTATGAGGTAAACCCCAAGTATCATAACCTCCTCGCTGATAAGGGGCTTGCCTTTTCAGGAACCTCAGGGGATGGAAGACTGGTTGAGTTTATCGAGCTTCCCCAACTTAAATACTTTGTTGCCACCCAGGCACACCCGGAATTAAAATCAAGGATGGAAAAGCCATCTCCCCTCTTTTATGGCTTTGTCCAGGCCTGTTTGCATAGAAAAGACAGAAATTAAGGCCAAATTCAGAACTGGTCCCTTGCAGTAACTTTCACTGTTGACTAGTATCCTCATTTTCTGCTAACACTGTTTTGCGTTTAACTCTGGGTTAACTTATAATTTTATGCTATTTCTAAAACCTTAAAAGCTAAATATCAGCTGATAAAATCCTTTTTACTATTCATTATCAGGGCTATTTGTCCTTGATCATGTAGCTTTTTTGACTCCAGACGCCATGGATAAGATATCAGAAGAAACATATGATAAGTACATAAAGGCCCTTATGGATATCAGCCAGGCCATCACTTCTGATCTGTATCTGGAAGATATTCTCAAATTGATTGTAATGGTTACTGCTCAGGTCACCGGTGTGGAAATCTGTTCCCTGTGGTTGGTAGAGGAAGGCGAAAAGGGCAAACAGGCTAGACTCAAGGCCACCCAGGCCATTGATCCGGATTATGTGAAAGATAGGGTTCTTAATTTGAATGAGGGGGTCGTGGGCTTTATAGCCTCTACAAACATGCCGCTAATAGTAGAGGATGTGTCAAAAGAGCCCAGGTTTAAGGAAAAGGATATGGCAAAAAAGTTGGGCTTGGTATCCATGCTCGGTGTCCCCTTGCATGTAAAGGAAGACAAGGTGATCGGTGTGCTAGATTGTTTTACGGTCGAGCCCCACAAATTTTCAGAAACGGAGGTCAGCCTCATAACGACGGTAGCGAATCAGGCTGCGATTGCCATTGAAAATACACAACTTATGGTCAAAACAAAGATTATAGAAGAGGAACTCCAAAAGAGGAAGACGATTGACAGGGCAAAGGAAATTTTAATGGCAAAGAAGGGATTTTCAGCAGAAAAAGCGTTTCGCTGGATACAGAAAAAGAGCATGGATACCAGAAAATCTATGAAAGAAATAGCGGAGGCAATCATAATTTCTCAAGACATATAAAAAATTGACATAGGTTCGATTCTTTATTATAAATGATATACATTTAGGAAAGAAGTAATACAAGGGCGTATTACAAAAGACAAAGGGGTCCACGGTGTCTCATAGATGAGATCGGTGGACTTTTTTATTCAAGAAAGTAATTAAAATGCCTATGCGCTCGGTGTTGACTGTGTGCCTAAAGCAATGAAACTTCGATAGAAAGGAGTAAAAATGAAAAAGGAATTGAACCCCTTTAGCATTGCTCAGACGCAACTGGATGATGCTGCCGAAAAGCTTGGCTTAGATAAGGCCACCCATGAACTTCTCCGTTGGCCTATGCAAGAATTGAAGATCACAATTCCTGTTAAAATGGATGACGGCTCCACTAAGATCTTCCATGCCTTTCGAATCCAATACAACACTGCCCGTGGCCCTGCTAAAGGAGGCATCCGCTGGCATCCGGACGAAACTGTCGATACGGTACGAGCGCTTGCTGCATGGATGACCTGGAAAACCTCCGTAGTCGACATCCCTTTAGGTGGCGGTAAAGGGGGAATTATTTGTAGCCCTAAGGAACTGTCCGAGGCTGAAAAGGAGCGACTGGCTCGTGCTTACATACGGGCTATAGCGAGGTCTCTTGGCGTCACCAAGGATGTCCCTGCCCCTGATGTTTACACCACCCCACAAATTATGGCGTGGATGATGGATGAATATGAAACGATCATGGGCGAAAAACATCCGGGTGTGATTACAGGAAAACCCATAGCCTTGGGTGGATCCCAGGGACGTGGTGATGCTACGGCTAGGGGCGGGATATATGTGACCCAGGAAGCAGCCACAGCTTACGGTATAGATCTAAAGGGACAGACTATGGCTATTCAGGGTTTTGGCAATGCTGGTCAATATGCAGCCCGGCTTGGTGAGAAGATTCTCGGTCTCAAGCTGGTAGCCGCCTCGGATTCCAAAGGAGGCATTTACAACGCCAATGGTATAGATGTGGAGGCACTTATTGAACATAAGCTCAAAAATGGGAGAGTCAATGGGTTTCCCGAGGCAGAAGAGATAAGCAATGAACTGCTGCTCGAGCTCGAGGTTGCAGTCCTTTTTCCTGCTGCATTGGAAAATGTTGTTACAGGAGAAAACGCTCCCAGGCTGCGCTGTAAGATTCTGTGTGAATTGGCCAACGGACCCACAACACCGGATGCCGATGATATCTTATTTGATAAGGGAATAATCGTATTGCCCGATTTTCTGGCTAATGCTGGGGGCGTTACTGTCTCCTACCTGGAACAGGTCCAAAATACCTATAACCTTTACTGGGAAATAGAGGAAATCCACTGGAGACTAAAAGAAAAAATGAGCCGTGCCTTTAAAAGTGTTTATGAAATGAGCCAAAGCCAAAAGGTCAACATGCGCCAGGCCGCCTATTTGGTATCTGTAGCCAGGGTTGCGGAGGCCTGTAAGCTTCGCGGCTGGGTTTAACATGGGGAAAACAGCTTGTTTGGTGAAAACACTACACTAGAAATGGAATCCAAAACAATAAACAGCGGAATAGTAGCACTGGATGAAGTCCTTAAAGGGCTTCGTTTGGGGGATAATGTTGTATGGCAGGTAGACAACCTAAAGGACTACTCATATTTCGTAGAGCCTTTTGCAGACCAGGCATTACATGATAGCGGTTACTGCGTTTATCTGCGGTTTGCACCTCATCCCCCAATTATCGGGCCTCGTCAGGGCTTAATGATCAAAGAGGTAGATCCAAGGGGTGGCTTCGACTTTTTCAGTGCCGAGGTACACCGGGTAATTGAGGAATGGGCGAAGAAAAAATTTTTCATATTCGACAACTTGTCAGCCCTTGTGGAGGAGTGGGCAACAGATGAGTTGCTGGCTAATTTTTTCCAGGTGACGTGCCCGTTTCTGCGTGAGCTAGATACAGTCGCCTACTTCGCCCTGACACGTGGACAACATGCCCACAATGCTGTTGCCAGGATTAGGGACACCACACAGGTGCTTATCGATGTTTACCGTATAAAGGGCAATATGTACATGCACCCATTAAAGGTTTGGGACCGTTACTCTCCCCAAATGTTCCTGCCCCATGTGGTTACTGAAAGAAGCTGGCAGCCGGTTTTCCAAAGCGGTGAGGCAGCAGCAGTATCTGCGACCGCACGAAAACAACCACTGAGACCCATGGAAAGCTCAATTGCGCCGTGGGACAGTGTCTACAACAAGCTGATTCAGTATCGCGAAACCCGTAAAGACTCTCAACAGATCACTCCTGAGGTCCTGGCACTTAAAGAAGAGTTTTCACGGATGTTGATTGGTAATCATCCAGAGTTTAACAGATTAGCGGATTCCTATTTTGCCTTGGAAGACCTATACAGCATCAGGGACCGGATGATCGGATCCGGGAGGATTGGGGGAAAGGCTGCTGGGATGCTGCTGGCCAGACGCATTCTGTTGGAGGAAGAAAGTGAAATAGATTTCTCACAGGTACTGGAAGACCATGACTCCTTCTACATTGGTTCAGACGTGTTTTTCACCTTCCTTGTCCATAACGACTTGTTCAAGCTCCGCCTAAAGCTATCAAGGGATTCTCAGATCTCACGTGAAGAATTTGAAGAGGTGGAACAGAGCTTCCTGGCAGGCAGGTTTTCTACAGAAATAATGGAACAGTTCCGCAGCATGCTAGAGTACTTCGGACAGGCGCCCATCATTGTAAGATCCAGTAGCTTGCTTGAAGATAGCTTCGGAAATTCATTTGCCGGCAAATATCGAAGCGAGTTTTGCGCCAACCAGGGAAGTCCTGATGAGAGGTTAGAGGTTTTTTTGCGTGCAGTAAAACTCGTATATGCAAGCACATTGAGCCCTGATGCCCTTTCCTATCGCCGCAGACGGGGGCTAGGCGAAAGCGATGAACAGATGGCCATCTTGGTACAACGCGTCTCAGGAATTCCATACAATGATTATTTCTTTCCGAGCCTTGCAGGTGTAGCATTCTCACGAAACCTCTACGCATGGACCAGTCGCATAGATTCCAATAAGGGCCTCATACGTCTGGTATTTGGGCTTGGGACTCGCGCAGTAAACCGGGTAGGTGGAGACTACCCAAGAATGATTGCGGTTAGCCATCCCCAACTCAGGCCTGAGGTTGGTATGGAAATAGCGAAGTATTCTCAACACGAAATAGACCTTCTTGACCTTAAGACAAACAAATTCGTTACTCTGCCAACAGCTGAGGTACTTTCCAAAGATAACTATCCAAATACTCACTTGCTTGTGTCCATAATGAAAGATGGATACTTGCATGATCCCTACGCCATGATCCACCCAGATTCGAGAGAAAAACTCGTGCTGACCTTTAACATACTCATCAGCGGTACAAATTTCGTCGAAATTACGGGAAATATGCTGGAGAGGCTGGACAGGGCTTACGGTCACCCAGTAGACACGGAGTTTACTGCGTCTGTGGATCCTGGAGGTACTGTCAGAGTCAATTTACTACAATGCAGGCCGTTATGGCTCCCAGGGCTCTCGGGCCCTGCAAAGGTGCCTGATAATATTCCCCAGGAGCGCACACTCTTTAAGGCTAAGAGGGTTATAAGTGGCGGAGTGGTCAGTAGAATCCAGCATATTATTTACATAGACCCTCGACGTTATGCTGAAATCACATCAATGGAGCTTAAAAGGTCAGTGGGGCGGGTAGTAGGGCGCCTCAATGGGCATCGACGCCTTGTGGCCGGTAAATTCTTGATGATGGGTCCAGGCAGGTGGGGCAGTGGTAACATTGACCTTGGTGTCAATGTGAGCTACGCAGATATTGACAATACGGCGGTTCTTGTTGAAATTGCTCGCGAAGATTCTGGCCATGTTCCCGAAGTATCTTATGGGACGCACTTTTTTCAGGATCTCGTGGAAGGCCAAATCATTTACTTACCAGTTTATCCTGATGACCCTGAGACCATGTTTAACAATCTGTTTTTTAAAGGCTCTACAAATATTTTGACTGATTTGTTGCCAGAAAGTGGCGAGTTTGAAAATGTGGTGCACGTCATTGACGTCCCGAAGATAGCTGACGGGGCATATGCGAGAGTTGTGGCTGACCCTCAGAGTCATAGTGCTATTTGTTTCTTAGGATAAGCTGAGTCGCTATAATCCAGGGTTTTCCGTGAGACGATTATCATCCTCCAGGATATATAGCTGGGGTAAAAATATGTAAAAAGCACTTGATAAAAGATTTATTTGCTGATATAAAGGACCTACATTTTAATACCAGTAATACAGCGGCGTATTACTGAATCAGACGATGAGGTCCACAGCCTACCAAAGTGTAGCCTGTGGATTTTTGTTTTTTAGTTTTTTCAATAGGTACTAATTAACGAAGGGAGGGTTTAATTATGTCGTTTAGCAAACCAAATCGTAGTGCTGCAACCGTTAGCACGAACCGTGTTGAGCCAGCACCTACTTCCGGCATCTGCGCCACCTGCCTGGATGGTTGTGAGGGCCCCTGTGAGGTGGGGCGCTCTGCTCTAAAAGGGCGTGAGATGATCTATCCTCAACCCTTCGGCAAAATCACCGCAGGAGCTGATAAAGATTACCCGGTAGATTTCTCCTATTTCAACATCCAGGGAACATGCGTTGGGGCTGTTGGTATAGAGGCTGACTCCGACATCGCGACATTTCCGGCAGTGGACTGTACCACAGCTTTAGGAGCTGATAACGGCATCAAGATGGATTTCCCTGTGTTTACAGGAGCTTTAGGTTCTACTGAAATTGGTCGGATCAACTGGGAAGACATCGCTGTGGGTGCAGCCATCTCTGGCGTCATCGTTGTGGCTGGTGAAAATATATGCGGCATGGATCCACAGGCAGAATTCAAGAACGGCAAAATTGTTAAATCGCCTGAAATGGAACGCCGGATCAAGGCATTTAAGAGATGGTACAATGGCAAAGGCGGGATTATTGTTCAGGCTAATGTGGAAGACTATAGGCTTGGGGTCCCCGAGTACGTCATCGAAAAACTGGGTGTGGAGATATTCGAGCTGAAATGGGGCCAGGGCGCTAAGAACATAGGAGGCGAGGTTAAATTACCAAGCTTAGAGAGGGCCTTACAGCTCAAAAAGCGCGGTTATATCGTGCTTCCTGATCCCACAAATCCGACAGTCCAGACTGCCTTTAAGGCTGGAGGGATCTCTGAATTTGAAAGACACTCAAGGCTTGGTATGGTGAGCGAGGACTCTTTTTATCAGAGCATCCAACATCTTCGCAACACTGGCGCTAAGTACGTGACTCTGAAGACTGGTGCCTACCGCCCCGCCGATCTGGCCCGTGCCATAAAATACTCCTCCGATGCAAAAATAGATTTGTTGACCATTGACGGTGCAGGTGGCGGAACAGGTATGAGCCCCTGGAGAATGATGAATGAGTGGGGCATACCAACTGTTCAACTAGAGAGTCTCGCGTATCAGATGTGTGAACGCCTTAAGGCAAAGGGGGCCTATATTCCTCCCATTGCGATTGCTGGTGGGCTTTCATTGGAGGATCACATTTTTAAGGCCTTGGCCCTGGCCGCACCCTATGTCAAAGCCATTTGTCTCGGGCGGGCCATAATGACCGCTGCTATGGTAGGGAAGACCCATGGCAAATTAATGTCAGAAAAAATGAACTTGAAAGGCCAAGATATCGAAGAAGGGTACCTAAGGCTTTTTGCCGTTGGCGCACCGCTAAAAGAGCGATTTGGGAAAGACTTCTCCACGCTTCCAGCTGGGGCCATTGGTATGTACTCATACCTTGATCGTCTACGGCAAGGTTTGCAACAACTCATGGCAGGCGCAAGGAAATTTGCCCTTAAATATATTGAACGCCATGATTTAGTAGCACTAACCAGAGAGGCGGCCGATGTGTCTGGGATTGCCTATGTAATGGAGTCAGACCAGGAACAGGTCGACAGAATCTTAGGATAATCTATCGAACGGAAGGAGGCTAAAATGCTCAACATTATTTGTAGACATAACTGCAAGGATTGTTACGCACTTAGGGTTTGTGCGGTACAGGCTATTAAGGAACAAAAGGACTCCATTTACGTAGATACAGAAAATTGCATAGGCTGTGGGTGTTGCAAAACGGCCTGTGTCACTTTTGGTTACAAGGCCCTGGAAGATAAAACACCTGAATGGCTCATGGGAGCTGCATAGTATAAATCCTAAGGTTTTAAAAAGTCTCCATGAGAAATGCGCACCGCCCTAAGCAACCAAATATGAAAGGAGACACTATGGGCAGCAGAAAACCAAAAACAATTCATGTTAAGGAGTTCGGTTGTCAAACACCACTCAAATTCTACGAGCACTGTTCTTCATGCCCCCAATTTGATGGATGTTCTGATTTGGCTTTGATCAAGGAAATTCTGCGAATGAAAAAGAGTGTAAATTACAATAGAGATTTTTATTCGGCAAGAGGAGAGTTAGAGGGGAGTAGATATAGTGTAGATTCCAACGTATTTAATTGTTTTGCGCCACTCTGCTTTTTTGAAAAAACTCGAAAAAAATGCCCACATGAGGGACGCTGTCGCGAAGAAGGTTTGCTTCTGGCCCTGCTGGAAGGAAAGAAAAAATTGGACTACAGCCAGAAAGTGCCCATCGAATTTCCTCCCAAGTCAGCCCCTTGACTAAAAATATATTCTTTGATAGTTTTTCTTAAAATTTCACAATAATTCGTTAACCTGGCAAGAGAGACACGATGATCTGAATACCAAGACCCCCTTTCTCATAAAGAAAGGTGGGTTTTTAATGGCATATAGGCTTAATCAAATGAGATGAAGACCAATCAGGATCATGAAGACGCAGTAGCTATTGAATATTAAAGACAAAGGCCTTCTTTCATGAAGGGAAAATAATCAACAGACAAGGGAAACATGGCAAGAATAATAGCCTTTGACAATGAGCGATACATAAGAGAACAAACATCTGCGATCCTCGAAAGGGTTCAAATGTTTGACAACAAACTGTATCTTGAATTTGGGGGTAAGCTCCTGTATGATTATCATGCTTCGAGGGTTCTGCCGGGGTATGATCCGAATGTAAAAATGAGGCTTTTACAGCAATTGAAAGACAAGGCAGATATCCTACTTTGCATTTATGCTGGTGATATTGAAAGAAAGAAAATAAGGGCGGACTTTGGCATTACCTATGATTCTGACGCCCTTAAACTGATCGACGACCTGAGAGGATGGGGAATAGATGTGCTGGGTGTGATAATAAACCGTTTTGATAACCAACCAGCCGCCACATTGTTCAAAAATAAATTAGAAAGAAGAAATATAAAAGTCTATACACATCGTTTCACAAAAGGGTATCCAACAGACGTGGAATTGATTGTCAGCGATGAAGGCTACGGGGCAAATACCTATATCAAGACGGAAAAGCCCCTGGTTATTGTCACAGGCCCCGGTCCCGGCAGCGGCAAGTTAGCCACATGCCTTTCGCAATTATACCATGACTACGGGAAAGGGGTTAAGTCGGGATATGCTAAATTCGAGACCTTTCCTATATGGAATCTGCCGCTTAAGCATCCTGTTAATGTAGCGTATGAGGCAGCAACTGCGGATATCAAAGACTTTAATCTCATCGATCCTTTTCATCTGGAATCATACAATCAGACAGCTATAAACTATAATCGTGATGTTGGCATATTCCCTGTTCTCAAAAGAATATTAGGAAAAATAACAGGGGGCGAAACATTTTATAGATCACCGACAGATATGGGGGTGAATCGAGCTGGTTTTGCCATTACTGATGACAATGCCACAAGAGAGGCAGCCAAGCAGGAAATTATCAGGCGGTATTTTCGATACCAGTGTGAATATGTGATGGGTTTTGCTGACAAGGAAACCGTTCAGAGGGTAGAGCTTTTTATCCGGGATTTTCATCTCGAACCAGAGTACAGGAGTGTAGTTGAACCGGCACGCCAGGCCGCCAGAGAGGCACAGGAGACAGATAAAGGCAATGAAGGCATTTATTGTGGGGCAGCCATAGAATTAAGAGACGGCACTATAGTTGCCGGCAACAACTCCCCTCTCATGCACGCAGCATCTAGCCTTATTTTGCATGCCATAAAGTACTTGGCGGAAATTCCCCCTAAAATAAAGTTGTTGCCTTCCAACATAACGGATTCAGTTAAGAATCTTAAGACGGAAATCCTGAATGAGAAAACCGTTAGCCTGGACCTGGAAGAAACCCTGATTGCCCTCGGTATCAGTGCAACGACAAATTCTGCTGCTCAATTAGCTATTGAGAAATTAAAAGAACTTCGGGGCTGTGAGGTCCACATAACGCACATCCCGACACCTGGCGATGAAGCAGGTTTAAGGCGTCTGGGAGTTAACCTGACGAGCGATCCAAATTTTTCCACAAAAAATCTCTTCATCAACTGAATATTCAAAAGGCAAAAATGTTGGATGGCTAACTGTCAGAAAAGGCATTGGTCATTATGATTTTAGAAGCCATTTTAATCGGTATTGTTAAATTAACCTTATTAGGAGAGATCCCTTTTTTTCATTCTGTTCTACCTCACTCCTTCTGCAATAGGGATATTTTGTTGTCCCACGAGAGATTTAGGCTAAGGTCGGAAATATTTGATAGAGATTCTCCGCCTATTTGGAAACCGCTTGATAATTTTTTGTCTTTGTAGTGTTTTCCACGGCAATATAATTTTCTAAAGATTGTATGTTTTACTTATGTATAAGGGGGTAAACAATGCCCAAACGCGCCGATATCCATAAGATTATGATTATCGGCTCCGGCCCTATCATTATAGGCCAGGCCTGTGAGTTTGACTATTCTGGTACCCAGGCCTGCAAGGCATTAAGGGCACTCGGTTATGAGATCGTTTTGGTCAATTCTAATCCCGCAACCATTATGACCGATCCGGGCATGGCTGATTTCACCTACATCGAGCCGCTTAATGTGGAGACCATGGAGAAGATTATTGCAAAGGAGCGGCCAGATGCCCTTTTACCCAACCTTGGTGGGCAATCCGGACTCAACCTTTCCTCAGAGTTGGCCAAAAAGGGAGTCCTTGAAAAATATGGTGTCAAGATCATTGGTGTGGCAGTGGATGCCATCAAGCGAGGTGAGGACCGCATTGAGTTCAAGGCTACCATGGAGAGGCTGGACATAGAGATGCCTAAGAGTGCGCCGGCTTTTAGCGTCGAGGAAGCAGAAAAAATCGCGCAAGACCTTGGCTACCCAGTGGTTATCAGGCCTGCCTATACCATGGGCGGTACAGGCGGTGGTCTGGTTTATAATGTTGAAGAGCTCAGGACCGTGGCAAGCCGTGGCCTCTCGGCCAGTCTTATCGGCCAGATTCTGGTGGAGGAATCAGTACTGGGCTGGGAGGAACTTGAGCTTGAGGTGGTACGCGATAAAAAGAACCAGATGATCACTGTCTGTTTTATAGAAAACGTTGATGCAATGGGGGTCCATACCGGCGACTCTTACTGTACAGCGCCCATGCTTACCATAGAACCCGAATTGCAGATGCGGATGCAGGACTATTCATATAAAATTGTAGAGGCAATCCAGGTGATAGGCGGCACCAATATCCAGTTTGCCCATGATCCAGACTCAGGCCGTCTCGTTGTCATTGAGATAAATCCGCGGACTTCACGTTCTTCAGCCCTTGCATCAAAGGCTACAGGGTTCCCTATTGCCCGCATCTCTACACTTCTAGCGGCGGGCATGACCCTGGACGAGATCCCTTACTGGCGGGAAGGTACCCTGGATAAATATACGCCTTCAGGACAATACGTTGTGGTAAAGTTTGCCAGGTGGGGCTTTGAGAAATTTGAAGGCGCCATCGACAGGCTTGGCACCCAGATGAGGGCAGTTGGTGAGGTGATGAGCATAGGAAAGACCTATAAAGAGGCCTTCCAGAAGTCGATCCGCTCCCTTGAGAATGGTCGCTATGGGCTTGGATTTGCAAAGGATTTTCATGACAAATCTCTTAAGGAATTAATGGATCTGTTGACCGAGCCCTCGAGCGAGCGACAGTTCATGATGTATGAGGCCTTAAGGAAGGGCGCAACTATAAGTGAGCTTTACAAAAAGACCTATATCAAATCCTGGTTTATTGAGCAGATGAAGGAACTCGTTGAACTCGAGGAGAAGATCCTCACCTTTAAAGGCAAGGGGCTTCCCGATGCTCTCTTAATCCAGGCCAAGAAGGATGGGTTTGCCGACCGCTACCTGGCACAGATCCTTGACATCCCTGAAGAGGATATCCGGAAGAAACGCACCTCCCTTGGGGTGGTCGAGGGGTGGGAACCTGTCCCTGTCAGCGGTGTAGAGGATGCAGCTTACTATTTCTCTACATACAATGCCCAAGATAAGGTCGAAAGAGAAGCTGGACGTAAGATCATGATTTTAGGCGGTGGGCCCAACAGGATTGGCCAAGGGATAGAATTTGATTACACATGCGTTCATGCGGCCTTTGCCTTACGTGATTTGGGCTTCAAATCGATCATGGTTAATTGCAATCCTGAAACGGTCTCAACTGACTACGATACATCTGACCGACTTTATTTTGAGCCCCTCACAGTGGAGGATGTATTGAGCATATACGAAAAGGAAAGGCCAGAGGGGGTAATTGTCCAGTTTGGAGGTCAGACGCCGCTGAATATCGCCAATGAGCTGGCCGAGGCTGGTGTCAGGATAATCGGGACATCGCCGGAGAGCATTGATTTGGCCGAGGACAGAGATCGTTTCCGAAACATGATGGCCAAGCTTGGCATCCCTGAGCCAGAGTCCGGAATGGCCAGCACCCTGGACGAGGCACTAGTTATTGCGAAAAAGATAGGATACCCTCTGATGGTCAGACCATCTTATGTGCTCGGCGGAAGAGGGATGGAGGTGGTCTATGATGAGGAGATGCTCAGGCGTTATGTGGCAGCCGCTGTCGGTGTTACACCTGAGAGACCAATTCTCATAGACAAATTTCTGGAAAACGCCATCGAGGCAGAGGCTGATGCCTTGGCAGACGGTAAACAGGCCTTCGTACCTTCTATTATGGAACATATAGAGCTCGCCGGTATCCACTCCGGAGACTCTGCCTGCATAATTCCGCCCATGAGCATACCGGACAGGCACATTGATACCATCAACGAGTATACCAAAAAGATAGCAGTAGAACTCAACGTGGTTGGCCTGTTAAACATACAATATGCCATTGCCCGCGATACCGTTTATATCCTTGAGGCCAACCCGCGCGCATCGCGAACAGTGCCACTTGTCTCCAAGGTTTGCAATATATCCATGGCCCGACTGGCTACCGAGATCATGCTTGGCAAAACAATTGCCGACCTTAATCTTAAACAAAGAGTCATTCCTCACTTTGGGGTCAAAGAGGCGGTCTTTCCCTTTAACATGTTCCCTGAGGTTGATCCCCTTTTAGGCCCTGAAATGCGGTCCACCGGGGAGGTACTTGGGCTTGCCAAAAGCCCTGGTCTGGCATTTTTTAAGACTGAAGAGGCTACTCAACAGCGGCTTCCTACTGAAGGAACTGTCTTAATTACTGTATTAGAAAAAGACAGATCCACTATTCCAGAAATTGCCGAACGATTCAAAAAGCTTGGCTTCAAGATCAGGGCTACTGAGGGGACCCATAGATTCCTAGCAGAACATGGGGTTGAATCTGAACCTATACTCAAATTACACGAGGGGAGACCAAACATTGTAGACGCCATAAAAAACCGTGAGATCCAGTTGGTTATAAATACGCCCAGTGGCAAATTAAGCAAGTACGACGATTCATATATCCGCAAGTCTGCTATCAAATACAAGGTTCCTTATATCACCACCCCTGCAGCAGCCATGGCTGCTGTTAAGGGTATTGAGGCTTTCCAAAGTGATCATGGGCTTGTCAAGTCGCTTCAAAGCTACCATATGGATATCAGTCCGCCTTCGGCGGACCAAGGAGGAAATGACCAATGAAATCAATGGGTGATAACTGTGGTGTATTTGGTATTGTTAAAGAGGAAGACTGTGTTGAAGATATCTATAAGGGCCTTGACTTCCTTCAACATAGAGGTCAGCAGTTTTGTGGGATTGCCACTTATGATGGAAAAAGAATATACCTGATAACCCATTACGGTCAGGTGGGCAATACCTTCACCTCTCAGGGATTGGAGACCTTTAAGGGCACCATGGGTATTGGCCACGTAAGCCTTAAAGAGAGACAACCCATGATGTGGCAGGGGGCTGTTGGTGAGATAGCGGTTGCCTTTAGCGGTAATATCATAAACAGCGAGGAGCTTTTAGAGGAGATGAAGGATAGGGGAGAGGCATTTTATCATGGGTTGGACATTGAAATCATCTCCAAGCTCATTATGCGAGAAAAGAATGTTGTTACAGGGATCTGTGAACTGGCTGAAAAGATAAAAGGCGCCTACTCGCTTGTTGTCTTAACCAAGGATGGAATATATGCTGCCAGAGATGTCTACGGATTTAGACCTCTCATGCTGGGAGAGGGATCTGAAAGCTATCTTGTCAGCTCTGAGTCGAGAGCCCTCCAGAACTTAGGTTTTAGTCACCTTAGGGACGTAAGACCAGGGGAGATTGTTCTTATCACTAAAAAGGGATTCGAGACCAAACAGCAATTAAAGAGCCCGCGTAGAGCCCATTGTGCCTTTGAATGGGCGTACACGGCCAGCATGGATAGCAAGATTGACGGACTCTATGTTCAAGAGGCCAGAAACAACTTGGGAAGGAGTCTGGCCGAAAGAGACATTGCTGAAGGCGGCATTCAGGCTGATCTTGTGGCACCAGTGCCAATGTCAGGCATAGGACATGCCCTGGGATACCACATGCTATCTGGATTACCCTACCAGGAGGTCTTTCTCTATAACCGGTATGCTGATCGAAGCTATACCCAGTTAACGCAGGAGGATCGGGATAGGGTGGCCAAGAAGAAGCTCTCTGTCTTGGAATATGCAATTAGGGATAAAAGGATTGTTCTTTGTGATGACTCCATTGTGCGAGGTACCCAGATCAGGGAGAAGGTGAGAGATTTGAAGAATGCCGGCGCCAAAGAGGTTCATGTGCGCATTGCCTGTCCACCGTTAATGTATCCCTGTGATTTTGGCATATCAACCAGAACCTATCAAGAGCTTATGGCCAGAAAGTATCTCTCAGATGGAAATATAACCACGTTAGATGAACTTAAGGCCTTGGAGGCCTGGGTTTCTGAAAAGATCGGTGCTGATTCGGTAAGGTACAATAGCATAGAGGCTTTTGTTGAGGCCTTGAAGATTCCCAAGAACAATTTATGTCTCAAGTGCTGGGATGGAAATCGGCCAGTAAGCTTATAGGAGACATTCAACCATCAGCTCTTCTAGGCGTAGGCTCTACGAGTCGGAGGCCATCAGATTCCAGGTTCTTTCTCACCTTTGGCCTTCTGCCTTTAGACTCACAATTCGGCAAAGCTCCTTGACCAATCAAGTGATTTTAGGCTAAGCTTTGCTGGCTTCTGTCCAAATAGGTTTAATCTTTAGGCTCACTTTGTAGAGGAAAACTCTCATGCCAGAAGGATTATTAATATGCCGCTCAAGGAAGTGGCCAAAATGATTAAGGCCATGAATGAAGAAGAGATGGAAACCCTTGCCTTGCTTTTAACAAAAGAGCGGGTGTTTTTAAAAGGGAGGTCTTAAATCAAGAAGAGCGCAAAAGGATGTCAAAGGATCAACAGACAAAGAACAACCATATAAGATATTCCCATTGGTTTATTTTTCTCGTTGCCCTTTTTATCACCTCTCTGATCACAGCCAATATCATAGCCGTTAAGCTCATCGGCATCTGTGGCTTGGTGCTACCAGCAGCTATCATTATCTTCCCGATCAGCTATATCTTGGGGGATGTGCTGACCGAAGTATATGGCTACCGTCAGGCACGCCGGGTAATCTGGCTGGGCTTCTTCTGTAACCTTATTTTGGTAATAGGGATTTGGCTTGGACAGTTGTTACCACCCGCTTCATTCTGGGATGGGCAGGGTGCCTATGAGCGTATCCTGGGGTATACGCCACGGATACTGGCTGCCTCCTTTCTGGCATATCTGGTTGGTGAATTTTCCAACTCATTCATTTTGGCAAAAATGAAAATAGCAACAAACGGCCGCTGGCTATGGACACGCACCATCAGCTCAACACTGGTAGGGCAAGGACTAGACTCCCTTGTTTTTATCACAATGGCATTTGTGGGGACGATCCCCCTATCCGCACTTGTTTCAGGCATCATAACCCAGTGGCTTGTAAAATCAATCTATGAGGCTGCGGCAACACCGTTGACTTACAAGGTAGTTAACTTCCTCAAGCGACACGAGGGGCTGGATGTATACGACTATGATACCCAATTCAACCCATTGTTCATTGCAGGGTGACGATGATGCAGGGGGAAAATCTTAATTCTTGACAAATCACCTTCTCGTCAGAGAACTCTGGGCCGAGCCTCAACTATTAACAATTGCCCTGAAGACTGATGTTGCGAGGCCAAGGCACCAAGGGATTTTTTAAAACATAAAATGCATTAATGGGGATCATCCGTAGCGCTCTGACCTGATTGGTATGCACCGCCCACCATTTCTTTATCCCCACACCAGCATTGCAACGTTCGTAATCAGAGGGGGGTTGTGTCAGAACAAAGCCAAAAGGCATGGCAGGTCATCGGAGAGCCCCTATGCAGGTTTGAAGTAGGCGATGTCAAGAATGTTACCCCTTCGCTCTTCTCGGAAAACGGCCTCGACCCTCATCCCTATCTTAATGTCCTCGGGCACCACCTCTCCCAAAAAATGGCACATCCCCGTGTCGGCCCCATCAAGCCTGATGATCCCCAGAGGATAGGGGGCTTCCATTGGCTGGTAATAGGTACTGTAGGTATAGTTCACGATCGTATACGTGAGAAGGGTTCCTGTCGGGGACAGGTCAACCCAATCCTGAAGCCTTGCAAAGCAGCTCGGACATATGGACCTCGGCGGCATGTAAACCCTATTGCATGATGCGCACCTTGTGCCCCGAAGCCGCTTATGATCCCTTAGATCGCAAAAAAAACCGCTGATAAGGCCGCCGTACCAGTTATTGTAAGGCACCTGCAGTCTTCCTTCCACGATATGGACATCGCCTTCTGCCATCTTACGCCTCCATGATTCGGAAATATTTGATATCCGTGAGCTTCCCCTCTCTGTCCTCCGGGGCCTTCATCACCATCTCCACTTTCATCCCCTCACGGAGCCTTTTTTCATCCAGATCCTCAGGACCCAGATAATGGCCGAAACTCACACCTTCATCCAGGATGAAAAGCCCATGGAGATAGGGTTCGGGTCTTATTTCCCCAGTCTCCGGGTCCATCTGGGGATAGATCACCCTTTCCCAGTCCAAGAGCGTTCCCTTTCCAGAAAGGGAAAACCACCCCTCGGGAAACTCGGGCGCCCTTGTATAGCAGGTAGCACAGACAATCCTGGGAGGCATAAGGATCCTCTTGCACCCAGGACACCTGACAACCCAGAGCCTCCCATTGTCTCTCAGCTCCGCAAGAAACCTGCCAAGATACGGACCCGCAGACCAACCAAAGCGAACATGGAGCATTCGCTCCTGTTGTAAAAGCTCTTCCTTGTTCTCCATCATCATACCCCTTTCAGTCCTTGGTGGCAGAAAGCAGATGTGCCACAGTCCAGCCGCTCCCTCCCCAGGCCGAGGAGAAGCCTACTGTGGGCCTTCTGGCTATCTGATGGTTCCCTGCACCGCCCCTCAATTGAAGGGCAACCTCAGCCACCCGAATCAGCGCCGTGGCCCCAATGGGATTTGTGCACACCACCCCACCTGAGGGATTCACCGGAAACTCCCTGTCAAGGTAAAATTGCCCCTTTTCTTCCAGCCTCCATGCCTGTCCCTTCTCGCAAAAGCCATAGGCCTCAAGCCATTCGAGNTCCGCCCACGTACAAGGACCATAGATCTCCGCAACGCAGATCTCCTCCATAGGCCTGGTTATCCCATTGCGCTGAAACAGCTTGCCAGCAGCCATCTCTAAGTCCGCTACGCTGTGCCTTTCGCCCCTTATATACACCACTTCCTTATGAACGGATATCCAGTCCTTCACCCATACTGGCTTTCTCGCCATCTTGGATGCCTTCTCCTCAGAGGCCACTACTATGGCACAGGCCCCTTCCGAGGTGGGGCACATATCCATCTGCCTTAGGGGCGGTATCAGGTAGGGAGATTCCATTATCTGCTCCACACTCTGAAGGTCCAGTCTTAGATGGGCGTGCGGATTCAATGCAGCATGTTTGGCCAGCCTCAGCCTCACCATGGACCCTGCCTCCTCAGGAGCATCCGCCTGTTTCATATAAAAACGGGCCTGGCTTGCGAAATAGCCTATTGCCCCTGTGGTGTACCACCGGCTCCACAGGGGATCCGCCACCGTCTTGAGCCCTGCCCGCGTATCACCCTCGGACTGCTTCTCAAAACCCAAGGCCATGACCATATCATAGACGCCCGAGGCAACATATTCAAAGGCAACGCTCGCCAGGGTTCCGCCTGTGGTGCCCCCTGTCGTTACCCTTATCCCCGGCTTTCCCACTGCTCCGATATAGTCTGCCTGCCACATATCCTGCGCATATCTGCCCTCAAAGAGCTCCATATTGCCAGTAACATAGGCGCCTATCTCATTCGCCGAAACCTCTGCGTCCTCCAAGGCGGCCCTCACTGCCTCTGCAGAGAGCTCCCCTATATTCACATCGGGACGCTTTGACCGATGATATGTCTGGCCTATCCCCACAATTGCTACTCTCCTCGCCATCTCAGAACCCCCTCTCCAATATGATCACGCAGTGATGCTGTCCTGCAGGCCCATAGGTCCCATGGGCCAAAGCCACCCGGGGCTCCCGAGGCATCGCCCTCCCCTCAGCCTCCCCCCGAAGCTGATAAAAGGCCTCGATCACCCTGTTGGCCCCCGCAACATACCTCGGCACCCCGCCGAGAAGGCCACCAGATGGATTCACGGG
>JGI24422J19971_10000049_pt1 | contig 50019 bp, 52 predicted proteins | sample DeeMarSWOR152_54_FD_19971 | JGI IMG/M metagenome (IMG submission 19971) | reverse complement strand
CAAATATCAAAGGAGTGGAATCGGCTCTGCCCTGCTCAACCATATAGACGGTCTTGCTGGCACGCTTGGCCTAAGTAGACTTTTACTCCATACCGCCAAAGACAATGATGTGGCCTGTTCCTTTTTCCTGAAGGCCGCCTTTAAGGTGATAGGGACTCAAGAAAGGTATTATCCCAAAGGTCAAACAGCCCTAATAATGTCTAAAGGCATCTGATTTAATAGTATAGGAATTTCCTTTTTGGACGCAGATTAATCCGCCTTTGGCGGATAAACGCAGATTGCCAAGATTTTTAATGCACCTAAGGCGCATAAATATAAAGAACTAATGGAATAAATATCTGCGGGTATCGGCCTGCCCTGGCGCGATAGGTTTGGAGAATTCTCAGGTCCCCGAAAGCCAGGTCTGGGCCAGGGCGAAAATCTGCGTCCTAATTAATTTAATACATAATAACATAAATACTGGTGGTATTATTTGTGCTATACTACCTTTTAAGGCGTCCATCATAGACCTGGTTGAATGCCTCAAAATTTACGCTCCTAAGAAACTAAATCTGGAAAAGATTTCTCCATGCTCGGCTTGAAGTTTCTTTCATGAATAACCCCGAGGCGCAATTCGGCCTTGATCTCATGGCCGAGAGGTTGCTTCGGTGTCAGATCCTGTTAAATAGAACGAGCGAATATCTGCTGATATTTACATTTTTTCTGAAATGTAAAAGAAAGGAGACCGTGACATTCCGTTGCGAATCCTTTCCTAGCGTGCTATGCTGAAGACTATATTGAGGCCCGCAGGACGGAGGGAAAGGCCGGAGGCAAGGACATGGAAGATGGCAATAGTAGGCAGAAGGTGAGGGACATATACGGATTTATCCAGGATAACCTCTACCTGAATCGCCCGGATATGAGGGTGGCGGAAGAGTCCTTCAACTCGGCCCTCCTGTTCAGCCTCCTTACCGCACTGAATCGGGGGAAGGAGCTCATCATCGGGGAGCCAGGGCTTGGAAAGACCACCTCGGCAGAGTATATCGGTGCCATGACTTACCGGTTACCCTTGGGCTTGATATGGGCCGGCGAGGTCTCTGGACACCCTGAGCAGACCGAGGAGAAGATCATTGGCAGACCAGATCTCGGTCGACTGAATCGGGGTGAGGAGGTGGTGATCTGGTCTTATCTCGCCCAGCTTCCGATTAAGATCGTAGACGAAATCAATCGACTTCCCGAGACCAAGCAGAGCATGATCTTGGACGGTGTGGACCGTGGCAAATGGGAGTATCTGAACGATGTGATTATCAATGAAGAGTACTGCCTCTTTGCTACAGCGAACTACCAGGACCGCGGGACCAATACCCTGATTGCCCCATTGATCGATCGGTTCGATGTGATCGTGGAATCCAGGCATCCTGGTACTAACATGGCCTTCATGATCGGCATGAAGGACAGGTACGAGAACGTCCTGAGGAGTGCGGTATTCGAGAGAAGGTTTCAGGAGATCTTGCTCCAGCGGCGGGACTACCACGAGAAGATGAGAGGGCTCGAGGAGCTCTGCGATCGTTTCGGAGATCACATGGAGAAGGAATTTCATGTCAGGATGTTGAGCCAGGCCGAAAGAAAGGAGATAAGGGATTGTATGCAGGAGCTTCCCCTGGATGCGGATGCAAACGCCTTTCTGAGGACCGTGATCGCCGAGTTATCCTTCTGCCACAAATATGGACAGAAACGTTCTGATGAACACTGCGAGGAAGGGTGCCACTATACGGGCTTTCTCTGTCACCACACCAAGAACTGCATTTCTAACCGCTTTCCCATATCGGTCAGAACCTATTCCCAATCCCTGGCTTGGCTACTAGGGGATGAGGCCGTGGGAATTGACCACATTAAGGCAGTTCTCCCCTATGCCCTGGCACATAGAGTGCAGTGGAAGGATGATTATATCTCCCAGAAACAGGCCAGTAACCGGAGGGATCCTTTACAGATCTATATGGGCAAGGAGATGGTCAACGAGGTCTACAGGCGGTACAACGAGCAGAGCCACCACATCAAGAACGCCCTGGCCGTGGCCTATCAAACCCTATCGGGGAAAGGCCTAGAGCCTATTGAGGGAGACCATCCGATCTATGCCGAAATCAAGCGAGATCTCGAAGAGGTCAGGTAGATGATCAATCCCTTTGAGGACTTCAAGGAGTATCCCTACAAGAAGAAGGAGATCCCTCTCGATCGTATTGTTCGTGCCAAGGAGAGGGTCATGGACCAGATCATAGAGGGATACTTAAAACTCGTGGAGGAGGAGGTCAAGGAGCTGGTCTGGCTGGTGGAACATAACCGGATCCTCAAGGCATATTCTTCTGCACTGCAAACTATCCAGAAATTCGATTACGACGTCGATGATATCGAAGAGCTCTGTCTCGAACTCGACAAAGGGGGGAGGATTCCATACCTGATCTCAGGTCCTTCTGGCATCTATATCTCTGCCCTTTGCAATAACGCCAAGGAGCAAGAAATCCACCTCAGGCTATATGAGCTCAAACGGACCTTCCATTTTCTCGGCTACCGACTTCCTGAAGGCAAGACCCTCATACTCGAGGGAGACCTAGGGGATTTCATTGGTGCTGGCCTGTCTGGAGGAAAGCTGATCGCGAAGGGCTCCACCGGAAACTGGGCCGGTGCAGGGATGATGGATGGAGAACTCTGCATCACTGAACACGCCGGGCAAAATATGGGGGAATGGATGAGTGGTGGCGAGATCCATGTGGATGGCCAGATTCGAGGAATCGGAAAAACCATCCGCGGTGGACGCATTTACCAGCGCGACAAGCTTATTTTTCCCAATTACCTGACCTCGAGATATTAGAAAGAAGGGAAAAAGGAGACTCGGGGGTAATGGATGGAAGGGAAAGACAACAAATACGATCCATTACTTAAAGAAATATGGGCTAAGGTACGGAAAAAACATTTTTTTCCCGAACTGCCTGATCCGACTATCTCCGAATCAATGGACCGGGTGGCCCTCGAGATCAAGAGCAAGCAGATTACGCTGAACCAATCCTTCATGGAGGAGGCAGCCAGGCACCTCCCCATGGAAAAGGTGGTAGAGGCCCTTCTGGATCACGGTGTGGCCCATTACACCTACTGTCCCTGGGATTTTCATACCCACCTAATTCTCTATCAGGAGGCCAAGAAGGTCCTTAAAGACAAGGAAATGGCCCAGAAATCGGCGGGCTACTTCATGGATGTGGTGGCCGATACCCATTGCTTTAAGGAGAAGGATACCCCTATTTCTGACCTTTACAGCCATATGGAGAGAGGGACTCTGGACAGGGTCATCCACGCCCTATACCAGAGGATATGGGGAAGGGATCTCAATGTCCAGGGTTGCGAGGAGATCTCCAGAAAGCTCTCTCGAATCCCTTATCTGGATAGAAAACCGTGGCCCGAGAGTATTCACCGCTTTTCGAGGATCATTCAGGGCCTGCTTGAATCGGAAGAAAAGCTCGGGACCTTGAACCAACCTAACCCAATGGGCCAGAACGATTTCGGGAGATACACTCCTGAGGAGATGGACCAGGGTCTTAAGGAATTTGCCATGTCCACAGGAGACCCGGGTGAGTTCAAAGGTGTGGTGAGAGATCTTGAGGACGAGCTCAAGGAGGCAGGGTGCCAGACACATGGGAACATGGGTCTGGGGTCCGGATCCTCTCTGGATGCTGATATCCTTTTCTATATGAAGCTCGCAGAGAACTACTCCCTTCCGATAAAGAAGACGCCCATCGAAAAGAGCGGTTCCCTTTACCCCTTCAGCCATTCCCCGTGGGAGCTGGGCAAACCCTTTCGGGATATTGACCCATGGACGAGCTTTGGAAAGGTGATGCCAGGGATCACCCAGATCTGGGAGCGGAGAGAGGGAGACACCTTCGGCGAGGAGGAAGGTACGCCCAGCTGTATCGTGGTGATAGACTCATCAGGCAGTATGATCAATCCAAGACAACACCTCTCCTATGCTGTGCTTGGGGCAGCCTGTGCCTCGGATGCCTACCTCAGAAATGATGCGACAGTTGCAGTTTACAACTTCAGCGATACCAGGCACGGTGGCCGGCAGATCGTCGATTACACCCGTCACAGGACAGAGATATATCAGGGCATCTGCCATTATTTTGGAGGAGGAACCAGGCTGGATATCGAGGACATCGAGTCCCTTCAAAACCCATCGCAACCCGATATCTTCATCATCACCGATATGCAGATAACCAACCTAGAGGTCCTCATCGGCTACATCAATGGACTCGGAAATCGCGTTACAGCTGTGCATATCGGAGAGAACAAAGATGTCAGGCAATTTAGGAAGTCCATGGAGATCCGGAAGAATGTCAGCATCTATTCAGTCCAGAAAAAGGAAGATATCCCGAGAATCGTCCTCGGAAAGATAAGGGAATACTTTAGATCTGTCTCTTGAGCGGAGGCCGTATCTTTGGAATGGACAGTGGGATGATGGTAACAACGGCGATGATCATGGAGATGAAAAAGACGATAAAAACATAGTAATAGGCCTCCAATGGATACACAGACCCTGATCGGCCCACTGCATCCATCAGAAAACCGGTAAGAGGTTGAAATACCGCCGTACTCAGAAAGGCTGCGGGATTCATCAGGCCCACGGCTGTCCCGGTGAGCCAGGGGGGGAAGAGCTCTTTCATAATGGTCATGGAAAGGGAAAGTGAGCCTCCCCCGCAGGAGCCCATGATCAGAAATAGAGGAACTAGATAATGGGAATTGGGTTTAGCTCCTGACAGGAAAAAAATGGTCCAGCAGCTCAAGATGAGGCCCAGGGAGAAAAGGAGGACGCCCTTGAGGCTGAGGGCCACCTTATCTGCAAGGAATCCAAAGGTAGGGGCACCAATGATAAAGCCGACGGGAATCATCATGAGCAGCCCGCCTGCCTCCAGCCGGCTGTACCCATGGACATCCATCAGGTAAGGCACTGCCCACAGGCCCTGAAAGGTCAGTGCCGGGCCTCCAAAGAAAAATGTAGATATTGTCACCATCCAAAAGCTGGGCTTACTAAAGACTGTCCGCAGGCGCTCGTGGGGCCTGATATCTTCAGGGATATTTTCTGAAGCCAGGGATAATGGATTGTCTCCCACTTCGAGTGATCGCCAGCCTTTATCCTCCGGGTTGTCCCGCAAAACGCCCCAGCAGATAATTGCCAGCAAGACAGAAGCGGCCCCCATGGCCAGGAATGACATGCGCCATCCCAAAAGGAGGACCAAATAGGTCAAGGGCAATGACGCCGAGAGGTTTCCCGCGTTTCCAATGGCCAGAAACAGCCCTGTAACGCCTGCGAACTCCCTTTGCCGATACCATTTGGAGAAAGTCTTCAGGGCAGGCACAAACACACCTCCCACCCCTATACCAATGAAGGACCTCCCTACCGTGGCCATGCTCATGTTGGAAGCGGTCCCGAAAATCACCGCGCCAACACACGCAATGAGCGTAAAGATGCTGATCACGCGCCTTGAACCCAAGGTATCCGACAGGACTCCCACTGGGGGCTGAACAGCGGCATAAAGATAAAAGTAAGAAGAGGACATCAGTCCCAATGCCGTTGCATCGGCGCTAAACTCAAGGACAAGATCAGGGGCAATGACCGTGGTTGAGATGCGATGGAGGCAAGCGAAAAAGTAGATTACCCCCATGACAAAAAACATGAGCCACCGATATCTGAGAGGATCGCTTAAATTGGTCCATCCTTTATCCCATTTCACTCAGAACTCCCTTCCTTACTGTCGCCTGTCCTCAATGTGTTCCGCGGCATAATGTGATCATAGGCTATTTAGTGGCAGTCTATTTACGACATCCCCATGAAATGTCGGAATATAGGGTAACAAAAGCGAGTGGTAAAAACCTGCTTTCCAATAAACAAGGTCTAAATCCACGATCAGGTAAATTCCATTTCAGAACCGCTTTAGGAGCTCCTCCCGGATTTTCACCATGGCAATGGTATCATGGCTGCAGTATGCAAGCAGGGCTTTTTTAATCTCGTCTTTTTCTTTATGTGATGTGGAGGAATTGACCATCCGCAGATATTCGAGGGAGGCCTGATTGCCCTCCTGAATGGCCAGACCCTCGTAATTCATATCAGGAACGAGGGCTGGAAGCACAGACTTGAGTGAAAAAGATCCATGGAATGCGGGATGGTAAAAGTGTGTCTTGATCACTGCCTGCAAATCCTTTAATCGATCCAAGGCGAGGAGTAACTGGTCACGGTAGTGGGGCAGGTGCTCGGCCAGTTGGTTAATAAACCTGTTTTCATAATTTGTGTAGGTGAACGTGGTGCCCCTTTTCCCCAAGGCCTCGAGCAATGTGCGGGCAAACTCCTCGCGGGGGTCCTTGTCCTCATCGCAAAGGTAGGCCCGATGCTCCAGGGTGCCGTCCTCAAAAAGGATATGATCTGACCACTGAAAAGGGAGAGACTGGTAGGGTCTTGTATGGGGGTGGCGGGGAATCGCGATGCCGACCGTTTCGAAATCAAGGAAGTGGATGGGGTATTCCACATCCTTCAATTCAGGTTCAAGGGCTGGGGAAATGTACTCCTCCTGATTGATCACACATCTCTTGATACGGTCTTGGAGCAGGCTCAAGGGAAAGGACTCAGGAATATCGCGGATATCATGAATATTCAGAGCTGCCAGATCATTCAGCCTGTCTTGGCCTATGCCGCTGAGCTCTAGGATCCAGAATTCAGGTGTTTCCCTCGTGCAGTGTTCCCAGAACTCGCAGCTATAGGGGCTATTGCAAAGCCGAGAGGGCAGAATCTGCGGCGGATCACTCCTTGCGAGCATTCTCTTGAGATCATCAAGCTGTAAGGAAATCACTTCTTGCATTGCGCTGACTTGCTCTGTCAGGTCAGCGAATGAAAAAAGGGTCTCAAGTTCAAGCTGGCTCCCATCGTACACATATCTGTTATTCAGGTGCAGGATACCGNCTCGGGCGATAGCTAAGCCTGAGCCCTNCAGGACGTAGTACTGGATTGCAACATCCGGCNAATAGACCCCTTTGACCGAGGANGATGATTTCACCTCGATCAGGTTCCAGCGGCCATCATCCAGCCTCTCAAGGATATCCGCCCGCACCCGGACACCATCATGGAGAAAGGCGGCTTCATAGATTGCCGGTGCCTGTGAGCGATTCATGGCTGCCAACGTGGTCTGGACCGCCTTGCTATGGTGTTGATAATCCTCCTCGACCAGAAGTCCTCCAGGATAAAGGCGGGTCGCCACTCTTTCCACCTCGTGCCCGGTGTCGAAAATGGCCTGCTGGAGAGGGGATACCTCAGAGGCTAGGCCAGGATTATAGCACTGATGCCACAGACGCAGATGGCACTGCAGACCAGCGAGGAAACGCGATTTGGAAAGTATGGGGATCCTTGTTGGGCCCATTTTCACTCAACCTTGGCACCGTAAAACTTTTTTCTTGCCTTGTTGAGGGCACGTACAAGGGCACGAATGTCCTCTGGCCCTGTCCGGTAGTTTGTAATACACGCCCTGAGCACAGGGAGATCTTTGTCAAGACGGGTAGTAGAAATCCAGGCCTCTCCAGAAGAAACGATTTCCCGAGCGACAGCCTCAATGAAGGCAACAGATTTTCCTTCAGGATTCTGCCGGTCCACGAAACATAGGACAGGTAGCCTTGTCTGATTGACGACTTCCCAGCCCGATGCTTCAAGCTCCCTACGCAACAAGTCGCCCATTGCGACCTGATGTCTGATCACAGTGCCATACCCATCCCATCCTGCCACAGCAAGAGATAGAAAGACCTTTAGCCCAATGAACCGACGTGAACATTGAATGGAGTGTGTATATGGATCAACCACATCTAGTCCAGCTGCATCGGTTGGCATGTAGTCGGCTGCTATACGAAATGTTTGTCCCAGGATATCTCGATGACGAGTAAGATAGACTCCTGCTCCCATGGGGACTGAGAGCCATTTGTGTGTATCGAACGTGATCGAATCCGATCGTTCGATGCCATCAAGAATGGTGCGAAGTTCAGTAACAAATACAGCCGCTCCGCCCCATGCGGCATCAACGTGAAGCCAAAGCCTCTCACGGGAGGCCACATCCGCGATGCGCGAAATCGGATCTACCACCCCGGCGTTGGTGGTTCCAGCAGTAGCTACGATGAGGAATGGCGCAAACCCTGAGGCCTTGTCTTGCGCAATTTGCTCGGCGAGGGCTTCAGCCCCCATTTGCAGGGTGCTATCAACGGCTATTTCTCGTACCGCATCGGTACCCAGACCGCAGGCACGGGCTGCCCTTATGAAAGAGTGGTGACTCTGCGTAGAGACATACAGCGTGGGTTGCTCGTCAAGCCCTCGGATCCCTGCCCGTGCGAATTCTGGAAATGCATGTGCAAGCGCGGTGAGTATTGCAGTATGATTGGCCTCAGCGCCGCCACTCGTGAAAGTGCCATCTGTTTTTCCCAGATCATACCCAAATTGGTACGCAAAGGTCCGGAGCAGGTGTTGCTCAAGCTCAACGGCAAAGGGACTGTGGCTCCATGTTGCCAGTTGAGGATTAAAAGCAGCAACCAAGGCATCGGCTGCGATTCCCATTGTGGTTGGGGCAGGATTGAATAAGCCAAAATACCTTGGATGTGGAGTATGAACCTGATGGCGCCACAGACCTTGTACCACAAAATCCACTGCTTCGCGTGGATCCAGCGGCTGGGCAAAGTTCATGGGAGTCAGAAGAGAGCGGACCTTTTCTGGATCTAGTTCAGGGGCAACGCGAGCTTGACCCACATTGGCAATGTATGCTTCGATAGTCTCAACAATATGCTGCCAAAGTTCGATCCGGGTCTGCTTATCCACGCCCAGCATCTCCAAATGTCTCATTTGAGCTCCCTATTTTCAAGTCAAGACCTAATAGTGGACACTGCTACTCTTCAATAAATTCTCCATTCTCAATTTCTCTAGATACCAGATTCTTGGCCCCATCAAATTGCATCTTCACATGGATCAAATTTCTGCAGCGACCTCCAATAATCTCCTTGTTCAAGGAGTAGGTCACTCCGTCCTGGTCATCAAAATTCTGGACAAGGTCCGTGGATTTATTGATGAAAAGATTGAATACCTCGCCACAGGCGCTACAGCGAGCATTCAGAAAGAAACCATCTGGCGATTGCACAGAGGAACCTCCACCAAAGAGCTTTTTTGCGAGTTTTTTCAGCACATCACCCCCCTCTGGAGATTGGAATCCTGGCGGCCTCACCTCACCACATTCAATGCATGATAGAAAAGCTGAAATCCAAAAAGAACAAGAACAATTCCACACAGCACCTGAAAACCTTTGAGTAATCTGGATGACTTCAATAGTGTTCCTGGGATGATACCCACCAAGGTCCCTAATACTATAGGGGCAATCGCAGTGCCCACGGCAAACACCGCTGCATACAATATGCCTGTCAAAACGGCATTCTCTGCTTCACAGGCGATATAGGACAAGATTGCCACATAGGGGACACAGGGGGCAACCCCCATCAAAAAACCAAGCAGGAACATACCCTCGGTTCCTCTCTCTAATATCCTATTTCCAGCGGGCATTCTAAGTCCTTTGCCTAGAATGATAAGCCCACCCACCACTATCATAAAGAGGGCAGCGATTACATAGAGCCAAACAGATCTTTGAGGTGGAAAAAATTGATTGATAAGGCCAAAGGCCATGGTTGCAAGCCCGCCCAAGATGGCAAGCGCCACAAGTCGACCAATTGAAAACACCAACCCCACCTTTAAACCACCTCGCCAATCTGTCTTCGTGGCCCCAATAAAGGGCAGAAGCAACGGAGCAGTGTATGTCAGACACGGACCCCAACCCATGACAAAACCAGCTATGAGTAATCTTATGGAATTAGAAAGCATCCGTTATTTTTATCGTCTTTCCCGCACCTACAAGAATAAAGTCCTTTCCAAAGGCCTTCTCAAACTGCTTTCTGGCGAGATCACCTGAACAATGACACGGGGCCACTTTTTTAACACCCTCTTTTTTAACCCCGTTGATTATTTTCTTTACTTGCGAAAGATTCATCCAGCATAGATGGAATCCACCTAATACCAAATGGACATCCGATTTAAGCATCTCTTTTGCCCTTTTCACTATCTCTACAACCCCTGGATGCGCACAACCTGTAATTGCTACCAGCCCCTTAGATGTTCTTATTATAAGCGACTCCTCTTTTATAAAGATTCCCAGTTCACCCGTGGAATAGACATCCTCGCAGATCTTTATTGGGTTATGGACATCAGCTAGGCGGGCACCTGCCAGCCTGACCTTGTTCTTAACACTTTGAGGCAGAGATCTTGGCATATAGACGGTAACATCAGGATTTTCCTCCAAAAAACCGGATAGGCCGCCAATATGGTCATAATGAACGTGGGAGAGAACGATCACATCCACTGTTTTAGGGTCAATCTTGAGCTTTCCCATATTACGAAGGAGCACAGAACCCTCACCGCCCACATCAAATAAGATCGTCTTTTCCGCCCCCTTGATGTAACAAGAAAAGCCCCATCTGGTCTCTAATCTCTCGTCGTAAGGGTTATTATCATAAACTATGGTGAGGTTTAGATCTCTCCCCTGTACGGTTGGCGTGCTCACTACCTCCTGGGATGTTGCAGTGAGTAAAGGGGTAAACACGATGGCACATACCTGGATCAAGATTACCATCTTTATCCTAAGCATTTTCATTCCCTCCATAAGCTAAGAAATACTGAACTCGCCTATGAATTGCGCAGAAAGCCTTGTTGACATGAGAAGCTCCAAGCTAAGTGCGGGATTTGGGCGGGCGTATTAGGAACAAGGGCTGCATCCTCAATAGTAAGGATTGTTTTTTTGATCTTGTCAGCCCTCTGTGTCAACTCATTTCTGCACGATGTATCTGCCAACAGGGGATCATTACCGGTTTGTTACTATAGTAGCCAATCCAGGTTGAGTTCAATCAGCTTTCCCTCAGAGGGCTTTCCATCTTTTTTTTCCCAGCCCATCATCTCGTAGTAGAAATTCTTGGCCTTCTCAAGATCCTCCCTGGTGAAGATCTGTCCTTTGTTCGGGCCATCAGGAAGGGGTTCAAAGAGCCTCTCAGGCCAGGTGTCGTCCTCGCGGCCAAACCCCTCCCGCAGGTTGAAGACACGGGCCATGGCCATGGACCGGTCGGATACCTTCATGAGCTCGAAGAGGCTCGTGTTCCACCCTGTCACACACCGAACAGTCTCCAGTACGTCATTCAGGGAGAGCGCCCCCAGTGGCTGGCCGCAGAAATAACAGATTCCGAGGCAATTCCATAGACTCCAGATGAGCTGGGTGTGCCTGAAAAGTCGGATCTTTTCGGGCCCTGCCTCAAGGGTTGGAACGGGCTCCAGGATGCCCAAGGGGGAAATAGACTCAAGCCACGGGCCCGGCTGCTGAAGCAATGGATCGTGTGCGGCCTCTACGTGATCAGCACCTGTTGGTGAGACGGCATAACCAAGACCCACCCCGAATTTCCCCCGAGGATCGTGCATCGGAACCTCCTGACCTTTGACGTGCAGGGCATATTTCTTGGCCTCCCCCCCCAGTTTTTCAGCGGCCCGTTTGACCCCTTCTGCCAAGAGGTCACCCAGCCCTCTCCGAAAGGCAATCCGCTCGATCATTTCGACCATGGCCTCGGCCTTTCCGAATGTAAGTTCCAATCCTTCTGTATCATCGAGGGTGAGAAGGCCTTTCTCAAAACATTCCATGGCAAAGGCAATTGACATTCCTGTGGAGATGGTGTCAAGGGAATATCGGTTGCAGAGTTCGTTTCCCTTGGCAATGGCCTCCAGATCGTCGATGCCAAGACAGGAACCAAGCGAGGCGAGGGTTTCATACTCGGGACCCCCGTATTCGGGTGAGACCTCGTATCGTTCCTTGGAGCTGACCTTGCGCTTGCAGCGAACCGAGCATGCATAGCATCCCTCGTTTCCAAGGGAAATGGTTTCCTCCATGGTTTCACCACAGATCTTCTGGGCACCCTCGAACTGACTGTGCGTAAAGTTTTCTGTGGGGAGGATGCCGCCTGTGTTCAAGGGCATGATAACGTTTGGGGTTCCCAGCTTTTGAAAGGTCTGCTCGCCCGGATGTGTCTTGATATCCTCTGCGAGTCTCTGGCTGATCACGCGAAGGCCGTCAGGGTCTTTGACTTCAAGCTTCTGTCTCCCGCGTACCGCGATCGCCTTCAGCTTTTTGGACCCCATCACGGCGCCCATGCCGGTTCTTCCGTTGGCATGCTTCAAGTTGTTCAGCACGCAGGCATAGCGCACCAGGTTCTCTCCGCCCTGACCAATAAGGGCCACCCGTATGAGTTTATCGCCAAGTTCTTTTCTAATGCCCTCCTGGGTCGTCCCTGTATCTGAACCCCAGAGATGTGAGGCATCTCTGATTTCCGCCTCTCCGTCGTGTATCCAGATATAGACCGGCTTTTCGGCCCTTCCCTTAACCACGATGGCATCAAAGCCTGCATGCTTGAGCTCTGGCCCCCAGAAGCCGGCGGCTTCAGCTTCCCCGAATGCCCCTGTAAGGGGAGAACGGGCAGCCACGGTATACCTTGCCATTCCGGCCATGGGTATCCCGGAAAGGACGCTGGATGCAAAGACCAAGACGTTTTCCGGTCCCAATGGATCGGTTCCTGGCTTGAGCTCCCGAAGGAGATAGGCAAGAGCCAGAGAGCCTCCACCCATGTATGTCCTGTAGAAGACCTCCGAAGGGGATTCCACGTCTATTGCCCGTGTACTCAGATCGATTCTCAAAACCCTGCCATTGTATCCGAATGCCATGTTCTCATCTCCTTTCCAAATGTTGATCCTGTAAATCCCTCGTATTTATTTGGCACACAAAAGACCTTCAATGATTGACGCCTCCTCTTGGCTGAGAGCAGTATAGTGGAAAAGATACTTGTGCGTCAAGGGAAGAGAGATTGGTTGACAAAGATTTGGGCAAACAATATGACAGATGCTATAATAGCACATAGTAGGTTTCAGAAAAATCGCTCCCAGGGCTACGATGTTGGAAAAAGGACTGGTGGATAAACAGGCGCGAGGCATGGAAGTATCATCTCCACATAGTCATTACAGCAGACCGAAAGGGCTGTTTGTCTTTCCATTCATTGTGATAGCATTCATGATGATCTTTGGCTCTGCCAAGGCCATCAAGGCGGTTGAGAAAACCTTTCCTTTTTGTCCTGGTGAAAAACTGACTTTTCAGATTAGATGGAGTTTCATCCCGGCCGGAGAGGTTGTTCTTGAGATACCCCCGATAGAGTCCGTGAATGGTGTTAAATCATACCATTTTGTGATGATTGCAAAAACCTATCCACTTATAGATCTTATCTATAGAATCCGCGACAGAGTGGATGCCTATACAGACATAGAGATGACCCGCTCAATCCTCTATAAAAAACAAAACAAAGGGAAAGGTAAAAGAGATGTAATTGTAAATTTCAATTGGGAAAAACAAGAGGCCCAATACTCCAACTTTGGAAGAAAAACAAAACCCATTGCTATATTACCCGGTTCATTTGACCCATTCTCCATTTTCTATGCCTTTCGCCTTCATGACCTGAAAGAGAATGCAGAGGTGGAAGCCCCTGTCACTGATGGAAAAAAATGTGTAGTGGGGAAGGCGAAGGTCATTAAGAGAGAAAAGATCAGGGTGGCAAGCGGCACCTATGATACCTATCTAGTTGAGCCTGACTTAAAGCATATTGGCGGGGTATTTAAGAAAACCAAAGATGCCAAGATTAGGATATGGGTCACAGCAGATACCAAACGGATTCCAGTGAAAGTAGAGAGTAGGGTAGTTGTTGGAAGTTTTGTAGGGGAGCTCATTTCAGCTGAGGGAATTGGTAGAAATGACGTTAGACCAACCGTAATTAGTAAATAGGCGGGATAGGCATCTTCGGCCAATACAGAAATCAGTAAGGGCAACACAATGGAGGGCAGCGCTAAACTCATAATGAGCCGTTTCCTTTTAACCCTCTCACGTTTGACCCAATAGGACCCTTTTGACAAAGGATCTTATGGCCAAGGTGATTTGAGATTGGGCAAGGCGGTAATGGTATGAAGACCTACCGAATGGGTCAACAATATCGTCCACATTTTGACCTTGTGAAATAAACCTACCAAGCAGTTCCACTTTGCCTTTAACCTCGGGCCACAATCTCTCTATCATTGTTGCATGGTCTGCCTCCATGACCAGGATCAGGTCCGCCCAATCCGCATCTTCCTTTGTAATCTGGCTGGACTCATGGTCTTTTATGGATATTCCCATTTCTAACAGGTGCTCAACCATCTTAGGATCAGGGGGGCTGCCCGGGTTGGCAAAGAGGCCTGCGGATGAGATGAAGATGTTGTCTAGGTTATGCAGATCAACCTCATTATTGAGTACCATTTCTGCCATAAAACTTCTGCTGATATTTGCGGTACATACAAAAAGAATATTCATATATTTTATTTGATCTTAGGGTTTAGGGTTCTTGGGTTTTCAGCGGCCATTCTCCCCTCTGTTTGAGGACCTCCCGGTAAACCTCAAGCGCTTCGTTAACCGCAGGCATACCCGCATACGGAGCAACCTGGAAGAAGACCTCCGTTAGTTTTCTGGGGTCGCAGCCGACATTCAAGGCTGCATTGACGTGGAGCCTTAATTCATCCCCGGCACGGATCGCTGCGAGCATGGCGCATGCAACCATCTGCCTTTCAGGCAGCGTGAGGACGGTTCGGGAATAGAGGTTGCCGGTTATAAATTTAGAGAAATCCTTGGCTAGATCCCTGTCGAATTCCCTCCACATCAGATAGGGAGGATCGATTTTGACACCTCTACCGAAGAGCTTGTTTGCTGTTTCCTGCGTCCTTTTTTTTAGTGCTTCGTCACTCACAATGATTCTCCTTTCCAATGTTTGCCCCAAGGTCCACTTTTTGACCAGACCCCCAGTCCTTAGTTGAAGGAAACATGTCCTTCTTGTCAAGAATTAAATGGAAAAAATGTATTAATTTTGACTGCTCCAACAAATCTGTCCAGGATTTAAGGAAGAAAGGTGTAAGGAAAACACTTGAAAATATCTCAAGGACCTTCGAGGAGAAAAAAGCCCTGTTCTCACCTGGGAGATATCCTCACCTCTGTTTCCAGCAGGCTTATGTGGCTTCGGCTTTTTCGAGACAGGAAAGCTGGGCTCCTTTCACTTCATCATTGGGTTTGACATCGCCTTCTTTATTAAACATAATTATACCCCAATCACATGGCCTTCAACAGCCTGGTGGAGGCGGGTAGTTGTCTTGTGGATGGCTAAATCAGCAATATCCACTGACGTGCTGTGTGAAGATATGGGACAGGAGGTTGCTGCCCTGGCTGAAGGGATTTGGGAGGCGTGAGAGGAGATGGAAGGATTTGTTTGGGACATTGACCCGACAATAGTGGTGATCGGGCCGTTGCAGATACGCTATTATGGCGTGCTTATCGGGTGCGTACTGGTGATTGGATATTACCTCTGGCAGTGGCAGATGCGCAAGGCCGGCTATGAGGAGGCCGTGATCCTCACCTTCCCATATTACATCGCAATCTTGGGGGTGATCGGTGCGAGACTGGGACACTGCTTCTTCTACCATCCCGCATACTATCTGTCCAACCCGATTTCGATCATGAAGATTTGGGAAGGGGGGCTGTCGAGCCACGGGGCTGCCGTCGGTATCCTCACGGCCATTTTTTTCTACTCTCACATCAAGAAAATCCCCTGGCATGTGGTTTTAGACAGCAACACCTTTGTTTCTGCCCTTATTGCTACTTTGGTGCGCATTGGCAACTTCATGAACAGCGAGATCGCGGGCCGCATCACCCACGTGCCGTGGTGTGTGCACTTCCTGAGGTATCGGGACGGGGGCAAGTATTGCCGCCACCCGAGCCAGCTCTACGAGGCCTCCATCGGTCTGGCAATATTTGTCGGATTGATACTGCTGGAGCGCAAACTCGGCAAGAGGCGCCCGCCAGCGCTTTTAGCCGGTGTTTTCCTGGTGTCCTATTTCTTCTGCCGGTTTCTTGTGGAATTCGTCAAGGAATATCAGACGCTGCCCTCGAGCTCGCCATTGACCATGGGGCAGTATCTCAGCATTCCTTTTTTCCTGATCGGCCTTTACTTGCTGGTTTATGCCTGGAAGCGGCGGCACGAAGGATTTCCACTTCCTTCAGAAAAAAGAGCGCCAGAACCGAAAATTACCGTGCAGCGGAAAAAAAGCAAAAAAAGGAGGAACCGAAGGTAACCATGAATGATGTTGCCCCAATAAACTATAAGGTTCACCTGGAGCCAGATTTAGAGACCCTGAGATTTTCGGGGAGCGTTGAGATTGTGGTTGAGGCCTCAAGACCAGTGAATGAGATTACATTGAATGCAGTGGAATTGGCCTTCTGGGGCTGTATGGTCTGGATGGACGGTGAGTTTGCACAGTGCCCATTTTATGTGGATACCCGGAAAGAGGAGATAAGGGTGTACCTACCCAAGGAGATGACCGGAAGAATAGCCCTGAAGATCAACTACGTGGGAGAGATAAACGATAAGATGGCTGGTTTTTACAGAAGCGGGTACAGTGCTGAAGGCAAGGCCAAATACAGTGCGGTGACACAGTTTGAAGAGAGCAACGCACGGAGGGCCTTTCCGTGCTTTGACCATCCAGTCAAGAAGGCATCTTTTGATGTTGAGATGGTCATCAATGAAAACCTCGTTGCCATATCCAATGGGCCAATAACTGAAGAGAAGCGCCGGGATGACGGAAGGAAGGTAATAACCTTCCAGCAAACACCAAAGATGTCTACATACTTGCTTTTCTTCGGCGTTGGCGAGTTCGAGTTCCTTGAAGACGCAGGTGAGATCGTCGTTCGTGTAGGAACCATGCCTGGAATGACAAGGCACGCCCAATTTGGACTCCAGTTTGGGAGAAAGGCCCTGGAGTTTTGTGAGGATTACTATGGTGTGAAATATCCACTTCCTAAGCTTGATTTGATTGCAATCCCGGATTTCGCAGCAGGTGCAATGGAGAATTGGGGTGCGATCACCTTCAGAGAAAATTTGCTGCTTCACTATTCCAATATCACATCCAAGGCAGGCGAGCAGAGGATATGTGAGGTCATTGCACACGAGATAGCACATCAATGGTTCGGAGATCTGGTAACGCCCTCTGATTGGAAGTATCTTTGGCTCAATGAGAGCTTTGCAACGTACTTTGGTTATGGCGTTGTGATGCACTACTATCCTGATTGGGACCTCTGGGATCAATTTCTCCATGGCGAAACTGATACAGCCCTTGACAGGGACGCCCTGAAGGAAACCGTCCCAATAGAGATCCCAGGAGGAGAGCACCTCGTCATTAATGCCAGTACTGTACCGATCATATACAATAAGGGTGCAAGCATCTTAAGGCACGTTAAGGGATATATCGGTGAGAATGAGTTTAAAGAGGGCCTCAGGCACTACTTAAAGAAATATGAATATGCATGTGCATCAAGCCCTCACCTATGGGAAGCCCTTGAAGAAATTTCAGAAAAGCCCGTAACTACCATGATGAAGAGCTGGATTGAACAGCCAGGATTCCCCCTTGTTGAAGTCACAAGAGATGTGGATAAACTCATCCTTACACAGACGAGGTTCACCTATCTTCCCAATGAATCTGACCAAGTATGGGTCGTCCCAGTTACCGTCAAGATTTTTTATAGTAACGGTGATTCAAAGACAATAACGACCCTTCTCCAGAGCAAGAACTCGGGCATCGGTATTGGTGGAGATGCCGTTGCATACAAAGTAAATTATGGACAGACCGGATTTTACAGGGTCAGGTACCATGAAGAGAGCGACCTCTCTGAACTCGGCAAACGGGTGTTAAGTAAAGAACTGCCACCAGAGGACAGGTGGGGCCTTCAAAACGATCTCTATGCGCTGGTGAGACGTGGCGATGCCTCCCTGGATGATTACCTGGACTTTCTCTTAAATTATATACACGAGGACGCCTTTCTGCCTCTCGTAGGTATTGCGTGCAACCTATTCCAGGCATACCTGGTTATGGAAGGGGCTCAGAGAAAAAAGGTTGCTTCCATTGGGAGATCATTCCTCGAGAATGTGCTCTCACATATTGGTTACGCACCGCATCCAGAGGAAAAACATACAACGTCCATATTGAGAGACCAAGTTATGGTCGATGCAGTGATGTATGGTTCAGAAGCTGTCGCGGAATCCGCACTCGGAAAATTTTCGTCACTGATGGAGGGGAAGGACGTCCACCCCGACATCATGAAGAGCGTCATGCAAGTGGGAGCCTTGAATGGTAGCAACGAAACCTTTATGTGGTTTGATCAAAGGTTCAAATCCTCTGAAAGCGAGCATGAGAGAATGAACATATTAATGGCCTTCGGCAGGTTCAGGGACAAGGCGTTGATCAAAAAAATCCAAGAATACGTGTTGAAGGAAATACCAGACAGAAACAAGTTTATCCCAATAGGGCATATGGCTTCAAACCCACATGCCATACCCTTTATGTGGGAATGGTATGTATCTCATATAACCGCGCTCGAGCAGTTTCATCCAATTCATTATGAGCGGGTCATCGAAGCAGTTGTTCCCGTGAGCGGCATTGGGAAAGAAGAAGAGGTCAAGGCCTTTTTTGAAGATTACATGAGAAAAAAGGACAAGGCCAAAGATGTCATAAAATTGTCCCTGGAAAAGCTGGAGATAAATTCGAGAATGAGGGCTTCGTGATCTGATAGGTTTGATCTGTTTATCAAATCATACTTGAGGTTTTTGCTTGCACAACAGACTCATATGGATAGACCTGGAAATGACCGGTCTGGACCCTGAAAAGGACTTCATCCTTGAGATTGCCAGTGTTGTAACAGATAATAAGTTGGAGCTTGTGGCTGAGGGCCCGGACATAGCCATAAACCAGCCTGAAGAGATCCTCGCGTCCATGGATGAGTGGGCCATGACCCATCATAAGAAATCAGGTTTGCTCGATCGGGCCAGGGCCTCTTCCCATGACTGCCAGAGCGCTGAACAAGAGACACTGGCATTTCTCTCTATCTATTGCAGGAAAGAGGTGTCTCCGCTGTGTGGGAATTCGGTTTGGCAGGATCGGCGATTTTTGAAGAGGCATATGCCCTGCCTCGAGGAGTTCTTTCACTATAGGAATATTGATGTAAGCACCATCAAAGAACTGGTCAGAAGATGGTATCCCTCTCTTCCTCCCTATAAAAAGCAAAAATCCCATCTGGCATTGAGCGACATCAAAGAATCCATTGATGAGCTAAGGTATTACCAGCAAAAGGTGTTTCTGCCATAAAATGTTCACCGTCCACTTGTCCCGTCCCTAAGGGGCTTCGCCGAGATTCATCCTCCTAGTCAGTCATTGACCAAGAGATAGGCATGGTGTGCCCGGAAATTGCGGTTTGGCTTTCAGGTACATTTATCGATAGACTTCAAAGGCAGGCTATGCTATTCTTCCACCCTCCTCCCTCAATCTCTGCTGAATAAGCTCAAAAAGCAGGTTGTCGCGTAAATTGATGGTCTGAACATCATATATGCCCAGGTTTGCGTGGTGATATATGATTCAGGTGATTAAAGAAAAGGAGAAAACCATGGAGGGAATTGTACTCGGGAAAACAGGACTTGAGGTCAATCGGCTTGGTTTTGGGGGAATCCCAATTCAGACGGTGGACGAAAATCAGGCGGTTGAGACCGTATTGCATGCCGTGGAAAGGGGGGTCAATTTTATCGATACATCCAGGGCCTACACCACGAGCGAGCGACGAATCGGTATGGCCTTGCGCCAGACAGATAAACGGGTCACCGTGGCCTCAAAGTCCCAAAGTAAGACCTCCGAAGGGCTTCGGGAGGATCTGGAAAGGAGCCTGGAGGAACTCCAAAGGGGCTCTATTGACCTTTACCAATGTCATTTTGTCAAGGATTACCATGACTACGAGCAGGTGATTTCCTCCAATGGTGCCCTAGAAGGCCTGATTAAGGCTCAGCAAGAAGGCTTGATTGGCCATATTGGAATAACCAGCCACAGCTTGGAGGTTATGGATCGCGTTCTCGATGATGGTCTCTTTGAGACGATCATGGTCTGCTTTAGCTTTCTTGAGCCTTTGGCGCGGGAGAGGATCATCCCAAAGGCGATCGAAAAAAACGTCGGGGTCATTGCCATGAAACCTTTTTCTGGAGGGATCATCGATAACGCCAGGCTGGCCCTAAAATATGTACTTTCTCAACCAGGTATTATGATCATTGCTGGTGTTGAGCATAAAGACCTCTTCGATGAGAACTGGGAAGTCTTCCAAGATAGCTCTGATTTAGACGATGCCGAAAAAAAGGAGATCGAGAAGATCCGCAAAAGATATGAGAAGAATTTTTGCAGGCGCTGCGATTACTGCCAGCCCTGTACAGAGGACATTCCAATTCAGATCATTCTTGGGTTGCCTTCTATGGTCAAAAGAATGGGGAAGAATATTTTGCGGGAAGGTTGGCGGCCCAAGGCCATTGAGAAGGCCAGAAACTGCTCCGAATGCGGGGAATGTATCCCCCGTTGTCCCTACCAACTTCCTATACCAGATCTGATCAAGGAAAGGCTTAGATGGGTGGATGAACAACTGCAATCATCGTAAATCCATTGCTTTTCGGTCCTGTCTCCCTTATTGAATAACTCTACACCTCCCCTGGAGGACTATCGAGCTCTGCCAGTCTTTCACCTTCTTGAAGAACGTTTTCCTCCTTTGGCCTATAGTAATACCGAAAGCAAAGGCTTAGCTCTTTAATATAGTATTACAATCAGTACACACCCTGGGAGTGATTGCGCCTGCAGCACAGTGACTGATTCATGAACGGGCTGTAGATTTGAGTCTCCATTATCGTAGACTATCTGTTGGTTCGTATACTCCCTTAGCTTAAGCGCGATCTATCTTTGCCTTCTTAATCCACATCCTTGCGCCGGCAAGGGCAAGCATAACCCCGGTGGAATCCGCCAGAAAGTCGCTTACGGTGCATGTCCTGTTGGGAACAAAGGACTGATGGATCTCATCAGAAAGACCGTAAAGGATTCCTATTACCGCAAGAATGCCATAGGTTCGCAGGGGATACTCAAGGTAGGTGTTCCACGGATAGGCCGCAACCATCAGTGTTATGCCGAAGAAAAAATATGCGGCACCGTGGAACAAGAGATCATTGAAGGAGATCAGGTCGAGCGGAAGCTCAATTTTTTCCAGGGAAGACACATAAAAAATGAGCCCTGCCATGATAAAGGCAGGAAGTCCCCATGCAACTTTTCTATACAATTCCACCACCAGTTAAAGTGGATATTCCTTTTTGGTTCATCGAAAGAATCCGCACTATATCATGCATGGTTTCTGCCGCTCCCCAGCACTCTTCTAATCATCTTAACCGTGAACCAGGCAATGAATACCAGAACTGCGAGGACACAAACAACAGCGCCCACTGCGAGCCATGTGACATAATTTCCTCCTGACACTAAGGCGATGGGGTTCATGCTCGGGGCCTTTACAATCCGGCCTTGCTTGTTCCTGTATCTCGGCGGTATCTCTGGAACGCCGTCACCATCCGTATCTTTAAATGTCCCCATGAACTTCATCAGACCTTTCCATTCTTTGAGTTCCTGGAGGCCCTGTTTTTCCTTATCTGCGTCCACCCTGACCGTGCCCAGGTCGGTAATGGGCCGGCCATTGCGATCCTTGGGCACGATATTCAAGATATTCCATGTGAATCCGCCTATAATCTTCAGGAAGGTGGCATTGTATATATTGGCGGCTACCTTGTAGAGTGTCTTATTGGAGGAGGAACAATCCAGGGTGCTATAGTTTCCGTGTTCATCCTCGATCTGGATGTCTGTTACCCGGTCGAATGGCATCCGGTAGGGGTTGTATTTACAGCGTATCCCTGAGACCTGTATAAAATAATCATCCCCCTTCTTGGGAGCGACAGTGGTTAGAATCTCCAGTGCCTTCTTTATCTCTGCGGCATAGACATAGAAGGTAATCAGGGGATAGCCCATGGTGTCGTCCCAGCCTATGCCCAGCGGATTGGATCGGAACAGATCGCAGACCGCCACAAGCCCGGTCTTGCCGACGAGTACCGGGCTTCTGATAAGACCGTTGGACTGCACGGCCACTCTCACCTTTGATAGCGGGTCATTTGGGTTATAGTCAAGATGGTCGATATACCAGCGGATAGAGTCTGCAATCATGTTGCCGAGGTTTGTTTCGTTGGTCTCTATTGTCAGGTCGAAATCGGTCTCAGCAACCGGTTTATAGAAGCTTAAATCCAGCTCCGCCAGGACCTTTTGGTTGATGATATCGATGTAGGATTCGATCCGGCGGTTTATACCGGGATCGCCCATGATACGGTCATCAACCTCCACGATCTTGTAGTCCTTCATCCTCACGCCTTCAGGGCCAATGGCCAGATCAAGGACGCCTACATGCTTGCCATAGGCCCAGGCCTGCACGATGATGGTGTTGTTGACCATGATGGGCTTTAGCAGCCGGGTGTGGGAATGTCCACTGATGATGATGTCAATGCCCGGAACCTCCCCGGCAAGCGTCACGTCCTCTGATTTCATCCCGCCCTCAAGGCCGCTGTGGGAAAGACAGACCACGAGATCCACCTTCTCCTTTTCTTTGAGCAGATTAACCATCTGGCGCGAGACATCAAAGATATCCCGAAACTTAACTGGAGCGGCAAAGGGAGCCTTTTCAGCCCCGTCCTTACCCAGCAGGCCGAAAAGGCCGATCCTTATCCCTTCTCTTTCCAGCACCGCGTACTTCTTCACAACACCCTGATCAAAGAGCTCTTGGAGCGAATCGTCCCTCTGGTCGTCCTTGCTGAAGATAAGGTTGGATGAAACAAGCAGGGGCATCCCTCCTTTTGCGGCCGCAGAGTTAAGGACCCTGGCCAGACCGGCGGGCCTTAGATCAAACTCGTGGTTACCCAGGGTAGTGACGTCATAGCCCATCTCCTTCATGAGTCTCAGTTCAAGGCCTTCCTCCCGGCTGACCATATGAAAAAGAGAACCCATGAGAAAATCACCTGCATCGAGCACAAGGGTCGGGTTCTGCCTTTTCTCTTTTTCTGATTTGATCACCGTGGCAATGCGGGCCCAGCCCCCCATGGTCTGATCATCCCCGGTTTTAGAGGGCGTATAATCCAGATTCGGGCAATGTCCCAAAAGGCGGGAGTGAAGATCGTTGGTGTGAATGATGCTCAGGACCTTTTCACTGGCAGGCAGTGGCACTGGAATAAGAACAAGGGCAAGGATCAGCAACAAAAAGGTCTTAATCAGCCTCATTTTTGAATATCCTTTCTTACGAGTGGGTAAATTGGTTGAATTGAATGCAAAGAAGTCTCTTTTTGAGGAGGTAGTGTAAGGGGAAATAGCCTTGTGTGTCAATGAGAAAGGCATTCATTCCATGGATCTCGATTCCTTCTTTAAACAAGGGACCGGCGAAAAACACCCTGGTAAGCGGATATTCTATTATGGGTTTTCGCGCCTTCCTGTCGACTGCAAGCCAAATATAGTGCGGGTTTTGGGTGATCTGATTACGCGAGTGACAGTTTACTATGTGAAGGCGGGTTTTTTGCCCCGTAATAAAAGACTACTTTCCGATAGCCTTCAGTACCGCATGGGCGAATTCCGTGTCCGACTGTGCACCTACTATGCTATGCTCCTCATTAATCACTGTATGAGGCACTCCGTGGACATTGTACTTGACCGCGAGAAAAGGAAACTCCGAGCTTTCTATCATGTCAGAGGTGATATGGTCACTGGCCATAGCAAACCTGTGGGCAGTGCGAACCGCACTTGGGCAATAGGGTCATGTAGGAGAGATCAAGACCTGCATATGCACGGGCTTATCAACCTTGGCCAGTTCTGTCATTACTTCATTACTCAATCCAGGGTCCCGCTTTCCCACATCCATGATATCCTCTATCAGGACATTAAACTCATAACCGGCAGGGACCCCGTAAAAGCGGATACCATAATCCTTATCTCCAGAAACTACAGTGGCCGGTATTTTGTCCACTCCGTACTTCTTGGCCAGGTCCGCCTTGGCCACGAAGTCGTGCACCTCGAGAGAGAGTTTTTCTGAGAGACCAGAGACTTCCTCAAGCATTGTCCTGGTCATCTCACAGCGGGGGCATTCCATCTCCTGGGTGAACATAGCGACCTTGACATCCTTTTCTATACCCTTGAAGATGTTTGCCACTTTTTCCTTGTCCTTTTCTTTCAGTACTGCCATGACACACCTCGTTATATTAAGGATTTGTTGATAAGGTAATTATACGCGGATAGTGCGGCCTTGGCTCCCTCACCGGCTGAGATTACAATCTGCTTGTGGGGGACGGTGGTAACATCGCCTGCGCCAAAGAGCCCTTCTACACTTGTCTGACAGGAGCAATCCACGATCACCTCGCCTTGCTCGTTCAATTCGACGAGGTTCCTGACCGACTCGTTGTTGGGCAAAAGCCCGATCTCCACAAAAACCCCGCTCGCATCCAGCTTCTCTTCTCTTTCACTCTCCCGGTTTTTGACAACCACCGCGGTAACTCTGTCCTTTCCCTCGATCCTGACAACCTGGTGGTAATCGAGTAAGCTCACTTTACCGGTCTGCTTCACTCTTTGCTGAAGAGCCTCATCTGACTGCCACCCTTTGATGAAATTTACAAGGGTGACCTCTGCTTCCACCTTCAACAGGTCCATGGCCGTAGTAAAGGCGGAATTTCCTCCACCGGCCACAACTACCTTTTTCCCCTTGAAGAACGGGGCATCACAGGTGGCGCAGTAGGCCACACCTCGCCCCACCAAGTCTTTCTCTCCAGGCACGTTGAGTGGGCGGTGACGTTTGCCGGTTGAAAGGATCAAGGTGCGACTCGAAAATATTGTGCCATCAGCTGTCCAAACCTTGAGGGTATCTGCCTCTTTTTTGACTTCCGTAGCAGCAGTACCCAGCCTGACGGGTATATCAAAACTTTTTACATGCTCCTCAAAGCTGTCAGCCAGGTCCTTGGCATTTATGCTCTGAAACCCAAGCCAATTTTCTACCTCCGAGGTTTCTCGGACCTGCCCTCCGAAATCCTTGGTGATAATGGCGAGGTTCATCATCTTTCGTGCAGCATAAACAGCTGCGCTCATGGCCGCCGGACCCCCACCCAGGATGAGGAGATCATAGGTGATCCCTGGCTCCGGCTCCTTTGCCTTCTCTAACAATGACGTATCCAGAGAAAAAGTAGGAAAATCCATTTGCTCCCTCCTTAGGGCATTTGAGGTATTTATAATCCCCCTATGCGTGCGATCTCAACCTCCCCACGGCATCTTCGAATAGATTTCCGAAAGTTTATCCCGGTATTCTCTGAAAAATGTTTCGTGTTCCTTTTCCCAGTTTGAGAGCATAGTGAGGGCCTCCTTGGCCTTGCCTCCAGTATTTCTTGCCATATTTGCATAGAACTCACTCAGATCCTTCTCGATAAGCCACGCGGTGTTAAAAACGGTAACATCAGGGACCATAGAACCCTCGATGCATTGTTCGAGAAATTCTGATTTCGCCCGTGCATCAAAATAGTTTGTGGGTTCCAGAACTACTTTTTTTACCGCTGATAGGTTTATTTCTTCTCCCTCCTTCAGATCCTTGAGGATCTGGTTGATGAACTCAATATGCCGCCTTTCTTCCTCTATCAATCGTTTGAACGCACTAATGGCTGCTCCCATGCCCATCCGCTGTAGTGAGTGTTCAAAGAATGCCTTACCTGTCTCCTCCTGGTTGAGGGCATATTCAAAGATCTTTATCAAATGTTCATTCGTTGACATAATCCCCCCTCATAGATTGTTTCTATAATCCTTTTCTTTTCACAAAAGAGATAACAAGGGCCTCTATGCTCCTTTCTTCAATGCCTTAGCCGCCTTCCGTCCCAGCTCCACACACTTTTGCAGGTCATCGTGTGCGGGCACATACTGGGCTTTGATCCCGGGATCGATGACCGTGAATTTCATCTCTTCCATGATGGCGTTAATCAACTTCACGGCCTCTCCGCTCCACCCATATGAACCGAATGCGGCCCCAATCTTGTTGGCAGGCCGCAACCCCTTCATGTAGTGGAGGAAGTCGGCCATCCGTGGAAGCATCCCATTGTTAAGGGTTGGAGAGCCAATTACAAGTGCGCCGGCATCGAGGACCTCGGTTATGATGTCGCTCCGGTGATTGGTTGATAGATCAAATAACTGAACACTGACACCCTCTTGAGCCAATCCATCCGCAATGGCCTTGGCCATCATTTCAGTGCTATGCCACATAGTATCATAGATAACAAGGGCCTTGACCTTGCTCCTCTGCTGACTCCATTCATCATAGCGTTCAAGTATCTTTCCAGGATTCCTGCGCCATATGAGGCCGTGATCAGGTGCAATCATGTCTACCTTGAGATCCATCTCCTTGACCGTGGACAAGAGTTTTTGGACCAGGTTGGAATACGGGAGGATAATGTTGGCATAATACTTGGCGGCATGGCCTAAGAGCATGGAGAGATCAACCTCATCATCAAACCGCTCTGCAGTGGCCACATGCTGTCCAAAGGCATCACTAGAAATGAGAAGGTGATCCTCGGAAATATACGAAAACATGCTATCTGGCCAGTGGAGCATTCTGGTCTCGATAAACTCAACTGTTTTTTTGCCAAGGCTGATGGTATCACCAGTTCCTACAACTTCGTAAGGCCAATCCTCTCTGCGAAAGTGTGCAAGCAGGGCCTTCCTGCCCCTTTCGGAGCAGAAGATCTTCTCGGGCTTCACCAGCTCCACAACCTCAGGCACAAGGCCGGAGTGGTCCATTTCCACATGGTTTACGACAAGATAATCGATCTTGGTGGGATCGATTATCCTGCGAATGTGGTGCAACAGCTCGCTTTTGAAACCTTTTTTAACCGTATCAAACAAGGTGATTTTTTCATCTAGTATCAGAAAGGCGTTATAGGTTGTGCCCCGGTAGATGGAATAGCCGTGGAAGTCGCGGATATTCCAGTCAATGGCGCCAACCCAGTGGATATCCTTCAAGATCTCAATCGGTGGCATGCTGTCCTCCAATACACAAAGGCTTTTCTCATACTAGAGCGGCATGTTTTACCACGCAAGCTAAATGACTGGTGGCCGTGCCTTAGTGAACGGTGGTCATTTCTTGTGAGCTGTGAGTTTTCCGAGTTCCAGGGAAAGCTTATTTAAGTGCTTTTTCTCCTCATCAACGAGCTGACCTATTAATTCTTGCCCCTTCTTCTCCTCAGTGGCGTCTTGTATGGTGAGAAAGAAGATTATTGAATCTTTCTCAAACTGAATTCCTAGCTTCAGCACATCTTCAGGGTTTTTCACTCGAGATAATTTTTCCTCAACATCAAAATCTGATCTAAAGACGTGCATATCAGCCATCATTTGGAGGTATTTGTTCATCTCATGTTCAGGATCCCATATGGTATCTTCAGTAGCTGTTTTGGGCAGTTGAGCTTTTAGCTCTGTAAATTTCTTCAGGTGTTCTCCCTCTTCTTGTGCGAGGAAGGCCAAAAGCTCCTTTACATCAGGATCATCAATGATTTCCATGGCCTTTTCGTAAAAAAATTTACCGTTTCCCTCCATGTCAATAGCTATTTGGAAAACTTCGTTTGCATTAAATCCGTAAATCAACACACCGCTCCTTTTTTACTGTTGACTATTATTCTTTTTCAAAATCATCCTTTGAGGCACCACACACTGGACACGTCCAGTCATCAGGCAGATCTTCAAACTTGGTGCCTGGCTCTATTCCATTATCCGGATCCCCATTAGCGGGATCGTATACATAGCCACAAACCTGACAGACGTACTTATCCATGATTCTCTCCCCCTTTTTTATATAGTTAGTATCTCAAACATATACCAAGAAACTTGCACCATCCTTTAAGATACAGAATCCAACACTACTCCTCAATAAAGGTTGGAGCAGCCTTTGGTGACTTACCCTTTTTTACAAGATGGTAGTAGGCATAGGTCATGGGTTCACCGCCACTCATCATATCAGCGTCAATAACCTCACCAATAAAAATCGTATGGGTCCCCACATCCACCTCTTTATCAACTCTCACTTCCAGGTACGCGGTGCTGTTCTCCTCAAGAATTGGATTGCCCCATTGACTTAGGCGGTGTTTTACGCCGTCAAATTTTTCAATATCCCTTCCGCATTTGAACCCGAAGCGCCCTATAAAGATCATCCCAGTATCTTTGTCCAGCACGTTTACCACGAACGAACGACTCTCCTTGATAAACTCGTGGGTATAATTGTCTTTATTAATACTCACGGCCAGGGTAGGTGGTTTGGAGGTGATTTGAAACACGGTGTTTGCTACCTGGCCATTAATCTTGTCACCCTTTTTTGCGGCAACAACATAGAGACCATAGCTGATCTGGTGCAGGGCCTTCGGGTTCATTTGATCCTCCTTTGTTTTGTATTTGACAGGCCCTCTTCTAGTGGTTAATTCCTTAGGCCGCCTCCAACTCACGTCGGGCAGCCATATCAAAAAGAACCCTCTCTCTCGCCTTATCAATTCCCAGGGCATGTCTCCTCTTATCGATATGCTCGATCATCATGCGGGCCATCTCATAGGGATCCTCAGTGAATCCCCATTTCCCAAATCCCATTTCCTCCAGGCCCTCAAACAGGAGCTTGTGAAATTTGGTCTCCTCAATAATTGGAAAGGTGACGCCAAAAACGGTGTAGACGCCCGATGCCACGAAGTAATGGCCTATTGAGATGGCCTTTTCGCTCATCCATTCTGGGGCAGCGCCGGCAACTGGCAGGTCTGCGATGCTATCTCCCAGGCCTCCCACATGAACCATTTCAGCGCATGCGATCAAAATCCGGCTATTATCAACGCAAGACCCCACACCAAGAACAGGTGGCATCCCCACCGCTTCACACACTTCACGGAGACCTGGTCCTGCCAAGTGAGCCGCTTCTGGCTTGTATAAGCCGGCCTTTGCCAGAGCGATCTGGGAACATCCCGTCTGGACAACAAGGACATCGTTTTTAATCAACTCCTTGACCAGCTCCACATGCACCCAATCATGTTTGACCCTCGGATTAGTGCAGCCTACTACACCGGCCACCCCTCGTATCCTGCCATTGATAATATTTTGATTCAGGGGGGTATAGGAGGACCTGAAGGTGCCTCCAAGCATATAGTTAATATACTCATGGGAAAAGCCGTGGATACCCAGATTGGTAATCTTTGGAATCTCCACTGGCGCCTTACGATTCTTGAACCTGGCAATAGCCATCTTCACAATACTGTCAGTGCATTTTCTCGGCTCATGTTCCTCGAATTCAATGTGTTCAGCTCCCTCAATGTGACATCTGGGATTGGTGGTGAAGAGCTTGGTTCCATAGCATTCGGCTACTTTCGCCAGACCCTGTTTAATGCACTGAACATCCACACCCATGGCATCTACAGCGCCGGTCACCAGAACCGCTTCTGTGGACATGAAGTTTCCTGCATGGGGGATCCCATGGCGGGAGAGCATTTCCGCGCCTGAACAGCACATCCCAACCAGGTTTATCCCCTCGGCACCCGCATCTGTGGCTGCCTTAATGAGCTTCGGATCATTGACCGATTCCAGCATCGACTCAAATAGGTTCGGTTCATGGCCATGGATAATGATATTGACCTCCTTTTCTTTCAGACAACCCATGTTGACCTCAGCCCTTACCGGGGTAGGAGTCCCGTAGAGAATGTCTGAAATCTCTGTAGCCACCATGGAGCCGCCCCAGCCATCAGCCAGAGCCGTGCGACTGCACTGCTTGGTAATATTCTCATAGTGCTGATCCACCCCCATATGGGTCCGGTGCATCAATTCCATGATCTCTCGCATGGCGCCACGTGGTACCACGCCATGCTTTCGCCATGTCTCCAGGGTCTTGGGTGGCACCCTGTTGGCAAAAGGTATCTCACCCTCTAACTGGGTATAGGTACGCTCCAGTTCTTTGTAAAGGTCAGTGGCAATATCTTTTATCTCGCGCCCATCTGTCTCAATCCCGACGGACTTGGCCACTTTTTCCAATTTAATAGTATCTTTAATGGTATAATCCTTGATGTTTCCGTTGACCACTTCCCTGAACACATCAAGCATTGACATACCATGGTCTGTATGGGCTGCGGCACCACTGGTCACCATACGGGCAAAATTTCGTGCCATGATGGTGTCGATGGTTGCTCCGCACACACCTACTCTACCATAAGGATCTTTGGGATTTAATCTGCATGGCCCCATGGCGCAGTGCTTGCAGCAGGCAGAATCAGCTCCGATCGGGCAGGCCTTCATGTTTGCTGCGCGATCAAAGGCGGTCTCTACGCCGTCCCTTTGTGCCTTCTCAAGCATCTGTGCTGTGGCATCACAGCTTGTCACTTCTTTTATATTTATCTTTTTCACTGGGATAATTTTCTTTTCCTTTTTTTCTTCTTCTGCCATGTTAACATCCTCCTTTGTATATATATCTGCATCAACAAGATTATTTACTTAATCATTCTTTTCCAGAAGGCAACTATGCCATCTGTGCCAAAGGATATCTGTACCAGTTCCCAGCTCTCGCTGCCCTTCTTATTCAAGATCTCCCGAAGTCTTTTTGTCTGGTACTCAGGGACCTGGTCAAGGCTGCATTCTCCAGTCTCTGAACAGAAATACGTGAGATGACTGAACTCTCCTGCCGGGTGTTTTGTAATCTCATATTCAAATCTTTTCATAGCTACACCTTTACGATACCCCTCTTCTGCCCAGCATCTTATATTACCTGTTTGATTTCTAAAAACAGGCCTAAATTGCCCCACTAGAGCAAGAGGCATAGTATAACAGTGCTAGGAGAGTATAGGCTTTTTATCGCGGGGTTTTTGTTCCCCCTCCCGCTTCGAGAGTACATTTGGTAAAATCGATCTCTTTGCCGCACCCAGCGCACACGTGCTTTCTGTCAAACTCGTCTGAAAATATCTCCTTTTCCTTTCCACAGTTGGGACACTTGCAAGTAAAGGCCTCCAAGCTCTTAAACTGTTCAAATCCTGGGCAATGTCTTGGAGTAGTCATGACTATCTCCTTTTAAGGTATGTTATTAAGCCAGTTTTTTCCCTATCTCTCGCCCATAATCCTGGGCCATCTGTTTCCCCCCTTCCAGGCGAGAGGACTTCAATCGTAATGGATCACTTTACAAATAAACAGGCAATTTTAATGCCAGACATTCTGCGTCTTGATGTCAGACCGGAAGGGCTGGAAGCCAAAAAGGCCAATAAAAAAACACACTTACCGGCTGTCTTATGGGGCTTTAAAAAATCATACTGACCAATTTCTCACCAACTCATGGACCGATAGCGCAGGCAGGCAGTCTAAATTTCGACACAATAGATACGCCAAAATCCAATATTATTGCTTTATTTCAGCAAGTTATCTTCCAGTCTAATTTTAGTCTCGTATGTATTATTTTCGTACAGATCTAATCAATCATTAGAGCGAAGCATAATGGGGTTTCTATGAAAAGGGTTTTCCTTTTCTCCTGCATTCTGGACATATGCCCATAAACTCAAGTCTATGCCCGATTATGCTGTAATCGCTTACGTTACGAACGGCATTTTCAATGTCATCCATTGATTCAATGGGGGCGTCTTCTACCCTGCCACAGTAACTACAACGAATATGATAGTGGCTTTTTGTATTGCCATCAAACCGCATTTGGCTGGATAGGGGCCCAACTTTTTGTATCAAACCACGTGTGGATAGAATCTCCAGGTTGCGATAAACAGTTCCCAGGCTTATTCGGGGCAGTCTCTTACGCACCGTGTCGTATACCTCATCTGCTGTGGGATGGGTGTTGACCTTCCGAATCTCTTCTAGGATAACCTGGCGCTGATGGGTCATCCTGTATTTCTGGTTGGATAATAAAGAATCTTCTGGATTCATTGTCTATCTCTCCAGCCTCTCCAGCTTCTTTACCAGGATCTCAAGTCGAGGTCTCTTGTTAATATCGCTCACGCCAATATATCGAATGATACCTTTTTTATCTATGACAAAGAGTGCCCTCTCCGAGACCCCATCCGAACGTAAGACACCAAATCTGTCAGCCACGGCACCATGGGGCCAGAAGTCGGAGAGAACGGAAAACCACAAATTACCCATCTGATTGGTCCATGCAAACAGGGTCGGGATATTGTCCACAGTAATTCCCAGCAGTACGGCATCATTCCTATCAAAAATGTCTTTTACAATATTGTACCCTGGCCATTGATCTGAGCAAACGGGCGTCCATGCTGCAGGGACAAAGGAGAGAACCACATTCTTTTTCCCCCGATACTGGCTAAGTGATATCCTTCCCCCAGAGACTGATGGAAGAGAAAAGTCAGGGGCAATATCCCCCACCTTTACCTTCAGAATACTATCAGTTGGCTTTAGAAGCCCGGGGTTATAGATATTATTCTTGAAAGCATCTGAAAGGCAAAAGGCGCCTGCACTCCATAGAACAACGGATATCGCTGCCAAGGTTAAAATGAGAGTACCATGTTTTTTCATGTTACCCCTCCCCCTTTAATCCAGATAATTTTAGTATTAAATCCAGAAATGGCTCTGCCCCTTTGAATTCATTGAGTTTGGAAAAAAAGACCCGATGTGTTCCATCATCATTGATTTTGACACCCAAGAAGTATGGAGTTCTGACCTCTCCAATGCGCTTATGGATGGAAAAATCTTCATCTGGAATAAGCGGAAAGGGAACATTATACTTCTTTCTGAATACATCAACCTCAAAGGATGAATTTCCTGCGCCGATCCCTATCAATTTGATTTTGTCTTTCAGATCCGGGTTACCTTCTATAATGCTATACAGCCGGTTGATCCCTGGTGCTTCCCTCTGGCAGTGGGGGCAGTACATGCTAAAAATCTCAATGATAACCACCTTGGCCTTAATCTCAGGTATTTTGAAAAATGTTCCGCCTTCGAGACCCAGATAATTCCTATGGATAGTATTCTCTGGCACCAGGAGCTGTATCTCTGGCAACACATCCCCTTTTACCGGGGGCAAATTGCCTGCAAAGGCCAGGCAATGGAGAAGTGCCACAGAGATCGCAATAGTTGCCAGAGCCATAGGAATTTTCCTTATTTCATTATCCATAGTAGTATCTCCCTTGTTCCTAAATAACTCACCCTGTTTTAAAAAAGGCACTTGATTTGGCACCGCATACAGGGCATTTATCCGGTGGCTCATTTTCGCACGTATATCCGCACACAGAGCAAACGTAGTAGTCCNTCTCTTCGAGGGCATCCAGATTGTCCAAGGCCTTCTGGTATAAAGCAGCATGAACCGTTTCCACCTCATTGGNATAGGTAAACGTTCGCTCAGCTGCCTTGTTGCCCTCCTCTTTGGCATCATCAATCATTGTCGGATACATTTCCTTGAATTCATGTGTTTCTCCGGAAATAGCCTCTTTCAGGTTTTCTGCTGTACTCCTGACCCCCCCGAGTACTCGGAGATGGGCATGGGCATGAACGGTCTCGGCCTCTGCGGCTGCCCTGAAGAGCTTTGCAACGTGGGGGTAGCCTTCTTTTTCAGCCTGTTTGGCAAAGGCAAGGTACCTGCGGTTGGCCTGGGATTCACCTGCAAAGGCCTCTCGCAGATTTTTTTCTGTTTTACTTCCTTTTAACTCAGCCATTTTATACCTCCCATTTTTCTATTTCCTTTTTAAAGATTACCTACACCCACCATATGCCATCTCCAGCGTTTTTTGAGGCCTAACCAGATGATGTAAACAATAAAAAAAATAGTTGAAACCGTTGCTGGTATTGCCGTTTGCTTGCTGAATAGGGTAAGCGACAAACCTGCCGCCAGGCCATAGTTTTTTAGCGTGCCTAACAGGACAAGGCTGCTCACCTTTTTTGGGTCAACGCGGAAAAGATGGCCCGCATTCTCAATGATCCACCCCAGCAAAAAGGTGCTGGCTATAGCAATGGCTGCTACTGGAAGCAAGGATAACGGCTGGCCGAGAAATACCTCACGGTTTAATCCTACAACCGTGTAAACCACAATAAAAAAGCTCCAATTCGTGATGGCACCCTTTATTGGATCTATCCGCACGCCAGCCCCGGTCCAGAGTAAAATACGGGACAAAATTAAGGGCAAAATGATTAACTCGAGCATTATGGTTAACAAATTACTGGGGTCAATAGAACCTGTTCCGAAAAAACCAAGGGCCATCAACGGCGTGATGATCAGCGCACCCAGATATGCCCCGATGCATGCTATAAGAGAAAACGTAACATCTCCGTTCAGAAATCCAGTAAAAGGTATGACCGCAACAGCTGGCGGAACAGCTGCGAGAAGCACGAAACCACGCCAAATAGCCTCTTCACGGATGATGATTTGATTCAAGGCCAGGATGATGCCACTGAGAACCGCATAGTTCATCACTATACCGGTGAATGCTGGAACTACCATGGCCTTTGGAGCGCGGAATATAGCACCTGAGATCGTCATAGTAGACAGTGTCATCACCACACCTAACGCAGGGAGTGTCACCTGCTCAGTCCATCGCGCTGCCTGTCCCCACAGCAATCCTAGTGTAAGTGCCAGAAAAAGAATGAAATCCCGGTTGCGCAATAGACTTTTGATCTTCTTCAAATCAAATATCCCTCCAATTATTTTCGCGCGTTCATGTCTTTATTGTAGCGTAGTCTTTCTCGGTATCCTTTGTACCGTGAATGGAAAATAACTCTTACGATTGGCACAATTGCCTCTCAGGGATAAAGTGGTTTTCAAGCTTAAGGAACTCGGCTTTACCTATAGCACCCTCGATCTTTCTGGCTACAGGAGCGGGAGCATGAATGAGCTGCTTTCTTAACCTCTGGCCTCGGCCTTTGCCTTCTCTATTAATTCATCCTCCCTCTTTACCTCATCCAGCGTCTTTGGCTTGACGTGATCGGGCTTTTCCTCTACGCCATATTTCCACTTCAAGAACTGCTCACCTGTGGTGGGATAGAGGGCATAGGTGAGGAGATCTTCCTCGGTTTTTGCCAGATCCCCTATCTTCTTTCGGGCCTCCTCAAGCTCCGGCTCAATGAAATCTGCGGCCCTTCCGGTAATGGGTGTCTCGCCCCTTTTGTAGCCTTTGAGCACCTTTTTCTGTACCTCTGGGTCAACCGGGGTGGGTGTCTTCCCGTAGAGCCCATATACCAGGTCTTTCACCTGGTTGGTGATCATTTTATATTTGCCCAAAAGTACATTCATTACCGCCTGGACCCCCACAATCTGGGAGGTAGGGGTAACCAGAGGCGGGGTCCCCAGCTCCCTTCTGGTAATCGGTATCTCGGCATGGACCTCAGGCAGCCTGTGGAGGGCGTTGGCCTCTTTCAGTTGGCTGACCAGATTGGAGATCATCCCGCCGGGTATCTGGTGTGCCAGAACCCCTGTGTCTATCACCGCCATCCTATTGGTGGCGAGGTAGTCGCGGTACTTTGGGGCAATGGTTTCAAGATACTCATCTAACTTGAGAAGCTTATCCAGGTCTAAGCCCGTGTCCCTTTGGCTGCCTTGAAGGGCAACGACCAAGGGCTCTATCGCCGGCATCGCGGTTCTCATGGCAAATGGGGCAAGGCAGGTATCCACTATATCCACCCCTGCCTCGATGGCCTTCAGATAGCTCATTGAGGCCATTCCACTGGTGTAGTGGGTGTGGAGGTGAAGGGGGAGCGTGATGTCCTTTTTGATCTCAGTGACAAGCTCATAGATATCATACGGTGCCACGAGCCCGGCCATATCCTTGATACGGATGCTATCAGCGCCCATCTCCTGTAGCTGTTTACACTTTGAGGTGAAATACTCTAAGTTAAACACCTCCCCCCCGAGCGTTCTCTCGGTGAGGGAGTAGCAGATGTTGCCAGAGAAGTGTTTCCCGTTGGCCTTTATCCTCTCCACCACGGTCTGAAAATTCCTGAAATCATTCAGGGCATCAAAGACCATGAATATGTCAATGCCTACCTCGCAGGCCTTATCCACAAATGCCCTGGCCACATCGTCTGCGTAGTTTCTGTAGCCCACGAGGTTCTGGCCCCTCAGCAACATTGAAAATGGCGTTCTCTTGAGGTACTTCTTCAGTGTCCGCGGCCTTTCCCACGGGTCTTCTGCCAAAAACCTGTGCATCGTATCAAAGGTTGCCCCTCCCCAGATCTCCATGGACCAGAAGCCTACCTCATCCATTTTCTCAGCGATAGGAATCATATCCTCAGTCCTCATTCTTGTCGCCAGATTGGACTGGTGGCCGTCCCTGAACGTCATATCCTGGATCTTAAGGGGATTTTTTGCTCCTTCCTTTATAGTAGTAGCCATTTCTTGTCTCCTTTCTTGATGTTAATGAGGTGTCTTTGCGCATTTCTTGTGTACTGTCATACGCGAGATGTGGAATTCAACTATTAATAGTAATTATTACTAATATTATTAACTAGGAACTGACTTGTCAAGTATTTTTATTCAGGTAACCCCTTAGTCTATCTTTTTGAGAGCCTGGAACAATTCCTTCCCTGCCCTATATGCTTCGTCTAGATATTCTGGGTGTTCCAAAACATCGCCTTTTAAATCTAAACTGCGATAGAGAAGGGAGCGCCATAGTTCCACATCAAGGATATCAAAAAGATACCGAATGCTGAGAAGGGTCCCGTCAAAGAGTTTTTTCCCTTTGGTTGCTCCCACTGAAATAAGAAGCCCCTTACGCAGCGTATTGTGTTTTCCAATGGGGGTTTTCTCCAGCCAGTATCTCTTCACCCACAGAGATTGACAGCGATCCATGAGGATTTTCGTGTGCGCACTCACCGCATAGAAGAATACAGGGGAGGCCAGCATCAGGCCCTGGCATGCGATAAGCTGGTCATAGACCTTCTGAAAGTCGTCCTGGATCACGCATCGGCCGGTTTCTTTGCAGCCATAATTCTCAAGACAGGGAGACATGTTCAGATCCCGAAGGACCACCTCTTCGACCTCAGCACCTGCTTCAATTGCACCCTGAACAGCCTTTTTGAGTAACAAAGCTGTATTCCCCTTATGCCGGGGGCTGCCATAAATAGCAAGAATTCTCACCATCTTAGGCTCCATTTTTGTATACGGCTATTGATAGTGATTTTATCCGTAGTCATCAATTTTCAGATACATTATATACCTAATCATTAAAATTTCTAGAAGAGATATTTTGGATCAAAATCATTGTGCTTAACTACCGATTTTTCCCCATAAAACCATTAGGGAAAGAAATCATGGGGGAATATGAGAAAAAGGGCGGAGAAAGGCAATCTGGCGGTATACTATTGATTCATATATTGCGCGGTCAAATCTTGCCTGACAGATGTACCTTCTTTCCTTGACATTCACACTACCATAGGGCAATCATTATAGAGATAGATCATCAGCGGCTTTAAGACAGGCAGCCCCTTCACTTGAGACGAGATGGATATGGGGATCGGGAAAAACTTTCACATATTCTTTCTGTTGGTCTTAGCTCTACTCCTTGACCTTTTTATAATCTCTCCTGCACACGCCACGGACAACTATGCATTAAAAACCGGGAAGGGATGTATATTTTGTCATCAAGAAAGCACTGGCGGCCCACTGAAAACGGTGGGTTTTGCCTACATAAAAAACGGCTATCAGTATCCAATTCCCGAGAGAACACTTACAAAAGCCGAGTCCCTTCAGACACCCTTCCATAAGACACTTCGATTTATNATTGGCTACCTGCATCTTCTTGCAGCAGTCGTATTCTTTGGAGCGATCTTCTACATCCACATTTTTGTCAGGCCGTCCCGGTTGACCGGAGGTATACCCAAGTATGAGAGGATACTCGGGGTTTCCTGCATGATCACCCTTGCGGTCACCGGCACCTACTTAACCTGGGTGCGCATCGATACATGGGGACAGCTCTTCAACAATACCTTCGGCCTTATGCTCTTTGTTAAGATAATGCTTTTTCTCCTGATGGTGGCCATTGGCATTACTGCAATCACGCTGATTCATCGGCGCATGCAAAAGGAAGCCAAAGCCCCAAAAGTTCCCCTCGAAACCGATAAAATCACCCCTGCCAACCTGAGTTACTTTGACGGTTCCGCTGGGAAACCGGGCTATGTAGTTTATGAAAACAAGATATTCGATGTCAGTAACAGTCAGAANTGGAAGGATGGGCGCCACTTTGGCAAACACGCTGCCGGCTCTGATCTCACTGATGCCCTCAAAGGTGCGCCTCATGGGACAGAGGTCTTTGAAAAAGTAAGGTATGTTGGGGAAATCTCTGAAAAACAGGACACTGCTCAAAGGACCTCTTTCGCCCGCAAGATCTTCATTATGATGGCATATGCCAACCTGGTTATTATTTTCTTGATACTTGCCTGCATCAGTGTATGGCGTTGGGGTTTTCCGGTGAGATTGATCCCTGAAAAGCGTTCTGATGTCATTGCAGGTACCACGTGTATCGAATGCCATAAAGTCAAAACCCCAGGTATTTACCATGGCTGGTCTAATAGCGTTCATGCAAAGGTCGGCGTTGAGTGTTACACCTGCCACAGGCCTGATCGTGGAAAACCCTTTTTCAGTGAAGACCATCTGCAATACGATTCTACCCATGTTTCTCTTGTTGTCACGCCAAGGATGTGTGAAGGCTGCCATCCCAAGGAAGTTGCTCAGTACAATAAGAGCAAACACGCCAATACACTCAGGATCATATGGAAGGTAGATAAATGGCTCAATGATGATATGAACAGCGCCATAGAGCGTACAACCGGATGTTATGCATGTCATGGCACTGTGGTGGAAGTTGTGGATGGCCGGCCGTCACCTGGCACCTGGCCCAACGTTGGTGTGGGCAGGAAAAATCCTGACGGAACACTCGGCAGCTGCAGTAGCTGCCATACCAGGCACAGGTTCTCAGTGGTGGAGGCAAGAAAACCAGAGGCCTGTGATCAGTGCCACCTTGGTCCAGATCACCCTCACATCGAAATCTATAATGAATCGAAACATGGCACGATTTATCATGCCGAAGGCGATTATTGGAGCTGGGCGCCGGATGATGGAGAATGGAAGGCGGGTAGAGACTTCAGGGCACCAACATGTACTGTATGTCACATGTCAGCCGCTGGCAACGTAGCCAAAACCCACGATGTCACAGAGAGGCTTTCCTGGGAAACACAGGCTCCTTTGACGGTCAGGCCGAGCGAATTCAAACCTTTTCCTGCTGAAACAGACTGGAAGATCGAAAGAAAAAAAATGAAGAAGGTGTGCCTCCAGTGTCATTCCCAGACCTGGACTGACGAGCATTTCTCAAACCTGGATCGTGCGATCATGAATTACAATGAGAATTACTTCAAGCCGATAAAGAAGGTGGTTGATTCTCTCTACGAGGATGGGCTTCTCTCCAAGCAACACTATTTTGATGAAGATCTCGAATGGGAATTCTATGAGCTTTGGCATCACGAGGGACGTAGGGCTCGAATGGGTGCTGCCATGATGGCCCCTGATTACGCCTGGTGGCACGGTTTTTATGAATTGAAACACCGCTTTAATCATATCCTCAAGGAAGCTGCTGCGTTGAGGGGGAAGGGCAAGGGGTATATCCATACAAAGTTTCCCGGGAGATATCAGAAAGAGTAAATCCCTCTATATCCTTTGTTGAATGGGGGTTACAGTGAATCAAGACACCACCATTATCCAGTGTTCAAGCTGTGGCACGAAAAACCGAATACCAAAGAACCGGCTTCAGGATAAACCGATATGCGGCAAGTGTCGAGGCCCCCTAATAGTCGGTGTCTTTCATGACCGTCCTGTGACTGTTAAAGACAGCACATTCAGCAAGGAAGTGCTCTCTTATCCAGGTGCGGTAATAGTGGATTGCTGGGCCCCATGGTGTGGTCCCTGCCATATGGTGTCACCCATCCTTGATCAGCTGGCCTCAGAGTATGCAGGTCGGGTCAAAATTGCAAAGCTCAACGTGGATGAAAATCCTCTGACTGCTTCACAATACTCTATACGGAGTATTCCCACCATGCTCCTGTTCAGGGATGGGAAATTTGTCAACAGTCTGGTGGGGGCTCTCCCCAGGGGAGAGATAGAGAAGCATCTGCTCTCTATTCTTTAGTTTTTCTCGCTCTCCCCTTCCTGTGATGCATATTTGATCAGCTTCGGGTATTCTTTCACATTGGCCTTTGCTCTGCAAGGAATCGGGCGCTTGGAGCTTCCAAATTTTTGACAATTTTAATTGAGGTGTGATAGAAAAGCTGAAGCCTAACACCCTACTATAATTTCAAAAGGAGATGTATCATGAAGGAAAAAGAGAATCTAAATGCACTGGAGGTCGCCCTTAATAATGAGATGAGGGAGCGGGAATTTTATCTAAAAAATGCTGAGAGAACAAAAAATTCCATAGGAAAAGCCATGTTCAACCAGATAGCAGATGAGGAGCTTGAGCACTATGAGAGGTTGAAGGAACTCCACGAGAAGTGGGAAAAGGAGGAAAAATGGCCTGAAACCGTTCCCCTCAAGGTGAAAGATACAATCGTTAAGGATGTCTTGAGAGAGTCAGTGAAAAATGTGGATACGATGCCAGAAAGAGACGATGATGACCTGAAGGCCATCCAGACAGCAATCGATTTTGAGTCCAAAGGTGCATCCCGTTATGCGAAACTTAGAGATGATGTCTCTGATCCAAAAGAAAAGGAGTTTTTTAACCTACTTGCCAAAATTGAGCACGAACATTACCTCTCTCTAAAGGACACAGAAGAGTACCTGACTGATCCCTCCTCATGGTATACAAAGACAGAGCATCATGGCCTGGATGGCGCTTAGGAGCTATTAGAGGTCCACCATCCCGGCATCCTGCCATGGTTTCCTTGAGGATGGCTTTCCCTTCAGTCGCTCTCAGGTAGCTCTGTAAGACCGAGCATGGATGATTAGAGCGAGAAATGTTACTAAATGTGGTGAAAGATAGCACAAAAAAGACTCCCCAGCCCGACCACGCACTGCGAGAAGAGCCCCCCTCTAGCATGGATGAGATTGGAAGTGCCCGCAAGAGAGCAGCATTCTCGGTAAGTCTCAATCTATCATTGGCCCTTGCAAAGGGAGTAGCCGGTGTTCTGGCTGGCTCATCGGCCCTCATGAGCGATGCCATCCACTCAGGAACTGACGTAATCGCATCGGCCGCCGCCTACATTGGGTTGTGGTTGGCAGGTCGACAGCACCCCTCTTTTCCCTATGGACTCTACAAGGCTGAGACGATTGCTACACTAGTAACTTCAGTCGCCATTATTTTGGCAGGCTATGAGATAGGCCGAAGAGCACTTCTGGGACCAGTGACCTTGCCAGATGTGTCCATTGCTCTTCCTGTGGCTTTGGTATCTCTGGTAGTCACATTTGCATTTGGATTATACCAGCTTCACGCGGGTCGACGACTTCACTCCCCTGCCCTCGTGGCAGATGCCAGGGACTATCTTGTCGATGGGTTGTCTACTGGAGTGGTCGTTATCAGCCTTATTGGCGCCTACTTTGGCCTACATTTAGATAGATGGGCGGCTGCTGCGGTGGCAGTTTTTGTCTTCTGGTCAGGTGGCCAATTGCTATGGCGAGCACTGCGTGACTTAATGGATGAAGCAATTGATCGGGGTACTGAACGGGAAATAATACGATTGGTAGAGTCCCATCCTCGAGTAGAGAAAGTGGAGCGATGTTTGAGCCGCACTGCTGGGGGTCGTTTTATCGTTGACCTGGATGTGATCTTGAGAACCCATTCTCATGAGCTCGCAGACCGTATCTCCCATATGCTTGAGCATGATATACGCAGGCAATTTTCCCGAGTGGTCATGGCCCGGATCAAAACCCACAGCCATCGAGCTGAACATATCCGCCGGCTCACCCCGGTGAAAGAACCCGGAGGATCCCCTGCAGCTCACTTTGCCAAGGCTCCTTGGTTCTTGCTGGAGATAATTGAGCACACAAGCGGGAAAATTATCAGTCAGGAATACATCGAAAATCCCTACTGGCGTGAGGAACGCAAACGAGGATTTTTAGTGGGCCAGTGGTTACTTACATTTAAACCCGATCAGATAGTATTAGGCCAAGAAAAGGAAGGCACAGCCATGGCCTTGCTCAAGGAAGCGGGCGTAGAAATAATAGACGCAGAAGCCTCTGCCGTCAAACAAGAAGATTGAGGGCAGTCATGGACCCCATTGTTTTTATCGTTATCATTTCTGTGCTCGGGCCTATCATAGGTTCTATTATTGGTGTATTAAAGAAACCCTCCTTGATGTATATGTGCAATATGCTCTGTTTTGCAGCCGGGGTGATGCTTGGCATTTCGTTTCTGCAACTTATCCCCGAGAGCATCCATATCTCCTCGGTGGGCGTATGCGTGGGTGGGCTTATCATGGGTTCCCTGATCATGTACGGGGTTGACCGCATCATCCCCCACATTCACCCAGAGCTTTGCGCTCAAGAGCAAGGCTGTAACCTTCAGCGCACCTCAGTCTACCTCATCCTCGGTATATTTCTCCACAACTTTCCCGAAGGTATGGCCATTGCCATCGGTGCGGTCACGGAGATCAAAGTCTCATTAATCATCGCCCTTGCCATAGCCATTCACAATATCCCCGAGGGCATCTGTACCTCAGCACCCTACTACCATACCACCGGCGATCGCCTGAAGTCATTCCTCGTTTCCTCTTCCACTGCGGTGCCAATATTGATCGGTTATCTCATCGCTCGATATCTGTTTGGCTATATTACCCCGATGCTCATTGGCTTTATAATCGGAGCGACAGCAGGCCTTATGATTTACATCACTATAGACGAAATCATCCCCAACTCCTGTGTAGGGACCGATCATCAGACCATTTTTTCCCTCCTTACAGGAATCATCTTTGTCATCTTGCTTGGCCTAATCTGAAGGACTTACCTGATAGCAAAGTCTACCGTGTCATAGAAGTGAGGGTTGCCTTCACCAGTAAGCGTAAAGGCGTAATGGCAATTTTCCCGCAACCGCCTCCGCATTACTTTGTAACCTTCTTAAGTGGTACCGGACAGGTTCTCCATATGCCTCTGGCATCGGGTAGTCCCAGGACAATGCCCCAGATGTCGCCACTGCCACTGCGGACAAAATGCCACCAGTGGGTAAACAACGGGGGCATGCCCTTGGTCCTGAAGACTATCTCTTCCATACCAAAGGTCTGCACAACCAGACCGGGCCAATCAGCCACACCATCTGGGGCTTCATCAATATGCACATTAACCTCCCTCTCTCCCCAGTCTATCTCAACTTCTATATTCCATTCCTCATCAGCTCCGGGTAAATGTGCCCTGCCGCGAAAGGTCTCCATTTTTTGCCTCCTTTTTGAATAGGCTTTGAATTAGCTCTATCCATTGTATTGCTATGTTCAGAAACCTCTTTTTGTGAGAGTGGGGCTCACCTTCTGAGTGGCTTCTTGCCCAAGGTCACTTTAATGGGTAAAAATTTTCCTTTTCGCAAAACCTTCAATTCCACACCATCGCCAGGTCGATGACCTCTGATCATTCGTATCAGCTCATCCGAGGAAACCACTTTCTGCCCATCCATCTCCACAATCACATCACCTCCAACCGGGATCAGGGAGTTTCCCACTTGAACCTGTCTGTCCCCGCCTTTCAGACCGGCCCTTTCCGCCGGTCCCCCTTTGACAACCTCGCTGATCACTGCTCCCCGCTCAACTTTGAGACCTAGAAATTTGGCAAATTCTGGAATGAGGGGATAGACGGAGGCACCGATCCAAGGGTAGGACACATAGCCCTTTTCAATCAGCTCGGGCAAGATCCGTTTGGCAGTGTTGACAGGAACAGCAAAACCGATCCCTACACTTGCCCCCGTTGGACTGATAATGGCTGAGTTGATGCCGATGATCTTCCCTGTGGAGTCAAGCAAAGGTCCTCCAGAGTTTCCCGGGTTGATGGCTGCGTCCGTCTGGATCACATCCTGGATCAAGACCCCCGCCTCCGAACGGATGGATCTGCCAAGGGAACTGATGATTCCTGTTGTCAGGGTTTGACCCAGGCCGAAGGGATTTCCAATGGCCAACACCTTCTGGCCCACCTTGAGGTTGGATGAGTCCCCCATAGGGATCACCGTAAGCCTCTCCTTTGGCACGTCAATCTTAATGACTGCCAGGTCATTGTCCGGATCGGCGCCCACAAGTCGCGCAGGCCACTTGCTCTCATCGCTCAAGGTGACCTCCAGTTTTGTGGAATCCCGAATGACATGATGATTGGTCAGGATGTGACCGGACGTATCGATAATTGAGCCTGACCCGGCCCCCTCCCTTGGGATGGGATTGAAAAAGAAATCCCGCTCAATTACCACACTCGTGACATTGACCACTCCAGGGCCGATTCGGCGATAGATGGAAATGTTGTTTTCTTCATCCTCGGTTTCGGCAAGGGCAACTGCGTGTGCAGAGAGGAGAAAAAAGACCGCTAACATACATAAAATTGTCTTGTGTTTCTTCACCTCTTTCATTCTTACCTCCTTTCGCAATTTCTTGGTTCAGCCTGATTGTGAAAACCATTCGTATAAGATCATGTTTTATATATGTAACAATTTCTTTCCCACGCTACAAGAAGAGGTGGCCGCATTTTGTCAATCCCTTTCTGTATGGCTTATTGGAGCTGGGGCCCAATCTTCGTGCTCTCTCCTGGTGCTTGATCCTCACAAGGGTAATCCCTCATCACTGAGCTTGGAGCAACCATCGGGGAAGATGGGGAGCTTCGCAGATGGGGCACTTTTCGGAGTATCCCGCAGCCTGCCAGGCAGTCATCCCTCCTGTGACCACGCTGATATTAGTGAACCCATGCTGTTTGAGGATACTTGCCGCCATACTGGAACGGTGTGCAGTATTGCAGAGGATCACTACTGGCTTATTGCTCTCCACCTCTTTATGTCTGGTTCTGACATCCGGCGAGGGAATATGGACCGCCCCTTCGATGTGAACCTCATCCCACTCCATTTGGGAGCGTACATCAAGGACTACCATGTCATCCCTTTGCTCCAGCTTTCTTTTAAGCTCGTGAACTGATATATGGGGAAGATACCCCAGAGGCAGGCCACCGATCGACCAGGCATGGATGCCTCCTTCCAGGTACCCTACCACCTCATCCAGCCCTACGCGGCGGAGTTGTTTTGTTGCTCGTTGAACCTCTTCTTCAGTATTCCCCACAAGAAGCATGGGCCTGTCAGGCGGCAGTACCCACCCGGAGAACGTGGAAAAATTCATAGCAAGATCTAAACTATACGCCCCAGGGACATGGGCACCACCAAAGGCAATATAATCACGGACATCCACGACTATATGCCCATTATTTATCAGTCTGCAGAATTCCTCCAGAGCTAAGGGTCTTGGTACCGGCAAACTTCTTACCAGGGCTGGTCCTTTGGCATTAATGGCAGAGCAACGGCTGAAGTGGTCTGGGGCTTGAGGCATCCCAGTCAAAAGGGATTTCTTAAACTCCTCCTTGCTCTTATGCTGGATTGCGGGATTGTAACGTATTTCATAACCGATGGTGGTGGTTCGCTTGGCTCCCATAGCTCGTCCGCAAAGGGACCCTGCTCCATGAGCGGGATAGACCTCACAGAAATCAGGGAGCTTAAGAAGCTTCTTATGAAGATTATCATATAGTGCGGAAGCCAGCTCCTCTGCCCTACCAGGAAAAAGGTCAGGCCTTCCCACATCTCCAACAAAGAGGGTGTCACCACAGAAGACCGCTACTGGTTCCCCACCTCGGGAGTGGTCGGTAACCACATAGGAGACGTGTTCCGGGGTATGTCCGCCGGTTTCTACTACCTCGAGCTCCATATCCTCGATTTCAATGCTATCTCGTTCTGCTACTGGGGCATGGTCAAACTGACAGTTTCCGGCCTTGGGTGAATAGATTTCCGCCCCGGTGAGTTCCTTCAAGTCCAGATGGCCCGAGATGAAGTCCGCGTGGAGATGAGTCTCGAGGATATGGGTTATCTTCAACCCCATAGCCTTGGCCACCTTGATGTAGTCATCCACATCCCGCTTTGGGTCAATGACTGCGCAGGTCTGGTTACCACCCAGGATATAGGAGCTCTGAGCCAGACCCTCAACAAAAAATTGCTGCACATACATTTTTCATCCCCCTTTTGTATATGTACACCAGACATTAACCCTCCAGCCTTTTCTTTAGAGAAGCCGAGACAATTCATCGATGTGTCCTCTTTCCTGTTTCGCCAGATTCCGGAAAAACTCCCTCAAGGGGGGCTCCACAGTATCCGCCATCCTCTGATAGAGATCGTAGGCCTTGCATTCCTTTTCCAAGGCTAGCTCCAGGACATCGATCTTTTCTTTAAGTGGCTCCTCTTCAACAGCCAAAAGGCTCTGTGGAAAAGAGATAGCCCCTTCCATAAACTCCGATTCCTTCATTCCCTGTAGAGGCGGAGCCTGGGGCCATACCTCCTTCAATTCGGTGTAAAGAAGCTCCATGTGTTTCCCTTCTGCCTGGGAAAGCCGCTTTAATAGATCTATTAGCTCCTCTTCCTCTAAACTTTCGGCAGCCTTATGATAAAAAGTTTTACTCGCTTTCTCCATTTGCAGGGCAAAAAGCAAAAGCTCCTTGATTTCCCTTATTTCTTTGAAAAACTCCTGTGCCTCCTCTGGGGGACCCTTTACCGTCTCATAGGGCCAGTTCATGATTCCTCCCCGCATGTTGTAGAGTTCCTTGAATTCATGATTGCAAAGAAGAATAGCTCCCCCCAGGCTTCTCCTTCCCGATCGGCAGTAAGTAATAATCTTCTTTTGTCTCTCAAGCTCTGGGTATCTTCTATCCAACTCATTTAAGGGGATGAACCTGGCTCCGGGTAGATGTTCCGCTTCATATTCTGCTTGAGTCCTTACATCCACCAAGGTGTATTCTTCTTTTCCTCGGATACTATCCCAAACCTCCTCCGGCGTGATGTCCCTTACTATATCTGCCGAACAGGTAAGTGCTTCTGGCATGCGTTTCAAAACAACTCCGTTTTATGATTCATCATTGATTTCGTGATCATATCGATAGTCTGTCATTTGTTTGCCTTCTGATTTGATAAGATTAACTCCTCTGCCCACTTAACCCCTTTCCTACACTGTGTTTTGCTCTCTAATCCGCTCAGGGATTTTCCATGCCTTCATCAGGTCACCTACACTGAGAGGCACGAGGTGCTCCCAGGGCTCTCCTGAGCCCATTCGACGACGTACCTCGGCCCCGCTCAACCCTTTCTCATGAGAGGATTTCATCCAGAGCACCTCTGTCTTTAATCCCAGAGCCCGAAATTGCTCGAGTTTTCGCCTTCCCCATTGATCGTATATGGTCAGGAAAAAAATGGCTTGCAGGGGTATGTAATATTTATATAAATCTGGCACGTTGATAGGAAAAGGCACCACTGAGAAATCCGAAAGAGGCAGGCTGGCTTCCACCAGGGCCGACCGGATCATAGTATAGCGTTCAAAATAGGTCAGCGGGTTCGCCCCAGGGAGGCTCCTCTGGGGATCAACAATATCATCACGAGTGAGCGTGGGATCTGGATTAGTAATCCCTACTACCAAGTGCTGACAGCGGGCCTTACCTGCCAGCAGGTATCTGAGGTGATCGTTATGCAACACCTGGAATCGACCGTGGATTACCCCTGTTTCTGTCATCAGGATCCCTCCCCGAAGAGGCGATATTTCTGTGGAGCCCACCAATTCAATGAACTCTCAATACAGTGGCACCTCCAGAGGCCTTTTAGGAAGTGGACGAGGACGATCTTTGGGCTTTCACCAGTCGTATTGCAACGACTACATTGGGATGCAATGCCAAATAGCCCAGGGCCACCACGGGCATCAAGGCCCAAATCGGACTGCCAAGGCCCGAAAGGATCATGACCGTCATCCTGGTTCCCTTGCTGGCCAAAGTAGGCTTTCCTAATGGAATGTCCAGGACTTCAGCCCTGGCATCGGAATAGCTAATCAGGCTGCTCCCTATCAAGGCCAAGGATCCGAGGNCCACCACATACCATACGGGAATTGGCACGGGCAACCGGATCAGATATACAATCAGCCCGATCTGCATGGCACCCTCTGAATAGCGGTCCAAAACTGAGTCCCAAAAGGCCCCCCCTGTACTCTGTCTCCCCATGATCCGGGCGAATTGTCCGTCCACTCCATCCAGGATCTGGGAGGCACCACCTACCAGGCCAGCCATCCAACCCCATCCCATAGCAAACACCACGCCCGCCAGTACACCCAAGCTGGCAGAACTCACTGTGATCATCCAGGGCCGAAGCCATTTTACTCTGACCAACCTGGGCGTGATCCTCGCAGACAAATGGCATTTGATCCACTTGAGGACAAATCGATCACTGGGCTTAGTTTTCCATGCGTTTTGCGCTACCAGGTACACCTCCTCGCGCCACGGCATTCTAGGCGAACCCTAACCACAAAAGAAGGCGAATAACAAGGGCCAAAAGGCTTTTTGATTAGTTTAAGACGCCAATTACAGCTTTTTGATGATTTCTTCGACTTCTTCAGCCCCCTCGGCATAAAACTTCTCTTCCTCCGGTTCCAGGTGTCTGAGAAGTCTGAGAAACTCACCAGCGTGGACGCGTTCTTCGTCTGCTATGTCTTTGAGCACCTCAACAGCCACTTCATCATCAATTGATTCAGCAAGCTGCATGTAAAGCTGGACTGCCTCATACTCTGCGGCAACCATAAATCGTATTGCCCGAATCAATTCCTCGTGGGTTAGTTTGCGGTCATGGGCGAGACCGGAAAATGGCGATCCGAACTCAGGCATAATTATGCCTCCTTTCCTCTTTACCATTTAATCAAAAGCCATCTCTGTCTTCCATACCTCCCAGACCTTTCCCACCAGATCTGGGCCTGGTTTTAGGGTCATCTTACCAGGTTTCCATCCAGAAGGCGTTGCCTCTGTGCCCTTGCTGTTTCGCACAAGCTGGAAGGCCTGAATTTGTCTTATGGATTCACTCACATTTCTCCCCACAGGAGGGGTGAGCACCTCGTATCCCTGAACTACGCCATCGGGATCGATTATAAATCTCCCCCTGGTTTCCACACCCGCATCCTCATCGTAGATACCATANACNGTTCCGACCTTCCCCCCTGCATCAGAGAGCATCGGGAAAGGAACGCCGCCCTTGACCATTTTGGACAGTTCGTTTTCATCCCACATCTTGTGGACAAACACACTATCAACACTCATGGAAAGTATTTCTACACCAAGCTTCTGGAATTCCGGAAACTTTTCGGCAACTGCCGAAATCTCCGTTGCTCACACAAAGGTGAAATCGCCAGGATAAAAGCATAATACAATCCATTTACCCATATAATCAGATAGCTTGACCGAGATAAACTTCCCCTTATGGTACGCTGGTGCCGTGAAATCCGGCGCCTTTTTTCCTACCTTTATCATCGCAGTGACCTCCTTTACTAAACCTTCAGGTTTGGGTTCCTCTATTTCAACCGTTTCCCCAACGGGGCCTCCCGTTGGCCTTGCACAGCCAACCTTTAATTCTTCCGCCATATGCAGCCTCCTTTCACTTATTAAATAGTTTTAGTTATAGGATTACATTTCCCTCAACTACCCTTTCCTTCTTGGGCGAATTTCCTCTCGTTCGTATTGCTTATCCAAAATCACCTTTTGCTCCGCCATTGCCTTGCAATCTACTTACCCTTACGCCAGTCTTCGAGTTCTGCCCCTTGATATTCCTCCTGCTGGATGGCGAGGTCCAGGTTGATGATAAGCCCCGAGTGCTTCTTTACTTCGCTGTCTTTGCTCAGCTTCTGGTGGCGTTCCCGGCTCCCCTGCACGTCCTCCAGCGCCTTACCCAGGGCCAGCGCAATGG
>JGI24422J19971_10000047_pt1 | contig 50751 bp, 40 predicted proteins | sample DeeMarSWOR152_54_FD_19971 | JGI IMG/M metagenome (IMG submission 19971) | reverse complement strand
TGGCCTCACATGGATTAACCAGGGATACCATACTGAAGGCCCTCATAGATATAAGAGGTGGCCAGAGGGTGACTGACGCAAATCCAGAGGATAAATACCAGGCCATAGAACGATTCAGTAGAGATCTTACCGACATGGCTGAAAAGGATAAACTTGATCCGGTAGTAGGGAGAGATGACGAAATCAGACGCGTAATCCAGGTTCTTTCCAGGAGGACAAAGAATAACCCGGTCTTAATAGGGGAGCCCGGGGTAGGCAAAACCGCCATTGCTGAAGGTCTGGCCCAGAGAATCGTGCATGGAGATGTTCCCGAAACCTTGAAGGATAAAAGGGTGGTGGCCCTCGACATGGGTGCATTAATCGCAGGGGCAAAATACAGGGGTGAATTTGAGGACAGGCTCAAGGCCTTTCTCAAGGAAGTGACAGAGGCAGAGGGTTCCATTATCCTCTTCATAGACGAGCTTCATACCCTGGTAGGCGCCGGAGCGGCCGAGGGAGCTGTGGACGCATCTAACATGCTCAAGCCCGCCCTGGCCCGGGGTGAACTCAGGTGTGTGGGAGCGACAACAATCAAGGAATACAGGAAGTATATAGAAAAGGATGCTGCCCTGGAGCGCCGTTTTCAGCCAATTGTTGTAGCGGAACCCTCGGTAGAGGACACCATCTCCATATTACGGGGCCTTAAGGAGAAATACGAGGTCCACCACGGGGTGAGGATTAAAGACTCTGCCCTTGTGTCCGCTGCCGTGCTTTCCAACCGATATATTACGGATCGTTTTCTCCCTGATAAGGCAATAGACCTGGTTGATGAGGCAACCAGTAGGCTGAGGATAGAGATAGATAGCCTGCCATCTGAAATAGATGACCTCAGGAGAAAGACAACCCAGCTTGAGATAGAAAGAGAGGCCCTCAAGAAGGAGTCAGACAAGCCATCCAAACAACGGCTAGAGAAAATACATGAGGAATTGAAGGGCCTCAAGGGACAGACAGATGAGATGACCAGCCACTGGCAGAGGGAAAAGGAAATCATCACAGGGATAAGGGAGATCAAGGAAAAGATAGACTCTACCAAGTCAGAGGCCCAGGTTGCAGAGAGGCAGGGAGACCTGGCAAAGGCGGCAGAACTCAGATACAGTACCATACTACAGCTGGAAAAGAGCCTCTCCGAGAAGAACAGCCAGCTCGCTGAGCTCCAGTCCACCAGAAAGATGCTCAAAGAGGAGGTGGACAGCGACGACATTGCCCAGGTGGTTTCAAAGTGGACCGGTATACCAATAGAAAGGATGATGGAGGGTGAAAGGGAGAAGCTGCTCAAGATGGAGGAGAGGATCGGGCAGAGGGTCATTGGACAGACAAATGCTATTATCGCCGTAGCCAATGCCGTGCGCAGGGCACGTTCAGGGCTTCAGGATCCAAACCGACCTATCGGCTCCTTTATATTCCTGGGCCCCACCGGTGTGGGCAAAACCGAGCTCGCAAAGGCGCTGGCCGAGTTTCTCTTTGACGATGAACAATACATGATCAGGCTGGATATGTCCGAATACATGGAGAAACACTCAGTAGCGAGAATGATAGGGGCACCGCCAGGCTATGTGGGTTACGAAGAGGGGGGATATCTGACTGAGTCGGTCAGGACCCACCCCTATTCAGTAATCCTCTTTGACGAAATAGAGAAGGCCCACCCGGATGTCTTCAATGTCCTCCTTCAGATCCTCGATGATGGCAGGATGACCGACGGCAAGGGGAGGACCGTTGATTTCAAGAATACCGTCCTGATCATGACATCCAATATTGGAAGCCAGATCATAAAGGAGCTTGCCGGTAAGGATAAGGAAAAGATGACCAGCGGTGTCATGGAGATGCTCCAGGCAACCTTCAGGCCAGAGTTCTTAAACAGGATCGACGAAGTTATCATCTTCAACTCCCTCGGCAAGGAGGAGATAAAGAGTATTGTTGACATACAGATAGGATACCTAGCAAAGAGGCTTCAGGACCGCAAGATAAGCCTCAATCTGACAAACGGTACAAGGGAGTTCTTGGCTGACATTGGATTTGATCCTGTGTATGGTGCGAGACCCCTGAAGAGGGTTATTCAACATCACATTGAAGATGAGCTGGCACAAAGGATTCTGAGCGGTGATATAGGGGACGGAGATACCGTTAACGTTGCCGCAGAGGATGGAAAGGTAGCGTTTAGGTAAGTGTTACCGGCAAATGAGGAATTTTGGATCTTGCATGGTGAATTTAGGAATTTAGGAATTGTGACAGGTTCAGGCCTGCCCGCAACGCGCTCCCTTGCAAGGCGGGCGGGCACTTATAACTTAAAAGACGCAAGGTCTATTCTGAAGCCGGTCTTCCTTCTTTTTCTTTGTCTTCTGCTCTTCCCATCTTTAGGCTGGGGAGATCAAGTCTTTCCCAGGGAGAACGCCATAGTAAGGGCCATCAGGAAGGTGAGCCCTGCTGTAGTCAATATCAGCACCAGTAAGTTGGTGGACAGGGGAGTTCACCCCTTTTTCTCCTGGGAAGATGATGATTTCTTTAACAGATTTTTCAGGGACTTTTTTGAGCCACGCACAAGGCAATATGTCCAGAACAGCCTTGGCTCTGGTGTCATCATTGATAGCACTCGCAAGTATATACTCACCAATCACCATGTTATTGTCAGGGCATCCAAGATAACCGTTACCTTAGCCGACCAGCAGGAATTTGAGGCACGGGTAGTGGGTACTGATCCGGAATCGGATCTGGCTGTGCTAAAGATTGAAACAGGCTCTCAACTGCCAGCGATTACCATGGGGAGATCGAATGACCTTATGATAGGGGAGACGGTCATTGCCATAGGCAATCCGTTCGGTCTGTCTCACACTGTCACAACCGGGGTGATAAGCGCCCTCAACAGGTCTGTAAGGACGGAGAGCCATGTTTATCATAATTTCATCCAGATAGATGCCTCTATCAACCCTGGTAACAGCGGCGGACCCCTCCTTAATATCAATGGTGAGCTAATAGGTATCAACACCGCCATCTATTCTGGGGCTGAGGGAATAGGCTTTGCCATACCTATTGACAGGGCAAAGATGATTGTGACCAACCTTATAGACTATGGCCGGGTCCATACGGCCTGGCTGGGCATCACAGTGCAGGATCTGAGCGAAGATCTAGTCAACTACTTCCGTCTCCCGGTAAGCTCTGGCGCCCTGATTACTGAGGTTATCACCGGTTCACCGGCAAGAAAAGGGGGCCTTAAAAGCAAGGATATCATCACCGAGCTCAACAAGAACAAGGTTACATCCAGCCGTGATTACTACGACCAATTGTCTCAGTATACTGCCAATGAAGTGATTCATCTGGTTATTTTCAGGAACGGAAAAAGGCAGGAGATGAGCATAAAGGCCGCCCCATTTCCACCTGATCTTGCCCTTGATCTTGCATTTGAGCAGCTCGGTTTCAGGGTAGACGAGTTGAATAGATCCCTGGCCATTAAGTATAGGGTAAAAGAGAAAAAGGGCCTGGTTGTTGTGGCCATCAAAAAAGGCTCCCAGGCCGAGAGGATAGGTCTCGAGCCAGGTGATCTTATCAGGGGAATAAATGACCTTTCAGTTGGCACAAAGGAAGATTTTAAAAAGGCAGTTATTAGATACAGACTCAAAGAAAGGATAACCGTACTTGTTCAAAGGGGCTGGACCGTCTATTCTATCTCCTTTAAAATGTAGACCCTGTGAGAAAGTTCAAACGTCCTTCTCAAACTTATTGGTCTCTCTAGCAGGGCAAACTGATTTATGTAAGGTTTACTCCCTCTAAGCGTTTGAATTGAACTGTTTTTATTTCTCTTCCCTTTGACTCTCTTTTATTTCCTCTATCTTTTTCAAAATTGTTTTGGCCTTCTTGATTAAATAATCCACCGTCTTATAGTTGGTGTCGATAACCTTTACCAACTCCCATTCCTTAATGGCTTCAAGCAATAGTTCCTTCTCAAAGAACTGGATCCCTTTCTTGTAATGCATTTCTTTGTATAGGTTTTCGCTCTTTTTTATGTATCCATGGCATGTCTGGCAATCATCCCTATATCGGAGGCACGCCTCAAATTGATCTCTCGCTGCCAGGTAATCCTTCTTTTCAAAAAGGTTCATCCCCTGCTGAAAATGGGCCTCGTAAGAGTATTCACGAGCGACCCTATCTTCAGAGTAGACATTCAAAACCTTGTTAAATTCAACAATAGCCTCTTGGTATTTCTTTTCCTTGAACAAATCAACACCGTGATCACGATAGAATGCAACATACTCTACAGGTTCTTCTTCCTTTTGCTTAGCCTTCAGTTCGGGTTCTTTTCCGGATTCCTGTTCTCTCAAAGCATACTCTTCCCAATACCAAAATCCCGAATCAGCTACCCCTGGTTCATCTGTCTTTAGTGCTTCCTTGCCGATTAAAAAATCAACACCTTCTATCTCGGGAACCTTGATTTTTTCACCGGCATTGATCCGAGTAGCATCACTTAGGTTATTGTATTTGGCGATAATGGAAAACTTCTGCTGATCTCCATAATACATCATGGCCACTTTGGAAAGATTTTCCCCAGGTTCAACCGTATGCACAATATATCTTTTAATCTGGGTTCGTTTTCTTGAGGTAAGGATATTGATTACTTCTGGATAATCCGGCCAGAGCCGCAGAGCAATTAAAAACTGCTGGCGGGCATGACCATATTTTCCCCTCTTGTGAAAATTGAGACCTAACCTATAATGTTCCTCGGCCGATCTGCGTAGCTCCATTTCCACCCTGTTGTGGTTCTCGGTAACCTCCTGGTTACTGGGACTCACAGTCATGGCAAGTTTATATTGTGTAAGGGCTTCAACTAGATCTCCCTTATCTTCATACTCCAGGCCCCTCTGGAGATAATTATTAACAAATCTTTCGTCTGGAACTTCCACGATCTTTTCCAGGGGTTTTTTTGCCATGGGTGCGCAACCGATAACTGGCCCAACCAAAATGATAGAGAGTAAGATTTGGCTTTTCCTCATTTTGTTTTCATTCTAGAGAAAATTCATAAAAGGTTTCTAGCGTGCTAATGAAGCTCTCCATATCCCTTTTCAATATCGTATCCCTTTTTAGATTGAGGGGATCAGCAAAGAATGGATTTCCTCCCCTCTTCACAGAGAAGGCCATTTTATATCCCACCAGATCACACATATTCACTATTCTTTGATCGCAACGGCCATAAGGAAAGGCCAAGTAAATGGTATTCTGCTTCAGCTCTCTATCAATAATTTGTTTAGAAACAAGGAGTTCTCTTTTAACCCTTTCTATATAGGCCTTATCATCCTCCTCTGCCTCTTTCTTGGTGAGGTCACAGTGAGATATTGTCTGCGAGCCCACTTCGAAACCATCAGCCTTCATCTCTCTGAGCTGATCCCAGGTGATGGCGCTTTTGGAAATTCCTACAAAATCGGTATAAATGAGAAGTGTTGCTGTAAAACCATATTTTTTCAGGATTGGGTAGGCGATATCGTAGGCTGATCTATAACCGTCATCTAAGGTAATGACCACTGATCTCTTGGGGAGGGCATAACGATAGTTTAGAAAATCAAGAAGTTCGCTCAGGGTTATCACCTTGTAATTATTATGCTTCAGATATCTCATCTGTTTATCAAAAATCCGGATAGGCATACAGGTGGAAGATTTACAGGTTTCAGCAAAACAATGGTAACAGAGAATAGGCACTGCTTGGTAGCCATCTGCCCTCAGGCCACCCTTATTTTGCTCCTTCAGGGGAATTACAATCATTTGACCCTTCTCAAAGAGGGTACCCTCATTGGCTTCCTCAATCACCCATGAATGCTTTGTATCTCCTAAAAACTTTTTTGCCAATGTAACAGGAGTTTCGTCACCCTGCAGTCTGTAGATAATATATTCCTCTGACTCAAATATCATAGGCGTTATAGGTTTTTCTTCGGAAACCGCCGGTTCAGTTGTCTTTGGGGCAACACCCAGAGTGGCACAGGATGATTGAAATAGAAGCCCTACTCCAAACACGAAACAAATAATCACCCCCAATTTATCTGTATACACCCTCTTGCCTGCCATCCCCATTTTGATCCTTTTCTAAACTTAATACATTGAAGACATCTATCTTCGTTTTTCTTCCCTTAACAGACACCTTCCCTCTTTCCTCTATTTCTAGATTGTTTTTTTCTTTATCAATTAATTCATAAGTTCTCTTGCTGATCAATATCTCTCCAGCCTTTGCAAGGGATGTAAGCCTCGAGGCCACGTTGACATTATCCCCTATAACCGTATATTCCATCCTTTTCTCGGAACCAAGATTTCCCATTACCATCACGCCAGAGTTTATTCCTATGCCCACGTGAATAGCCATATCCCCCGCTCTATCCGTAGAATAGAGCCTGGCAATCTCATCTTGTATATTTAGCGCTGTCTTCACAGCGACCTCTGCGTGTTGGGGATTGGGTACAGGGGTACCAAAGATTACCATTGCCTCATCTCCAACAAACTTGTTTAAATGGCCGCCATTTTTGATGACGACATCAGTAACTTGGGTAAAGTAATTATTAAGTAGTTCGACAATCTTCTCTGGTTCCTTATTTTCCGAGAGGGCTGTAAAACCCTTTATATCAACAAACAGGACCGTAGCTTCTAGCGCTGACCCTTTCATCCATTGATTATCCGGATTTGCGAGTATCAGATCAACTATCTCAGGAGTTACATATCGCCCGAAGGAGTCCTTGATTTTTTCCTCCTGTGCCAGATCCTTAGCCATTTTGTTAAAAGCTGAACCCAGATCACCAAGTTCATCATTGCGTTTAATCCGCACCTGGTGATCAAAATCTCCCATTCCAAAGAACTTGGCGCTCTCCCGTAGCCTCTGTATAGGAGTTGAAAAATACTTACTCATTCCGAGACTCAACAAGATACCCACGAAAATGATTACTAATGTGAGTAACAGGATAAAGGTTTTTGCATCGCGGATATTTTGTAGGATTTTCCTCTGAGAGATGGCCAGGAGAACTTTTCCAACTTTTAATTCTTGATAGGTAATCGCCTTCTCAAAAAAGAGGATCTCTTCCCCACCCTGGAAAAAGGAACTCACTTTGACATTATTGACTTCTTTGAGGAAGATAATGTTCTTGGGGGGCGAATAGGGCTTGTTTACCTCCTCAATGCTGCTATGGGCCTTGATAATATTTTTATTGTCTACAATAACTGCATATAGTACCTGATCATTTTCGGCAATATCATTGAGCAATTGAAATAAGCTCAGTTCTTCTTCCCCTAAGAGTTTATCAGGGGCATTACTGGCTGCAACGTGAACCATGCTCTCTCCCAGGTCTATTAATTGGCCAATGAATTGTTTCTTTACCCTATTCAGCATTGAAAAACTAATAGTTGAGATAACCAAAAAAATGAGGAGAGTGGATAAAGCAGCGAGCTTGGTGAAGATAGGAATTCTTAGCCCTTGAATCCGAGCCCAAAGACGATGAATGAAATCTTTAATGCCGCTAGGTAGATGCTGCCCTGTGGGACCCCTTGATTCTTTCTGGGGAAGAGCTCTATCCTCAATATGATCAGCAGACATTCTCTCGGGCCTCAGGACAATTGAAAAAGTCTAGAAACTTTACAGTTACTCACCTAAGTTGACCTAATATTTCATGATTTTAATTTATAGGTAGTAATATGTCAAGATAGGGCTTAACTGCGACTGATTCCTCCTTGACACATAACCCTCTTTTTCCTATTCTCCTTGCCACAAAAAGCAAGTTCTTATCAATTTTGATTTCGTATTGTTATACGATGTCCTGAAAATGAAGTAGGTGTACTCAGGGCAGGTCTGGTGGGTAGTTGGATGGCCACCCATTGTGAGCCGAAGACTGGGCTGGATAGGGGATCTCCCAACATGGCCTACGGTACCAGAGCCTTGGTCAAGGATTTGGAGATGCTCTTTTCACCCGGTGGGGTGAATCGACTTACAGATAATGCTCGTCAAGAAGGATTTTACAGAACTGCAAAACAAGAGGAGATCTGTTGTTATTCCGGCTATCCTTCATTAGAGTTACCAGGAAATCAATAGGTGAACATATCGAATTGTATAATGAAAAACGGCATCACCGGGCACTCTGGAATTTTACCCCAGGATATGTTCATAGGCTTGCAAATAAGACCGAGCTCTTAAAATAATAGAAAAGGAAAGCCCAAATTGTCAAAGAGCGGCCTTTAACATGTAACAAGGCAACGGATCAAAAAGTTAAAAGCTGATCAAACTAACACCTTTTTTTCCTTGACTTGCCTGAAACAGTACACTACTCAGATAGACGGCGTCATCAATAGCCACGCAATAGTTGCAGAATCTGCCATCATTGGTGTTCCATCTGGCTTAGGATCCGGGGAAGAAGAAGTAAAGACCTACGTCCGTTTGAAGCCTTGGGAAAGTGTTACACCCGAGGAAATCATATCTTGATGTAATGGGAAATTAGCGGAAGTTAATGTCCCCTGGTACCTAGAATTTCGTGATGATTTTCTTAGGAGCGTCATAGGAAGGATTCAAAAAAATGTCTTAAAGCAACAGAAAGACGATCTTGCTGGCGGATGCTATGGTGGACTAAAAGAGTGAGAAAGTTCTCTACCAGTATCCTCCCGCATAGCGGGATGAGCGAAGCGAACTAACTTCAAATTGTTGGCGAACCGCTTTGTAGCCATAACCAATTGACTTTCGAAAGATGATTTTAAAGAGTTTATTAGCTCCGGTATTAATTTGGGGCCGAAAAGTCCGCAACAAATTGTAACCGGACATCTCCGGGAACTTTCAAGTGTTATCCTCGAAAGGAGGTGAGAAAGGAAAGTTTTTGTAAGGATGATCTTCCCGGGAGATGGCTTAGAAAGGAGGGCAGATTTAAGGGATCTTTAAAGGTTTTTCTCTTTAAGATTATGTTAATTGGTCGTACAATTATGTAGTACCCTAAATCTAATCATATCATTGTGAACTCTGGACTCTGTTTTGCGCAGGTACAATGGATATTTGGGGAACAAAGGAGGAAAAAATGAAAAAGAAACTCATTGTTGTTTTATCACTGCTTGTTTTTGGCTGCATGTTTTCATCAATTCCAGTCGGAGCTGAAGAAAATGTGATTAAGCTCGGGACAATTTTTTCACGAACAGGCCCGTTGGCTAATTTAGGCCTCGAGAGTTGGCGGGGAGCAGAGCTTGCGAGAATTGTTCAGAACGAGATGGGTGGTGTTTTGGGTAAGAAAATTGAATTTATCAATGGAGACGCCGTGAACCCTAAAGCGGCTGTGGGTGAAACGGAACGATTGTGTACTGTAGAGAAGGTCCCAGCCATACTGGGATCGTTTTCTAGCTCTATTTGTTTAGCTGCCAGCGCAAAGGCGAATCAGCACAAGGTCATTTATTGGGAGTTGGGAGCCGTTGGAGACAAGATAACAGAAAGAGGTCTAAGATATGTGTTCCGAACATGTCCCACAGCATCTGATCTGGGGCGTGACCAACTTAGGTTTGCCGTCAATTCTCTCGCACCTCTTATTGGAAAAACTAAAGAAACTATCCGTGTCGCAAGCATCTATGAGGACTCCGCTTATGGAACCCCGGTCGGTGCTGCGATCAGAGATCTAGCAAAGTCTATGGGGATAAAGCTCGTAGCGGACGAATCTTACAATCATAAAGCAACGGATCTATCTTCCCTGGTCATGAGAGTAAAGGCTGGTAAGCCAGACGTAATTTTGGAGTCTTCTTATGAGAATGATGCCATTTTGTTTTTCCGTCAGGCACACGAATTGGGATTAAAGGTTAGAATGTTCATAGGGACTGGTGGTGGAATGAACCTGCCGGGTTATCGAGAAGGGTGTGGGGATGCTGCGGACGGCCTAGTATGCAATATGGGGTACCCTGGATACAATCTTAACCCAAAGTTTGCCAAGGGCCTCGATATCTTAGCCACGCTATATAGAAAAACCTTCGACCGCAATCCATCCGGGGTTTTCTCGGTAGTAAATTACTTGGGGACTATGGCCTTCTGGGATGTACTTAAAAGAGCGGGATCTGTCGATCCAGAAGCGATTGTTAAAGCAGCTAGAGAAACGGATATTCCAGGAGCCGACACTATGCTTCATTACGGCATCAAATTTGCGCCACCGGGAAGTAAGAACATGGGTCAGAATCTACTGGCTCACTACTTCGTCACACAATGGCAGGATGGTAAGCTTTATATTGCCTGGCCAGAGGAAGCAGCTACGCCTGGAAGAAAACTAATAATTTTGAAATAAGAATCATCTTTTTCCTTAGATCCTGTCTGGAGTTGTTACGTAATCTACGTGACAGCTTCAGGCAGCCATAAGCAAAGTAGCGGGACTACAAATATACAAATAAGAATCAATTCGCTGTTCATAGAGACATTCCTTTGCCACCGGCTCAAATCGTATAATCTGATAGTCATAGTCCAAAGGTTATAGATTATGATATTCATCCAGATACTAATCAATGGCTTACTCTTAGGTGGAATCTACGCTATCATAAGTATTGGTCTAACACTAATTTTCGGTGTTGTTCGGGTCATCAATTTCGCTCATGGCGAATTTTTGATGATCTCCATGTACATTTCTTATTTCAGCCATTCCATATTAGGTCTCAATCCTTATTTATCTCTGTTGATTAATGTCCCCCTCATGTTTTTTATCGGAATGGCAACCGATCAAGCTATTATACGCCCACTTCGCAACGCGCCGCCTTATATGCAAATATTTGCTACAGTGGGGCTAAGTATTGTTCTGATCAATCTAACTCTTTTCTTATTCACGGGGGATTATCGAGCTATCAACATGCCCTTTGCTAAAAGACTAATTCAGGTCGGTTCTATTTCTTTTAGTTATGCCAGGCTTATAATCTTCTCTGCATCGATAGCAGCTTCACTTCTAATCTATCTATTTTTGAGAAATACGGATGTGGGTAAACAAATCCGGGCTATAGCACAGGATCGAACCGCAGCGAAACTTATGGGTATTAAGCTGAACAGGATTTACATGATTACCTTTGGGATCGGAAGTGCCCTTGTTGGATTAGCTGGTGGGTTGCTCACGCCAATATATTATGTTTTTCCCTTTGTTGGTTTTTATTTTGTGCTAACGGCATTTGTGGTTGTGGTGTTGGGTGGAATGGGAAACATGATGGGCGCCTTCCTTGGAGGATTGATCATCGGGATGGTTGATGCTCTCAGTGGTTATTATATCGAGCCCTCATTGAAGGAAGTAGTCTACTATATAATCTTTCTTCTTGTTCTAATATTTAGACCCTCGGGACTGTTGGGAATGGTTGGTGCAGAAGAAATGGGGATGAAGTAATGCAAAAGGCTAAGATTTACTTATTGGGTAGCCCAAGATATTATTTCGTCTTTTTCGCCTTCTTATTATTACTCTTTGCGATGCTATTCACAAGAAATGCCTTTTATCTCAACATCCTTTTTATGATTTTCATGTTTGCTGGTTTATCTGGAGCATGGAATATTATTGGTGGATTTGGAGGGCAACTCTCCCTGGGGCATGCCGCGTTCTTTGGAATCGGGGCTTATACATCAAGCTTACTATTTGTTAAATGTGGTATTCCCCCTTTATTGGGCATTATTGCCAGCGTGGCAATGGCCTTAATCCTGGCAGCGACTATTGGTTTCCCCTGTTTTCGTCTTAAAGGCCCCTTTTTTACACTGGCCACAATCGCCATTGCAGAGGCGCTTCAGCTTCTGGCAGTTCATTTTAGAGATTTGACTGATGGTTCAGAAGGCCTTTCCATCCCATTTAAACCTTCCTTTCTTAATCTAACCTTCGAATCAAAAACAAATTATGCTTTGACCGCCTATGTTTTTATGGTGATTGTTTTGGCAATTTCCTATTGGGTTAAGCGTTCAAAGTTAGGATATCAATTGGCGGCATTGGCCAATGAAGATCAAGCTGCCGAAACATTGGGCGTCAGCACTACTAAGGCAAAGATAATCGCTCTTTTAATAAGTGCTGGATTAACTGCCATGGGAGCGACTATATATGCGCAATATATCCTTTTTATAGAGCCCCATTCGGAGTTTTCAATAAATGTTTCAATTGATCTCGCGTTGATATCGATGGTTGGAGGTCTTGGGACAACAATAGGTCCAATCATTGGATCATTTCTATTGATTCCACTTCAGGAATTCCTCAGAGGTTGGATTGGGGGAGTATATCAGGGATTGCACTTTGTTATTTATGGTGCCCTTTTGATAGCGGTGGTCATGTTTATGCGCGAGGGAATAATCGCTTTTCTCTCGGATAAATATAATTCAGTTATTTCCACGTTCCCGGTATTCTTCGGGGATGAGAGACGTCTGTCTTCGGGACCGGTCCTTGAAACAGATCTCGCCTCCTTTCTTTTGCAGCAGAGTAAGGTTGCTGAAGAGAAACAGGATGTTCAGACAATCATCGAGATCCAGGGAATATCAAAGAGTTTCGGTGGCTTAAAGGCGATCTCAAATCTGAGCCTTTCTGTACAACAGGGAGAAATCTTTGGCATTATCGGACCAAATGGGGCAGGTAAGACTACACTATTCAATGTCTTATCCGCCGTATATAAGCCAGATGCGGGTGTGGTAAAGTTTAAAGGCAAGATCATATCTAATCTCAACAGACCTCATCTAATATGTCGCTCTGGTATTGGGAGAACTTACCAATTGGTAAAGCCATTTGAGCATATGTCGCTTTTGGAAAACGCGATGGTGGGCGCCTTTAGCAGAGAGAGCAACAGAGAAAAGGCCAAGAAAATTGCATTGGAGGTATTAGAATTTGTTGAATTGGTTAATAAAAGAGAAATACTGGCACATGAGTTGACGCTAGCCGATAAAAAGAGGCTCGAAGTAGCAAGGGTACTGGCAACTAAGCCTCAATTACTGTTGCTTGATGAAGTGATGGCAGGTTTGAACCCGACAGAGGTTAGTGAGACAAGTCAATTGATAACTAGAATTCGGGACTATGGGATTACCGTTATTATCATTGAGCATGTGATGCAAGCCATCATGTCTCTATCGGATAAAGTCATGGTGCTTGCTCAAGGGGAAAAAATTGTGGAGGGAACGCCGCAGGAAGTTGTGAAAGATATCAGGGTTATTAAGGCCTATCTTGGAGAAGGCTATGAGCTTACTTAGATTGGAAAATATTAGTGTGCATTATGGTGACATGGAAGCGCTCAGTGAGGTTTCCATTGAAATTCAAGGGGGAACGATCACCAGTCTTATTGGTGCAAACGGAGCAGGTAAGTCGACTATGCTTAGTGCTATATCGGGACTTATTCCCTGTAGTAAGGGCTCGATATATTTTGATAATGAGAGAATAGATAATTTACCGACAGATCAACGTGTTGAGCTTGGTTTGATTCAAATCCCTGAAGGTCGTCACATATTTCCCTATATGAATACAAAGGAAAACTTAGAGATGGGGTCTATGTCCAAGATTTCGAAGGGAAAGAGGAAGGAAAGTCTAGAAAAAGTGATGGAGATATTCCCTGTTCTGTCTGAAAGGGCGAATCAAACAGCAATCACCCTCAGTGGGGGAGAACAGCAGATGCTCGCTATTGGACGGGGCCTCATGGCCAGCCCGAGGCTTCTAATGCTGGATGAACCTTCGCTAGGCCTCTCACCTATTTTAGTTCATGAAATCTTTGGTGTAATATCAAGAATCAATAAGTTGGGAACAACTATACTTCTTGTTGAACAGGATGTAAAAGCAGCTTTACAAATTGCCGCTTGGGGCTATGTGCTTGAAAATGGCCAAATAGTCTTGTCTGGACAAGCCAAGGAAATTTTGGAAAGTGATCGCGTCCGGAAGGCCTATCTTGGGTTGTAGTTAAAACAGATATCCGCAATGCCTAGAAGCCCCAAAATAAAATGCCAGTACAGGGGAAAATATGAGTAAGGTTCCAGAACTAATAGCCAAGGTCATCGTAGATTCGAAAATAGGTCATCCTTTCGTCTATCCAGGAGGCTTAACAATTCCCGTAATCAGCAGATATACTAAAGCCCACAGAAAGAGTGCCCCCAGGTCTATAGTAGATTAGATGTTATGATCAGCAGGGAAGACCGAATATATGAATAACTCTTTTCGCCCTTGGCACGCGGGAGCTTTGCAGAAATGACTTCCAAAAAATATTATCATAGATAGTGCCTGAACGAAAGGTCATGTTCAGGCAAAATCCGAATACTAAATCACAAAATGACCTAAACTAACACCTTGGAAGTTTGATGGTTTTGTCATTGGAGCATTTCTATTTTTGTCATTGTCCTTCGACTTAGCTCAGGATGGTGAGCCAGTCGAACCATTTCGTATTTCATGCTTGGGATTTCGAATTTTTGACCGAAAAAACGGGGTCTTCGGCAAAGTGCTAGATAAAGGAGGGTGGCATGGTTATTGATTTTCACGCACATTTATTTAATAGGGATTGGTTGCCCCAAAAGTTTTGGGACGGAATGATTAACAGGACGATTTCTGTCAAAGGAAGAGCAGGTGAAATAGTAAGTCGCGAAGAGGTGGAGAAAAGGCTTTTTGCGCAGGTTGCTGATCCAAAGGGGGATGTGTTGGTTCAGGAAATGAATGAGTCTGGCATAGATCTTACCCAAATTATGCCTCTTGATCTGGGTCTCGACTTGGGCGAGCCTCCTGTTTCTATTGAGGAAAAGAATAGATTAATCGCGGAAATTGTAAATAATCACCCTCATAAACTTCAGAGCTATTTCGGAATTGATCCAAGAAGAAGCGATGGTGTTCTACTCTTTGAAAAGGCAGTTAAAGAATCGGGAATGAGGGGATTGAAGCTGGATCCCGCATCAGGATTTTACCCCAATGACCGACTAGTGTATCCCTTTTACGAAAAGGCTACCGAATTAGGCGTACCTGTCCTTTTCCATACCGGAATGACCATTCCACCTTTTCGAAATAAATTTACCGACCCGATATACTTGGATGACGTCACGCTTGATTTTCCAGATCTAACCATTATCGCCGCGCATGTTTCATTTGGATGGTGGCAGCAGTTGTCTTTTATGATTAGCAGAAAAGTCAACCTCATGACGGATATTTCGGGCTGGCAGCCTATTGCATTTCACCACTACGATCTGTTTTGCCGATATTTAAGAGACATGATCAGCATAGGTGGCTCCGAAAACTTTCTGTTTGCAACCGATGGTCCTTCTTTCCGCCTCTATAATCTTGGAAACAAAGAATGGGTGGATATAATAAAAAACTTACCTGAAAATGCCCCTCCAGGTATCAATTTTTCCTCTGAAGAAATTGACAATATTTTGTATAAGAACGCTTTAAGGGTAATGAAAAAGGAGAGTTTAGGAAGAAAATAAAAGAGTATTATTCTCGTAATCAATCTTTGGTGAAAGACTCTGTCCAGACAAAAGAGGTTTTGAAGGAAAATGATCTATTAAGTCTTTTCTCATAGGATCTTCCAAGGGGCCAATCAAATCGATTTATCAAAAAAGTTAGCCTTATAACTGGTGAAGGAAGGGGGATCGGGGAGGGAATTTGTCTGGTTTTGCTGAAAAGGTGTGGATGTCATTGTAGCTGACATTGACAAAGAGTTGGCTGGAAATGTTGCCAAAAAAGCAGAACAGCTGGGCAGAAGATCGATAGCTATAGAAGACGTTTCTGATCCCTGAGATGTGGAACGAACAGTCAATGAGGCCGTGAAGCATTTTTGACGTATCGATATCTGGATAAACAATGCGGGTATCAGAAGCCCTGCTATTGATGAAATAACAGTGGAGCAATGGGAACGGGTCATAGAGGTTAATCTAAAACGGACCTTTCTAGGCACTCGGGCAGCGGCACGCGTGATGAAAAAACAGAAGTATGGTCGCATTATCAACATGCCTTCAAGAGCCGGAAAAGGCGGTGGCTATGGCCATATCAATTATGCTTCTTCAAAACCTGGAATTGTTGGCCTGACAAAAAGTGCAGCGCGTGAATTGCGAAAATTAAACATCACAGCGAATGCTATCTAGCCAGGTTTTCTCGAGACGGAGCTAGCAAGGCATTTGAGTGATGACATTAAACAGCTAAGTCAGATTGTCTTGAACAGGCCTGGAAAAAAGCAGGTGTGCCTAGTGCAGGTCTGGTGGGTAGTTGGATGGCCACCCATTGCGAGCCGAAGACTGGGGGAGAAGAGGTGAGGCTTAAAAACAAAATTTCGGTTATAACCGGCGCCGGAAGGGGAATAGGTCGAAGTATCGCCTTTGCCTTTGCTGAGGAAGGGTCTAATCTGGTTCTTGTTGCCCGCTCCAGAGACCAGCTCGAACATGTCGCACAGGAATTAAGAAATAGAGACACCAAGGCTTTGCCCGTAACCTGCGATGTGTCATCAGCTCAAGAGGTGCAAGATTTAGCAAGGGTTGTTCAAGATGAGTTCGGCCAGATAGACATTTTGGTAAATAATGCGGGTATCTCGAAGCGATCAAAATTACTGGAATATGACGATGAAACCTGGCTGGAGGTAATCCGGATCAACCTTTTTGGCACCTATCTGTGCATAAAGGCCTTTCTGCCGATGATGCAACAAAGTGGTCAGGGACGTATCATTAATATAGCCTCTACCGCAGGCAAAAACCCGGTTCCTTTTAATACTGCATATAGCGCATCCAAACATGGTGTCCTGGGGCTCACAAAATCGGTGGCGAGTGAAGTAGCCCTGACAGGATATCCGGGAATTACGGTTAATGCTATCTGTCCCTTTTATGTAAATACGGAAATGTTTTCAGGGCCGCAGGGATATGTTGCCAAAATGGCAAAAATGAGTGGGATGTCCGAGGAGGAGGTCGTTGATAAGGCGGTGAGCCGGAACTTACAGCATCGAATTGTCGAGCCCGAAGAAGTGGCATCCATGGCGGTTTATCTGGCCTCAGAAGAGGCGAGAGGGATCACTGGCCAGGCCCTGAACATCTGCGGGGGATTAATCTTTCATTGATCTAAAGTACAGGCATTGTGGCACAACCACATTCTGTTGGGAGTTCCTAAGATCCCTATTCGGATAGATACATCATGGTTGCGTCTTCATAAACAGCAGCTTTTGTACCCGGTCCATGATCGCCCAGTAAGTCGAGCACCTCCTGCCACGTGGTTGCCCATACCACCTTATCTGTTGGAGCAAACCATTCAGCATCCGCGTAACTGGGGTAAGGCGAATACACAATCACCCGCCCAACATTGGCAGGGAGGCTCGTGCCACGAGAGCAGAACCTTCCAGCGGCACTCATCCTGCCAAATGGGCTAAGCAAATAATGGGTTATCTGGCCTGTGGGAGAGTGAGAGATAACTACAACATCTCCTCCACTTTCCTTAACTGACTGAACGCCCATAAGCAAGGCGATCACTCCTTCACATGCCTTAGCGCTTGCATTCGCCACAACCACATCCATGTTGCTCGCCTTTTGAGTGACGTACGCCTTGAGAGCCTGTTCAACCGCAGCATGATAGGCAGCAACTGGATGACCTGAAGTAAGACCAATAAGTTGACGACGAGTACCCACAAGGGCTTGAAGAACAAAATCAGGTCCAGCCATAAGTGCTATTTCCTCTACTTCCTTACGCATATCACTCTCTTCCCATTTACCCAGACCGGTGACCGGGTTTAGCCCTTTTTCCCTGGCACCCACCGACGCCTCAAAATGTGTATTAGCTGTGGTATCGATACTTGAGATCCCTGGAACAACTATCTTGCCAGTACCGCTGAAGCCGGTATAGGGATGAGGAATTACGGATCCGATCCCTATCCTTAGATCACATCTCCAATATTCACTGTTAACTGCAACCTCAGTCCCTTTTGACGTCTTTCCTACTATCACATTATTCTCGTAGCAGTTATGGTTATAGACAGGGTAACGCCTGACTATATCTTCGCCCAACTTCTTGGCAAACTCGATACGAGAATGTGCTCCATGTGCGCCTAAAGCTGCGATGAACTGAATTTGATCATCCTTGATGCCCGCAGCATGTAACTCTTCAAGCAAGGGAGGGACCAAATCATAGGTTGGGGTAGGACGACTTATGTCATCGAATAGGATAACCACGCGCTGTTTCCCACAAGCCATCTCAGACAAACGGGGACTACCAATAGGCGAGCGTATCCTCATGGCGATGTCCTCGGCCTTCAGCGCAGGCCACCTATCTCCTGGAACCGAGTGAAACTCCACTATCCAATCGTCGGGAAACTCGATGGGGATTTCCTTATCCTCGTACCATGAGTATTGGGGCAAAACTAACCTCTTCATCCAATCTCCTCCTATTCTAAATCTCAAAACGGGGGATGAACAGTCATGAAGGTAAAAACCTCCATCCCGTTGGCCTCGGCCTTGGTCTTCTCCCCGTTGATCACGCGGATCATCAGATCAATCATCTCTGCACGTAACCCATCGAGCGGCTTGCCTTCCACCAGGCTGCCGGCATTGACATCCATATCATCCTTCATAGCCTCGTACGTCCTGGAGTTGCTGGCCACCTTGATTACCGGTAGGGCCGGAAAGCCAGCAGGGGTCCCCCGCCCGGTGGAGAAAAACACGAGCTGGGAGCCGCTCGCAGCAAAACCGGCGAGAGAATCCCCATCGTAGCCAGGTCCATCCTGCAGAACCAGCCCCTTCTCAGTTGGAACCTCACCGTAATCGACCACCTGGTTTATGGTTGTGGTACCCCCTTTGAAGATACAACCCATGGATTTTTCCGCGATGGTACTCATGCCACCATCCATGTTGCCCGGGGAGATGACCTGGCTGGCCCGGTCCCCCATGATCTCTTTGGTTAACCTTTCAGCTCGATCGATCATCTGTTCAATCTGCCTGGCTACTTGCTCATTTTTTGCCCGTCGGGCAAGCACATGGGCCGTGCCGATCATTTCCGTGTTTTCGCCAAAAATCACAGTGGCGCCCTTCTCTACCAGCCAGTCCGAGACAACTCCCATGGCCACGTTGGCTGTCACGCCAGACATGGCATCCGAGCCACCACATTCCAGCGAGACCAGAAGCCTATCCCAGGGCAGAGATACCCGTGGCTGATTGCCTATCTCCGCCAGCATCCTGCGCGCAGCCGCTGCCCCTTTCTTAGCGGTTTGCAGGGAACCGCCTTCTTGCTGAACATTAAAAATCCCCATGGGTTTGCCTCCTTCCTGGATGAGAGGGAACAGGTTTTTCGTGTTTGAAATCTCACAGCCAAGGCCCACGAGGACCACTGCACCAACATTGGGGTTGTGTATAAGCCCGGAGAGTATTCCTGATAGAATTTGCAGATCCCTGGCACCCCCCCTGCCGCAACCATGAGCATGGGTTACACAAACCGCTTCTGGCACTTCCCGGGATATGCGATTGACGACCCCGTTCACACAGGAGACCGTGGCCAAAACAAGAACATGGTTGCGGATGCCAAATCGCCCGTCTTTTCTCTTGAATCCGGTGATTTCACTCATTTCTTCCACCTCTTGCTTTCGAGGTTATGGGTATGGACCCATTGGCCTTTCTTGATGTCCCGGGTGCTCACCGCTACGATCTCTCCATATTTGATGATCTCCTCGCCTGCGGAGATGTCTAGCAGGGCAATCTTATGGCTTTCCGGTATCTCTTCCAGGGCTGAAAATCCCTCAATCCCTTTGGCTGTGGCCTCTTCTCCCGCTGCCAGTGTTCTCAGGGCAACCGCAACATTGTCGCGGGGATGGATCACGAGAATGTTATCTTTCAAAGCCTTTCCTCCTTCCGCGTTCGCCTGACTCCCCAGAGCCCTTCTCCTAAGCGCTTCAGGCACTTACCAGATTCTCACAGCCCTTTTATTGCGTCTTGGAAGACCACGTCCGCTGGGCGCGGACTCCTTACTGAATTGTGCGCAATCAATCCATCTCACCCAGTTCGGTTAAGAATTCTCTCAATTTCAGTAGCTTCACATCTCGCTTTCTTAAGATCTCTTCGATTGGGGAGTCTCCATAATCATAAAAGCCCTTGCCAGTTTTGACCCCTAACCTTCCTTGAGAAACCATTGAATCCACTACCTCGGACCTCCCCCTAACTGGGGGAGGGGTGTATGATTTGTTCTTGAGGATCCGCTGGACCAGGTCCACCCCTGCGAAATCAACTCTCTTCACCAACCCCAGAATGGGTATACGCAGGCCAAAGCTTGCCTTGGTGGCCATGTCGATGTCCTCCGGGGTTGCATAGCCATTGTCCAGGAGATGGTAAACCTCCAGGCTGAGGGCCGCCTGGAGCCGATTGGCGATAAAACCCGGAAGGAACCTCTTGAGCACAATGGTTTGCTTGCCCAGGCCGTCGAGTACCTCCTTGACCTTCGCCACAGTCTCAGGCGCGGTATGCTGCCCCGGCACAATCTCCACCAGGGGGACGATATGAGGTGGGGCGAACCAGTGGGTGATAATCACCTTTCCCGGTCGTTTGGTTTCCACAAACTGATAGATATCCAGATAGGAGGTGTTGCTGGCCAATATAGCCTCCGGTGGACAGAGTCGATCCAGCTCAGAAAAAAGCCCTTTCTTGGCCTCTCGGTCCTCGACGATGGCCTCGATAACCAGTTCTGATGTGGCTGCGGCAGTAGCAAGGTCAGTGGTGTAGGTAATTCGCTCTTCCAGGACTGAAGATTTTTCAGCCGGGTCGAAAACTCCGGCCTGACAAAGGGTTTCAAGATTGGAGGCAATGAGCCTGCGGGCCTGCTGTAAGATCTCTTCAGAGACATCGTTCAAGGATACCTGATACCCTCCCTGCGCGAATACCTGGGCCAGGGCATGGCCCATGGTTCCCGCGCCAATAATCGCTACATTATCCATAGACCTACCTCATTTTTGAAGTTGTTAGCAGGACTATCTGGGGAGATTCCGATTTGCACTTCTCATTGCCCAATCGGCTCCCTATTGAATCGTTCGTGTTTTAGAACACCTTGTACGGAAGCCAAGTAGCTATCTGGGGGAAGATCATCACCAGGGCCAACCCTGTTGATTCAACGATGGTAAAGGGAATAACCGATCGGTAGATGTCTCCCATGCTTATCGAGGGTGGCACAATTCCCTTGAGGTAAAAAAGGTTAAAACCGAATGGTGGAGTCATATAGCCGATTTCCATATTGATGGTAAACAAGATCCCAAACCATAGGGGATCAAATCCATGGGCCTTGACAAAGGGTAGAAATATGGGAACCGTAATCATCATGATGCCCGCTGGGTCCAGCACCATGGCCAAAATGAATATGACGATCTGGATAAAGACAATGGTCCCCCAGGGACCGCCAGGTATATACGTCATCAAATGCTCTATCAGATGGGGGGCCCCCATCCCGTGATAGGCAGAACTAAAACAGTAAGCGCCGAAGAGAATCCACATAATCATGCCGGTTAGCCTCAAGGTACGGAGGGCAGCTTCCTCAATCACACGCCAGCTCAACTGTCTATAAACCAATGCTGAGATAAGGGCCCCCAGAACGCCCATGGCTGCTGCCTCTGTGGGGGTGGTGACACCCCCGATGATGGACCCCAGTACCATGAGAACGATGATGATGGGTAACAAGACCGCCTTGAAGGCCTTGAGTTTCTTTCCCCAATCCCCTCGGTCTTCGGGAGCAAGGGCCGGTCCTAAATGAGGTTGGAAATAACATCTCACCGCAATATAGGTGGAAACCATCACAAGGAGTAGCAAGCCGGGAAAAACACCGCCGGCAAAAAGCTTTCCCACGGATTCCCCTGAGATGAGTGCATAGAGGATCATAATCACACTGGGGGGAATGAGGATCCCCCAACCCCCCCCTGAGTTGATGCATCCCACAGCCAGGAGTTTGTCGTAATTTCGTTTCAGCATGGAGGGAAGCGCAATGGTTCCCATGCTCACCACGGCCGCTCCGCTGATCCCGCACATGGCAGCAAAAATGGCGCATATCACCACGGTACCGATGGCCAATCCTCCCCTTACAGGTCCAAACCACAGATACATCATTTCATACAGGTCATTGGCTACCCCAGATCTTTCCAAGATCATGGCCATGAAGATAAACAGAGGTACGGCAACCAGGGTAAATTTGTTCATCGCCCCCCAGGTTTGGGCAGCCACCATATAGAAGGCCTGAGGGCCCCAGGTCGCGTAGATAAAGACCATGGATACCCCCCCAAGAACAAAGGAAAGGGGAAGGCCCAGTGCAAGAAAAAGTATAAGCGATACAAAAAAGAGGATGGTCAATAATTCAATGCTCATAAGGTTTCCTTCTCCTGAGGTGCCACAGCCGTGTAATCCTCACCTTTGTTGACGGCGATCAGGATATCGCGCATCAACTTGGCGAGGCCCTGTAGTAGAAGCAGGCCGGCCCCCAAGGGGATCGTTAATTTGACTGGATAGATGGGAGGATTCCAGGCAGATTGAGATCGCTCAAATGTAGACAGGGACTCCCAGGCCAAAGAACCGCCATAAACCACCATCATCACGCAAAACATAAAGAAGAGAAAAGACGTGATGATATCCAGTTTGGCCTGTGTTTTACGAGACAGCCGGGAATAGAGGATATCCACGTTGACGTGGCCTCCTGAAGCCAGGATGTGGCCACCGCAGAGGACCACATAGGCGCCAAAGAGCATCTGTGAGAGTTCATTTGCCCAAACAGTCGGCGAGTTTAGGAGATATCTTCGAACTACCTCCATGAGAAGCAGACCAGACATAACTAAGATAAACAGAGACAAGATTCTCCCTGCCCGGTCATTGATCCAGTCAATTAATCTGAGAGTTTTGTTCAAAATTTTCACTTGTTTTCTTCCTTATCAGATAGTCACTTGACCCGAACTTGCTTAGGTCCGGGTCAAGTGAGCTTAGGTGCACTTCAATCACTTCCCCTAAATGTATCCCAATTCCTTGAAAAATTCCTTCATCTTTTCGATCCACTTAGCATATTCGGGATCCTTTTCGGCCTCCTTATCCCACAATCCTATGGCCGCTTGGGTCATTTTTCGCTGTTCCTCGGGCGGAAGGGTAATGACCTTGACCCCTTTTTCCTTCTGCACCCTGGCCAGTGTCCTGGCTTCCTGGTAGATATACTCGTTGCTGCGCAGCCAAGCATGTTCATCCAGGGTCTGGGTCAACGTTTTCTGAATATCTTCGGGCAGCTTGTCAAAGGCCTTTTTATTTATCACATAGACGTCCGTACCTGAAACGACAAAGGAGGGCATCAGGTGATACTTACAGATATCATAGAACCCCATCTTGTCCGCTCCCTGGGCCGCCCCCCAGTGGGCCCCTTCAACGACCCCCGAGGCCAGGGCGGGATAGACCTCAGCTCCGGGCAGATAAGAGGCTGCCGCACCAATGGAGGTGAAGAATATCTGGAGCGTGCCAGAGGAACGAAGCTTCAACCCCTTAAAGTCCTCAAATGTGCGAACAGGCCTCTTAAGGACAAGCTGAGTAGGATAGATCTTATCGGTGAAAAAGAGTAAGCCATGTTTGGCACAAGCATCCTCCATCGCCTTCGCGTAGCCTACTTTCTTATAGAAGTAGAAGGCCTCCCAGTCCGCCCTGAAGGAATAGGGAAGGCCAGCGCCGATACCGGCAAGGGGTACCTGAGCCCGAAAATAGGCGGTTGAAGTGCCGCCCATCTCGATCATCCCCCTCTTTGTGGCTTGAAATATCTCCTTGGAGGGAACCAGGGATCCGGCGGGATAAGGCTCGAGGATAAACCGACCATTGGTCCGCTCTTTGAGTTTGTTCACAATGACAAGCAAACTCCCTGCGTAGGATGGACTTGCGGTTGGCCAGTGGGACTGGCATTTCCATTTGATGACATCGCCTGAGGCCATGGCTGTTCCATTAGAAATCATCAAGGTGCCCGTTAGAGCCAAAACCAACATGCACGCTGAAATAAGACCAAAGATCCTTACAGATTTCTTCATGATTTTCTCCTCCCTTCTGTTGATGAAATTGATGAAAAAAAGAACCCCACTTTCTATAAAAAGTTTTACCACCCCCCTTCTTACATCCTAGCTTATTATCCTAAAGCACTGAAAACTTCAACCCATTTGTGCCTCTTTTCTCAGTTCCCGCTTCTTCCCCCGGCCATAGGCCTTATGAGCCGGATGCCAGGCGTTGAGCAGCTTTTCTTCCCTCCCCTATGGCCTGGATATTTAAAGCCAATTCTTTTTTGTCGAAGTTTGTCGAAAGGATATCGCAAAAATCCTCGTAGTTAAAAGGAAGGAGCCCCAACTCGATAAGTGCACCAATCATGATCATATTCCCGAGAATGGGTAGACCCATCTGCACAGCCTTTTCAGTAGCATCGATGAAATATACCTTCCTTGAAAGGTTTTCGAGGCACCCCTTAATTTCTTCGATTTCTGGGTAAGTTGCCTCACCAGCAGTCACGTCAACCGGGTAAAGGGGACGTGTATTGACGAGTGCCACCACATCGGGACTCCCATATGGTATAAGGACGCGAATAGCCTCCACAGGCTCCAGCGCCATAAAGACGTCGGCCTTTCCCTTGGGTATCAAAGGACTGAGTTGCTTTCTCTTGGAGATTCGAATGTGGCTCATGACAGCACCGCCACGTTGAGAGGCTCCATAGGTCTCCCCGATGGTGACGAAATAGCCCTTTCTGATGAAAACCTGGCCTATGAGCTGAGAGGCAAGCACATTTCCCTGTCCACCGACCCCGGCGATGATGAGATTATAGGATTCTTTTCCCGTTTCCATTTTACCTCGTCTCCTCCCTCACGATGGCATTTTCTGGACAGATATCAGAGCACACACCGCATCCCACGCAGATAACCTCATCTATCTTGGCCTTAGACGATTCTTTGTCCCAGATCAATCCAGGGCATTTAAAACACCTTGTACAAAGTCGGTTGCATCCACAATCCTCACCGATACACCTCTCCGTATCGACATAGACCCTATAGGGAGGCTTTTCCTCTTTCTGCCTCAGCAATGCGCACTTCCTGCGCATTATGAGAACCTTTACACCTTCCGGATCATCGAGCATTTGCAGGAGCTTCAGTCTTGTAGTCTCAAGATCAAATGGGTCTGTAACCTCAACCTTTGCACCAAAGGCTCGGCAAACCTTTTCTATATCTACGGGTGTCACTTCCTCCCCCATAGCATTCTTGCCTACCCCTGGATGGGGTTGAAATCCAGTCATGGCTGTTGCGCTATTGTCGAGGATGACCATGATCAGGTTCGATTTGCTATAGATAGCATTGACAAGGGCGGGCATCGCTGCATGGAAGAACGTTGAGTCTCCACAGACAGCAATGGGAGGCTGGCTGAAACCATAGCGCTCGAGCTTTCCAAATCCACTAGCCAGGCCAGTCCCGGTACCCATGGCTCCGCTTGTCTTAAGAAGATTCCAGCCTGCAGAGGTTCGCGCAAGATGGTAGCAACCTATATCGCCAGTAATGAAGCCTTGTCTATCGTCCAACTGAAGCGCACTGTTTATGCTCCAGTAAGAGGCCCTGTGGGGGCATCCGGGACAGAATCCCAAGACCCTGACAGGGACTATTTTTTCAGCCATTTTGGCACTGGCCTCATACCGTGCATCCCTTGGTTCATAGGTGACATCCAATATGCCTGACAGTGCTTGAATGATGCGATCTGTGTTCATTTCTCCAAAAGATGGAATATGTTGGGATCGCTTTCCAAAGAACTCTTTTGGGCCGATTTGGCCGGAAAAGTCCGCGGCTATCTCCTTGACGCTTCCTTCCAGAAAGGGATCCACCTCTTCGACGATTAAAATCCTATCGGCTTTGGCAAGATGCTCTACGATAGTCTGCGTGGGGAGGGGCCAGGTGGTCCCGATCTTGAGAATGCCCACGAGGCTCTCCACTCCCGTCAGCTCAACTGCCTCCTGTGTGTAAAGCCAGGAACTTCCACAGGTGATGATGAGAAGTTCCGGACGTTCAGGTCCATCATACCTGTTGAATGGGCAGGTCTCAAAAATTCTCTCAATGCGAATAAGGTTTTCATGAAGGAGATTATGTTTTTGGGCAACAGGAAATGTAATTCTTTGTTTGCTCTTATCAAAATAGGGCCTTACCTCTTTTTTAGGGAGTTCCCCCAGGGTCACATTACCCCTCGCGTGGGATATACGAGTCACCCCTCTTATCATGCAGACATTTCTTATCTCTTCGGAAATGGTGAAGGCCCACTTGGCCATCTCCTTTGCCTCGTGAAAGTTGGCAGGCTCGAGCAGTGGAAGATCCGCAATCTTTGCAAAGGCCCTTGAGTCTTCTTCGTTAGTGCTCGAATGGCAACCGGGGTCATCACACGTTACAAGCACAAGTCCCCCTTGAACGCCTATCAGGTTAAGATTGAGAAGAAAGTCTGAAGCTACATTCAGGCCATTTTGTTTCATAGCACAAATCGCCCTAAGACCAGAAAAGGCTGCTGATGCCGCGACTTCAAAGGCTACCTTTTCATTCACCGACCACTCCACATAAATATCCAGGTCACGGGCAACTTCGGAAAGGCTCGCGATGATCTCGGAAGAAGGGGTACCCGGGTAAGCGGCACAAACCTTGACTCCTGCCTCCAATGCGCCTCTGGCTATGGCCTCATTGCCCATAAGTAGAAGTTCTTCTCCTGGCTCATCCAGGCTGATGTCAGACATTTCTCCGTGTCTCCTTTCTCCTCACTGGTTCCCCCTTTTGACAAACCTCATGAAGAAGATGAAGGCGATCGTAGCAGCGGTTATGCCCAGGCCCAGGAGATCCATTTTTGAGCCTGGCAGCGCCAGGATAAAGCCCCCAACAAACAGGGCAGCCCCTGAGACAAACCCATCTATGGTCTTGAGCTCAAGTCTTCCCATCCCGATTAGGTAGCCCTCCAATACCGAGCCTATCAGTAACACACCCAGTGTGGCTGAAGCAAATGCCTGCAAAATAGCCCCGGCCCCAGCCTGCATGACCAGTGCCGGGTCGAGAACAAAAAATAGCGGGATGATGTATTTGACCGCTCCCAATTTCATAGCGACCAGCGCCACCCTGATGGGGCTACTCTGGGCAATGACGGCCGCGGGAAACGAAGCCAAAGCAACCGGAGGGGTGATGTAGGAGAGCATTCCCCAGTACATCACGTAGAGATGAACGGCTATCTGATTCAGGCCTATCATCTCCAATGCCGGGGCTAAGACCAGGGCAAGGAAGACATAACACGCCGTGATGGTCATTCCCATTCCCAGAATAAAGCTCGTAAAGGCCCCGAGAACAAGCATGAATATTACATTCCCCCCGGCCAGCGAAACAATCTCCCGGGCAAAGGCGGCGGCCACACCAGTGAGGGCAAGGGAACCCAGGATCATTCCCACTCCGGCAAGGATGGCGACCAGCTCGGCCAGGAGTTTCCCCGTCGATTGAATGAATTGCAGAAAGCTATGGACCGTGAATCTGGTCTCTTTCCGGATCATCGCAAAGGCGAGCAGGAATAGGATTGAAATAAATGGGGCCTGGCTCTCCAGGCGCAAGATAAACAGAAAATACAGTAAAACAGCCACAGCACCGAGATAGAACCAGCCTTGCATCAGGACCTTCTTCAGTGACGGGATTTCGGCTTCGGAAAGACCTTTCAGTCCCTGGCGTGCGGCATAACCATCCACTTGTATCAATAAGCCAAGGTAGACCAAAATGGATGGTATGGCTGCGGCCAGGGCTATCTTGCCATAGGACATTGCCAAGAAAGCGGCCATGACAAATGCCGTGGCCCCCATAACAGGGGGCATCAGGACCCCTCCGGTGGAAGCGGCGCACTCTATCCCACCTGCATAGTGAGCCGGGTAGCCACTCTTCTTTATCGCGGGGATGGTTATGGACCCGGTGGTTACCACGTTAGAGATAACACTTCCACTGAGGGAACCGAACAGGGCGCTTGATAGCACCGCCACCTTTGCCGTCCCTCCCCTGGTTTTTCCGAGAATGCAATAGGACAGGTTGAGGAAGAAATCTCCTCCTCCAGAGGCCTGTAGTGCGACGCCAAAGATTATGAAGCCGATCAATATCATGCCGGCTACCCTCATGGGTATCCCTAAGAGGCTCTGGATGCTGAATACGTGGAATGCGGCCGTGGTGCTAAAGGAGCGCCCATAGCCCTCCATGAATCCGGGCATGTATGGGGCAAAGAGAGGATAGAGGGAAAAAACGAGAATGATGACTGCGAGGGGTGTGCCTGAGGTACGTCTGACCGCCTCTAGCACTAAGGCCCAGAGAATCACCGCCATATAGAACATATGCTGAGGTGCATAGTATGACCATCCCCCATCCACTATGTCATATCCGAGCCACGCAAAATATGAAGGGATGGCAAGGATGAGTAAACAGAAAATGACATCAATACAAAAAATGACTTTCTTTGGTCCCCTTGTCGTGAGCGGGAAGAATAAAAAGACCATGGAGAGGTAAATTGACAGGAGAAGGTAGAGGTAAGAGTTTTCCATTAACATCTTGCCGAGGATCTGGAAATGGAAAACCTGAAAAACGGCCACAAAGAGCCCTGTAAAAGAAAGGCCGATCGTGACCCATCGCCAGAAATCCGGCAAAGCCCTATACCGCGAACTTATTGCGCTCTTTTCCTCCATTACACCGCTACCTTGCCTTAGAGTAAATAGAGCATGGGGGGCGCGTCAATACCTGCCCCCCACGGCATGGATCTAAACAAAGTTCTCTGGTTTCAATCAGAACCCGGCCTCAGCCCTCTTTTTCAGCCAGAATTCCGGGAACTTACTCATTTTCATTTTCTTCGTGAGTGCCTCCTCCATGGCGGCGTCCCAGACCTTCTTCAGATCTGCCTGGTGCTGGAGCAGCATCTTGTTCCTCGCTTCGCGTTCAGGCGTCCACTTGCCAATCTCCTTCAGATAGCGGATGGCTCCTCGGTGCATGGGCACGGGGTAGTCGTCCATAAGCCTCAGGTTTCCCTCTGGTGTCCAGTAGGCCTTAATTGCCTTATGTTTCTTAGCATAATCGGGATACGCCTCATACAGGAGTTTGGTAATAATGTAAGCCGTGTCTTCCGAAAGGAAATCGTAAGCCAGGCAAATGGGGTAAGCATAAGAGACTGTGTCGAGGGGTTTTTCCTCCGATACCCCAGCGCCTATGGTGGCCTTGAAATACCCGTAGGCCGGGTTTTTTGCCTTTACCCTTTTCCACCCTTCCGCATAGTCACGGGGCAATTCAACATAACGTAATCCATAAGGCATCGCGTGCATCTCATAGGCCAGGGAGGCGGTGGGATTAATGTGGGAGGCATCGATCTTTCCTTCCATGACCATCCGGATTGCCGCGGTATAGCCTGGAGAATCTACCCTTACCACATCATCCCAGGTCAGGCCCGCAAAGGCCAGATGTTGTTCGCTTATGAGCGTTAGAGCCATCGAGGGGAAGGCGCCAATGCGCTTACCCTTCAGGTCCCGGAAGGTCTTGATATCGGAATCCCCTCTAATACCCAGAGCGAGCCCGGGATGCTGGGCAAAATAGAGGGCCCGGACGGGCTGGGGACCCCATTCCGCTTTGCGGTAATCTTCTATGCCCTCCTGCATGAAGTACGAACCTAAGCCATGGAACGCCACCTCTGCATCTCTGAGGCGAACCGGGTAAACCCTTGGGATGTCGGTGCCAGCCGGTATGATCCTTATCTTGATCCCATATTTCTCATACAGGGCGGTACTGACATGCCCGACCATCATGTAGCCAGATGAGCCGACATCATAGGATGTCCAGGTCATCATCTTTGGGATGGACACGGATTTTTGGGCTGCGAGCGCAAAACCTCCTCCCAGCACCAATACGCCTGCCAGACAAATCAACACGCCAAGGCGAATATACCTGTTTGTTGTTTTCATCTTTCATACCCTCCTTTCACGGTTAATCGATTGTCTCTGCCCTTTCTCTTCATGTTTCCTGCCCTCCTGTTACCCTCCTTTCATGGTAAGCTGAGTGTACATATTTTTCTCTTCCTCTCTCATCACCTCCCTTCATGGTTTCGACATCCTATATTGAAAAGCCCATAAGGTCAATAACTTTGTGTAACCCCAAAACCGCTATTGGAGATGATTTTCAGAGGAAGCAGGTTGAAAAACCTTTTTAGTTTGACATTAAAGGGTATGGTGAAGAATCAAGGCAGTTTCCTGTCCACGGGATAATAGGCACCGGGGTATTCAAGCCGCAAAGATCGCGACATATTTGCCTGTACACAACAATGAATAAGATTTGTTAAGAAAGACGTGACCCCTTTTATTTAGTGCGGGTAATAGGACTTGGCGGTGTTCACCATGGCCTTGAGATTCTCTATCTTGCAGTCCACCGGGACAGTACATCCTGAACTCAAGATGAAACCGCCGCCTTCCCCCACAACATCTATTAGCTTTTTGCAATACTCTTCCACTTCCTCCGGACTACCCAATGCAGTCAAGGCAGCTGGAACGTCGCCCGCGATGCACATATGTCCTTTGAGGACTTCCTTCGCCTTGAAGATGTCGGTCATGCTGTCCAACTCGGCAACCACCATTTTGGCCGGCAGGTCCTTGAAGTACGGAACGTTCAAGGTATAGTCCTGGTCAAGATGCATAACCGTAATGAGACCTTCCCTGGCAAAAGCCTCCACCATTTTTTTCATATGAGGGTATTCGAAACGTTCATAAATTTCAAGGGAGTAGTAGAAGCAGCCACCACGCTCCATCACAAGGAACACGCCTGGTTCTCCACTTATCTTCGCAGCCTCTATAGTATCGGCAATCAGATCATCCAGCATGGCCTCCATCACCGCTTCCAATTTGTCCGGGATGCGATAAATGTCCTTGGTGATTTCCAGCAGGGTACGGGAAGTGGAAAGAATCATCAGTGGCGATTGGGTTATCGCCCCACAGAGGCTCCGGATTCCCCGGTTCCTCCAGAACTCCAATTCATACTTGTACTGTTCCATTTGGTTTTGAGTCCACCCGATAATTCGCTCTTCCGGATAAGGGTTGAACCGGTCCTTGACTTTCATTCGAAATCCATTCCACCCCAGATTAATGATATCGTCATAATCCTGGCGTGTGAGGGCCACTGTCTCAACGAATTGGGCAACTTCATCCTCACCAAGTTCTCTACCGGGGTTTATGGTTTTTCCGGTGGCCACACCGGAATAGACATGAGGTGTTAGCGGGAGGCTATATCCCGGCAATATCATACCGTCCCAGCCTCCCAGCTCGTCATAGATATCAACGATTGCATGAAAACCCTTGCGCATATTGTACAGGCCCTGGGAGGTAGTCCACCCTTTATATCTGGAGGGGAAATAAACGTCCATTAAGGGGGCGCAGGGGATCCTGTCGAGTGGCTCCAGTTTCACGGCCGCCTCCATTCTCTCAAACGGCGTCATTGTTTCTTTCACCATAAAGGAATCACCTCTGTGTAGTTATCTGTCCTGTGAGCCTTTAATTCTCACGTCCTATGAACTTCTTACACATGTAAAGACCCTCGACAGCATCGATGGTCTGTGCGTCAGCCCCGACGTATCTCCGGACTGTCTCGGTAGTCACCCCGCCCCCAATAATCACCTTGATTTTCTCTCTTAAACCTTTTTCAACCAAGGAATCCGCCACTTTTTTCATTGGCTCGAAGGCCGTGGTTATCAATGATGAGAAACCAAGTATTTCTGGTCTTACCGCTTCAATCGCCTCTAAAAAGCGTTCGGCCGAGACATCAACGCCCAGGTCATGCACCTCAAACCCCGCCCCTTTAGCTACCGTGCAAAAAATGTTTTTGCCGATATCATGAATATCCCCTTTGGGGGTGCCGATGACGATCTTGCCCAATGTCTCTTGGACCCTTCCCACTATTCTTGGTTCAATAAGCTTCATTGCCCGCGTAAAAAGGTCAGCCGACATGATGAGCTCGCTCAGGAAATAATCCCCGCTACTGTATCTTTCTCCGACTATCCTCATCCCCTCTTGAAGATCACGTATGAGACGCATTGGATCCTTGTCCTTATCCAAGCGATTTTCAACCCCTTCCATGATGGAATCTTCATCAAACTCTACCAGAGCATCTACTATAGTTTTACTCAATACTGATCCTCCTTTTGCCTTTTCTCTATAGCGGAAACATCATTCCTCTTAATTCTATAATGATTCGGGGTAATTCGCGCAATTTACAATTTCAGATTATTCTTTTGTCATACCTGCTATTCTTCTTACGATTTCCTTGCGAGAATCGATATCATACTGAGAGGTGATAGCTATCTTCTCCATTCGTGGTGAGCCACCACCGTGTAAGGCCCCAAAACAGGAGATTCCTCCTTTACCGGAACAGGCAATGTCGCCAATATGTCGCCACAATTGTGCCTGGTTTTCAGGTGACATGGTAGAGCTTCTCGTGGTGTATTTCTTGGCAAATTCCTTAACCTCTGGATTGACAAATTCACCTTCGTACGGGAATGTGGCCGGCATCCCTCCGGAAATATCCGCCAGGAGTTCCATTTCGTGGTAGACAGCCTCACCAGTCAAGCAGCGACCAGCGTTACAAAAAATAGAGTCCGGGATATAGTTGCCCGGCCCATACGGTCTCACGCCAACGCCAGGAACATAAAGCTCCGGCTTGCCCATTGCTGATGCGGTGAACCCTGCTGCGTAACCGAGTTCACTGACCATAATTATTTCCGCATACTTATCCGTGACGTGCTTCGCTCTTGCAATACCGTTAGCATCCGCTGCAAGAGCACAGGTGCCGAGCAGAATATCACCTAAAGCCGGTTTGCAACCGGAATAACTATGACGATGAAAAAGGGCGAATAGTAGTGCCAAGATTCCACCATGTGTATATTCTCCGCAAAGAAAAACCCTTTCCCAGGGCACGAAGACATCATCAAAGACAATATAGGAATCACAACTGCCAGCATTAAATCCCTTTGGAAAATACTCCCGGTCGCGATAATTATGAATCGTTAACAAATGCTTCACGCCATCCCAATCACCTGGTACCGCAAAGGAAACAGCATAGTCCTTATCAGCCTCGCGTAGCGCTCGAGTGGGTACAACCAGTATTTCATCTGCAATAGCTGACTCAGAGATATGCAGCTTACAGCCCCGTACCACAATCCCATCGCTTTTTCGTTCAACCACATGCACATACGAGTCTGGATCTGGTTGCTCACTGGGTCGTTTCATTCTGTCGCCCTTTACATCCGTTTGTGCACAACATCCGACCAGGTCATCTCTTTGAAAACGCTCGAGCCACCTTTTGAAGTTTTCGTGATATGCGCTCGCCCCCTTATTCTCCTTGTCTGCTTCATAGGATACCGTGTAAATAGCATTTGCTGCATCAATCCCCATACACCTCTGGACACAACCACCGACAACCTGGCAGATCATACGGGTCATGTCCTGTTTCTTGTGAAGATCATCTGTGTTTTGGTGAATGTGACAAAATCTGTTGATTTTCTCCCCGGTGAGATGAGATGTTGCTGTCATCAGGTCTTCGTATTCGGGCTTAGAGGCGTACTCGAAGGTTGTTCCCATGACATTAAAACAGGGAATGAAACGCTCGTCGTCACGGCCAACCTTTTCCCCGCCCATATAGAGGTTCCTTTGCATCTTGCCTATGCCTTCAAGCCACTGCTCTTTTGTTCTCATTGAATCCTCCTCTCTCTAATTTGAATGTTATCCTTCACCACTTTTCGCATCACCTTGTAGGCAATCCATAAGCGTTCTATCAAAGAACCAGGAAGCCTTTTTCTCATGTTAAGCCAAGCATTTTCCTTGCCTCCTGAGCTGATGCAGGCTCTTTATCCAATGTTCTTAATATGCTCACCGCCTTTTCCACTAATTCAGCATTGCTTTTGGCACGGATTCCGTGGCTGAGGTAAAAATTATCCTCAAAGCCAACCCGCACGTTACCACCAAGCAACGCAGATTGGGCAACCATGGGAAAATTGGGAGGACCTATTGCAAATCCCGCCCAGATTGCGTCAGCGGGCAGGGCCTCTTTCATCAGCAGCATGTTCTTTGTGTTTGCAGGTATTCCCCACTGAATGCCCAAGCATAATTGAAAGATAGGGGGGCGTTCCACAAGTCCTTTTTCAAGAAGGTGGTGACCTATCGCTATATGCCCCATATCAAAAACCTCCAGCTCGGGTTTGACACCCGCTTCCTGAATCCGTCTCGCCATCTCTTCCACATGTGGCACCGCATTTGCGAAGACGCGCGGTCCAAAATTCATTGAACCTATATCCAGTGAGCACAATTCCGGTTTGAGCTTAACGATATGCTCGGTTCTTCTTTCCGGTGAACTCCATGTCGTTCCATCAGCCAGACCAACAGGATTTGAACCGTCTGGGATTATCCGTGCTCCTGCACCACTGGTCAAATTTATCACCATGTCCGAGCCATCTCTTATCCGTTGGAAAACCTCCTGGTATAATTCAAAGGCCATCGACGGTTCCCCTGTTTCCGGGTTCCTCACATGAATATGTGAAACGGAAGCACCCGCTGAATATGCCTCGAGCGCACTGTTGGCAATCTCCTTTGGGGTGACAGGCAGGTCCGGATGCCTTGATTTATCGCCTATTGAGCCGGTGATTGCGACGGTCATAACAACCTTATTATCTTTCACTTTTTTCCCTCCCTATGCGTTTTGGGCTTGTCCTTGCAAAGGACTGTCACACCATTTTTTACCAATCATAATCGTTCTTATCCCGAGGAGGAATATTGTTTCTTAACCTCCTTTTTTAAGATCTTTCCTGAGCCAGTCTTGGGAAAAGGTTCTTTGACTATTTTGATAATTCGAGGATATTTGTAAGGTGCTACTCGCTCCTTTACGTACGCCTGAATCGCCCTGGCGTCGATTTGCGCTCCTTCCTTCAAGAAAAGGACTGCGGCCACCTCTTCTCCGAGATCCTCATGGGGCACCCCAAAAACAGCGGCCTCCAATACATCCGGGATCTGATAGAGAACCTCTTCGATCTCTCGAGGATACACATTGTATCCTCCTCGAATCACAAGCTCTTTTTTCCGATCAACAATATAGATGTAATTGTCTTCATCCATTCGGGCTATATCCCCGGTATAAAGCCAACCATCCTTAATCGCTTCTCTTGTTTCTTCGGGACGATTCAAATATCCTTTCATTACGGCAGGTCCCTTGATGAGCAGCTCTCCGACCTCACCCTGGCGTACGTCATGCCCGTTGTGGTCAACAATTCTTGCACTGAATTCGGGGATCGGGAGGCCAATGGATCCAGGCTTGGTAACCTCTACATAAGGATTCTCGACGCACACAGGTGCTTCAGAAAGTCCATACCCTTCATGGATCTCTGTTTTGAAAAGCGTTTCAAAGCGTTTTAGGAATTCTACCGGCAAAGAGGCCCCACCGGATATACAAAACCTCAAAGAGGCGCGCTTTGGAGGCCTTTCTGATGCGACCTGAATCAAACGATTGAGCATAGTGGGAACCCCGAAAAAAATGGTCTGCGCTTCTTTTTCTATGACCTCGATAACCCTTTCAGGCTCGAATTGAGGAAAAAGTGCTATGGTGAGCCCCAGATACATTGAGACATTCATTACGCTGGTTATTCCGTATACGTGATAAAGGGGAAGAGCACCGATGACCACCGTCTTTGGGTCCATGTGCCCACGCATTTCAGCGAGTATCTTGGCATTACGGGCCAGGTTTCTGTGGGTCAACATGACGCCCTTGGGCACCCCTGTAGTCCCAGACGTGTAGATAATGTTCAGCGTGTCATTGTCATCCGCAGGGTATGTGGAAAATTCCTTCTTATCGGAATAGACATTTTCCAGATCCATAAAACCTTGGTCTTGTTTTATTCCCAATGCAATACGAATTAATGGTCCATCCCCCTTGTTCAAGACCTTGCGAATCTCCTCCAGGTAAGGTTCCGATCCGATTAAGGCCTTTGGTTTTGAATCAGTAAGGATATGTTCTAACTCGTGCATCCGGAAGAGAAAATTCACGAGTACCATGACAGCTCCCAGCTTGGCTAAGGCATAGTAAACTGTGATCTGCTCGATACTGTTCGGCATCATAACCACACAGCAATCTCCTGGGCCCAATCCCACATCGCTGAGACCTTGCGCCACACGGTTACAAGCAATGTCCAATTCCTGAAAGGTTACCTCTTGGCCTTCAAACCGAACGGCTGTCTTATCGGGATAATTTCTGGCTGAATTCTCTAAATATTGCGCTAGGTTCATAGGAAATCTCCTCTTTTGAGGTTAACATAAAAGGTCTTTCCTGACTATTGGGTTCCACTGTAACATGGGCATTTATAGTAGCTTCTATTTCGGGAACAAGAATCCCCTAAATCTGTCCCTGATGTCAAGCCAATTTCTGCAAGCAGGCCCTACGACGAAAATACCTCAAAGAATGCGTTATTTAGGAAGCAGAAGTGCACTCCCTTTGATTGATTCATCCTTGACACTCAACCCTCTTTTCCCTATACTCCCTCTCTCTAAAAAGACAAGTTCTTATCATTTCATCTGTTCCTGGAAGCCAAAGGGGTTGGCATCAGGTAGGCTCGTTTTACTGTTGTCTCCGAGCCTCTCCCGTTTTTATGGGCTGATGAAAGAAAAAGGAGACAGATTCGTGGAACGGAAAGGATCCTTTCACTGGGCCTGGATAATACTGGCAACCTGCTTTATCAATCTTTTTATCAATTATTCTGCCCGTTTTGGATATGCTGTGGTCCTCCCGGAGATGATCCGTGATCTGGGCTTTGGCCGGGCTGCCGGAGCATCAATCTATAACGCTTACCTCTTCTCCTATATAGTCCTGACACCCCTCACCGGTTATCTGACGGACCGGCTTGGGGCCCGTCGTGTGATTACAACTTGCTCTCTAATCCTTGGCCTCGGCGTTCTGTTAATGGGGACCATTACTAGCCTCTGGATGGCCTGCCTTTTTTATGCAATCGTCGGTCTCGGAGCCACGGGCATGTGGACCCCGATCATTACCGTGGTCCAGCGCTGGTTTTCTCCCAACCGCAGAGGTCTTGCCCTTGGTATACTTTCTACCGGGTATGGACTGGGCTTTGCCGCTATAGGGACGGCCTTCCCGTGGATTGTCCACCATTTCAACTGGCGCTATGCCTGGTATTTCGTAGGGGCAGGGGCACTGGCAATGGTTTTGTCAAATGGTCTCTTGTTGAGAAGCGATCCGCAAGATTCAGGGTATGTACCATGGGGACAGGTGAATGAGCCTTCCCGTGTGAGTGAAACGGATGCGACGGCGCCTGCCAAAGGTGGCTCCTTTTCACTCCTTATTAAAAATATCAAATTCTGGCTTATTGGGCTTTCTTACCTTTCAATCACTTACAGCCTTTATGGAATCACCACATTCATGGTGGATTATGCCAGGAACCAAATGGGACTGCCACTGGAAAAGGCAAGCCTGTTGGCCACAGTGCATGGCGTCTGCCAGGTTGTGGGGGTCTTGACGATCTTACCCCTGTCCGATTACCTGGGTCGAAAAGGCACCCTCATCATTTCCAACTCTTTTATCACTGCCTGTCTGATTGGAATACTTTTCACTGGAGAGTCCTGGGAAATGTTCTTTGTTCTTGTAGGATGTATGGCCGTTTTCTTCGGTGCAACGTTTCCTCTCTATGGTGCCTGTGCAGGTGACTTTTTTCCAAGGGCTCTGATGGGAACCGCTATTGGGGCATGGACACCCTTTTATGGCCTTGGTGCCATCCTGGTACACTGGATTACCGGGATCTTGCGAGATACTACAGGCATCTATGACCATGCCTTCATAATTAGCGCAGCCATGGCCACAGCAGGGCTTTTTTTGATATGCCTGGTAAAAAAAGACCAGCCTATTAAGCCTAAACAGCCAGGTCTGGGCCAGGGGACAAAGATATGAAGTGGATTTACGCATCCTACATTTGGTGCGTACGAGGAGCACTAAGTTCATAGTACGGCAAGTAGCCCTCTCCCGCCTGGGCTTAAGCTGGCCCTAATCCCCTTTTCAAAGCATTACGGTGTTGTGCCCCGGCCTTCCGCTGCGTCACCGCCCGCGTTGTAGTAAAGATCAGGTGACAGCGGCAAATCATATACCCATAGCGTGCTGTCATCAACCGCCTTGATGAGCACATGATGCCAGGCAGAAAAAAAATATCCATAGAATTGGTCATCTGGCCCCAAGATCCTCTGGACTATTGGATAGAAGTGCGTGGTGCGTTGGATCGAACCAATGAGATCTGACAGCGTTTCCTGATCCTCGACCTTGACCCATTTATCGCTCACCAGGGACTTGCTGTCATTTTTCGGATCAAACATAACGGCCGATGGATGATCAACAGACAACCCAGCATAATAAACGGTATAATCATCCCAATTCTCTTGTAACTCCTCAATGGTCACCTTGGGCCCGGGTCCGGATTGTAACCTGAGTTTTCCGTAGCTTTTGACCAATGAACATCCAGGCATGAGAAGTGCCAATACAAGAACTATGACGGACAGATATATATATTTTTTTGTGTCCATGCTACCTTTCCCTTTTCCGGTTTATTAGCTAAAACTATCCTCTCTTCTATCCTTTAAATATAGCCACTATTTATCTTTTTGCAATGGCCTTTTTGATAAACTTCTGACGCAAAACCGGTTCGGCCCACAGATAATGGCATGGCCCTTGCTCACTCGAACTATGACTTTTGGAATGTAAGTACCTGAGCCTCATCAATAACATCGCGGCGGTACCCCTTTGAATCCGGATCAGATGTCGCGGTTATCTCTTTTTCCTTTTCCGCCAATCTTCACCACCTCTCGTGGCAAAAGAGGTTTTTTGTCTAAAACTGAATTGATTACGTTAAAGACATAAACGAAATTTTTTGGTGAGAAGGCCTCCACCTGAGGTGAAAGGGTAGAATTGGGGTTGGCAGTTTCAGAATTCTCTCAGCGAAATGCGTGGGTTGCGAAAAGGATTCCGTGCAGAGCCTTGAACGTTATTAAAACCATAGTTGGTAGCCAACAAATAGACTGTCATCTGACATTTCCCAACCTCCGGTGTCGTCATCAAGACGAACCTTGATGTATCTATATCCAAGGATAATTGCCGCACTTTTAACAATACGAAAATCGAGGCTTGTTCTAAAGTCCAGGTACCTATTCGAATCCGAAAAACAAAGAGAATCCGGAGCCCAAGACAGGCCTGCTGAAACATCTACAGGTATGGGCGAAATGGTTTCGGGAATACTATATTTTCCCAACAATAGAAAGCTTACTGCCACCAAATTACCCTCTCTGCCACCCCTTTCCATATCGCCTAACACACCCTTGAAACCCAAGCTAAACCTTAATCCAGGCAACACTCTTCCGTTCCCCATGGCCAATTTCACACTGCCTATTTTGTAATCATCATCGCTGTAAATGGCACCAATGCCAGTTGTTAATAAGCCTCGCTCAAGGGTCAGCGTAGTATCAAACCTGGCCTCCAGAGCTGAGTGGCTTGCATTGACCTCAAGATCATATGTCCTCGCAAAGGATATGCCCGACGTGATCATGGTAATGAACACAATCGGCCCTATAATTTTTTTAATATCCATGTCACTGCCTCCTTTCCGTAGTATGTGAAGAATTGCCTGTCTACAGCGTCCGCCGGGAAAAAGAACCTGACTCTCAAAACGGGTGAGGGAAACGACAAAGCAAAGCCGGAAGCCACTAAAAATGCCGCCAATCTTCTCCCTCATAGATCTTATCATAGAAGTAGCTAACAACTCGCTGCACTTTTGTCAAGGCCAAAGTAAACCTTCCGCCTGCTCAGGAAAAATCAAAGGCCCCTATTATTTTGGAGTTGGTTAAGGGAAGCGGAAGAAAGTTTGTCTAAAGCGAGGTGGCAAGGGAACGTTTTCAGATGTGCATGGCAGTGTCAGAGAGCTATATATTAAGGCTGGTTGACTACAGCCATGAAAAAGAAGTGTTGAGATCAAAAATCGGGTTGAGCTGTCTCACGTGCTATTCCTTTCAGATGGCAGGTGTCATTCATCAGGGATAGAACAAACCTGTCATCTGAATATTCAATCAAATTAATGCACCCTGTATCCTGTTTAATCTCCCAGAAATGTGAGTTACCGAGGCCTAAAAGTGCACATAAAAGAACCTTGTTTATAACCCTGTGAGGAACCATAAGGATCGATTTGCCAGGATTTTCTACTATAATGCCTTTAAAGGCAGCAAAAGATCGTTCTGTTACCTCATCAAGGGTTTCTCCATTAGGGAAGCGTACCAAATCCGGCCTCTTTTCCCATTGTTCATAGTGATCCTTGTATCTTTCTTTTACCTCACTAAAGGTTAAACCCTCCCAGTCGCCGTAGTTGATATCAATCAATCCCTGAACGGGCACTGTTTCAAGGTGAAAAAACTCTGCAGTTGGTTGAGCAGTCTCCATGGAACGTCTGAGAGGACTCGCATAAATAGCATCAATACTTTTATCCTTCAGGGCCTCGGCTATGGCTTCCGCCTCCCTGCGCCCCTGCTCATTTAATGGAATGTCTATCCTCCCCCTGAATGTGAGCTTTTTGTTCCACTCTGTCTGTCCGTGTCTGATTAAATATAGCTTTGTCATACCGCCACCTGAGATCTCATGCTTAAATACCTATATCTTTTATGACAATTTTTTGGGTTAGCTCATCGTAGAATTCTCTCTCCACCATCTACCATGGCACTGTTATTCACAAAATTCAAGGCCTTATTTAGCTTGACAAAATGGCTTGCTCCTTTTACGCTTTTTATTAGAATAACCATCTGAAGAGCTTCGAAAAATATTTAGTTTTTCAGAAAGGAGGATGTAAAATGAACAGGATATCCACAGCCCTTATAAGTGTCACTGATAAGAGTGGTATAGTTGAGTTTGCAAGATCCTTAGAGAGACTAGGGATAGAGATTCTCTCAACCGGGGGTACAGCGAGGACAATAAGGGATGCAGGGATAGAGGTCTTGGATATATCTCAATATACCGGCTTTCCTGAGATGATGGATGGCAGGGTCAAGACACTTCATCCAAAGGTACATGGTGGATTGTTGGGAAGGAGAGATAATCAACAAGATGTTCAGATGATGAAGACCCATGGTATAAAGAATATAAATATGGTAGTCGTTAATTTATATCAATTTGAACAAACGGTTGCAAAGGAGGGCTGTACACTGGGAGAGGCTGTGGAGAACATCGATATAGGTGGCCCTTCCATGCTCAGATCGGCGGCAAAAAATTTCAGACATGTCACCGTTGTGGTTGATCCGTCAGACTATCCTAATGTATTAAAGGAAATCACAGAATCTGGGGAAACAACCTTGGAGACACGATTTGAACTGGCGAAAAAGGTCTTTAACCGTACCTGGCAATATGATAGGGCAATCAGTAATTATTTAGAGGCGATAAAACTATAGAGTCTGTTGTGTTCATAGGGTTTTAACTCAACAAACTCAGGAGGTTATATCACCCTTTATAATGCGATCTACCCGGTGAGGGTAGAATCAATACTTGTGAAACATCCATACCTGTAGGAGGCTCAGGCAGTATGGAACAAAGTTCAGAAAATATCCCACCTGATGCAAACCGGTTCAGATTGGTCAAGTTTTTTGCCTATACAAGTTTTGTGATCTTAATTATTTCAAGCTTCATCCTCTCAATGGTTATTTCCCAGCGGGCCACAAAGGTTCTGATGGATACCCATGAAAATGACGCGCTCCTGATAGCAAATAATCTAAATCATCAGGTATTTCATTATTTTGTTCTCCCTATTCTTCGGAGATACAGGGCAATCAGCCTGAGAGAAAAGGAACAATCTGATCTGATGGATAAAATAGTAAGGAACACTATTCACTCCTTCAACATAGAAAAGGTCAATATATATGATATCAGGAAAGGGCAAATTGCCTATAGTACCGATAGGAATTTGATCGGATTAACTGGCACGGGAGGTATGGGATACAAAACTGCCCTTGAGGGAAAACATAGCTCACGTCTCACATCCCGTGAACCCGCAATTTTTGGAACCTGGTTCATGGATTTTGCAAAGGAAAAAAAACTGAGAACATTTATACCATTCAAGGCAGAACCCCCCTTTATTTATATAGGGATATTAGGTGTATTTGAATTGACCCAAGATCTCACCAAAGAATATGAATCTATAGTAAAATTCAGGTACCTTATCTTTGGTGTATCTCTTGCAGTTATGTTTCTTATATTTTTGGCGCTACTGCTGGTAGTAAGAAAGGCCGAACATATCCTTAGAAAGAGGGCACAGGAACAGAAGCTATTAGAAGATCAACTCAATCAAGCGGAGCATTTAGCGGTGCTCGGTGAAATGGTGGCCAGCGTTTCTCACGAGATAAAAAACCCCTTAGGCATAATCAGGAGTACCGCCGAATTATTGGAGGAGAAATCAGCATCCGATCAGACGCAGAAAAAACTATCCACTATTATTATCAAGGAGTCAGGGCGCCTCAATGATGTGGTAGCCGACTTTCTTGACTTTGCCAGGCCTCAGGTACCAAATTTCCAAGACTGTCGCCTCGAGGAAATTATCGATAGAAACCTCTCTTTCCTGCGACCTGAATCGGATAAAAAAAGGGTCATTGTGAATAATGGCAACCTGAATAGTGGAGCATTTACTATTGAGGCAGACCCAGAGCTTCTTTACACGGCATTCCTGAATATCTTCATAAACGCTATTCAGTCAATGAAGGATGGCGGTAATCTCAGCGTCAAGATTATAGAGGAGACTGAGAACTACCAGGTTGAAATTAAAGATACGGGAATCGGAATCAGCGCTGAAAACCTCAGGAAGATATTTAATCCCTTTTTTACCACAAAGGAAAAGGGAAGTGGCCTTGGGCTTGCTATTGTGAAAAAGATTATAGAGGGCCATAAGGGAACAGTGCGGATAGAGAGCGAGGAAGGAGTGGGCACAAGGGTATTTGTTGCCTTGCCCCGAAGACAACAGAATAAGGGATTCTTATATGGAAACGATCTTGATCGTAGACGATGAAAAGAACTATCTGGTTATTCTTGAAGCCCTGCTGGCTCCTGAGGGTTACGAGATAATCACAGAAGATAATGCCTTCAATGCCCTTCGTTTGATCAGGGAAACTGATCTGGATCTGGTTATCACAGATATGAAAATGCCTGGGATGGACGGCATGGTGCTCTTGGAAGAAGCAAAGAATATAGACCCTGAGCTTCCGGTTATCATAATGACAGCTTACGGGACAATTGAGAAGGCAGTGGAGGCTATGAAAAAGAGGGCCTATGATTACATCACCAAGCCTTTCAGGAATGAGGAATTAAAACTCACCATCAAAAAGGCTCTCGAGCTTTACAGGCTTAAAAAGGAAAATAGGCTCCTCAGTGAGGCCCTTTCAGATCGCTATAGATATGGAAACATAATTGGCAAGAGCGAGCCCATGCTCAAGATTTACGATATGATTGGGAAAGTTGCGCAATCAAGGGCATCTGTAATGATTACAGGCCCATCTGGTACAGGTAAGGAACTTATCGCCAAGGCCATTCATTACAACAGCCCGAGGAAAAACAGGCCCTTTATATCTATAAGTTGCGGTGCATTGACTGAAACCTTGCTGGAAAGTGAACTTTTCGGCCATGAGAGGGGTGCCTTTACCGGGGCGGTGAGCATGAAAAAGGGGCGATTTGAATTGGCTGATGAGGGAACCTTGTTTCTGGATGAGGTGGGCGAGATGTACCCCTCACTACAGGTTAAGCTTCTCAGAGTATTGCAGGAGATGGAATTTGAAAGGGTGGGAGGGACCAAAACCATTAAGGTGGATGTCAGGATTTTGGCAGCCTCTAATCGCCAATTAAAAGAAGATGTGGACAGAGGGACATTCAGGGAGGATCTTTTCTATCGCCTGAATGTGGTTCAGATAGAGGTACCACCCCTAAAAGAGAGGATCGAAGATATTCCCTTTCTCGCGGCACATTTCATAGAAAAATTCCAGCCACCCAAAAAGAGAAAAATAGAGCTGGCCCCCGAGGTCTGGAAAGCTATGTACAGCTACAGCTGGCCTGGGAATATCAGGGAGCTGGAGAATACAATCGAAAGGGCCCTGGTAATGAGTTCAGATGAAACTATAACCTTAGGGGATCTACCCGATTATTTGGTAAAGAACAAAAAGGAAAAGATAGATCTCGATAAAATTGTGCCGCGGAACCTGACGTTGGATGAGGCCCTTGAACAGATAGAGGGAAGACTTATTGTAAGGGCCCTTAAATCCTCCAATAATGTGCAGTCAAAAGCAGCTGAAAAGCTTGGTATCAGTCGGCGTGTGATGCATTACAAGATGAAAAAGTATGGGATGCTCAGCTAGATGTCAAAAATTTGTAACAAAAAATTTTGATGTAATTTTAGTACCTTAAATGACTAAGATACCTATCAGAAGTGGAATATTGTTACAAAATTGTAACAATTGAGGGTAGCAGGGATATAGATGCAGAAGGCAAGGAAAAAAATAGTCTTGTCATTTCAATAAATTATCCCCTATTGCGGGAAAATCTGTAAACTTGGCAAGAATATTGCTAAAATTAAATTTCAAAAGGTAAATTGCTCTTTTCTCCTAAGAAGAAACCAACCGCTTAACAGTGGTTGGTTTTTTGTTTAGTATCCAAGTCTTCTCAAAGAACGTGTATCCCTGCTCCAGTTTTTTTCCACCTTGACGAAAAGCTCCAGGTAGGCCTTGAGGGAAAATATCCTTTCTATCTCCAGCCTTGCATCTTTTCCTATTTTCTTAATCATTCTTCCATTTTTCCCTATAATCATCCCTTTCTGTGATTCCTTTTGTACATATATGACGGCCATAACAGTGAGGAGATTCCTTTGGTTGTCTTCCTCTAACCTTTCAACCACCACAGCCGAAGAATAGGGTAATTCTTCTCTTGTCTCATAATATATCTTCTCCCTTATAATCTCGGCTATCAAGAATTCCTCGGGCTTGTCAGTGTGCATGTCAGGAGGAAAAAACCGAGGACCTGGAGATAGTCTCTTTTTGAGTTCCTCTCTTAGGGTTTCCAGGCCATCATCATAGAGCGCGGATACAGGCATAATGGAATCAAAACAATCAAGTTTGCTGTATGATTCAATGAGAGGCAGCAGTTTTTCTTTTCTGATCAGGTCTATCTTGTTTATGGCCAGGAGGGCAGGTTTATCTGTTTTCTTCAAGAGCCTTAAAATAATATTCATCTCATTATTATTAGCAGGGTCCTCTAATCCGACTACGAGGAGTATGACATCAACTTCCCCCAGAGAAGCTTTAGCCGATCTCACCATGCTTTTATGGAGCAAGGATCTCGTTTGATGGATGCCAGGGGTGTCTATGAATACCATCTGACAGTCATTTCCATTATAAATCCCCAGGATCGTATTCCTAGTAGTTTGGGGCTTGGGTGAGGTGATGGCTATTTTTTGCCCAAGGAGCTTATTTAGAAGGGTAGATTTACCAACGTTAGGTGGCCCGATTATGGCTATGAAACCAGATAAAAAACTCATATGGGATCAGAAAGTTCCCCTGATTTACATCTAACTGAATTTACAAGGAGGTGGGCCTGTCTGGTAGGTTCAGGGATTCTATAAGTTGAACATGTTTCAAGGGTAAATCTTATACAATCTTTTAGTATTACCCCATATCCTGGAGAAACAAAGACAGGCTTGACCCTTGATCTTGTCCTTACCACGGCCCCGATAACCCTGTTTTGATATCTGAGATAGGCGTACTCACCTCTGCGTTTCCCTACTGGATCAAATTTACCTATAAGAGGGGATTTTGCGCAGCCAATAGTAGGCTTATGCAAAAGCACTCCCAGATGGGAGGCAAGGCCAAGGCCTCTCGGGTGCGCAATGCCCTGCCCATCACAGAAGATCAAATCTGGATCTACTTCTAGCGTTTTAAGTGCGCCAAGTAAGGCGGGTATCTCCCTGAAGCTCAAAAGGCCGGGGATGTAAGGGAAAAAAACCTTTTTTTGGGTCCATCTCTCTTCTACCTTAACTAGCGAGGGAAAATCAAGAACAACAACCCCTGCCCAGACTGTATTAGCCCCTTTTGCATACGAGACATCCAACCCGGCAATGTATTTGATTTTCCTCTCTACCTTCCTAAAGATAACCTTATCTCTTAGGCACTTCTGGATCTCAACCGCCTCTTTATACGTCACATTCCAAGGATGTAACTCATGGATGTCCATCCTAAATCTTCTCTAAACTCGTGTACCCAAGGTGAAGTAACTTGATACCCCTATCTTTAAAGATTACCTCCACCCTGTCCTCACCCAGAAATCTGGCTATTACCCCTTTACCAAAGGCTGGATGAGTGATCCTGTCCCCTGGTTTTAGCTCTGATGAGTCCACCGCAGGCGAATCCATGGACTTCGCAAAAAGTCCTGATCTTAAGATTGCGTTATCAGGGAAAACACCGGATGACACAAAGGGGCGGTGCTCAAAAACATCTTGAGGCAGGGCCCTGATAAATGATGAAAGGCCCCTCTGGTAATTACCACTCCACCCTTCAAAATTGCGCACTTCGCCCCGCCCTGGACAGAGCATGATAAGTTTATCTTTAGCCCTCGTGGCTGCAACATATAACAACCTGAGTTCTTCCTCAAGGCTCTCTTTATTCATAAAGGACTTCCCAGGTGGAAAGCGTCCATCCACCAGCCAGATTATAAAAATCACTCCCCACTCAAGGCCTTTAGCTGAATGTATGGTAGAGAGGGTTAAATAGTCCTCTTTACCTAAGGGTCTAATATCTACCGGGCTTGCCGGAGGTTCAAGGGAGAGGTCATCCAAAAATGCCCTCAGGCTTCTATACCTACATGCCATTGAAATCAACTGCTCTAACTCCAGTTGCCTTCTTGGGAAATCATCGAATCTTTCCTTTAAAAAGGGAATGTAATATTCAGCTGCAAGCTCTACCCCTTTCTCAGGCCTTAAATTTGGCGTGGAAAGGCCACTCATAAGTTTGGCTAACTTAACCAATCCCTCTCTTTCCTTACTGCTCCCCGGCCATTCATCTACACTGCCTGGTAACACATCCTCTTTTTTCATCCAGTCTATTATTGCCTGGCTCTTTCCTGGACCAATATTTCCTATCAACCGCAAGAGGCGACCCCAGCTAAGGATGTCCTTCTTATTAATAATGACCCTGAGGTGAGCCAAAAGATCTTTGATATGGGCAGACTCCACAAACTTGAATCCCCCGTATTTGGCAAAGGGGATCATGCGACGCGCAAGTTCAAGTTCTAATTCAAATGAATGATAGGCTGCCCTAAATAGCACAGCTATATCCCTCAGTGACCTTCCCTCATTTAATAGAGTTTCTATAGCTCTGCATACATAGACTGCCTGATCACGTTCGGTTCCGGTGTCAACAGCCAAGGGCACTTCATCACCACTTCTCCTTGTAAAGAGGCATTTGGTATACTTCTGGCTTGCCTGATCCATAAGGGCATTGGTCATAGTAAGGATGGACTGAGTGGATCTGTAGTTTTCTTCCAGTTTTATGACTCTTGCCTCTGGAAAATAAACTGGAAATTCAAACATATTTCTAAAATTGGCCCCCCTAAAAGAGTATATTGATTGAGAATCATCGCCTACGACCATAACATTCTTATGGGGAGAACCAAGATAGCGGATGATATCTGCCTGAATGGTATTGGTGTCCTGATATTCATCAACCATGATATATTTGTATCTGTTTGCCAAGGTGAGCCTAATATCTTCATTTTCTTTCAAGAGTAGCCGAAAAAAAAGGATAAGATCATCGTAATCCATGAGGTTGTTTTTTCTTTTGTATCCTCTGTAGATTTGAAGCAGGTGTTCTATCTGGACAAGAATGGGCAAGAATTGAGGATACTCTATCTCCATAATCTCGTCCAAGGGCTTTTCCATGTTTGCCGCCTTGCTAAGAATATTTGAAATAGTAGAGCTCTTAGGAAATCTGATAGGCCTTTTTTCTCCATCTACCTCAGGAATAAGGGCATGGGTTGCCTCCTGCATATCTGATCGATCCATGATGGTGAATGATGGGCTAAACCCGACCCTTTCTGCCTCTTCCCTTAAAACATGTTGGGCAAGAGAATGGAATGTACCGCCAGAAACCTCTCTGCATCGCCTGTTTGTGAGCTTTGCTGCCCGCTCCAGCATCTCTTTGGCTGCCTTTCTTGTAAAGGTAAGAAGAAGTATCTCCCTTGGTTTCACACCCCTTTCTACCAGCCAGGCGACCCTATACACCAGGGTTCTGGTCTTTCCACTTCCAGCGCCTGCAATCACGAGGATCGGTCCGTCTGGGGCGGTAACCGCGGACAACTGGGCCTTGTTCAAGACTTTCTGGTATTGTATTTTACCGGACATTAATCCCTGGTATACGTACCTCAATAAAAGGCGAGACGTGCAAAGATACGTTAGGATAGCATAGTTGCTTGAAAAAATATACCTATACCCTTTAAATTACCGCCATGTTCCTTTGTGCCAAGATTATGATAAGGTTTTATAGAGTTTCCTTGTTATTTGAATTGGGCTTGAGTAAAAACTTTGATGACGTTATTCTTGTATATATATCCCAAGAGCTCTACAGCTTGAGAGGCTCACAAAAAGAGATGGCCTCGAATAGGTTTTTATATATAGCTATAGGATCCTGTTAACAATCAAAAAATTTGAAGACCCCTGAGATTTCTACAAGCATGAGGTTCAGAGAGGAGCACTTATGGCCCGAGAGATTTTACGCTGGATAATGAACCAAACACCGTTACATGATCTTGTGTCGGGATTCCCTGCGGTTGCTTTATTGCTTCTCATAGCTGTCTGTATCCTGATGCTTTCAAAAGGAGCCGATTGGATGATTGATGGAGTCGTTCACCTCGCCCGCAGGACCGGCTTGCCAAAAATAGTCATCGGCGCGACTATTATTTCACTGGGAACAACCATGCCGGAGGCGTTTGTCTCGGTCATGGCCGCCTGGTTAGGCAACCCAGGCCTGGCCCTTGGCAATGCCGTCGGATCCATTATTGCTGACACCGGCCTGATCTTCGGGCTCACATGCCTTCTGACAACCGTGCCTGTAAACCGATTCATTCTCAATCGAACAGGTTGGGTGCAGGTGGGAGCAGCGACGCTGCTTGTGACCATCTCAATTATCGTCTTGGCCACTATGCCTGGGCAGCCGTTCCTGCATCGATGGGTTGGTTTTCTCTTCCTGCTCTTGCTGGCCGGCTACATGTACATAACCTACGTTTGGGCTAAGCAAGGAGGGAGCATGGCCATGGAGGGTGAAAGCACGGATGATTCCGAACTGAGGTGCTTGGGAAAATGCTGGCTGATGATTGTTGGGGGCCTGCTTTTGGTGGTAGCGGGTGCCCGGATAATGGTCCCCAGCGCAGCGGAGATAGCCCACAGAATTGGTGTACCTGATGACGTCATCGCCGCAACCATGGTGGCCCTTGGAACCTCCCTGCCCGAACTGATGACAGCTGTTGCCGCTGTCCGGAAGGGACATCCCGAAATTACCGTGGGGAATATCGTCGGCGCCGATGTTCTGAACTGCCTATTCGTCATAGGCGCTTCTGCTGCGGCCAGACCCCTGGCGGTTTCACCTAACTTCTACTCTTTTCACTTCCCGGCCATGCTCCTCATCCTCTACTCGTTTCGGTTCTTCATCTTCGTGAACAGGGACGGCCGTTTCAAGAAAGCACAAGGAGCTTGGCTCTTAGGTGTCTATCTGGTCTACCTAGCTCTTCAGTACATCTTTAACATCGGCACAGTCGAAGGATAGCGGCTGAAGAGAATCAGAATATAAGGATATAGATTCACCACCCTAAGGCCCTATAAGATGTTTCATAAAGAAAAACACGCCAGCTATAANGAGCAGTACCAAGGCNAATGGGATAGAGAAGGCAACAACTATCCTCAAATAACTTATCTCGTGGGCCTCTTTAAGCCCGATGATCTGAACAATACTCTTCCAGATCCACCCTATTGGGCTCCCTATGAATGGTAGTATACTCCAGACCCTGGTCGCCTGAGAATAGGCCACAACCCTGAAGGTGGCCTCGAATCTGTTGTGAGCGCCTCTGACCAGAAGGAGCAAAAGGTGGATGATAAAGCTTGAGATGAAGAGATTAATTGTCACCAATAGGGGTGAAAGGAAGATTAAGGATAAAAATATTATTGGTGAGGTCAGTGATACGGAAATAGCGCCCAAAGGGTTGAAAAGCCCATTGGTAGCAATGATAAATTCCCAGAAAGAGGCAACCATGCTGCTGATAGAGCCTACCAATAGCCCGAATGCCAAAGGCTCTCTCCATCCACCCCTGACAGGCATAGTGGAAAACATGCTTTTGGGTGAAAAGATTACAGACCTAACGGTCTGTTTAATGCCTCCCCATAGCCCGAGCTGCAGACGCCTTTCCCATGGTGTGGCATGTCTCTTTTCAGTTTTCACAACCCCTTCCCTTTTCAGATATTCAAACCTGTTTCCGCACTTTGGGCACCTTATCCATCTTGTCCCAGGAGGTATCTTTTCAAGAGGAATACCTTTGGTGAAATTACATTGTGGGCACGTTATTTCTACCATAAATTCATCTCTCCCTCTTAAGGTACATTTCAGGAAAGATTCTGAGAGCAGCTCCCTCCATGTACTCCTTCCTCATATACTCCATGGCCTTGCCTAAAATATGGCTAATATCACCAGAGGAAGGAGATATCTGGGCCACGGCAATCTTACGCGAATT